>Ga0307380_10006396_pt1 | contig 15477 bp, 15 predicted proteins | sample UN3MG_FD_202239 | JGI IMG/M metagenome (GOLD analysis project Ga0307380, IMG submission 202239) | Soil microbial communities from Risofladan, Vaasa, Finland - UN-3 | ecosystem: Environmental > Terrestrial > Soil > Coastal area > Acid sulfate soil | place: Finland: Risofladan, Vaasa | collected...
TGTTTGAATAAGGGCGAAAAGATCACATGTCAGGAATTTTCTAAGCGGATGAACTTGTCCGTTTCCAGAGGAAGCCGTGTGATCGATAAGTTGTTCGAAAAAGGCTATCTCGATCGTGTTGATTGCTCCGAGGACAGACGCTGCAAACATGTCAAACTCACAAAGAGTGGGATGGGTACCCGTCACAAAATTGATAAACATCGACGGGAATGTGAACAAAAACTTGCTGCAGATTATTCTGAGAGGAAACTTGACATGTTGAAAAAGGAATTACGGCGATTAATTATCAAGTTCTGATCAAAATTTTAATAAACCTCAGAATCAAGGATGCTAATATCTATTATTCCAAGACTTCAAAAGTAAGGAATGCTCAATAGCTCTCCCAATCGTGAGTTTACTTCTTTGCTCATTCCTCATCACGTTGATTGCTGAATGGGCTTATTTCCTGAGACTTTGATACTTACTACCGAACGCGCCACCTCTTTGATTTTTTCAGGAGTAACACTGATATACTCCTTGATGGATTCAACAATCGGGTCGGTGTTGATGTAATCTGCGGGGAAAGAGGTCTCATCAATTATTCCAACATCCTGAAATCCCGCATTCTTTATAACAGCGATGTAATCCTCCTTGAGCAGAGCTCCTGATACACAGGAAACATATGCATCGATCGATTCTTTGATAAAATCCGGAAGTTCTTTGAGTAGTACGATATCCGAAACCATGAGCCTTCCTCCCGGTTTTAGCACGCGGAATGCCTCCTCGAAGACTTTTGGTTTATCGGGAGAAAGATTGATGACGCAGTTTGAGATGATGATATCTGCAGAATCATCAGCGACGGGAAGGTCCTCGATCTCTCCGAGTTTGAACTCCACATTTGTGTAGTTGCCTTTTTTTGCATTTTCTCTGGCTTTTTCAATCATTTCAGGTGTCATGTCGATGCCGATGACCTTTCCTTTCTCACCCACTTGATTTGCAGCAAGAAAGCAATCGAATCCAGCTCCAGCGCCAAGGTCGAGCACAGTTTCTCCCTCTTTGAGTGAGGCAAGTGCGATGGGATTCCCACATCCCAGGCCCAGGTTGGCTCCATCGGGGATAGACTTGAGCTCTTCGTCGCTGTAGCCAATTTTCTGGCTGATGGTGCTTGCCATATCGGTATCGCCACAGCATGAAGGAGATGGCTCGCAGCAGGAACTTCCTTTCCTGGCGAAATTTGCGTACCTATTCTTGACAAATTCTTTGATCTTTTCTTCTTTCATGTTTTTTGCCTCCTAAAATTCTCTCTTGATATCAGTTTGCACTAGGTTTATTACATTCTCCTCACTTCGACATTTCCTCCATCATTGGGGAGAGGAGGTCTTTCACCATACCTGCAAATTCGTCTGCTTTGATCAGGTTGATACAGCAGACCTTCCCCGCCTTCTCCCAAACGACGACGGCCATTTTATCTCCGGGTTTGATGTTCGCTTTATCTCTGATCTCCTTGGGGAGAACCATCTGTCCTCTTTCATCCACACTGGCCACCGCCTCGACTTTGCAACAAGAGAAGTTCATCTCATTCGTTCCACAGGAGGGTTTAGTTTTTTCTTTTTTGCTCATCAAAAGTCTCCTATTACACAATATCTTAAAAATCTGATATATCAGAAAAATCAGAATAATCTAAAAAAGTCCAGCTGTCAAGGTTTTTTTTGGTTTTTTCTGGCAAATTTATTAACGATTTAATATTCTGGAGATGCTCAGTCAATTTGATCAAAGGAGATTTAACATGAGCGATCAAAAATCTCTCATAAGTAAGGCTTTCTTCGCTTTCCAGAACGAGGCCCCACAACATGCACAGGCCTGGATGAATTGTGTTCAAGGTCTTGCTTCCGCCACTGCACTGGATGAAAAGACCAAAGAGTTGGCCTACATTGCTGTGCTTGCCGTTTTGCGGCTCGAGAGTGGCATACCCTTTCATGTGCAGGCCGCCAAGAAAGCGGGGGCTAAACGTGATGAAATCATCAGCGCCATCTTATTGGGATTAACTCCCGCCGGCCATTCTGTGACACAGGTCCTCCCAGCAGCTATTGCTGCTTATGATGAGGAGTGAGTCTGCTGTGGAATTCCATCCCTTCACTTTAGACCGTTGGCCCGACTTTGAGGAGCTCTTTGGTGAAAGGGGCGCCTGCGGAGGGTGCTGGTGTTTGTGGTGGCGCATCAAGCGGTCTGAGTTTGAGAGGGAAAAAGGGGAGGGAAACAGGAAAGCCATGAAAGCCCTTGTAAGGTCTGGATCTATCCCGGGGATTCTGGCCTATGTTGAAAAGAAGCCCGTTGCCTGGTGTTCTGTGGCCCCAAGAGAAGAGTTTTCTGTTCTCGCTCGATCCAGGATATTAAGCCCGGTCGATTCCCAACGTGTCTGGTCTGTGGTGTGCTTTTTTGTGGAGAAGAGTTACCGCAATAAGGGAATGACTGTAAAGTTATTGAATGCTGTCATCGAGTATGTCAAAGAAAAAGACGGTAGGATTGTCGAAGGATATCCCATCTATCCCAAAAAAAAACCGTGGCCTGACGTTTTTTCCTCGACAGGCCTATTCTCGGCCTTTAAAAATGCGGGCTTCAAGGAGTGCATCCGTCGGTCAGAAACACGACCCATCATGCGATATTATATTGAGTGAATCGTTGACTGTGACATTTTTGCATAATTTATGCCATAATAGTGCCCCATGAGACGCAAAATAGAGATTGGGCTCCTCGTTGTTATCGTGGGCGCAGCTTTGGCTGCCCTCATACTGACCGATGGCGGCAAATCCTTTGAGAAGAGTCATCCTGGATTATCGATCGATGAGATCACGGTTCGAAACGTGACAAAAGGGACAGTAAGATATGAGATCAAGCCTGCCAATTCGTTTAAGGAGCCTGAGAAAAAAACGATCAAGCCTGGAGGTATGCACCGCTACACCAGCAAAGTCACCTTGGATGTCACTTATGAGCGGGTCGGCCGGGATGTGACCAGACATCTCGCTCCAGGGACACCGTATGCTTTTCGCTATGATGAAAACAATCTTGTCCACCTTTATGAGGGATCCCATGGCCGGAGCGATGTTGAAGATCTTGCACCCTATTTGGCGACACCGAGGGAAGTCGTGGAGAAAATGCTGCAGATGGCCAAAGTTGACGGCAGTGATGTTCTTTACGATCTCGGTTGTGGCGATGGCCGGATCGTGATCACAGCGGCAAAAAAGTACGGAGCCAGGGGAGTGGGTGTCGACATCAATCCTGAGCGGATCAGAGAATCCCTGAGGGGAGCCCAAGAAGCTGGTGTGGAGAAGCTTGTCGAGTTTCGTTTTGAGGATGCCACGAAAACAGACCTTTCAGAAGCGACGGTTTTGGCATTGTATCTGCTGCCTGAATCTAATGCATTGCTGCGGCCGAAATTCGAGAAACAGCTCAAGCCGGGAACATATGTGGTCACCCACAACTACAGAATCCCGGGATGGGAAGAGAAAGAGATCGATGCCGTGTCCATGGGGGACCTGCGTGGGAAAAACCACACCATTTTCCTTTACCGAAAGTAAAAGGGAACATACTTCATATTTCTAATGTAGGGTCAGTCCTCCGTGCGGACCGTTTGAGAAACGGTCCCTACAAATAAAGGGGACAGTCCCCTTTTCTCAATACCCCTGGAAAAAGGTGACAGTCCCCATTTTGTTCAGAAGTGCACAGGTTTTGTTCGTATCCGAACACTCCCTTCCCTTAAAGACTGCCACTATCCCAGATTATAAGGGGGCTTATTGTGGCATGTTAATTGCAATAAAGAACTAACGATTTATAGGAGTCATTGAATAAAAGGAGAGGTGCATGCACATGGACAACACAGGCCGTAAAAAATGTTTACAAATATCAGGAAGAACATGTATGTTGGTTTTTTTTGTTTTATTGCTCGCTGCAGGGATTTCTGCCCAGGAAAAAGAGAATATCTTCGATTTTTCAAATCCTGATAAATGGGTGATGGAGAGTGCAGAGACTGAAATTATCGAATATAAAGGCAAAGAAGCTCTTCGAATAAAAGGCGCTCCAGGGGAAAGAATTGCCTACGTAAAGAATTTTGAGTTTATAGACGGGATTATCGAGCTCGATATCGCAGCCATCCCTTATTACACGGGACTTGTGTTTCGCGTACGGTCTGGTCATGTCTATGAAGGTATTTATTTTCGGCCTCAAAACTCCCGGCAGAAAGATCCTGTCCGGCGTGGACATACTGTGCAATACATCAGCAATCCTAAACACACTTGGTACTATCTGCGGGAGACAGCGCCCGAGAAGTATGAGGCAGCTGTCGACTTCCCGACCGATGAGTGGTTCCATGTCAAATTAGTTGTCTCCGGTGTAAAAGCCGAAGTGTTCGTCAATGATGCCGAATCGCCTTGTCTTGTTGTCAAAGATCTGAAGCATGGAATAAGTCAAGGCTCGGTCGGTGTCTGGTGCGGCAACACATCGGCCGGCACGTTTGCGAATCTCACGATCAAACCTGCAGCTCCAGTTCAGGTTGGAGAAACCCAAACAGCCTCAAAGAAGGTGACCACAAAAGCCACGTATACACCTGAACAAGAGTATCTCTTCGATGTGTTTAAAAATCGCCGTTCGGTCAGAAAATTTAAATCTACACCCATCCCGCAAGAGCACATCATGAAGATCCTGGATATGGCCCGGACTGCGCCCACATCCGGAAATCAGCAGCCCTGGAAGTTTTTAGTTGTTCAGGACCGGAACAGGCTCGACCGGTTGAGGGATGAGATCGTCGATGCTTCACTGGAAAGAGCGAAGAAACAGGAAGGTTTCGACCCCAACAAGCTGGATTCGATCAAAGCACGCACCATGGAGAGAGTCGGCAACGATCTCTCCGCTCCCGTTTATGTCGTTGTCCTGACCGATAAAAATTCCCGGTATCCCGGCTACAACATCAAAGACGGTTCCCTTGCGGCTGGATATCTGATCCTTGCTGCCAGGGCGTTGGAGTATGGCACTGTGTTCATCACGGATGCTCTTCCTCCGGATCTCGTGAAAAAAGCCTTTGAAATTCCCGATAACTTCGAACAGATCTGTATCACACCCATCGGTATCCCCGAAGAATGGCCCGAATCTCCCGAAAAGAAATCCCTCCAGGAGTTCGCAATCTTTGAAAAACTGATCCAGGGGATTAACTATGTGGTCCCCATAAAGCGAAAGGCCATCAAGCTCGACCCGAAGATTTATGACGACTATGTGGGCCGATATAAACTAAATGAGGAAGTCACCGTTATGGTCACAAAGGAGGGCTCTCAGCTCTTTGTGCAGGCAACAGGACAAGCAAAAATTGAGATCTTTCCTGAAAAGAAAGATGAGTTTTTCTTGAAAGTCGCTGACATCCAGATTTCCTTTGTCCGGTCTGGGGAGGGGCAAGTGATCGAACTCATCGTCCATCAAGGTGGACAGGACACTCCTGCAAAAAAGATTGAGTATAGATTGAAGAGCCGATAACATCCCGATTAATTATCGCTCTTCGTTGGATTCTCCTTGTGCTCGCCCTCAGGATCCTGCGGCATTTTTCCTTTGAGTTCTAAATTGGGATATCCGTTTTGTCTCAAGGCTTCATAAACGACAACAGCCACTGCATTCGCAAGGTTGAGCGAACGTGCATCTCGACGCATTGGGATCCTGTAACACCTCTCCTTAAAAGCATCGAGGATCTCTTCATGAAGTCCATATGTTTCTTTTCCAAAAACCAGAAAGACTTCCCCAGAAAATCCTATCTCCGCATATGATTGTGTGGCTTTTTTTGTGAATAAGTAGATGTTTTCGGTGGAGAGGGTTTTTACAAACTCTTCAAAGTCATTATGGTAAGTGATGTCAATTTTTTCCCAGTAATCTAAGCCAGCGCGTTTAAGGTGTTTGTCATCAACAGAAAATCCCAATGGTTTTATAAGATGTAGCCTTGCCCCCGTCGCTGTGCAGATTCGGGCGATGTTTCCAGTGTTTTGGGGAATTTCGGGCTCGTGAAGGACAATATTGATACGAAGCATGATTCACTCCCTTCTGAGATACTTTCCTCCCTCTTCAAGCAAATGAAGATCGAGAACGTTTTGTCTTATTCTAAATTTGTATATTTCTTTTTGAAAATCCAGTAGACAGGAATCCCAATAAGCACTGTCGCTATGGCGATCGACGACTCCATCGGGCGCTGGAAGAAGGCAAGAATAAGAATGGTAATTCCCGCTAATATATATACTACCGGAGCTAAAGGAAAACCCGGCATTTTGTAGGGGCTCAAATTTAACCGCCGCACTTTAAAGACGCCCAAAACGGCGAGGAGAGGGAAAATCCCCAAAGAGAATCCCATGTATGTGAGGAGTTGGTCAAATGTTCCAAAAAGCACCATAACTGCGGCAATAGCGCCTTGCAGCATGATCGATTTTGCCGGGACTCCGAATTTTTTGTGGACGTCTGAAACGAAGCGAAAAAAGTGTTTATCTTTGGCCATCGAATAATAGACTCGCGGTCCCAGGATAATGTAAGCGCTTAAAGAGGAAAACAGGGCAAAAGAGATCATTATGGATAGGATCCGCTCAAAAGATTGCCCGAAGAGATTGCCTGCAGCGAGTCCAGCGATGGATATCACTCCTTCCATATCGGGTGCTGGAACAGCATAGACATAGATCAGGTTTAAGCAGAAATATAGCAGGATGACGAGCCCTGTCCCGACGATCAAAGAACGGGGCAGGTTCTTAGACGGATTTTTAACCTCTGATCCGATGTAGGCCGAAGCATTCCAGCCGCTGTAGGCAAACATAATCCACATAAGCGACAGGCCGATAACCTTCCATCCCTCAAATCCAAAGTTGAAATTTGCACCCTGCGAAAAATGGTCCCAGCTCCCTTGGCCGAATGCAAATCCTGCAAAGATCAGGCCTACGATGAGGCCCACTTTCAGGATCGTTAGCACATTCTGTACGTTTGCGCCGAATTCTAATCCTCTGGTGTGAACGGCAGTAAAAAGCACTATGATGCAAATGGCATAGAGCTTTCGTAAGATGGTGGCTTCGATAGATTCATCGAGGATCCCCAACCGCAGGATATCTGGGAAAGCTCTGGTCATGTATGCCACAAACCCGATGGCAGAGGCAGCTATGGGTGCAGAAAACCCGACAAAGAAGGATACCCAGCCACTTAAAAAACCCAAAGTTGGGTGGTATAAGCGTGAGAGAAACGCATATTCGCCACCTGCACGTGGGATGGCTGCACCGAGTTCGCCATAGCTCAAAGCACCGCAGATGGCAATAGCTCCCCCGACAACCCAAAGCACGATCATGATCATGGGATTATGAAGGTCCTGCATCAGCAGTCCAGAGGTCGTAAATATCCCCGCTCCGATCATGTTGGCGACCACAATATTCGTTAGAGGAAAAAGACCAAGTTTTCGTTTTAAGCTGTTTTCTGAGTTATTATCTTCCATGAAAGACTTGCCTCCGAGGGCGAGGCCGGAACTGCAAACCCCGTTTAAGGATGTAATGAAATTTTGTTTCCAATCTCATGGAAAGAACAGGATAACCGATATTTCTTAAAAAAAGAAGTCTGATTTTGCGTATCCCGTTCCTCGAGCAGACTGTTTGGGAAACGGACCCTACATTTTTTTCTTACGAAGGATGAAAAAGGGGACAGGTGCCTTTTTTGATTACCTCTGGAAAAAGGTGACAGTCCCCTTTTAATTATCGTAAAGATGCTTTGGAGAAGACGTGATCTGGGATGGTGGCGTTAAATTCTATAGAATCTATGGTAAACTCGGTGCCTTTTCCGGCCTTGAGCACATCCCGGAAGATGACCTCATCCGGCACCCACCGATTTTCGATCTGACTGACATGCTTCACCTCAGTCGTTTTGAGGAGCTTGCCGCTTTTGGCAAAACGCTCCTCCTTTAAGGCTACGTATCGTTCCTTGTCCACCCACACCTTCCTGGAATGGTAAGCGATGTCTTCTTCTCCCTCTTTAGCCGTGAGCTCCAGAACCCAGCATGGGCGATCCTCGTAGAGCTCCTCGCTGACGACATTGGCATTATAGAGGTTTTCCATCCTCCGATCTTCCATCATGTCTTCATAAGAAAGGTCCGAACCCATCACCGATTGCCGCAGCATGTGACCCGAGATCTTTATCGTCCGGTCTGTAGATGGAGAATATGTCCAAAGCTGGTCTCCAAGCTTTAACATCTTGGTGCCCTTTTCCCGGGGAGGTGCCAAATATTCCGTGAATGATTTTTCATCGCCCTGGATCCATGATTTGGATTCCACGGTCCGGCTTCCCCGGCGGCCGTGGATGATCATCTTCCCCAGGTAGATCTTGTTGTCCGAGCCGATGTTCTCATCGAGCTTCTGGAGTATCCATTCCCCCGAAGGCGTATCTTGAAGGGCAAAGCTTTGGATCACGATAATACTTGCGGCTGTGGCCATAAAGATGATGAATACTGCCCATATTATCCGTTTCATGCCTCTAACTCCTTGATCAACTGAAATGTTTGTCGTCTATAGATTCCCATTCCTGATATTGCGGCTCCCAGGAATGTGGCTCCAAGGCCCGGGATAAAACCGATAATATGGCTGAACCATGTGACTTTGGCCCGCATGACATTGCCGAACATCATGGTTGTATTATCCATCATGGAGCTGATATCGAGACCTACTGCCTGAAAATAATAGGAAATGGATAGTCCTAACACTGTCCCGATGACGGTTCCGATACACCCGATGATCATGGACTCTGTGATCATGGAGCGATACAGGTGTGTTTTGGTCTCCCCCATCGCAAGTCGCACGCCGATCTCCCCGTACCGTCTGAGGCTTCCCATAAGTCCTGCATTCCAAAGGACCAAGGACATGGCCCCGACAAAAATGAAGATCATGGCTTTTGACATAAGATTGATCATACCCAGATAATCCGCTATTCCTGCCTGGCTGTAGAGCGTATCCATTACGGGCGAGAATTCATCACTTTCATTATGGTGCTGCGTATTGAAGCGGGATGCGGTTGCCGCAGCGATTTCATCCCGGTAGATGAAAGCTTTAAAAAAACCCAGGATTTCACCTGTCGCATCCTCCATATCCATAGCCGCTTGTATGTCTCCGAAATCTGCAATCATAGCTCTGCGGTCCATGGCGGCGACACCGAACCGGATCGTCCCTGCCACGGTAAAATTGGTAACTGCCATACTACCGTACATCGTCGAGCTTATGAGAGTGGCGGTCTCCCCTGGCTCGACTCCGAGGCTGACCGCAAAATCATCGCTCAGAAGGATCTCGCCGGGTTCTTCAGGGATGTGACCGCGCACCAAGGCATTCTGCAGATTTAATATCTCAGGTTCTCGGGCTTCGCTCGAAAGAAGATCAACGGCCATTCCAACTACCGGTCCCTGGGATCGTGTTTCCCCTTGGGCATCGGGAATATCCAAAAGTCCTCCGTAGCGGATACGTGGAGTCCAGATGAACTCTGGAAAGTCACTCCGCAATTCCCGCATCAGGGATTCAACGCCGATGTAGGCCAGATCATTGGGGATCTGGTCTACTTCTTCCGCATAAGCACGGGACATGATCCTCACATGGCCTGAGCTGAATTTGGCACTGGATTCCATCATGTTATCTCCTGCCCCGATGACCCAGCAGTATCCAAACACAGTGAGCATGACTCCAGCCACAACAGTCAGAATAGGAAACAGGCTCCGGGATTTATCTCGAAGGATCCCTTTGAGCAGGAACTTGATCATGACATCCTCCCTCTGATGGCATCCGTGGGCTCTAGCTTAGCAATTTTGCGGGTGGGCAAAAAACTGACGATCGTCGTGATCGTGAGGACCAGTACCGTGGTCCCTATAACAAGTCCGACACTGTATGCCGGAAAGATCTTCTCTCCGATGGCAAAGCCGAAACTGTCCATCGAATCAGGGAGAGCCCAACCATTCTTTGCAAACAGAGTGAGCAATGGGATGCCGTAAGCAGCGGCTACGATCGCGGCAAGAACCCCATGTAAGGCTCCTTCCAGGGTGAAGAGCTGTATAATCTTCAATCGCGTCATTCCCATAGCCATGAGGGTCCCCATTTCCTTCCTCCGGCGGAAGATGGACAGCACTTGGGTATCGAAGATCGCCAGCATGGCAAGAAATATCAGAATAAAATACATGACCATCGCACCCGACGATTTGCTCTTGACCATCTCCCTGATATCGGTGTGGAGAAAATGTAGCGTTTTGAACGGCCATCCAGAAACCTCTTGAATAGTTTCCAGGTTCTTTTCGACAACGATCAAGCTCGCCTCGTTTTCCATCTGAGTGAGAGTCTGGATCATGTTGAGCGGAATCCATATCTGTGCCTGATCGATGCTCTGGACTGTCGTGTTCATGATCTGGACGATCCGAACATCCCGGGCGTCGAACGTGCCGTTCGCATCCCGCCAACGAATCGTGACCTCATCGCCCACTTCGAGACCCGTGCTTTTTGCCATCCGTGTACCGATGAGAGCGGGAAACTCTTCCTCTTCTGTATCCAAAAAGTACGAGGGTATGGAGAGGATCTTCTGTTGGGGATCGATTCCTTTGATCAGAACCGGCTGGATGCGCCTGTTGGGGTAGATCGTGCCCTGAATGACCAGGATAGGGGTTGCCTGACCGTTTTTGATCAGTGAGTTTAAGGATTTGGGGATCACACTGTGTGCATCTTCGAGTGTGAGTGGATCCAAAGGATCGTAGTTTTCCTGCCAGTATTGGCCTCCACCGTATTCAGCCTCAACGGTTGCGTGTACAACCTGCCGGTTCATTCCTCGATAGAGCCCCTGGGTCCAGACAATCGTCACAAATGCGAAGGATAGAACGATAACATTCAACCATGTGCGGATGCCGGCACCCAGCAAATTCCTTACCGCCAGTTTGGGGATAATCATTGATCCACTCCTGCCGGTTTTTGTGGAGTCATGGCTTCATCTCTGGCGACCTTTCCGTCGATGAGAGTGATCTTTCGGCGCAAATAGCGAATAACTTTTTCATCGTGCGTGGCAAAAATAAATGTGGTGCTTAGATTTTTATTCAAGCGTTCCATGGTGTCCAGTATGTGATACGAGTTTTCTGCGTCAAGGTTGGCGGTGGGTTCGTCGGCTAAGATAATGGCTGGCTTCTTAACAACTGCGCGGGCGATGGCCACTCTCTGGCTTTGTCCTCCTGAGAGCTGGGCGGGCTTGGATTTGGCACGGTCGGCAAGGCCTACCCAATCCAGTGCGTCCAAAACCATAGTCTTCCTTTCTTCATGGGATAGCCGCATCAAGAGTAAGGGAAATTCCACGTTTTCATACACGGTGTAGACCGGCAGAAGGTTGAAAGTCTGGAAGATAAAACCGATATGTTGGTTCCGCAAGGCAGCGGCCTGCTTGTGTGTCATGTCTTCGATCTTTTTCCCCAAAACGACCGCGCTGCCATCTGAGGGCGAATCCAGGGAACCGACGATGTTGAGCAGGGTCGTTTTTCCAGACCCACTCGGGCCGACCAGGCCGGCGAATTCAGCCTTTGCGAAATTCAGGCTAACCTTGTTCAGTGCCCATATCTTGTGTTCTCCCATGGAGTAAATTTTGACAAGGTCTTTTGTTTCGATGACGTGTGAATTTTCCATTGTCTCTTCTTTCCTCACTTAGTATACTTTTCTATTCCCATAAATATTTTCGTTTCAATAATTATAAACTACCATAATCTGGAAGCCTTTTCCCGCAAATTGGTTATCTTCACCGCGGGTGGGGTAGACCTGGAAACGTTCGGAGTTCCAAAAACCCACAACGTTCAGGCTCCACCGGTCATAGGTCCGCCTCCAGTTGACAAAGCTGTAGAGGTCGTTGTTGTCCCAATCGTAGAAAAAGATAAGGCCGATCGTATCAAGCAACTCCAGAGGATAGTTCAAAGAAAGACCAGCGTAGTGAATGCCTTCGCCTGAGCTCCAGACTTCTTGACTCGCCTCGAAGAGAAAATACTCCCCCAGGATGTTCAGCCCATTTCCCCAGCCGAAAGTGTAGTCCATGCCAACTGTCAGTGCCTTTTGATAGGGATTGAAGGATTTTTCGATCTGCTTATGGATCAGGGTTCCTTCAAACCAGAATCCGACGCCGATATCCCATTTGCCATCCAGAGCATACCTGTTTTCTGGGATGGTGGAATCGGAAAGATAAGAGCCCAGAAGGGGAACATCGCTGTAATCGGCACTGCGATGATGATAGGTGAAAGCCAATTCGCCGGTCCAGAGAGGTGCTTGAATGCGGCCGCCGAATTCTATAGCGTCCTTCTTTGTAGAGACGACTTCCAGCCCCTTTGGGTCCTCGTTCCCGTAAAGTCCCCACAGCCAGATGTTGCCGTTGTTGACAAAATAGTAACGCATCAATAGACCGTAAACACCGTCAGTGAGCTGTAGGGGGTCGCGTGGGTCGAGGCGGTCGAACCACATAAGCGGGCGGAACAGCATGGCGGAGCCGAAGTTGATCTTTTGCAAGCCAACACGGACCTCAAACTGAGAGGAGGAAAAACGGGCCCACAGCCTGTAGGGATCGATTTTGCCATCAGTTGAGATATCAGTCAGGGAAGAAAACCGAGCGTATCCGAAGAGATTGAGAGAAAGCTCTGCGTCCAGTGTGTATTTTTCGGAGAGTGTCGTATCAAAGCCGAATTCAGGAATATAACGGAAGCCGAGCTGAGGATTCACCTTCTCCTCGAATTTTCCCATGAGCCAACCGGCAAACATCCCCTTATGACTGAAAGTCTGTGGGAATATAAAATTAGAGAAGAAAAATAAGGAAAGCGTGACGAAAACAAACCTCTTTGCGGCCTCTCGAATCATCTCAGAACTTCCTGTCTCTGGCAGGATACCATATAAGAAAAGATTTACCAATTCTCTTGTATTGGCTTTATGGTATGATAGTCCAAGCCAATGATGGAGGGAAATATTAACATTCTTTTAACAGGGTCTACGGGATACATTGGGAGGCGGCTTGCAGCCAAGCTTCTCGAAGACCCCGGTGTTCAACTCAGGCTTTTTGTCAGAAATAAGAAAAAGGTCCAGTTTGCCCCATCGGACAAACTGGAGATCTTTGAGGGCAATGCGACCGATATGGAATCGCTCGTTGAGGCGGTTTCAGGGATCGATGTCGCGTATTACCTGATCCATTCGATGGGAACTAAGGCTGATTACCGGGAGTTGGACAAAACCATCGCCACAAATTTCCGCGAGGCCTGCATCTGTGCGGGAGTCAAAAGGATTGTATATTTAGGTGGGCTGGGAATAAAGGAGACAGCGAGCAAACATCTGCTCAGTCGTATCGAGACTGGAGAGATCCTCAGTGCAAAGCCCGATTTGATCCAGACGATATTCTTGAGGGCTGCCATCATCATCGGGTCCGGGAGCGCAAGCTTTGAGATCATTCGGAATCTCGTCCAAAAACTCCCGTTTATGATCACACCGCGGTTTGTGCACACACGAACACAGCCTATCTCTGTCTCAGATGTCTTGGAGTATTTATCACAAGCTAAAGATCTCAAGGGGAAATCGAATCTGATCGTGGACATTGGGTCTGAGCAAATGAGCTTTAAAGACATGCTTCAGAGGACAGCGCAGCTCATGGGCCTGAGAAGGCTCATCATTCCCGTTCCAGTTTTCACCCCAAAGCTCTCTTCCTATTGGCTGGTGCTGATGACTTCAGTTCCTTATCGGATCGCCAGTGCTCTTATTGAAGGATTGCGCTCAGAGACGATCGTCCAGAATGAGAACGCCAAGCGGTTTTTTCCCGATATTCACCCCGTGTCCTTTGATGAGGCCATCCAACGAGCTCTTGACGAGGTAGAATAAAACCAGTTCACATATATGACGGAAATTAAAGTAGATATCTTACGGGAAACGCAGTTACTCTTCTTTTTTATCAGGCTCCTCTGAATCGATTTCAGGTTCTTTAGCTTCTTCGGTTAGTGGTGGTTTTTCTGTAGCCTCGGGCGCAGGGGCAACAATCTGTCTTTCGACAATCCTGGTTTGGATTCGGTCGCGAACCATAAAAGAGATCACAAAAATCACGAGTCCGATGAGACAGACAGTTCCAGATACGGCAACCACCGGAGAAAAAAGAAACTCGATGATTTTCACCGGAATCCAACTTATCTTTTCCATGACCAAATCGCTCAATTCCGCAGACCATGTCTCAGTATGGGAATAAGAGTAGGGAACAAAGTTGAGTGCCCAGAGAGAAACGGACTTAACAAAGAAAGAGAGCAAAAGAGCGGGGATGGCTGCGAAAAGGATGGAGACACCGGTCCACCGGAAGAAGCTGGCCGGGGATGTGGCGGCAATCAGGGCGCCGATAAAAATAAAAAAGGCTGGTATCAGGAAAAGGGAGTATGAAAACCATGTGATGACACGAGAAATGCCGAATGGGATAAAGCGGACATCCTCAAAAATTTCGATTTCCTCCTCCATCTCGCTTACGGCTTCGATGCGCTCGTACTTTAAAATCTCTTGGGCGATATCCAGGTCTGGCCGGCAGGCGGGAGGCCATTCATCAGTCCAGTCCTCTTCCGAAAATTCCGTCCAGGCTTGTGTTCCCTCCTCATCACAAGAGGGAAGTTGCTCCAGGATCCTTATCATATACCTGTCGATGTCATCGCGGAGCAGAATCTCTTTAAGGGGGCGGAGGTCCAGAACGATGGTTTTTGGTCTCCTTTTACCGCGGAGCACTTCTCCCGTCTCACGCAGCGTTTCAGACAATTCATTTCGGAGCCAGTCCTGAAGGCCGGTTTCTTCCATCACTTGTATGGGTGTCACTCCGGCCTCGGCTGCCGCCCGGAACCATGCTCGGGTGTTTTCGTCGGTGATCACTCTTTCTGACTGTGCCTCCGTGAAGATCTCTTCAGCCATCTCCGGGACATCTGCGATGATCTCCCGTGGAAGGTCTGTGAGGAATTCAGGGGAAACAGTGGCTTTTGTCAGCCCCACAAACCAGATAACTCCAAACAGTATGGGAATTCCCATAAAAATGATAATCAGCAAGGCGATGATTTTTCTTGCAGCTGTCATGTGCTCCCTCCTTTTTTCATAGACCGTATTTGTAGAACGTATTTGAATTATAAATTACAAAATTCACAATTACAAACATTATTTATTCCTTTATACGTTTTTTCTCCACATTTGGTTCAATTTTTTTTATCATGACCTCGTAAAAGTTTAACAATAATCCTCTCTTGTGTTATTTTTGAGATTATGATTCTTCAGGGTGATAAAGTTGCTTTGAGGCCGATGGAGCCTGAGGAGGCTGATGAATGAGAAAAGACATCTTCTTTGAGATCTATCAGGGGCTTCCTAGGGAGGGGCCAGGGAGGAATGATTACACCCGTAAGGCATTCGAAATGCTGCCCGAGCTGGATAAACCGAAAATCTTGGATATTGGATGCGGCCCCGGAGGGCCGACCATGGA
>Ga0307380_10006397_pt1 | contig 15477 bp, 19 predicted proteins | sample UN3MG_FD_202239 | JGI IMG/M metagenome (GOLD analysis project Ga0307380, IMG submission 202239) | Soil microbial communities from Risofladan, Vaasa, Finland - UN-3 | ecosystem: Environmental > Terrestrial > Soil > Coastal area > Acid sulfate soil | place: Finland: Risofladan, Vaasa | collected...
TTAAAGACAAGAAGACTGGCAAGGTTCGTAACCGTCCGCACTTTACAAAGATTGATTATGAAATCCATAAGATTCAAGCGCAAGCGGTATGGGATGGAGTTCTTACTGCCGATTCTTCGTGGTGCTTTGCAAAGAAGGGCAGCGCGAGAAATGCGATGAGAGAAGTCTATACCCAGCTGGACAAGAAGGTCGCGTTAGCAAAGCACTTGAAGGAGACTATCGAAGAGAACTTTGCTAGTGAACGAATTTATGGTCAGTTCGCCGATCACGTTTACGAACCTGACACACAGTGGGAGGCGGACCTTGACCAAGTCGTCGAAGCATAAAGAGATTCTTTTTGTTGCAGACATGGTGAGGGGTCAGCTGCCGGGTGCCGGTGGTGCTGAGAATAATGATGATGTTTTGCTTATGCACCTTGCGGGGCAAGAAGATCTTCACGTTTCTTTCGAGCACTGCTCACAGCTAACACAGGAAACGCTAGACAAGGCTGATTTTGTTATTGTAGGGAACTTCGTTAGTCTTTCGGACTCAATGAAAGCCTCAATACAGAAAAAGCCATTTCTTATCTATGAACATGACCACAAGTATCTGCGAACGAGAGATCCGTCTCCGTTCAAAGACTTTGTGGCACCTCGTAACCAAATCATAAACGAGGAGTTCTATCAAAATGCCAGTGCTGTGGTGGTTCTCAGTGAGGTTTGTAGGGAGGTGATTCAAAAAAACCTTAGAATCGATGAAGTCCACAGCATTGGCACTAGCTTGTGGTCTGATGAACAACTTGATTTTCTTGGCAGTCTCTCAGAAAACGAGAAGATCAACGAGACCGCGATAATCGATTCCTCAAATTCGATCAAGGGCAGGGCAGAGGCTATCAAGCACTGTGCGACAAGCGGTATTGAATACACCCTTATTCAGACCAAAGCAAGGGAAGAATTCTGGCAGGAGCTTTCTCTCTACAAGAGACTCGTGTTTATGCCGCAGGTGCTTGAGACTTTCTCTCGTCTTTGTGCAGAAGCAAAAATGGTTGGTTGCAAGCTTATCACCAAGCCTCGTCTCCTCGGATTTGCAAGCGAGTCTTCTTGGACTTTGTCCGGTAAGGATTTAGTTGAAGAGACACGCGCTAGGGTCCATAAAGCCCTTCAGCTGTTCGATGCTTTGGTTCGTGAAGAAAAGCCAGAGGTTAATACTGGCGATGGTGAGATAACAGTAATACTTAATGCCTACCGCCGCCCAGATATTCTAGAAGAACAGATAGAAGCAATTAGAAATCAATCTGTTAAGGTAAAGGATATCTGGGTTTGGATAAACAGATCCGAGGCTACGTTTTCTGAAGAGTGGCTAGCTGAGCTTGGGGTAAAATACTTCCAGAGTAATTTCAATTGGAAGTTCTACGGTCGGTTTGCCGCTGCCATGCTTGCAGATACCGAATTCGTGGCAATGTTTGATGATGATACAATACCTGGGAAAGAATGGCTCTCAAACTGCGTCCAGACGATGAACGAGACTCCTGGCATCCTCGGTGGGGTTGGCTGTATCCTGCCGGGAGAACGCTACACAGGACACCACAGAGTGGGTTGGAGTAACCCCAACGAAGAAACTACCGAAGTTGACTTGGTTGGGCACGCTTGGTTCTTTAAGAGTGAGTGGTTGAAGTACCTTTGGATGGAAAAACCATATACTTGGGAGAACGGAGAAGATATCCAATTCTCATATACTGCACAGAAGTATGGTGGGATAAAGACATATGTTGCTCCGCACCCAAAGGACAAGCCAGAACTGCATAGTTCTTTAAAGGGGATGGAATATGGAGTCGACGAAGTGGCAACTTCTAGAGCACGTAATCATGATGTGTTTTATGCTCAGCGAGACGCTTGTGTGAAGAATGCCGTTAAGAATGGCTGGAAAATTGTAAAGGAGCGATGATGTTAGTAATTGCTTTTGGTACAAGACCAGAATGGCTAAAGATCAAGCCGGTGGTCATGGAGCTAAAAAATCAGTCTGTTGAGTTTGGGCTGATCTTCACAGGGCAGCACGAAGATCTTGTTTCTGCGGCAGAAGTGATGGAGTTCGGTGCTAAATGGTTTTCACAGTTTAAGCTGTTGTCAAACGTCAGTAGTAATAGACTTGACAACATAGCATCTCAAATTTTGAGTGAACCGTTCGAAGAATGGATGGATGTTACATCATTGATGGTCCAGGGAGATACAACATCCGCGTTTGCTATGGCACTCGCAGCTTTTCATAGGCGTATCCCTGTAATCCATCTTGAGGCTGGATTGCGAACATACGATTCTACTCAGCCGTTTCCAGAAGAAGCAAACAGACAAATGATTTCAAGTCTCGCTTCTGTTCATTTATGTCCAACAAAATGGACGGCAAAAAACCTCGGGAGAGAGAATGTCTCTGGAGAGATTCACATTGTCGGGAATACGGTGTTAGATAATCTGAAAGACGTTCAGACCTCAGAAGGAAATAAGATTCTCGTTACAATGCACCGTAGAGAAAACCACGAATCTCTTGAGGCGTGGTTTCGAACAATCAGCGCTTTAGCTTCTATACATGTTGGCTTTGAGTTCATTTTACCGATACACCCGAATCCAGAAGTAAAAAAGTGTAGAGACTTCCTTGGTCCAGCCGTAACCGTAGTCGATCCGCTTTCCCACGAAGAATTGATAAAGATTCTCGCAGATTGTAAGGGGGTAATCACGGATAGCGGAGGAATACAGGAAGAGGCAGCATTTCTTCGTAAGCCCTGTGTTGTTTGTAGAGAGCGTACAGAGCGCACAGAAGGTATTGGTAATTTTTCTTTGTTGTGCAAGACGCCTTTTGACTTGCAAAACACTTTCACAGATGCTATGGTGTCGTTGCCGATGGAAGGTCCGTGCCCATACGGAGACGGGAACTCGGCAAAGCGAGTAGTCGAGATTGTCAAAGGACTTTAAAGAACACTTTTGGATGCTTCAAAAGAAGCTTAAGCGTGGAGAAAACTTCGCGTTTTCTCGTTATTCTGATGGCGAAATGCTCATCATGCAGAACAAGCATCTTAAACTAGATTCTGAAAAGACGATAGTCCAGGGCGAAAAAGCTGGAATTGGATATGACAAGTCCGATCACAAAGAATTCGATCCAGAAAAACATGGCTGGTTGCGCGAGCATCTAATCGAGGCTTACAAGCATCATCAGGACGGATATTATGTTGGTCTTAGCTGCCCCTGTTGTGTTGGAAAAGAACAGAACAGCTGGATGAAGGAACTGCGCGGCAGCGACGACGAGCACTTAACATGGGCGAACCTCTTTCTCAATTCCAACTATCCATTGTTTTTGAATCACGTCCTTCCTTTGTTGAAAAACAGGGAAGTGTTCATTGTATGTAACGAAGCGGCAGATATAGAAAACCTACCTTTTCCAACATTTATGAGTGCTACTGTTGGTTCTAATGCGATGATAAACGATATAGATATCATTGCGAGATTATCGGCGTACATTGAACTAGAAAAATACGAGAACGTTGTGTTTTTGTTTGCAGCAGCTTCGTTGTCGAACTTGGCAATATACGAATTGTACAAGGTGTTCCCACGGAACACGTACATCGATATTGGGACTACGCTGAATCCGCACATGAAACTTCCTGTCGCGCGCAACTATCTCAAGGGTTATTGGCTCAATAGCGGTAACACAGAAATTCACAAGGAGTGCGTCTGGTGAGAATGGTCAACGCGAAGTTTCATACTGAATATTGGACGTTTATTCGATATTTAAGAAACGACTCAACTGTCAAGAAAGGGTTCATACAACAACACCACATTTCTGCGATTGAACACATCGAATATATGGAAAGATACGCTGAGTGCTATTACGTTGCTGTTTCTGACGACTTTGACGAAGAGGCTGATTGGTATCCTCCGCTTGGTTATTGTGGTGTAATCGAAAACGATATTCGTGTTGCGGTAAGTCCTCAACATCATGGACGGGGTGTCGGTGTCTTTATGATCAATGAGCTTAAAAAAAAACACCCGAAGGCTTTTGCTAAGGTAAAATTTGAGAATGAAGCTAGTCTCAAGTTGTTCGAAAAGTGTGGGTTCAAGATAAAGTATCTGATTTTGGAGCAAGAATGAAAAACGCATTCGATACAGTGAAGTCTTTCGAAGAGGCTCTCGCGCAGTACACGGGCGCCCCTTATGCGGTAACGGTAGACTCTTGTACAAACGCTCTTTTTCTTTGTTGCACGCTGGAAGATGTACGAGGGAAGACTGTAACGATTCCCAAAAGGACTTACCTGTCTGTCCCGCAGTCTATCATGCACGCTGGCGCGAAAGTCCAGTTCGTTGACAAAGATTGGAAAGGCATCTATAACTTAGAGGGGACGAGGGTATACGATTCAGCAAAGAGACTGACTTCTGGGATGTATATTCCGGGAAGCCTCATGTGCCTTTCGTTTCACACCAAGAAGCTGTTGAACATTGGTAAGGGCGGCGCTATCTTGACTGATGACCCATATGCGGTTGAGTGGTTGAAAAGGGCAAGATATGAAGGTCGAGCTGAAGCGCTCGATTATCGAGACGATGATATTACAGAACTCGGATGGAACATGTATATGACCCCCGAACAAGCCGCCCGAGGTTGGTCGCTGTTGCAGGTTCTTCCGAGGAACAACGAGGATCAGGGTGAAAATCCTCCATACAAAGACTTGACTGAGTTTACACTGTTTAAGCCAAAGACTCGCGGCTTGGATCACAGAAAGTGAATACCGTAATTAAAGGTCCGCACCGAGAGAGGTTAACATGAAATCTATAGAAATATGGAAAAATAGACCGAACAATTCTGGGCTCGGCAGCCGAGGTTTGCTTGCGAAATTCAAGGCTGATTTTGTAAACAATTTCATCAAAGAGAACAACATCGAGACGTTGTTCGATTTTGGCTGTGGAGATCTCCACAATTCTAGTATGATAGAAGTGTCAGAGTATTTGGGGATAGACATTGTTGGGCACAAAATTCCAAAAGAAGTTAAAGCGGACTCTTTCAGGACGGCAGTTTCTCGTTTCGACGAGTTTGTTTGTGAAGAACCGGCAGACATGACCTTGTGCATGGATGTTCTCTATCATATCCTTAATGGAGAAGAAGAATATTTGAAAGCTACGCTTGAAAAGTTGGTTGAGTGTTCTAAGCGGTATATTGTAATTTATGCCCAAGACAGTAAAAGAACCGATCTTGGTTGGGAAAATGTAGAGCACATGCACAATGGTCCGTGGAGACAGCTTCTTGAAAAACACAATGTGAAACTGATTCAACAGCAAGCAAAAGAGGATTACGGCACCGGACCCAGTTCAGAAGCTGTCTTTTTTGTGTATGAGAAGAGAAAATGAAGAAAATAGCATTATGCCTGCACGGCTACTTTAGCTCTTTGAAAGATCAAACATCTCTCGGAAAAGACGGTTACGATTACATTAAGAAGCATATTCTGATGTACCGTGATCTCGGATACGAGGTAGATGTGTTTTTTCATAGTTGGGAGCCACACCTGAGCGAAGAAATCTGCGGACTATACGATCCCAAGCATTGGATTTGTCAAGAGCAAATCGATTTTGAAGCAATTGCCAGAGAGAATTCAGTCGGTCGTAAAGATTTGGACCCCAAAGGACAGCTGGGTAGTTGGACTCTAGATTCCAAGACGGGCAACGGTTACGTCGGTCCCGAGCGAATCCTTAGTCACTTCTATTCTGTGCAGGAAGCTGTCAAGCTATGTAAGCAGTGGGAAGAAGAAAACGATTTCAAGTACGACTGTGTTATTAAGTCTAGATTTGATCTTGGCAGAATCAACCGTAAAGAGACCGGACCGGGTCGGAACCTACCAGTCCAGTGTATCGCTTTCAACCCAGAGTTGGATATGGACTACTTCTACCAAGCCTATTGGGACTTGTTTAACGAAGGTCCCGCCGATATGTGGTTCTACTCTAAATCAGAGAATATGGATCATTTTTGCCACCTGTACGACAAGACGCTGACAGAGTATCTGCGAAAAGACAGTGACTATTCTAAGGCTGTAACAGGAGGTTGGTTTGAGTCTAAAGCAAACGACTTTCGAACCAATGAGACTCTAAAGGAAGCTGGCGAAAGAGCGAAAGATTTGCATCAATACCCGGAGCACATGGTGTGTAACGCAATTTTGCTGTACAAGTGGTTTTTGAAAGACAGCGGCTTGTGGCAGAAATCTAAAATGCTAGAAACTGTGTGGGAATAGGCATGAAAGGCGTAGCGTTCGTGGTGTTTAGTCACTCTTCCTATAGCGATATCTGGGAAGCATACTTCGGCGAGTTGGAAAAGTACCTTCCTAATGTTTTCGGTGCAAGGTATCTGTTCGTCGATCACGATTCTCGGAAGCTCCTTGCTGACGTGCCAGACGACTTCAAGATCGTCTATTACGATGAGAGTTGCCCATATAGTGATAGAATGCTGTTTTGTTTGAGACAGATAGACGAACAAGTCTGTCTCTTCCAGCACGAAGACATGATTTTATGTGGCGAGGTGGATACTGATGCGATCGAGAAATATCTCGGTGTCTTGAGAGAACACAACCTCGACTCAATTAAGCTATTGAAGGGCGGTGACACAAAAGACGCGCCTTTCGAGCCGCACACAGGCTTGTTCTGGGCAGAGGAATGGTTCTTTGCGGTCCAGCCGTCCTTGTGGAAGGTAGAGTCCCTCAAGAAGATTTTTGAGAACTTCGTAGGAACCAACATTTGGGAACTTGAAAAGAGCGTTCAAGGATTCTGCAAGGAGAATGACTTTAGGGTCCTGTACAGCTATAAGGGCGAGTCCAAACGTGGTAGAATGCATTGGGACTCTTCGGTGTTTCCATTTATCGCTACTGCAATTTGCAAGGGGAAGTGGAATACTGAAGAATATTCGGAAGAGTTGCAAGAGATTTTCATTGAATACGGCATTGACAGACTAAAGAGGGGGTTTGTTTCGTGATAGAACTAGTGGTTTTTGATCTTGATGGCGTTCTTGTCGATGCCCGCGAGCTTCATTACGAAGCTATGAACATGGCTCTTGAAGGTTGTGGGTACGAACCCGTCACCCGCGCAGAACACCTATCGACTTACGATGGACTCCCAACCAGCAAGAAGTTGAACATGTTGACTGAGGCAGGTCGTTTACCAGATGGAGATCATTCTTTGATTTGGTCCGAAAAGCAGAGGATGACTCGCGTTCTCATCGAGCAGATGACCGTTGATCATCGCATGTCGTCGCTCTTGGCTGATCTAAAGAAGGCGGGCAAAAAGGTCTACGTAGCTTCAAACTCTGTCAGAGACACCATCAAAATGATGTTGCTTCGTCGCGGACTAATGGAGCACGTTGACTACTTTTACTCTAACCAAGACGTAATTCACGCGAAGCCGCATCCTGAAATCTATTTGCGTTGTATGGTGCATGCTGGTGTTTCTCCAAGGAAGACACTTATCGTAGAGGACTCACACGTCGGAAGGAAAGCGGCTGTTGAGTCTGGTGGGCACTTGTGCGGAGTCTCTGACCCGCTTGACGTGACAAAAGAGAAAGTTTTTGAGGCTGTCAATAGAGCTAGCGAGAAAAACGAGAAGATCTTTAATCCCAAGTGGCAAGGTGGTAAAATGAAAGTCCTAATCCCTATGGCTGGTGCTGGCTCCCGGTTCCAAAAAGCTGGCTACACATTCCCGAAACCTCTGATTGAGGTCAACGGCAACCCTATGATTCAGACGGTAGTTGAAAACCTCAACATCGATGCCGAATACATTTTTGTCGTTCAGAAATCGCACTATGAGGAGTACCATCTCAAGGCGCTCCTTAATCTTCTTGTCCCAGGGTGCAAGATTGTTCAAACTGACGGCATGACGGACGGCGCCGCCTGCACCGCGCTACTCGCGAAGGAGTTCATCGACAACGATGAACCACTTCTGTTCTCGAACTCAGATCAATTTTTGGAGTGGGACAGCAACACCTTCTTGTATTCGATGATGGCTGACGAGGTAGACGGCGGCATGGCGACGTTCCAAGCTACTCACCCAAAGTGGAGCTTTGCAAAGCTTGGTCCTGATGGTTTTGTCGAGCGAGTCGCAGAGAAGGAGCCCATCAGTAACATTGCTTCCACTGGAATTTACTACTGGAAGAAGGGTAGCGATTTTGTCAAGTATGCTGAGCAGATGATCGAAAAAGATGTACGTGTCAACGGAGAGTTCTACGTGTGTCCTGTTTTCAACGAAGCTATTGCTGACGGCAAGAAAATCAAGACGTTCGACATTGACAAGATGTGGGGACTTGGTACGCCAGAAGATTTGAAATACTTCTTGGAGAATCACGATGGTTGATTCAAAAAACAATTACAGTGTCATGCAGAAAAAGCAGATGAACGCTGGCACAGCAAATATGTCGAAGCTTAACCACAAGGACCACAACGACAACCCTGATTACTGGGATATTCTCCTTGCTGACGTAAGGAGCAATCCAGAAGCCTGGGAAGACAAGAAAGCTCTAGACTTCGGTTGCGGCTGTGGCAGGAACGTAGAGAACCTGCTTAAGCTTGCCGAATTTGAACGTGTCGATGGTATTGATATTAGCGAGACCAACATTGAGTTTTGCAAGGGATACATCCAAGATCTTGGACACATGTTCAACGGTCGCTCAGCATTTCATGCCAGCAACGGCGTCGATGTTAAACCACTCCTCGACGATGAGTACGATTTCATCATGTCAACCATCGTGTTACAACACATCTGTGTTCATTCCATTCGCTATTCCATCATGTCAGACTTGTTTAGGACGTTAAAGCCAGGAGGCGTATTCAGCTTTCAGATGAATTACGGTCCTGCTCACAACACAGCAGTAGGGTACCGCGAAGACTTTTTCGAAGCTAAGGGCACAAATTCTATGTGTGACACAAGGGTTGACAAACCAGAAGAGTTGATTACAGATTTGTCTAAGATTGGGTTCAAAAACATCACTCACGAGATTCGACCATCCTATAGTAGCGATGCTACCGACGAGTGGATTTATGTAAGGTGTGAGAAATGACTAAAACAAAAAAAGAGGTCCAAAGATACCTTGACTACACTAAGGGCAAGTTTGAGCTTGACGGTTGGTGGCATTTTACTCCTGAACATTTGGTTAAAGCTGAGCCGCCCACCGCCTGGCTCGTGAATCACAACCTCAACGAAGACTATTGGAAAATCTTGTATGGACCAGTGACCGCGAACCCGGAAAAGTGGAAAGACAAAAAGGCATTCGATATCGGCAGTGGCTTCGGAGGGAACATGAGGAACCTGTTAGAACTTGCTGAATGGTCGTCTGTCGACGGCTGTGACATTTCTGGAAACAACGCTGAATTCGCTACTGAATATCTCGAACTTTGTGGGTTTCCTTCGGATAGATTCTCTGTATACGAGAACGACGGTTTCGGTTTGCAAGAGTCTGCTGACTCTCACTACGACTTTGTGACATCAATCGTTGTTTTGCAGCACGTTTCTCTGCATTCTGTGCGGTTTAACATAATGAAGGAGGCTTTTCGGATTCTAAAGACCGACGGCGTTTTCTCGTTTCAGCTGTTGAAGTCTGGCGGCACCGGAAAACCTTATCATTTTGATGACGTAGAAGAATCGCTGAAGAATCGCTATAATGCGTTCACTGAGGATAACTCTTTTTTGATTGAAGATCTCACAAAAATAGGATTTCGCAACATTGAAATTGTTCCCACTGCCAATCCAGGCGCCCCAACCGGTGAGTGGATTTATGTAAGGTGTGAAAAATGAGCATTCTGTACATTGCCCACCGAGGCAACCAGCGAGGAGCGAACCCGCAAAGAGAAAACGAGCCACTCTACATTATGGAATCTCTTGAAGCAGGGTTTGACGCCGAAATTGATGTGTGGTATGATGAGACGATCGGGTTGCGCCTTGGACATGATGCTCCGATGTACTTGGTCGAAGAGTCTTTTTTGGAAAACGAACACCTGTGGTGCCATGCAAAAAACATTGAAGCTCTGTTCCTCATGTTGAAGAACCCGAAAATTCATTGCTTCTGGCACGAAAAAGACAAGACAACGCTCACCTCAAAGAACTATGTCTGGACGTATCCCGGAGTTAAAGCACTCTCTGGGGTTTCTGTTGCTGTGATGCCAGAAACGGTCGTCATACCAGACGGGTATGAAGCTTTTCGTCCAAAGGAGTTGAGCGGTTGCGCCGGTATTTGTTCTGATTTCCCGTTCTACATCAAAAAAGAGATTGAAAGAGATGACTGAGAACAGAAAAATCGTCGTAGTTACGGGCTGTCTTGGATTCATAGGGCAGTGGGTTACAAGGTCTTTGTTGGAAAGGGGATGGCGCGTTTGTGGTGTCGACAAAAGGACATACGCTGCGGACCCTCAGCCGTGTTTTGACCTTCAGGACCCAAACTTTAAGTTGATTGAAGAGGATATTTGTGATTTAACATCTCTTCCTGATTGTGATTATGTAATTAATCTGGCGGCAGAATCTCATGTTGGAAACAGCATAATGTCCAGCAGGGTCTTTACGAACACAAACGTGGAGGGTGTCCGAAATTTGCTTGATCTTGTTCGGGACAAACCTACAAATGCGTATGGCAGACCTCGTTTTATTCACTTTAGTACAGACGAGGTTTACGGAGACAGGAAGACCGGCGCGTTTGTAGAGACGGACATACTAAATCCGAGTAATCCGTATTCCGCTTCTAAAGCTGCGGCTGATATGTTAATCGGGGCATGGGCACGAACATACGGAATCGAATACAACATCGTAAGACCAACTAACAACTACGGTCTCGGACAGTATCCCGAGAAGCTTATTCCTCTATCGGTGAAAGCTCTTCAAGCTGGCAAAAAGATAGCACTACACAATCACGGTGAACCAACAAGAAGCTGGCTTCATGTTGAGGACACGGCATCGGCTGTATTGTGTATCTTAGATAAAGCTCCTGCGAACGAAATTTACAACATAGGTGGTTTTGAACAAAAAAACAAACATGTTGTCCACAAGTTGATCAACTGCTACTTTGAGAAAGATGTTGTTGATATCTCTAATTTCGTTGACTTGTCTTACGAACGACAGGGTCAAGACGTTCGATATTCCGTTGATGATTCTAAGTTGAAAAATCTGGGATGGCAGCCATACAAGTTTTTCGACGAAGAGCTTCCGTGGATTATTTTACACTACAAACGAAACTTTCGTTGGTGAGGTTCTTAACATGTTGCAATAGATACGGTAAGATATTGCTTGTTGTGTTGGGAGGATAGCAGATGACAAAGCTGAAGAAGACAATCGGTATCATTGGTTACGGCTTCGTCGGACGAGCAGTCGGTCAAATGTCTGAAGTGTTTGATGTCAATGTGTTTGATCCCTACATTGAAGAACACAGCGGATATGATGTGCGAGAAAAAGCATATGTTAGCGATTTTGTGTTCGTATGTGTACCGACACCAGAGGGCAGTGACGGCAAACTTGACACGTCGATTGTTGATGGCGCTGCGCACATTTGGAACAACTATAATCACAGGTCTCTTCACGGTAACAGGAACTCAATACTCGTAATTAAATCTACAATAGAACCGGGTACGGTGGATTCCCTCCGCTCGCGCATGGGGAGGACGAATATTGTACACAATCCAGAATTTTTGACCCAAAGAACCGCGATGGAAGATTTTAGAAATCCGTTAGAGGTGATTGTTGGTGGTGATCCAACGGTTGCCCGCCGCGTTCTAGACCTTTTCTATTCCTATTACCCAATAAACTCTGACATTAAATTCTTCGCTACATCAGCTATGGAAGCTGAACTTGTCAAAATGGTGCGGAATTCTTTCTACGCAACAAAGGTTTCGTTCTTTAACGAGGTACACGAACTGTGTGGTAGCCTTGGACTAGATTACGAAAAGTTTCGTGACTTGTTCACTCTGGGAGGGACACACCCTTGGGTAGCGCGCCAGCATACACAGGTGCCTGGACCGGACGGACAGTTAGGATACGGAGGCATCTGTTTGCCAAAGGATTCCGAGGGTCTTTTATACTTGGCTGAGTCGGCGGGAGTTGACTTGTCCGTTCTTGGAGCAGCTATTGCTTCCAATTCTAAGAGGAGAGAGAAATGAAGATGAGTAATCAAATGATGGCTTCGGTCATGTTCGCACTTCAGAACAGTCTGGCTACCCAATCAGATATTGTTCCAATGTTTGAGGAGTGGGATCTTTATGTCGAAAACGATCAAGTGTTGGTTAAGAACCCGCCTGTGGTTCAGGCAACGCCTATCGAAGAGCAGGACGACGATGAACTGACAGAACTATTAAAGCTCAAGGACGGCTGATGCCTGCTTACGAATACTCTTGTAAGTTTTGCAACGAGCACACCACCATCGTTCACGACGTTGGGAACACAGTGACACGCTGTCCGGAGTGCGCGCGCGAGGAACTGAGTCGCGTGTATTCGTTTTCTCTGTCTAGGGGGGCTGACAGTAAGCAACGACCGGGCGTAATCGTCGATTCGTTTATCGAGGAAGCCAAGAAAGAGATCAAAGAAGAGAAGAAGAGACTTAAAAAGAAGGAATATACAGAATGAGTGTGTTAATCTTGGTCTTTATTGCTTCCCTGTTGCTGAATGGTCTTTTGGGGTGGTACGTCTATAGGTTGCTGAGGAGATATTATCCTCTGTCAGAAGATATCGAAGATTTACACGATACTCTCGAAAAGTATCATTTTCACATTAAAACAGTATCAGAAATGGAGTCTTTTTACGGAGACGACATCATTCTAAATCTCCTTCGTCACTCGAAAGCAATTTCGTCGGAAGTCAAAGATTTTAGGAAGGCTTATTCTCTTGCAGAAGCAGCTGATTTTGATGAAGACGGAGAACTAAATGGCGAAGAGGAAGGAACCGAAGGAAGTGAAGGAAAAGAGGAGAAAGACGACCCCAGCGAAGAGGACAAAGCCCTCCAAAGGAAGGTTATATTTCACCAGGGTTAACGAAGACGCTATTGTAGCGTATGCGAAGTCTACTGATTTTGTTGAAAAGCAGAAGCTGTACAACGAGCTTATTGATCCCGTATTTACGGAACTGATCGACAAGATCGTGTACACATATAAATTTGCATCGTTGCCTAACATTGACGAGCTTAAGCTAGAGTGCAAGGCATACCTCACCACTATCCTGAATAAGTTTGATCAGACCAAGGGGAACAAGGCGTTTTCCTATTACAGCGTCGTTACCAAGAACTGGTTTGTTCACAAGGTAAAGAGGAATATAAAGCAAATCAAGCGAGAGGTTTACTTGGAAGACGTTTCCAAGGAAGCAGACTTCATTACCCTGTCTGAAGACAACCCCTATATTCAGGACAGGATTTCAGAGGAATTCTGGGAAAGCCTCTGGAGTCATATTGAAGCATGGGAAAAACTAGATCTGAAGGATAACGAAGACAAAGTATTAAAAGCTGTACGAATCCTGTTAGAAAATGCTGATGAAATCCCGATCTTCAATAAAAAGGCTGTATATCTCTACTTAAGAGAGATTACTGGTCTCAACACGAAGCAGGTTGTCAATAATCTAAATAAGATACGAGGTAAATACAAGGATTTTAGACAAGAATGGGATGACGGCGAAGTATGAAAGTCAAAGATATAATAGATAAAGCTCTCAGCGATATCGACGACGATAGAAAATCTGCAAAAGATTTGCTTGATGATGTATCTGTCTGGCTGGGAGGAAGTGCGGATCGATACGAGAATGCTGGTATGGTTGCAGCTAAATACCTAGAGGTACTGCAACGCTCTAACGAACAACGGGTGAAGTTGATTGCCATCTTGAATAAAAAGGATGATGATGATAATTATGGTGGTGATGTTTCTCCTGACGAGACGGAGAAGATATATGAGACGTTCGAAAAAGAGGAAATGCTAAGCGATGAGTAACAAGAAGTACCAGTACGGTGTCCTGAATTCGGTTGTTCACCCACAGAGTGGTAGAACTCTTGATCCGTCTAGTCAGTCGGGCATCGCATCTGTTACAGAAGCAGCAAGAAAAGTAAATCGTCCTGATTTTACTGAAAAGCTTGGGTTCCCGCTAAAAGGGATCGCTCTTAGGGTGGAAACGAATGCTAATGGTGGTACCGATCACGATGACGGTTGGTTCACTTGGGCTTATAATCCAGATCAAGAAAAGCCTGATCTCGTGCGTGTTCGCGTGCGTATCCCCGAACTGCACGCTCATTTGCCTGAATTAGAAACGTACGGAAAACAAGGCGATCCAGGGGTTATGGCTATGTACCCCGTATTTTTAGGCAAGGATGCGACTGTGCTACCTCCAATCGAGGGAGAAATTGTCTATGTTGATTTTGGAGACAGAGTAAGGTTCGAAGATCCAATCTACTTGGGTCCTGTCTCTGCTAAACCTGTCGACGGCGGCGCATCGTCTAATCGTTCTACCAGCGCATCGAAAGCGGCAAATGACTGCGGTGGCGGTCTGAATGTTAATCCCCCTTCTGGTAGTCCGATAGGACAATCAATTGAACCAGCTTTGGATCCCAATGGACAGACGCCTACTCCTTCTGCTCCATCTCCGAAACAAGCATGTGAAGTAGGTTTTTGTAGCAATACAAGAGAGCCGCTGAAGAACTCTACTCCAGACTGTGGTCCATTCGAAAATACACAGCCTGACAAGTATAGAGCGACTTATCCTACTGGCGGCGGTAAGTTCAAAGAACTTGGATTGGTCGAGATGGCGGAATGGGCAAATCGTGGTTCAAAGAATGCTTTGGTTGCGGCATCTGTCAAACGCAGTCTGGAGGTCATGGAGCAAGCGTTCATCAAAGAAACTGGTATAACCGATAGAGAGGTAATCAGATTCATCAATGACGGGTTTAGATCTTATGAAAAGCAGGCTTGTTATCGCGCAAAATATGATGAATGTTTTAAACAGTGGAAAAGAAACGGAGGACTAGAAGAAGAGAAACCGTTTCCTGTTGCTCGCCCTGGTCCCGGCAAACATAGCTCGGGACTAGCATCAGATTTTAATGCTGATGGAACTGGACGTGGAGAAAAGACAAGAACTACCGCTCTTTGGGTTTGGTTGGCGAGACACTCACAAAGGTTTGGCTGGGTAGGCACTGGTACTAGGTTTAATCCGCAAGAGCCTTGGCATTACGAGTTTGATCCTGTACTTGCGAAGAGTAAAGGTTACTAAAGGGGCGGTTTGTGGTTAAGAAGAGTATAGACCTCTCGGGTGAAACTGAAGAGCAATCTGTAAAAAGAAAATCACTACCAAAGGATGTTCGTGCCCACGCACGAGGCATCGCTGGTGATGTTCTAACAGAACCAGTGCCCCGCTTCAACAAGAGCAAGAGCGAGACCGTCTATGAAGGAGGGAACAACACCTTTATTGTTCTCGGGCGTGATCGACCTCGTAGCAGAATGAGCGGTTATGGAGGACTAGGAGACACACAAGCAGGAGCGATAGA
>Ga0307380_10006399_pt1 | contig 15476 bp, 14 predicted proteins | sample UN3MG_FD_202239 | JGI IMG/M metagenome (GOLD analysis project Ga0307380, IMG submission 202239) | Soil microbial communities from Risofladan, Vaasa, Finland - UN-3 | ecosystem: Environmental > Terrestrial > Soil > Coastal area > Acid sulfate soil | place: Finland: Risofladan, Vaasa | collected...
CGGGTTTCCGGTCTGGATGATCTCGGAGTCGTCTTTGGAGTTGTCGACTTTGTCGTCCAGCAGGACCGTACCGTCGCGTTCCGCCAGATCGATCGTGAGCGTTGCGTCATAGTTGAACAAGTCAGCTTCTTCTGCACCGGACGCTGACGTCGACGTCAGGGCGACGGCACCTCCGATTGCCAGTCCTGCCGCCAAGGCAGCTCCGATGTTTCGTCGAGTTCGTGTACTCATGTCGCCTCCGTAGGCCGCTTCATGTCGGGGCGTCGTTCGCACCGAGGGTTAGTCGTCACGCCCTGGGACCATAGATGTCGATCAACACTGGGGCAAGAGGCCGGAACGGCGAATTCGACACGAACGATGTGACTTTCGTCCTGGCCGCACCGCTGAGTAGCTGTCCGACCGCTCAATGCGGCAAACGACCGGCGATCCTGCAACATCCTTGAGTTCTGCCGCCACTGCGACGACCTGGGCGGTGTCACCCGGCAGCGTCGGCCGGTACGGTCCGGGCGATGGCGAACGAGCACGTCCTCCCGCCCAGCTTCTTCGATCGTGCCGACGAATCGCCCGACGCGATCTTCTATGCCCCGGATCGACTGGTCACCCACATCGACGACGGGGCGATCGCCGCAGTGACCGACCTGTACGACGAGCTCGAACTCACCGGTGACGTCCTCGACCTCTGTTCGTCATGGATCTCCCACTTCTCGGCGCCGCCGCAACGGTTGGTGGCGCTCGGGATGAACGCGACGGAGCTGGCAGCCAACGAAGCGGCTGACGAGTGGTTCGTTCACGACCTGAACGTCGATCCGGTGCTCCCCTTCGACGGCGCATCGTTCGACGCGATCACCTGTTGTGTGTCCGTCGACTATCTCACTCGACCTCTCGAAGTCTTCGCCGAGGCCGCACGCGTGCTACGTCCTGGCGGCGTGTTCGTCTGTACGTTCTCGAACCGGTGTTTCCCCACCAAGGCGATCCGCGGATGGCTGTCGACGAACGACGAGGGCCACTGCAACATCGTGAGTGAGTACTTCGAACTCACCGCCGGCTTCGATGCGCCAACGGTGCAGCTGCGCAATCCGGGTGTGCGAGGCGATCCGCTCTACGCGGTGTGGGCCCGCCACGCAATCTCGGCGTCCTGAGTCTCGCGTTCCGGGACTCATACCACCGAGATCCCGTCGGTCAAGGCGAACCGCCGGCCATCAGCGGGCCCGGTTGATCGCAGTCAGCAGTTCGGTCGGTTCGTCGGTGCCGACCCGGAACACCTTGCCCGAACGAAGGGTGAGTTCGATTGCGTCACGGCCGGAGTTGTTGTACATCCAGCCCCGTGCCACCCGTCGGAGACCCCAGCCGTACCACCAGCTGTTGCGGACATGACTGACCGCGGCGACGTCGGCGAGGGCGATCTCGCGGTTCGGCCATCCCCACCCGAACGACGTGGTCACCGTCCGGTCATCGACGACCACCGTCAGGCGAGCGATCACCACCCCGGTGACGATCAGGAGCATCATCGCCGCCTGGTACACCCAGAAGCCACCGCCGAGGTCATCTCGTCGACCGAATCCGATCACGGCGCCGGCGACGCCGAGCACGGAGATCAGATACATCATCGGCGCAGCTTGGACGTGGCGATACGGCATCGGGTCAACTGTGCCACACCCCTCGTTCACACTGCTCTCAGACAACGCCACCCGCCGGGTGGCACGAGCGCCACGAGGAGTACACGATGTTGGTACTGATCGCCACGAACGAGCTGCAGGGCACCACCCCCGGCGACTACGGCTTCACCGTCGAGGGCGAGCTGGTCACGCCGCTCGTTGCGGAATGCGCTTCGGGCGAGCGTTGTGGATGCAATCGGGGCTTTCCGGGCCTCGCCAGCGGCTTCGCGACCACCACGGCGATGATCGTCGACCGTCCCGGTGTCACCGAAGAGGATCTGCGCGACGCAGTGTTCGACTGGCTCGATCGCACCGGCTGGGTCGACCTGTTCGAGGACGCCGCCCGCGAGCGAGCCGCATCGCCGATCGGCGACGTCGAATTCGATCCCGACGGCGACGTCGACGACCTGATCGAGTCGATCATCGACGAACACCTCGACTGCATCCACGAGGTCTGCTCGACGTACCCCGTCGGCACCGTCGTGGTGCGCCTCGGCGACCTCGTGATGACCCGCTCGTACCCTTCGGCGGCGTAGGTCGCCCGCCGAGTCGAGCCGCGCGTGTGCGCGAACGCCTGAGAGACTGGGGCGATGGGGATCTACGACACCTACGTCCTGCCTCACATCGTTGCCGTCGCCTGCGGGAGCGGCGATGTCGCCAAACAGCGTCGCAAGGTCGTTCCTCGCGCAACAGGTCGGGTGCTCGAGGTCGGGATGGGTCCTGGGCTGAACCTGCCGTTCTACGACCGCGCCGCCGTCGAATGGGTGTGGGGGCTCGAACCGTCGGACGGGATGCGTCGGAAGGCGGCGCCTGCGCTGGCCGCAACCGACCTCGACGTGCGGTGGCTCGATCTCCCGGGCGAGGAGATCCCGCTCGACGACGACAGCGCCGACACGATCGTGCTCACGTACACGCTGTGCTCGATTGCCGACTGGGAACGAGCCCTGGCCCAGATGCGACGGGTGCTGAAACCCGAAGGCCAGCTGCTCTTCTCCGAGCACGGCGAATCCCCCGACGAATCGGTGCGGCGGTGGCAACATCGGATCGATCCGGTCTGGACGCGCCTGGCCGGCGGCTGCCACATCATCCGGCCGATCCCGACGCTGATCGAATCGGCCGGCTTCGAACTCGTCGAGGTCGAGTCGGCCTACCTCCCCGGCGCCAGAGTCGCGTCGTACCACTCGTGGGGAGTGGCGCGGCCTCGCTGAGCTTCGGCGCCGTTCGTGCTCACACGAACGTCATGGCGTCGCCGGCGCGAACGACGCCGGGCGTCACCACCGTTGCGTAGATGCCCAGGTTCTGGTCGAGGTCGCGCACGATGTGACGCAGCACCGCCCGGTCGGCCGGGACCTCGTCGCTGATCTCGTGCGTCACCATCACACAGCGAGGACATGGTGCACCGAACTCCACCGTGGCCGTTCCGACGGTCGCCCGCCGGCCGCTCCAGTCGAACTCGGGATGCCCGGGCATCGCCAAGTCGGCCGCATCGCCTTCCGTGTCGACCACGAACGACGGCCGGAATCTGCGGATGTCGACGCTCGAGTCGGGCAACGCCATAGCGAGAGCCGCAAGCGCCGCCTCCGTCATCACCATCAGCGGGAACGCGTCGTAGTAGGTGCCCGGCGGTGACTCGAATTCGGCGATACTCGGCGGAAAGATCGAGAAGTCGGGGAACGGCTCGTTCTCGTCGCGTCCGAAGATCCCACGCAGCTCGGCGACGACATCGTCGGAGTCCGGCGCGCCGCGCCGGTAGTGGTCGAGGTCGTCGGCCGGACGCAGCCGCTCGAGCCGCACTCGATGGTCGAGAGCCGAGCTCACCCGGGCGTCCACGTCAGGATCCGTCGTGCGCACCGTCGAGCCGTCCGGCAGTGTGATCTCGACCTGGCCGTCGTCGACGTCACTCGCCGCAAGACGCATCAGCGAGCCGATCTTCTTGGCGCCGCGAATTCCGCCACGTTCGAGATCTCGCACCGCCCAGGTGCGGTCGCCGACGATCCCGAGCTCGTCGAGTTCGACCGATTCCGTGCGACCGCCGACCATCGACTTGACCGGATAGCGCCAGAGCTGCGAGACGTGCATCCCGGCGACCATATTCGCCAGGTCGTCAGCGATGCCGCACCGGGCACCTCATGCGAGCGTGAGGATGTCGCTGAAGGCCGCGTCGACCGCGTCGCGGAAGTCGCCGGGCGCGTCGATCGCTGTCGGATCGATGAAGAGGCCGATGTCGAAGCTGTTCTCATAGCTCAACGCTGTGGCATTGCAGGCCGTGCCGGCCACTGGGCCCATCGTGACGATGTACAGCACCTTGGCGCCGGACACGTACAGCGGAATGGGCGCTCCACGTAGGTTCGACGTGGCGAAGTCGATCTTGGCTGCCGCAGCCCGTGCGGCGCTGGTGATCACCGACGTCGGTAGCCAGTTGGCCACCCCGGACAACGCGCTCATCCCTGCACCGCTGTGCTCCATCGCTTCGCGCTTCTCGGCGAGACGGGTGTGGATGTCGGCCACACGCTCGGCGAGCGGCATCGAGGCGCCCGGCACCTGCACCGGGACCGGTGTGAACGAGTTGCCCCCGATCGCACTGTCATGGCGGGTACTCAGCACGAAGCTCGTGTTGAATGCATCGACCTCGAGGTCGCGGTCGGCGTGGTAGCGCACCGACCCTTCGACCATTCCGGCAAGGAAGACGTCGTTGACGGTCGCGCCGGTTCGTTTTGCCGCCGCCTTCAGTTCGTCGAGCGGGACCGAGACATGCTCGAGGTGACGATGACGCGACCGCTCCTTCCACAGCGGCGACCCGCCCTCGACCTCGTTGCCCGACCCCGTGAGGGCGCCGAGCGTCGACGACACCATTTCGACGACGCCTTCAATCGAGTCCCTGGCCCGCTGCGGATCGGCGGGCCAGATCACGACCTCGCCGGCAACCCGGCGGGCGACCCCGAGCTGGCGCCGGACCAGGTGGGCCAGCGACTGCCCGACAGCCGTCGGGAACCCGTCGGTCAAGTCGCCACCGAGCTGCTTCGCGTGATGGGACTCGACCGCCTCGGCAACGATCGTTTCGAGGTCGATGTCGTCGGGCATCGGAGCATCGGGCTCGAGCTGCTGGTACATCTCGGCCATCCGCAACTGGCCGATGCCATCGCTGACGGCGTGATGCACGATCGCCCAGATCGCCGAACGGCCGCCCTTCACGCCGTCGATCAGCACGAAACGCCACAGCGGACGGGTGCGGTCGAGCGGCTCCTGGTAGAGCTGGGCGGCGAGATCGAACAACTGCCGTTCGGTGCCCGGCTTAGCGAGTCGCACGTGGCGGACGTGGAAGTCGACATCGAACTCGGGATCGGGTACCCATGCAGGCGGCGCGAGTCGCCCCAGGCCGGGCACGACCCGCTCGTACAGCCGTGGGATCTTGGCGACCGCTCGGCGCATCGTGCGCCGGAAGTGCTCGGCGTCGATCGAACCCTCCAACACCGTGACCGACGCGCCGCTCGGATTCAGCCACGGGTCCTTCTCCACGTTCCACATCAGTGCTTCGTGGTCGGACATGCGTTCGCTGAATCGTGTCTCGCGCTCTCGGGTCTCGGCCATGGTCGTCTCGATTCGTCGGGTGATCGGTGCGTCAGGTGTCGGTGCCGGGGCGGCGTTCCAGCTCGGCGTCGGGGTCACCGTGATATCCGGGCGGGTAGGTCAGTGCCAACTCCTCCGCCGTCGGAATCCGTTGAACTCGCGCCTCGGCCGGCAGCTGCGCCGTGAGCGCCTTCATGATCTTCTTGGTGTCGGCGTCAGGGCTGCGGTGTTTCAGTTTGACCGGCCGTCCGACCTGGACGGTCACGACCGGCCGGTCGGTCAGCGACACCTTGGGAAGCCGGGATCGGCGCGGCCACACCTTCTCGGTGCCCCACAACCCGACCGGAATCACCGGAGCGCCGGTTGCCGCAGCGATTCGGGCAGCGCCCCAACGCCCTTTCAGGACCGGGTCGAAGAACGCCGGGCCGCGCGGGATGGTCCCCTCGGGAGCAATCATCAACAACTCGCCGGCCTCGACCGCTGCGATCGCCGCATCGAGGGGCTCGTCGGAGCCGGTACCGCGATCGACCCGGATGCCACCAGAGGCCTTCATCAGGCGCCCGACGAGCGGGACGTCGAACACCTCCTTCTTGCCGAGCCCGCGGACGTTCCGTCCGGTCTTGGCGATCACGAGGCCCATCACGATCGGGTCGAAGTACGAGCGATGGTTGAACACCAGGATCGCCGGGCCGCTCTCGGGGATGTTCTCCAAGCCTTCGAACTCGATGCGGGCGTTCGGCGTCACGATCTCCTGGCGCATGAACGGGCGACCCCACTCCTGCAGTTCGCGGCCGAGGATCTTCGACACCCCGTCGGAGCGGTCGAAATGCACGACCGGCCACCCACGGATGGTCGCCGCGATCCGCAACTGGAGATCGGGGTTGACGACCACCGGATGGCCGACCGTGGCCAACAGCGGAGCGTCGAAGTAGCTGTCGCTGTAGGCCCACGAGCCGGCGAGGTCGACGTCGTGTTCGCTCGCCCAGTGCGCCACAGCGTCGGCCTTCGAACGACCCCACACGAAGTCGCCGCACATCCGGCCCGTGAACACTTCGTCGCCGTCGGGCCCGACGGTGCGCTCCCACTTGGTGGCGACCACGCCGTCGAAACCGAGCCGGTCGGCGAACGGTTTGACGAACACCATCGGCGAGGTCGTCGCCATCACCAGACGGCGACCGGCCGCGCGGTGCTCCTCGATCGCCTTGGCCGCGCCCGGCAACAGCAGGCCGGCCAGTTCATCGGCGGCCTCCTGCATGGCTGCATCGACAGTGGCGACACTCCATCCGTTGGCCGCGCGGCTCGCCAATCGCGCCGGCTGCATCATCAACCAGTTCTCACCGAACTGCTCGTAGAACTTGGTGAACCCGTCGACGAGCGGCAAGTCGTGGGCACCGCCGAGACCGTGTTCCGCAAGGTGTGTGCGGAACACGGTCGCCGACGACGATGTGATCAGCGTCCGATCGAGATCGAAAACGGCGGCAACCTGTCGCGACATGGTCACGACACTACGTGGTCAGTTCAGGGAGTCGGTAGTGCGCCGAGCCCCTGGATCACGCCATTCGAGGCGAGGAGATCGATCTGGACGATCGGTGCTCCGCCATATGTGGGCGGGTCAGCCACGAGATCGAGTGCGATCGGCGTGTCGTTGAGCGTGATCACCGGATTCGGAAGCTCTGCAAGCAGGAACCTGCCCTCGATCACGAAGAACTCCAGCTGCGCGTAGAGCGCTACAGGATCTGCGATGAGTTCGTCGACATCAACATCTGCGAGCGCGGTGTCGTTCGGCGCGAAGACCGTGTAGTTCTGCGCTCGGTCGAAGTCGTCCGGATACCCGGCTGCCTCGAGGAGTTCAACGAAGATGGTGTAGTCGCCGGCCGCGACCAACTGATCGATGATCGTTCCGTCAATCGGCGGCGCTGTCGTCGGCGGCACCGTCGTGGCGGGCGGTGCCGTTGTGGGCGGGACCGTCGTCGCCGGCGGGACCGTCGTGGCTGGCGGGACCGTCGTGGCCGGCGGTGTACCACTCTCGACACCTCGGTCGTAGATCGCCTCCAGGGTGGCGGTGTCGATCACACCGGTCTCGGGCACGCCGAGCTCGCGCTGGAGCGCCTTCACCGAATCGGTGAGCTCCTGGGTCCAGATGCCGTCGATCGGACCGGTGTAGAAGCCCAGTTCGGTCAGCAAGATCTGCACCTCCATCGTGCTCTGCATCAGCGCAGCGGCTTGATCACCGAGCGCTTGGCGGACAGCCGCATCGGTTGCCTCGTCCCAGATCCCGGTCGGCGGCAGGCCGACCGACGTCTGGAAAGCGGCGATCGCTGCAGTCAGTTCGGGGCTGTCGAGGCCATCGATCGGGCCGTCGTAGAACCCGAGGAAGCTCAGCGCGAGCTGGATCTGGGTGTTCAACGATGCGGCTGCGTACGCCTCGAACTGGCGGCGCAGCTCGGCGATGTCGACGTCGGCGCTCTCGACGTCGGTGATCATTCCAGCTTCGAGACGGGCCGACGTGAACCTGGCGAACGTCGGATCACCGTTGGCGTCGAGGGCGATCTGGCCGCTGACGCCGTCGTAGTTGATGTCGTCGCCGCTGTTGAGCTTGTCGAGACAGTCGGCGTACGTCGTGCAGGTCACACCCTCACCGGTGACTGCGATCGCCGCCTCGGCCAGCGTGTCGGCGTCACCCGTGTCGAGGACGGCGGTGGCCAACGACAGCACCATGGCGCAGTCATAGGCCTGCGGTGCGTTGGCGACCTGGCCGTTCGGGTCGGCTTCGTACAGGCGCTCGAGGAAGGCGCGTGTGCCCATGTTGCCGAGCATCTGGAACCCGTCGACGGCGGTTGCCTCGGTGCCGGCGGTCGCCTGCTCGGCGATGCGGGGTGCGAAGAACGCTTCGAGACCGATCATCGTGGCCGGATCGAGACCGGCCGAGACGAGCGCCGAGAGGAGGTTGGCACCTTCCTCGTAGGTGACGAGAATCGACACGTCGGGCTGCAGCGCTGCGACTTCTTCAGCGATGCCGGAGAACTGCACCCGTCGCGGGTTGTAGTCGACGACGGTCGGCACGAGCCCGGCGGACTGCAGGACTGCCGCCATCGTGTTGCCGACAGACTGGCCGTACGCATCGCCGCGGGCGACGATCGCCACGCTCCACGGCGCGTCCGGTGCGGTTTCGTCGCGCCGGTTGATGATCTGGCCCGCGAGGTAGCCGGCGGTGACGTCGTCGGGCACGGCGGTACGGAACAGGGCGAGCGGATCTTGGCCGAGCGTGAGGCTGGGAACCGTGGCTGAGGCAGAACAGGTCGTGGAGTCGAGTGCGACCACTTCGTCGCGCACCTCGTCGCCGCCAGATGAACCAGCCGGACCGATCAGGGCCTGAGCACCGCCGTCGACTGCGGCCGCCACATTGGCGGCGGGTTCGGCGCCGGCCTCGGCGACCGACGTGGTGATGGTCAGCGGCCCGTCGAGCACGCCACCGCCGTCGTTGACGTCCTCGACGGCGAAATCGGCACCACGCTGCTGACCCTGGAACAGGGTGGCCAGCAGGCCGGGAGACGGAGCGAGCAGGGCCAGATCGAGGCCTTCTCCGGTCAATCCCTCTTCGGTGGTCTCCGGTGACGCCTCGGTCGTTGACGTGGTGTCGTCGTCGCTGCTGCATCCGGCGATCAGTACGGCGCCGGCGATCAGCGCGCCGACCCGACGGTTCCATCTACTACGAACCATGACTACTCCTCGAAACACGTTGGAAGCCACAACGTCTGAACCATCGTTCGGAAGTCGTGCTGTTGGCGGGAAACTCACGGCGATGGCCGACCGCATGGGAACGGTAATCGCCTATCGGCACCGAGGCCGGGCAACTTGAGGGTTCATTTGCAGGATCACCCAAACGGGATGAGGGGCGGCGTCGTTGCTACGCTCGCCGGGTGCGCACGCCTCGAATGCGGATCGGTGTCCAGCTCCCGGAAGTCGAATGGGACGTGCCGTTTCCCGAGCTGATCGCGATGGCCCGAACGGCCGAAGCGGTGGGGTTCGACTCGGTCTGGCTCGGCGACCATCTGCTCTACGAACTCGAAGTCGGCGATCGAGGACCGTGGGAGGTCTGGACCTCGCTGGCGGCGATCGCGGCGTCGACCACGACCATCGAACTCGGGCCGCTGGTGGCGTCGACCAGCTTCCATGCTCCCGCCATGCTGGCCAAACAGGCAGCCACCGTCGATGCGATCTCGGGAGGACGTCTGATCCTGGGTCTCGGAGCTGGCTGGAACCGAAGGGAGTACGACGCGTTCGGATTCCCCTTCGACCATCGCGTCGGGCGGTTCGCCGAGGCCTTCACCATCGTGCGCACGCTGCTCCAAGATGGATCGATCGACTTCCACGGCGACTACTACGACCTGGATCGGTGCGTGCTGCACCCGCGTTCGCGGACGAGTGGGCCTCCGCTGATGGTCGGCTCGATCGGTGCTCGAATGCTCGACATCACGTTGCCGCACGTCGATGTGTGGAACATGTGGTGGAGCCAGTACGGCAACACGGTCGAGGGGTTCCGACGCGAAAAGCAGCGCGTCGACGAACTGATCGCTTCGGCGGGACGCACCGGGGAGGTCGAGGCGAGCGCCGCCGTCCTCATCCAGCTCGAGGGCGGCCTCGGCCGACAGATGGGTGACTACGACGACTTCAACACCGTGCAACCCATCACCGGATCCATGGGGGAGATCGCCGATCGGCTCCGAGAGTTCGAAGCTGCTGGGGCAGCACACGTCCAACTCGTCGTCGACCCGATCACGCGACAATCGATCGAGTGGCTCGGCGACGTACTCACGGCGTTCCAGCGCTGACCGTGACATGTGGGGTCTGACCCCACATGACATCTTGGGTCTGACCCAGATGTCACAGGTCAGTCGGCGACGGCCATCGCCCACCAACTGCGCAAGCGTCGTTCGTGGTGCCCACTCGCCAGCACCAGGTGGTTGCCGAGTGGATGCGTGAGCAGATCGTCGACGTTGCCACTCGACAACGACACCCTCACCTGAGTGCGGCAGAGGTCGGCGTCGTCACCCGTCGAGATGATGGCACCCTCGACGATCCAGCACTCGTCGAGATCGACCCCACCGAGCCGGATCAGGGTCACGGGCTGGGCGGCGAACTCCGCGCTGATTCCGACGCCCTTGCCCGACTCGAAGTGGGTGTCGAGCGCGAAGCCCTCGACCATCGACGGCGCCACGGTGCAGTGCGCGAGCACGAGTTCGTTGCGTTCGACGTCGAGGCTTGCGGGGTTGGCCATCCACGTCGGTTGGCCAAGCAGGTGACGCACCCACAACATCGCCAACGCGGACGGGACGTCACCCTCGCATCCGGCGACGATGCCGTCGTCGTTCAGGCTGGCGAGCGCAAGACACCCCGACGTTCCCGGATCTGCCAACAGATCGAAGCAGCGCACCGTGACCGCATCGAGACGATCGTTGTCGAGCACGTCGACCAGCGCTGCGCGCACGCCCATCGCGTCGTCGACGGCCTGACGGTCAACAGTGGTTCTCACCGGGTCGGCGACCCTGGTGAAACGCTCCGCGAGCACGCCGGTCGGCGTCACCGGCGTACGCGTCAACTCGATCATGCGGGTCGGCTCGACGGTGACGACCTCGGGCCCCCAACGTCGACGAACGACCTCAGGATCGGGACTGCTGGCCACGAGCCACGACGACGGGCCACCGATCACTCCCAGACGTGTGGACTGCATGGCGACGATCGCTTCGAGATCGCCGATCGCGTCGTCGAGCAGCGTGCGATCGGTCGCGGGGTCGCCGGTGACCGACACGATGCGTCCGCGACCACCGCGTTGCCGGATCGCTGCCAGCGTCTCGAGGGCGGCAGGCAGCGAGTTGTGGCCACGGTGAGCGATCAGCACCGTCGGTTCTGGCGCTCGACCATCCGCGCCCGGCGCGATCGCTTCGAGGAGCCGTCGCTCGGTTCCACCGGTCGCCACGACGAAGATTCGTGGCGATGGTGCTCGACCATCATCAGGCTCGCCGATGTCGATGGCAGCACCACCCAAGTCGTCGAGCACGCCACGTACCGGCGCCGTCACGGAGGCAACCGAGTGCGCATCGTGCAGTGTCGATGCCACGACCGAATATCCGAATCGAGGAGTGGTCACGACAGTTGCTCGATGCGTGCCCGAAGTACGTGTTCCGGCTGCGCACCGACCACCGTGTCGATCAGCTCGCCGTCGCGCATGAACAACAGCATCGGGATGCTGCGCGCCTCATAGCGCTGGGCGGTGCGCGGCGACTCGTCGACGTTCACCTTGACGACTTTGAGCGTCGTGCTGAACTCGGTCGAGAGCGCTTCGAGTACCGGGGCGACCATACGGCACGGTCCGCACCATGGTGCCCAGAGATCGACGAGGACCAGGCGACCGGTGTCGACGGCATCACCGAAATCACTGTCGGTGGCCTCGACGAGCCACGGCAGCGAGTGCTGACACTTGGCGCACCGAGGGGAGCCCGTCGCGGACGTCGGCAGCCGATTCTTGGCCCCACAGGCCGGACAGGCGACGACATTGCTTCCCACGAACCACACGCTACGAGACCCCCACCGACGCGGTTAGGGCCGATCGTCCCGTCGCCGCTCATCGCGTTGAACCTGCGCAGGGGAAACGGTTGACTGGACGTGATGGGGTACGTACTCGAACCCGGCCGACGGTTGCAGCGAGAGGTCCGTCGCGTCGCAACCGGTCGACTCGACGAGGCGATCGAGTACCTCGCACGCGCCCTTGCCCAGCCAGAGACCACCGATCTCGAGGTGGCCGTTCACGAAGCACGGAAGCGCTGCAAGGCCTCACGCGGACTCGCACGACTCGTCAAGCCTGCCCTGCGTGCTGACGCCACGTCGTTCGATCGGACGGTCCGAGATGCAGCGAACCAACTGTCGACACTGCGCGACGCCCACGCGATCGTGTCGACGTTCGATGTGTTGTTGGCCGCGCATCCCGACGACGAGATCCTGAGAGTGGCTCGAGATCGCCAGGCTGCGATCTCCGACGGAGCATCCCAGGATGCAGTCGCGACCGGCGACGACCGGATCGTAACGGCGCTCGCGTTGCTGGCCGAGGCCCGGGCCTCGGCCGGCGACTGGAAGATCCCTCGCCGATTCGACACGATCGAGGACGGGATCGCTGCCACCTATGGGCGGGGTCGGTCGGCGCTGCGTCGGGTACAGGCCGAGCCGACCGACCAGCAATTCCACGAGTGGCGTAAAGCGGTGAAGTACCTCTGGTACCAGGTACAGCTGGTTCGCGAAGCTGCACCCAGCGTGCTCGGCCCGCTCGCCGAGCAACTCGACGTCCTCGCCGAGACGCTCGGAAACGACCACGACGTCACCGTGCTCGTCGAGCTGCTCGACCGTCATCCCGACGAGTACGGCACGCCGATCGACATCGATCACCTCCGTGACCTCGCCCGCAGTCGCCAGCGTGACCTGAGAACCGCCGCCATCCGCTCGGGCGTGACGATCTACGCAGAACCCGCCAAGGCATTCGGTCGGCGAGTCGCTCGCTACTGGCAGCTGACGCGCGACCTCGGTCCAGAAGGTGGCCCGACGCATGAGTACCCGCCTGCCCGTTCGACCGTCGAACGTGAGCGCAAGTTCCTGGTCGCGACCGCTCCTGAGAATCTCGTCCCGTCGGCCACGGTGCAGCTGCGTCAGGGATACCTGGCCGCTGACGAGGGCCGATCGGTTCGCGTGCGCGACGCCGGCACCAGCGGCTGCACTCTCACCGTGAAGGCGGGCAGCGGCGTCGAACGGACCGAACTCGAATGGTCGATCGAGCGCGATGAGTTCGAGGCCGCTTGGCCCCATACCGTCGGGCGCCGCATCGACAAGACGCGCCATCGGATCCCGTACGGCGAACACGTCATCGAACTCGACGTGTTCGCTGGCGACCTCGACGGGCTGGTGTTGGCCGAAGTCGAGTTCGACACCATCGAGGCAAGCGACATCTTCGAGCCACCGACGTGGTTTGCTCGCGATGTCACCGACGACGGCCGCTACACGAACGCCTCGTTGGCGCTCCACGGGTTGCCTGACGATGACGACGACCGGCGGTGACCGAGGGGTAGCTTGCCGCGCATGAAGTCCCTCATCGCTGTTGCGGTGCTCATGCTGTCGGCCTGCGGTGTCGACTCGGACTCGCCGACCGTCACCGGCACGGTCGTCGCCCCACCACAGGCCCCGTCGATCGATCGACTCCCGACGAACGCTGTGCTCACCGTGACGCTCGAGGACGTCAGCCGCGCCGACGCGCCGACGACGATTCTGTCGATGCAGGAGATCGACCTCGCCGACGTGTCGTTCCCGGTGGCCTTCGAACTTCCGTACGACCTCGGCGACATCGCCGACCGCAACACCTACCGAGTGGCCGCCCGGGTCGCCTCGGCCGGCGACCTGCTGATGATCAGCGACACCGTGATCCCGGTGATCACCAACGGCGCTCCGACCAGCGGCGTCGAGGTGCCGATGATCTACATCGCCAACAACTGACCACATTCACCCAGGCTGCCATGACCACGTTTGCGGCGAGGTTTGGGTGGGCCGCCCCACGAAAACGCCGACGCAAACGTGGGTGGGTGGGTGGGTGGGGTGGGTGCGGGGCTGAGTCGGTTCAGGCCTGGGTGCCGTCGACGAGCGCTTTGTCGAGGGCGGTCAGCGCGAGATCGATCTCCTCGGCGGTGACCGTCAGCGGCGGCATGAAGCGAAGGGTGGTCCCGGCCGCTCCGGCCGTCATGGTGATCAGCTTCCCGTCGCGCAGACAGTGCGACACGATCGCTGAGGTGCGCGCAGCTGTGTCGAACTGGGCGGCAACCATCAATCCGAGCGCCCGCACCTGAACGAGAGCGGGATGTTGCTCCTGCAGGCGTCGCAACCCGTCGCCGAGTTGCGCGCCCCGTGCGTTGACGTGATCGAGAAATCCGTCGGCGCTGAGGACGTCGATCGTCGCCAGCGCTGCGGCACATCCGATCGGGTTACCACCGTATGTGCCACCGTGAGAACCGGTCGGCCAGCGATCGTCGAGGTCGCGCCGGGTGCCGAGCGCCGAGAACGGGAAGCCCGACGCGATCCCCTTGGCCATGCACACGATGTCGGGCGCAATGTCGTAATGCTCGATGGCGAACATCTTGCCGGTGCGCCCGAAACCGCACTGAACCTCGTCGGCGATGAACAACATGCCGTGCTCTTTGCAGCGCCGATCGATCGCTTCGAGGAACTCCACGGGCGCAGCGATGTAGCCACCTTCACCCAGGACCGGCTCGATGATGACCGCCGCCGTCTCGCTCGGCGCCGTCACGCTCGTGAGCAGTTCGTCGAATCCTGCGAGAGCGCGGGCGATCTCGTCCTGGAGGTCGGCGGCTCGCACGTTCGGGTAGGGCGCGATGAAGATCCCCGACGGCAGCGGAGCGTGCCCGGCCCGGTACACGGCTTTCGAGGTCGTCATCGCCATCGCCTGATGTGTCCGGCCGTGGAAGCTGCCTTGGAAGACGATGATGTTCGGACGTCCCGTCGCCTGCTTGGCGAGCTTGACGGCCGCCTCGGTGATCTCGGCGCCCGAGTTCGCGTAGAAGAAGGTGTCGATGCCCTCCGGGGTGATCTCGGCGAGGCGCGCAGCGAGCGGCTGCATCAGGTCGTGGGTGTAAACGTTGGCCTGGGCGTGCACGAAGCGCTGCGCCTGCGCGGCGATCGCAGCCGTCACATGGGGGTGGCTGTGGCCCGTCGACGTGACGGCAATGCCGCCGCTGAAGTCGAGGTAGCGCTCCCCGGCGGTGGTGGTGACCCACGACCCCTCACCGGATGCGACCTCGAGGTCGGTCACCTTGAACCACACGTGCGACAGATGGTCGGCGCTCATGGCTGCATCATCCCACGATCCGGTCGAGAACTGAAGCGAGACGGGGCGTTCGCCCGCTCCGGGATTCCTGATCGTCGATCCATCCGGCGAGACGACGAGCGCCGTTGATCGCCGCCCACCGCAACGGCTCGGGTTCCCACCGACGGGACTCGTGCTGCACCCACGGCAGCGCAACGAGCGGCGAGTCGGGACGCAACACGAGATCGGCGATGGTGCGACCGGCGAGGTTGGCCGCAGCGACCCCTTCACCGACGTAGCCACCTGCCCATGCGAGCCCCGTCGTCCGATCGAGCCCCACCGATGGCCGCCAGTCGCGCGGCACGCCCAACACGCCGCCCCACCGATGGGTGACCTCGACG
>Ga0307380_10006400_pt1 | contig 15475 bp, 18 predicted proteins | sample UN3MG_FD_202239 | JGI IMG/M metagenome (GOLD analysis project Ga0307380, IMG submission 202239) | Soil microbial communities from Risofladan, Vaasa, Finland - UN-3 | ecosystem: Environmental > Terrestrial > Soil > Coastal area > Acid sulfate soil | place: Finland: Risofladan, Vaasa | collected...
TGCTTGCGCGATGACGTCTTGTATTCGAACTTGTGTTGGTTGTTCTGCTGCTCGTGACGCAGACGACCGGTGCCGGTCTTCTTGAATCGCTTAGCTGCCGTCTTCGACGTTTTCATCTTCGGCATCGGATGCTCCTTCTGCTTGCTCTGCGGCCGCCTCCGCTGCCTGCGCTTCGCGCTCGGCCTCGGCTGCTGCCTTCTTCATCGCCTCTTGGGCCTTCTTGTCCGGCGACAACGTCATCGACATGCTGCGACCCTCGAGCCGCGCTTGGGTGTCGACCTTCGCTGCCGGACCCACCGCTTCGAGCACGTCGTCGAGAATCTTCGACCCGAGCTCGGGGTGTGCCATCTCACGACCACGGAACTGCAAGGTGATCTTGACCTTGTGGCCCTCTTCGATGAAGCGGATCACGTTGCGTGTCTTGGTGTCGAAGTCGCCCTTGCCGATCTTCGGCCGGTACTTCACTTCCTTCACCGACACGTTGGTCGACTTCTTGCGTGCTTCCTTTGCCTTTTGACCCTCTTCGTACTTGAACTTGCCGTAATCCATGATCCGGCAGACGGGAGGGTTGGCGTTCGGGGCCACCTCGACCAAGTCGAGTTCGAGACCTCGGGCCATTCTCAGCGCATCGGGAACGGCCTTGATTCCGAGTTGATCCCCGGTCGGCCCGATGAGTCGGACTTCACGAGATCGGATGCGGTCGTTCACGCGGTGCTGGTCGCCCCGTTGTTCTGGTCGCGGTGCTATGGCTGATCACTCCTGTGCAATGGGCCTCCCCAGTGTCTGAATATGTTGGCGCTCGACGCGAACCGCACGCGGAGCGACCCGACACTGATCCACACGGCCCCGATGGGACCCGTCGACCGGGGGCTGGTCTCAGCCTTGTGACCCGGGCGCAGTAGAACTGGCCGGGTGGGGGTCTCCCCCACTTCGCCTCAATTGTGCTCGGTAGGGTAGCGCACGTGAGTGACGAAACCTCTGACGCCGAATTCGACGACCTCGATCCGCAGACCGCTGACGCGCTGGCCGACGCCGAGCGGGCGATGCAGGAGGCTCGTGAGCGGCTTGCCCAGGTTCCCGCCGAGGTGGTCGTCACCAACCACGTGATGGGTCTGTACGAGCTCGCGGCGATCCACCTGTCGGCGTCACCGCCCGACCTGCACCAGTCGGTGCTGGCCATCGACGCCGTCGCCTGTCTGGTCGACGGTCTCGGCGAGCGGCTCGGCGACGACTACTCCACGATGCGTGACGCGCTGAACAACATCCGGCTCGCGTTCGTCCAGATCAAGGGCCAGGTCGCCGCGACGGTGGAGTCGAGCGAGCCGACGCTCGACTGAATCGACCGGTCGGCGCGTCGCGCACCCGGTCGTCGACCACGGTGACGCCTTCGGCGCGCAAGAGCGCTCGCTGCTCGTCGGGGTGTCCGCTGACGAGGCGACCGCTGGCGTTGACGACCCGCCACCACGGGACCTCGACATCGGTCGTGGCGAGGATCCGGCCGACCAGTCGGGATTGCCTCGGGTAGCCGGCGACGTCGGCAACGTCGCCGTAGGTCGTCACCTCTCCGTTGCGGAGCGCCATCAGCACGTCGAGCATCCGGCGCTCGCGCTCGCGGCCGGCCTCGTCGCTCACAGCTCGCTCACGGACGGATGTTGGCAGCTTCCCACCGGCCGAACTTCGCGAGGATGTCGAAGCTCACCTCGGTGCCGATGTCGATGGAGCGCGACCCGTCGGCGATCTCGATGCAGTGGAACGGGTGCTCGACCCCATCGTCGGTGGCGACGACACCGAGGCCCGACTGCTCGTCGAACGCTGCCACGACACCGCGGCGGACGGAGCCCCGTTCGAGTTCGGTCACGGCACGATCTTGGCGATGGCCATCTCGACGAGGTCGGTGGCGCCCGCGTCGATCAGCGCCGGGATCACCAGGTTGATCTTCTGTTTCTCGACGACCGATTCCACGGCATATCCGCCACCGGCCAGCGGCGACATCGTCGGCGACTTCATCGAGGGCAGCACGGCGAGGACGGCATCCTTGCGCTCTTCGGTGACGTTGAGTTTGAGCAACACCTTGCCGCGAGCGTCGAGCACGCCGTTGAGGAGCGTCATGATCTGCTCCATCGCCCGGCGCTTCTCGGGGTCCTTCGCTGCTGCCGGGTTGGCGACCACCTCGGTGTAGCTGAGCAGGATCGTGTCGATCACCTTGAGCCCAGCGGCGCGCAGGGCTCGGCCGGTTTCGGTGATCTCGACCACGCAGTCCGCGATGTCGGGAATCTTCGCCTCGGTGGCACCGTGGGACAACCGGACCTCGGCGTCGACACCGTGATCCGCGAAGAAGCGCCTGGTCAGCTCCGGGTATTCCGACTGGACCCGGACACCGCTCGGCAGGTCGGCCGCCGACATCGCCGGGTTGTCACCGGCGACGGCGACGACGAGTTTGATCGGGTTGTTGGTGGCCTTGGAGTACTTGAGTTCGCCGAGGCTCTCGACGACGCTGCGGGTCTCCTCCACCCAATCGCGACCGGTGATGCCGATGTCGAAGAGACCCTCGGCGACGTACATCGGGATCTCCTGCGGACGCAGGATCCTGACCGAGTCGATCCGTGGGTCGTCGATGGACGCCTGGTAGTCGACGGTCGAGGAACGGATCACCGGGAGATCGGCAGCCGCGAAGAGTTCGAGCGTCGCCTTCTCCAGGGACCCTTTCGGAAGAACCAGTCGCAGCATGTCCGCCGAGGCTAACGACCAGCCTCCACGTTTGTGATGCAGAATTGGTGACCCGCCCCACCAGAAACGCCACACGAACGTGTGGTGGCGCGCTCGGGTCAGTGGCCGGTCTCGGTGTCGTGGAGGAGGCGGAGGGCGTGCGGGAGCACGTCGATGACGGCGTCGAGCTGCTCGACGCACCCCTTGGTGCTCCCCGGCGTGTTGAGGATGATCGCATCGCCGCGTATGCCGGCGGTGCCGCGGGAGAGTCGGCCGAGCGGGTTGCACAGCCGCATCGCCTCGGCCAGGCCGGGTGCCTCGCGCTCGACAACCGCACGCGTGCCTTCCGGTGTCTGGTCTCGTGGCGCGAATCCGGTCCCACCCGTCGACACGACGAGGCCGGCGAACCCCTCGCACAGCTCGACGAGCGCCGCAGCGACGAGATCTGCGCCGTCGGCGGTCACTCGGTGGTCGACGACCTCGAACCCGTTGGACGTCAGGTGGTCGACCAGCGCCCGACCGCTCACGTCGTCGCGGGTTCCGTGCACGACACCGTCGCTGACGGTGAGCACCTTGGCGAGCGGGCGGACGGCGTCGGTCACGGCATCCGACGGTACCGAATCAGCACCATGCCATCGGTGTCGGCATCCTGCGGGAGCACCCGCCAGCCCTGCTCGAACGGACGCCAGGTTCCGACCGGCGGTTCGGTCGGGTCGACTTCGAAGCCGTCCGGGGTCAGATGATCGACGGATTCCGCCGCCGTGATCGTGCACACGCTGTACACGAGTCGTCCCCCCGGCGCGACCAACTCCGCAGCCGACGCGAGCAGGTGCGCCTGCAACGCTGCCAGCTCGACGACGTCGTTGGCCTCGATCCGCCAACGGGCGTCGGCGCGGCGGCGCAACGCGCCCAACCCTGAGCACGGGGCGTCGAGCAGCACGGCATCGAACGAGCCGGCGCGGAATGGCGCCGCCAGACCATCGGCGGCCACCACGGGAAGTGCGAGGTCGAGCGTGGTGGCGTTGTCCTGGACGAGCCGTGCCCGGCCCAGCCGCTGGTCGGCCGCGACGACCTGCGCACCAGTGCCCGCCATCGCCGTCGCCTTCCCACCCGGCGCCGCACACACGTCGAGCACGCGCTCTCCGACGCCTGCCCCGACGGCGGCGGCCACCCACTGCGAGGACTCGTCCTGCACGTAGCCATCGGCACGCGTCGTCACCGAGGGCGCCTCGTTCATGCGCTCGAGCGCGGGAACGGCATCGTCGCCGAGCTCGCTGCGGAACCGATCGACGATCCAGTCCGGATAGCTCAGTCGTGCGCCGTCGGACGGCCATGACATCTCGGCGACCGACAGTCGCGACACCTTTCGGAGGACGGCGTTGACGAAGCCGCGAGTTCGCTTCGGCGCGAGCCCAACGGTCTCCCCGACGGCCGCATGCGGTGGTACTCCGGCGAACACGAGCTGGTAGGCGCCGAGGCGAAGCACGGAGCGGGTGGCGTCGTCGGGTGGCGAGGTCACGAACCGGTCGACGATCGAGTCGCAGGCTCGACGCATCCGGGTGGTGCCGTAGACGAGCTCGGTGACGAAACGGCGGTCCATGTCGGTGAGACCCGACGTGGCGAGCATGGGGCCGAGCACCAGGTTGGCGTAGGCGCCGTCGGACTCGATCCGCCGGAGCGCGTCGAGCGCGACGCGGCGCGCCGTACGCTCGCCACCGGGACCGGAACGATCGGTGTGCAAGTTCGGCGACGTCCGCGACTGCCGGCTCACAGTGCGCCGAACAGTTCGTCGGCAGCGGGGCGGGCGCCGTTGCGCCAGGCATCGAAGCTCATCGGAGCCTTCCCTTCGGGTTGCACCGTCTCGGGGCGGACCACACCGTCGACGAGCCGGGCGGCAGTGATCTTGAGCCGCTTGTCACGAAACGTCGTCCAGGCTCCGCCCACGCGGATCAGCCGGTGGATGTCCTGCGGTGAGCGGGTCCAGTCGATCTCGAAGTCCCCGGGCGCGAACTTCGCGGCATGGGTGACCTCGCCCGCCTGCGGCTCGGGCTCTCCGAGCCGCTCGGCGAGGGTGTCGACGAGCAGTTGCGTCCCGACGTCGACGAGCTGCTGGCGTAGCTCGGCGGCTGTCGTTTCCGGACCGATCGGGACCTCGCGGCGCGCGTAGACGCCACCGGTGTCGAGACCCTCCTCCAGCGCCATCACGCACACGCCGGTCACCTCGTCGCCGGCCAGGAGCGCACGCTCGACCGGAGCGGCACCGCGCCAGCGCGGCAGCAGCGAGAAGTGCAGGTTGACCATCGGCAACACGTCGAGCACGTGAGGCTTGATGATCTGCCCGAACGCCACGACCACGCCGAGTTCGGCGCCGTGCTCCTGTACGGCTGCGACTGCGTCATCGACGTCGTGCGACACCGCAAGGCCCAGCTCGAGCGCTGCGGCCTTCACCGGGCTCGGCGACACGGCACTCCCCCGACCGCGCCGCTTGTCGATCCGGGTGACCACGAGGACGACCTCGTGGCCGGCGGCCACGAGCGCCCGCAAGGGGGGCACCGCCATCTCGGGCGTGCCGAGGTAGACCAGCTTCACGCGCGCCACCGTTGACGGACGGTCATCCGAGACCGAGGCGCCGCTTGATCGGGTTCCGTGCAGCCTGACGGCTGGCCTCCTCCTCGATCCGGCGGTACTCCTTCATCGCTTCCTTGCGCTGGTCGCCCTCGAGCCGGTCGAACATCAGCACCCCGTTGAGGTGGTCGATCTCGTGCTGGAACATCCGCGCCTCGAGTTCGTCGGCCTCGATCTCGATGATCTCGCCGTTGAGGTCGACGCCACGGACCAGAACCATCTTCGGCCGGAGCATCTCGACGTACAGGCCGGGAATCGACAGACACCCCTCGTCGTAGACCCACTCACCGTCGGACTCGACGATCTCCGGATTGATGATCGCGAGCGGAGCTTCGTCGATGTCCCAGACGACGACCTGCTTCTGCACCCCGATCTGCGGTGCGGCCAGAGCGATGCCGTTGCCGGAGTCGACGAGGGTGTCGAACATGTCGTCGACGAGGCGGATGATCTTGCCGTCGACGTCGTCGACCCGGGACGCAACGGTCTTCAGGACGGGGTCGCCGTAGGTGCGGATTGTGTACGACATCTCTGCCAGGCTACGGGCGTGTCCGCAGGCCACTACTTCGACGACGATCCCGACGCGCCATCGGAACCGGTCCTCGTCGACGTCACGCTGCCCGACACGGCGTTCGTGATGGAGACCGACCGAGGCGTGTTCTCGCGGGGCCATCTCGACACCGCCACGTCGATGCTGCTGCGCGCCGAGCTGTCGATCGCCTCATCGGGCGACCTGCTCGACCTCGGTTGCGGCGCCGGACCGATCGCGCTCACGATGGCGCGTCGTTCCCCCGATGCCACCGTGTGGGCCGTCGATGTGAACGCTCGCGCCCGGGACCTCTGTCGCCGCAACGCCGAACGCAATGCGCTGCCCAACGTCCGCGTGGTCTCACCTGACGATGTGCCGGCCGAGGTGCGATTCGCCACGATCTGGTCGAATCCCCCGATCCGGATCGGAAAGGCTGCGCTGCACGACCTCCTCGACAGCTGGCTCGCGCGGCTCGATGCCGACGGGAGTGCCTCGCTGGTCGTGCAAAAGCACCTCGGCGCGGACTCGCTGCAACGGTGGCTGATCGAACTCGGCTACCGCTGCGACCGAGTGGGATCGAAGGCCGGATTCCGCCTGCTGACCGTGCGCCACGGCGAGCCGAGATGATCCCGCTCGACGAGATCCGGGCAGCGGCCACGGCGATCGCCGGCGAAGCCGTCACCACTCCTGTGCTGCGCTCGGACGAGCTGGACGCGTTGGCCGGTGCCACGGTGTTCGCCAAGGACGAATCGCGCCAACGGACCGGATCGTTCAAGTTCCGCGGTGCGTTCAACCGGGTGTCGGCGATCCCGCTCGGCGAACGTCATCTCGGTGTCGTGGCCGTGTCGTCCGGAAACCACGGCGCGGCCGTCGCATGCGCCGCCGAGATCCTCGGTATCGAGGCGACCGTGCACGTACCCGCCGACGTGGCGTCGGCGAAGCGCGCGTTGATCGAGGGATTCGGTGCCCGGATCGTCACCTTCGACCGGGCAACCCCCGACCGGGAGGCAGCGGCGCGGCGCCAAGTGGAGACGACAGGTGCGACCTTCGTGCACCCGTTCGAGGACCGTCTGGTGATGGCCGGTCAGGGAACGACGGCGATCGAGTTCCACGAGCAGGTCGGTCCGCTCGACGTCCTCCTGGTGCCGATGTCCGGGGGCGGGCTGATGGCTGGCTGTGGGTCAGCGATGCACCAGTTGAGCCCCGAATGCGAGCTGATCGGTGTCGAACCAGCTGCCGCTGACGACACCCGCCGCTCCTTCGCCGCCGGCCACCCGGTCAAGATCGCCCAACCCGACACGATCGCCGACGGCCTGGCGATCACCGCGCCCGGCGAGCGCACATTCGAGATCAACTACCGACTCGTCGCCGACGTGGTCACCGTCACCGACGAGCAGCTCGTCGAGGCGATGCGCGTCGGCGCCGGCCTGCTCGATCGCCGCTTCGAACCGAGCGGAGTCGCCGGACTCGCTGCCGTCCTCGACGACCCCGCCAGGTGGCGCGGGCGTCGCGTCGGCGTGATCCTCACCGGGGGCAACATCGACGCCACCCGGTTCGCCAGTCTGACGTCGACGACCTGAACCGCCGGACGAGGGCGATCAGAGCAGCCAGCGGACCGGGTGCAGCGAGTCGGGCTCGTAGGAACAGAACGTGCCCGTGTGCACGTGCTGGTGCAGGTGGGCGGCGACGACCGGCGCGAATTCGGCGAGGCGGTCGAGGGAGTACCTGATCGAACGCGTCACGCTGACGCGAGCACGTTCGGCATCGTCGAGGACCTTGCGATCCCGGCCACCGAGGCCTACCGCCCGCTGCAGCTCCGCGACGAGGTACTCCCGATCTCGCTCGGCGAGTTCGACACGGCCGAGATCGTTGGCGGCCCGTGCATCCTCGATGTCCTCGTCGATGTCGGCCAGGCGGCGCCGATAGGCGGCCTTGGCCGACTCGTCGAGCACCGGGAGGCCGACATCGGCGCTGTGGATCGCCGCTGCGCCCGTTTCGAGGCGCACGAGATCGCCGGCATGGAACTCGCGACCGGGTTCGGCGATCAGGCGGGCGATGTACCGGAAGCCCTTGAGGTCGCGCACCACCACCGAGCTGTCACCCCATCCCACGGTCCGCGTGTCGCCGTCGGACCGGAACACCGCCTGCGGCTCCGCCGTCGTCACCGAGGGCTCCAGTGAGCTGTGATCGGGCTGGTTCGCCCCCACATCGCAGCGCTCGGCCCACACCTCGGCACCGAAGGACGCCAGCGCATCACGCGCGAGCCGCCGCTCGAACGTTGCCTGGTCTCGATGACCACCCGACTCGTAGCCCTCGGCAACGACCAGCCTCGCCATCGCCGCCTCGAAGGGTGCGCCGATGGCCGTGTGCTCGGCCACGGCGCGGCTCGCCAGCGTCACGGCGCGGTCCGGCTCGCCGTCGATGATGCACAGGCGACCGTCTGCGAGCATCGCGTTCGCCCTGAGCACGCTCGATGGATACTGCGCAGCGATCGCCCGCAGTTCGCCAGCCGCTCGCTCGAGCGTCGCGCGGTCGCCACGGGCGGCGGCGATCTGGGCCTGAGCGTCGAACAACGGCGCGAGTCGCAGGGGGCCGAAGGGCGGACGCTCCTTCGACGGGATGTCGATGGGGTGCTCGATGGCCTCGGCGATCATCGTCGCCGCCAGATCCGCGTTCCCACGCGCGAGGTGGAGCAGCGCGAGTCCTGGCTGCGCTGACCAGGCGTGTTCAGTCGCCTGCCGGTACGCGTCCTCGGCGCCGTCGAAATCTCCGGCCCGCAGCCGGACATTGCCCAGTTCGACGAGCGGCCAACCGAACTCGCGGCGCATCCAGGGCCGCAGCTCGTCGCACGCGGCCAGCGCTTCGGCCTCGGCAGCGTCGCAGGTCCCGCTCATCCTCAACAGCTCGGCTCGATGGACTCGGCAACGGCCGTGGATGCCCCCGAACGCCACCCCGTGCCGCCAGTGCTCCATCACGTCGGTCCACTGCGCGGCCAGGTCCGGCATCAGCAGACCCTGCGCGGCGCAGATGATCTCGCAGTACATCATGCCGGTGGTCAACGGGTCGGCGGCACCGGACATCAGCAATGCGCCGACCTCCTCGAGCAGCTCGAGTCCTGTGGCCATGTCGCCGTCGAAGATCATGATGCGGGCGCGGCAGGTCCTCCCGATCACCACCGCCGGCGTGACACCGAAGTGCTCGCCGAGCTCGATCGCACGCTCGGCGTGGACACGTGCCTCGTCCATGGCACCGCACATGAAACGCTCGTACGCCCGCACCATCGCCACGATGGCTCGAACCGGATGATCCTCGACGCCATCGAGATGACGATCGGCGCTGCGGAGCCAGCCGCGAACCGGCGCCATCAGTCCGGTGTCCATCATCAGGTACATCGCGATCATCGCCGCAGCACGAGCCGCCTCGATGCGATCACCGAGCCTTGCGTGCAGCGAGTGCAGGTCCTCCCACGCCTGGACGCAGACCTCGAAGTCGCCGGCACCGTAGGCCGCCTCGGCTCGAACCTCGAGACACTCCGCCGAAGAGCTCGCGTCCTCGCCGGAGACGAGCTCGAGCGCCTCACGCCACCGCCCTTCACTCAACGACCGCCGGGCGTCAGCGAGCCCCTCCTCGAGTCCGTAGGCCCCCATCTGTTGCATTGTGACATCGATTGTCACGCCTCACTGTCATCAGGACCAACAGGCTGACACCAGCACCAGCACACCGACAAGGAGCACCACATGCACATCACCAAGAACGACATCCCGGTCAAGATCGACGCGCCGGGTGCGATCGCTCGCCAGCAGACCGACTTCGGCGCCGCGTTCGGCGTCATGGGAGCTGAGTACTTCTCGATGGCGAAGGGAGCAGATCTCGCCCCGCTCCTCGAAGGGCTCCGAGGCGACATGTGCGACTCGGCGCACTGGGGCTACGTCATCAACGGCACGGTGACGGTCACCTACAGCGATGGCTCCACCGAACAGTGCGCCAGCGGGGATGTCTTCCACTGGCCCGCGGGCCACAGCGTCCGCGTCGAGGAGGACGCTGACCTGATCCTGTTCAGCCCACAGTCCGAGCACACGCCGGTCCTCGAGCACATCAAGCACAAGATGGGGGTCTGAGCGACGTCCCCGCCGTCTCAGATACGGGCGGGGTCGACCTCGATGCGAACTCGCGAGCCAAGCGGCCGATCGACGGAGTTCAACGCGACGCCGAGCGCCGGCCAGTCCGGTCCGCGCACGAGGAAGCGGTCCGTCCCGTCGCCTCCGACCGCGATGTCGGCGGGGAGCTGGGCGACCAGTTCGCCGGCGCCGCTCCCCGACACCAGTGCGAGCGCCCCGAACGGGGGCAGACCGAGGAGCTCACGTCGGCTCCGCTCGCTGTCGAGGACGATCGACGGATCACCGGCGCAGGCGGCCCGGATCACCTCGTGGGTGGGCGAGAAGGTCTGGATCAACACCTCGGGGGCGATACGTCCGGCGCGCACGATCAGTGCAAGCGCCTGCTCACCGGCCCGGAAGCGCGGCGCCAGCATCTCGGAATCGAATTCGAGGAACGCGACGACGTCTGCCGAACCGATCCGGTGCAGTGCCGCCTCGGTGCCCACGTAGACACCCGCCAGCTCGGGCGGGTGGGTGTCGGCACCGGTGACCGCCACGACGGGACGAGCCGCCGCCGCCTCGAGCTCCTCGCGCAGCCTGGTGACACCGGGACGGAGGTTGGCGAACCTGCCGGCCCCGCACGACTGGCACACCGCAGGCCGCACGGACCCGCATCGCCGGCACGAGAGCCGTCCGTCGTCGTCGAGCCCGACCGCAGCATCACATGTCTCGCACCGGATCAGCGCGCGGCACGATCGACAGGCGAGCACCCGCGCGCGACCCGTGGTGTTGCTGATGCAGACCACTCTGGACTTCGGGTCGCGGATCCGCTCGATCAGCTCCGAGGTGACCAGGGAGCGTTTCCACGGGTCCTCCTCCGTGCGACCGACGACCGTGACATGCGGCCAGCCGGCGCGCTCGCGGGCAGCCGGAGGGTGCACCACGCCGCGGTCTCCCGCGTACTCGACGACAGCGGTCAGCGTCGGCGCCGGTGACACCAACACGAATGGCGCACCTGCCCGCCGACACCGCTCGACCACGACATCGCGTGCATGCCAGGTCGGCGTGCGCTCGTTCTGGTGCGCCTCGTCGTGTTCGTCCAGCACGACCGCCGCTGCCAGATCGGGACAGGGCGCCCACGCGGCAGAACGCGTGCCGATCACCACATCGACACCAGCCGCTGCCGGCGCCCAGTCCTCGGGCACGACAGCAACCGACACGCCCGCTCTGCGGAGTCGCGTGGCGAGCAGGGCCACCATGTCCCGTTCGGGAGCGACGACCAGCGTCGGGCCGAATCCGATTGCGGCGAGCAGCGTGGGCATCACGTCCACCCGAGGCGCGAGGCGCAGCACTCCCCCGCCGCTCGCCAACAACTCGCGTGTCGCCGGTGACGAAGGTGCCGGCGCCATGCCCGTGCGGCGATCCATCGGCAGACCGACCACCGCGCGACCTGGCGACGCCGTGACCAGGAAGGGCCGGATGCGCCGCGCGGCCCAGCGAATCGATGCCCACTCGGCCAGTTCGAACAGCTCGGGCGACGGGCCGTGGCCGGTGACCTTCGCGATCGGCTTGAGCGATTCGATCGAGCGACCCTCGGAGGGCTCGGTCGAGACAGCGGACACCCAGCCACCGATCCGACGCCCGTGGAGTTCGACCCGCACGATCGTGCCCACGCCGACTCGCGCGGACAGATCGGGCGGGATCAGGTAGTCGAACTGCTTGTCGAGCCCGGTGACATCGGGAACAACCCGCGCGATGTAACGATTGGTGTCAGACACCATTCGTTACATCGGATCGATCAGGCGCCGACGGCGCTCTTGAATTCGTCGAGTCGGCTGAGTTCCTCCCACGGGAAGCCGTCGCGCCCGAAGTGGCCGTATGCGGCCGAGCGCTTGTAGATCGGACGCTTCAGATCGAGGTCACGAACGATCGCTCCCGGGCGCAGGTCGAACACCGATCGGACGGCCGCCTCGATTGCTGCGGGATCGACCTGCGAGGTGCCGAATGTCTCGACCAGGATGCTCATGGGCTGCGCCATTCCGATGGCGTAGGCCAACTGCACTTCGCAACGCTCGGCGGCGCCAGAGGCGACCACGTGCTTGGCGACCCAGCGGCCGGCATATGCGCCGGAGCGATCGACCTTGCTCGGGTCCTTGCCCGAGAACGCTCCGCCGCCGTGGCGGCCCATACCGCCGTAGGTGTCGACGATGATCTTGCGACCGGTCAGGCCGGCATCGGCGAAGGGGCCGCCGCGGACGAACTGTCCCGTCGGGTTGACGTAGATCTCGAAATCGTCGTCGGCGAACCGCTCGGGGATCATCGGGCGGATGACCTGATCGATCAGGTCCGGGCGGATGACCGTGTCGCGGTCGACGCCGTCCTGGTGCTGGGTGCTGACCAGCACCGCCTTGAGCGCCACCGGCCAGCCATTGTGGTACTCGTAGGTGACCTGGGTCTTGCCGTCGGGGCGCAGGTACGGCACCTGTCCGGACTTGCGGACCTCGGCGAGACGTTCCGACAAACGGTGTGCCGTCCAGATCGGCAGCGGCATCAGGTCGTCGGTCTCGTTGCAGGCGTAGCCGAACATCATGCCCTGGTCGCCGGCGCCCTGCAGGTTGAGGACGTCCTCGCCGGACTTGCCGCCGCGCACCTCTTCGCTGGTGTCGACGCCCTGGGCGATGTCGGGGCTCTGCTCGTCGATCGACACGATCACACCGCAGGTGTTGCCGTCGAAGCCGAAGAGCGCGTTGTCGTAGCCGATGCCGTTGATGGTCTCGCGGGCGATCTTGGGGATGTCGACATACGCCGTGGTGGTGATCTCGCCGGCGATGACGCACAGGCCGGTGGTCAGCAGCGTCTCGCAAGCGACGCGACCGTCGGGGTCCTCGGTGAGGATCGCGTCGAGGACGGCATCGGAGACCTGGTCGGCCATCTTGTCGGGATGGCCCTCGGTGACGCTTTCGGAGGTGAACGTGTACGTGCTCATGCAAAGTCCTGTCGATGTGGTGAGCGGATGGAGCCGAGAATGTCGGCGATGGTGTCGATGACGGCCCGAGCGACATCTCGCTTCGATGCGAGGTCGATCTCGACAGGCTCCGCGTCGGGCCGCAACAGCGTAACCGCGTTTGTGTCGTGCGCGAAGCCAACCTGTGGTGCACCGACATCGTTCGCCACGATCAGATCGAGCCGTTTCGCTGCCAGCTTCGCGGTGGCATTCGCGATCAGATTGTCGGTTTCGGCGGCGAACCCGACCAGCACCTGTCCCGTGCGCTTCGTGGCCCCCAGCTCGGCGAGGATGTCGGGCGTCGGCTCGAGCACGATCTCGGGTGCGCCGTCTCGTTTCTTGAGTTTGCCCGCCGTGACCACCTTCGGACGGAAGTCGGCGACGGCTGCGCTCATCACGATCACGTCGTGGTCGCCGGCCGCGGTGGTCATCGCGTCGCGCAGCTGCTCGGCGGTCTCGACCTCGACGAGGTCGCAGCCAGGGGGTGTCGGCAGGCTTGCGGTGGACACGAGCGTCACCCTCGCCCCGCGCGACGCGGCCTCTGCCGCGATGGCATAGCCCTGCTTGCCGGAACTGCGGTTGGCGATGACACGGACGGCATCGATCGGCTCGCGGGTTCCTCCTGCCGAGACAACCACGGACACACCGGCGAGGTCACCAGGTCCGAGCACACGCTCGACTGCGGCAACGATGGCGGCAGGGTCGGCGAGGCGACCGGCGCCGACATCGCCACCGGCGAGGCGACCCGATTCGGGCTCGACGACGTGCACACCGCGCTCGCGGAGCACTGCCACGTTCTCGACGACGCTCGGGTGCTCCCACATCTCGGTGTGCATGGCCGGACAGACCATCACGGGTGCTCTCGTGGCGATGAGGGTGTTGGTGAGCAGATCGGTCGAGAGGCCCATCCGATAGGCGGCGAGCACGCGCGCCGTCGCCGGTGCGACGAGGATCAGATCGGCGCCCTGGCCGATCTTCGTGTGCGGTATCGGCGTCGTCTGATTGTCCCAGAGCTCGGTCTGCACGGGCTCCGACGCCAGTGCGCTGAGCGTGGTGCGGCCGATGAAGTGCTCGGCGCCCTCGGTCATGATCGGTACGACGTGGGCGCCGGCGTCGACGAGACGTCGACAGATCTCGACGGCCTTGTACGCGGCGATGCCACCGGTGACCCCCAGCACGATGCGCTTGCCTGCGAGCATCGACGTCCCCTCCAGCTCTCGGTCGGCGGGTCGCTCGCGACCCGGTCGACGGTCAGTCGTCGGCAGCCTCGGCGAGCTCCACGGCCTCAGCGTCGACCTCAGCGTCGACCTCGAGCTCGTCGACGATCTCCGGTGGTTCGGTCCAGACGATCTTGTCCTGGGCGATCTCCTCGAACGCGATCGACAACGGCTTGCGGGCCACGGACGACACCTGCGGCGGGATCATGTGGCCGAGGCCGTCACCGAGCTGGTTGAAGTACGAGTTGATGTTCCGGGCTCGCCGCGCCGCCAGCGTGACCAGGGTGAACTTCGATTCCACCGTGTCGAGCAACTGCTCGATGGGCGGATTGATCATCGTGTCGTGGTCGAGCGCCATAGTGCAACGAGTCTACCGGGGACGAGCGCTCTACCGGGCTCGAGCGGAGTCGATGATCTGGAGCATCTCCTCGATCGTGTCGTCCAGGTCGTCGTTCACGACGATGTGGTCCGCCAGCGCCCGGCCGATCGGTTCCTCGATCTCGGCCTTCTTCAGGCGCGCGAGCACCTTGTCGCCCGGGTCACCTCGCCCGCGCAGACGGCGCTCCTGCTCGTCACGCGAGGGCGGCACCACGAACAACAGCAGCGCATCGGGGAAGATCTTCTTGACCTGCTGCGCGCCGTCGACTTCGATCTCGAGCACGATGTCCTGGTCGCTGCCCGGCTCGGGCACGGGGCTGCCGTAGTAATTGCCGAGGAATTCGGTCCATTCGACGAAACCGCCGTCGGCAATGTGCTGCTCGAACGTGGCCGTGTCGGTGAACACGTACGCGTCGGGCGCCTCCGATGGGCGCCGTTCGCGGGTGGTCCAGGACCGGCTGAGCCACAGACGATCGTCACGCTTGACGAGCGCGTCGACAATCGTTCCCTTACCGACCCCGCCGGGGCCCGAGACGACGACGATCAACGATCCCGCCCGGTCAGCCGAGGAGTTCGAGCAGCTTCGACTTCTGCTGCGTGCCGAGGCCCTGCACTCGACGGTTGTCGGCGATCCCGATGTCGTCCATGATGCGACGCGCCTTGACCTTGCCGACGCCCGGCAGCGATTCGAGCAACGAGACCACCTTCAGCTTTCCGACGTTGACATCCGTGGACGACAGAGCATCGGCGAGCGACATGGATCCCATCTTGAGACGGGCCTTGATCTCGGCGCGGGCGGCCCGTGCTTCGGCGGCCTTGGCGAGCGCCGCCGTGCGCTGCTCGGGGGTCAGCTGTGGAGGTGTTGCCATGAGGATCAAGCTATCGCGGCGATGTCCGCCAGCCGGGGCAATCCGCGTTCGGT
>Ga0307380_10006401_pt1 | contig 15473 bp, 13 predicted proteins | sample UN3MG_FD_202239 | JGI IMG/M metagenome (GOLD analysis project Ga0307380, IMG submission 202239) | Soil microbial communities from Risofladan, Vaasa, Finland - UN-3 | ecosystem: Environmental > Terrestrial > Soil > Coastal area > Acid sulfate soil | place: Finland: Risofladan, Vaasa | collected...
TTGGAGTAAGAAGGGGGCTCTTAGCCTCCTAAAGATAAAAGAGACCATCTTAAATGGAGAATGGGACGACTGGTGGGAGACGGAAAGAGAACGAAATATTAAGATAACTGAATTCAAACCACCTCTACCTGCTTCTTATTTTAAGAAAGAGGCAGAGACTTCTCCTCTTATAGAAGTAACCATACCTGCTCTTTCCGGACCAAATCAGGGCAAACCCTGGGTGGGTGTTTTGCGTAAACTCGCAGAAGCAGGATATTACAATTAATTAATCAAAAAAGTATAAGAAAGTTGATACCGATGTATTATCATAACCTAAATAAAATAAGGATAATCATGCTTATTTGTAAAAACATTAAGCCTTAATAAAACAAGGGGTAGGTCTGCCCAAAGCTAGAAGAAATTTTTTCGCCAAAAAAAACTACCCCCAAAGTATTGACACAGACAAGGAAATTTTTTTCTTGACTTTTCTGATTAAATGTATTATTATTTATAAAAAGAAACATAGTATTATAAATAGAAACAATAGAGGTGATAAAGATTTATTTGCCTTCAAAGCCCCATCTTAAAACTGTATATAAAATTGATAAAATATTCGATGCTTTTTATTTAAAGCAGGAAGAATTAGGAGTATCTGAGATTAGCAGAATTGTTGGTTTTAATAAAAGTATTGTATACCGAATCCTGTTTAGCTTAACCCAAAAAGGATATATTATCCAAAATAAATCAAATAAAAAATATTTTTTAGGACTTAAATTATTCCAATTGGGGAATATTGCTTTAAAAAAGATGAATGTTCGATTCCTTGCTTTACCTATAATGGAAAAAATAGTGGTGGAAACACAAGAGAGCGTATATCTTTATTTATTAAACCAAGATAAAAGAATTTGTATTGAAAAGATTGAAAGTCCTCATGACATCCGTTTTATTTTAAATTTAGGAGAAACGCTACCTCTTTATTGTGAAGCAGCAGGAAAATCAATTTTAGCTTTTTTACCTTCTAGTTTGATCGAGAAAGTAATAAAAGATAGTAAATTAATCCCATTAGGGCCCAACACAATTACTGATCCAAATAAATTAAAAGAAGAGTTATTAAAAATCAGGAAGGAAGGCTATGCCCTAAGCATTGAAGAAAGAGTTGTTGATTCTTTTTCTGTTGCTGCACCAATTTTTAACCATGAAGGAAGAGTTGTTTCGTCTCTCAGTGTTGCAGGTCCATTAGGTCGTTTTTCTAATGAAAAATTTGAAAATATTAAAAAAATAGTCCTGTTTTATACTAAAAAGCTATCTTCTGAATTAGGTTATATGGAAGAAAAATAAACTATATTTATTAAAAAGATAGAAAAAATTATTATTTGCTATAAATTAAAAAACTCTAGAGAGAAAAAAAGAAAGGGGATGTTTGCAAAATAAAGTAAAATCATATATATTTTTCATTAGTTTTAATAGGAGATTTAAATAAATTTAATAAAAAAGGAGAAAATATGATATCAAAAAAAGTTATGATAATCGGCTTAGGTTCATTAGGAGGGTATATCTTAGAATATCTATCTAGAGAACCTGGAATAAGTAAAATAATCACTGCAGACAGTAATGAAGAATGGGGAGTTAGAAAAACTAACCTAGTTATTGAAGGTAGCTCGATGATGGATTATTATCCTGAAATTGAATTTGTAAAAACAGATCTATTTAATATTGACAACACTGCGGCTCTTTTAAATAAATATAAACCTGATCTTATTTGTAATACCACCACTTTACAATCTTGGTGGGTGGTGACTACTTTGCCTAAAAAGATTTACGAAGAAATTGAAGAAGCTCATTTTGGCTCTTGGGTCTCCATGCACCTTACTTTGGCCAAAAAATTAATGCAAGCCGTTAAGGAAGCAGGAATTAAACCGTTGGTGATTAATGCTTCTTTCCCGGATGCAGTAAATCCTGCTTTAGGTAAGATTGGCCTGGCTCCAACCGTAGGATTGGGAAATATAGATTGTGCTGTTCCGGTTATTCGCTTAGCTATGAGTAAAAAATTAGGAATTCCTATTCGGAATATTCAGGTTTTTGCCTGTGGAGCCCATTACTGGAATTTTGTTACCGTTCGTTTTGGAGATGTATGTGGCTCTCCTTATTATTTAAAGATCCTTGCAGAAGGGAATGATGTTACCAAAGAATTTAGCTTTAAAGATTTACTTCTCTATCCACGTCCTGGAGGAGCCCTAGTAAGTCCGGTAGTTGCTTCTTCTGGAGTAAAGGCAATTACCAGTATGATTAATGATACCAGAGCTATCGTTAACCTACCGGGACCTAATGGCTTACCGGGAGGCTATCCAACTCGAGTTAGCGCAAAGGGAGTAGAAATTGTTTTACCCGATGACATTACTTTAGAAAGAGCTATAGAAATTAACGAAGGTTCTAACAGATGTGATGGCATTGAAAAAATTGACGATAATGGAGATATTACCTTTACAGATGAAACATCTGCAGTAATGAAGCGGATGCTTGGTTATGACTGTAAAATATTGAAGATGGACGAAGTAGATGAACAACGTAAGGAGCTTGACCGGTTGTTTAAAAAATTCTGTGAAAAATATCGTTAATATTTGAAAAGTAAATCCGATCTTATCTATAACAGATTAGTTAATTATTAAAAAGAAATAAAAAGAGGCCTTAATAATAAGGAAATATGTACTTTTACAAAGCCTCTTTGTTCAGTTTTTAAATTTTTTATTAACCCACAGGGCAGAATATTATAAGTATGCCCTGCGGGTTTCTACAAAATTTAGATATTTTCTATTTTTTTGTTTAAGGAGGCAAATAGATGGAAAAGGTGAGTTTTATTTATTTATCCCAGGAAGATGTTGTAAGCTTAAATTTAGGTTTACATCTATCTATTAATATCATTGAAAAAACATTCAAAGAACATGCACAAAAACAAGTGGAAATACCCCCCAAACCAGGAATTCATCCTCAAGAAGGCTCATTTATACACGCCATGCCTGCCTATTTAAAGGATTCAAAGATTTGCGGCATAAAATGGGTTACCGGGTTTCCCGGTAACCGCAAGCTAAATTTACCTCAGATTTTGGGAATTCTAATTCTTAATGACATTGAGACCGGATTACCTATTGCAGTGATGGATTGTCGCTGGATAACTGCGGTAAGGACAGGTGCAGTAACCGCGATTACAGCAAAATACTGTGCTAAGAAAAATTCAGATGTATTAGGAATTATTGGAGCAGGAATTCAAGCCAGATATCAATTAAAACTAATAGAAGTTGCTATGCCTTTTCTACGAGAACTGATTATTTTTGATATAAATACAGACGTTTCTCAGCAGTTTCTTAAAGATATGGAGTCACAAACCAAGCTAAAGATTAGAATAGGTAAAAGCTTACAAGAAACCGTAGAAAATTCCGATATTATCATTACCGCTACCCAAAGAATGAAAGAACCCATTATTAAAGACGAATGGTTTAAAGCCGGAAGTTTGGGTTGTCCCTTAGAATCTGGATGGGCTTGGGAAAAAGAAACTATTGAAGGTGTAAATAAATTTATCACCGATGATTATAATCAAATGAAAAATTTTGCCTCCCAAGGAGCTATTAAAGGAAATTTTAAACTCTATGCTGAAGTCGGAGAAATTGTGGCCGGAAAAAAGAAAGGCCGGGAAAACGATAAGGAAAGAATATTAGCTATTAATGAAGGTTTAGCTATTTTTGACATAGCCTTAGCTAACCAAATTTACCTAAAAGCTAAAAAAGAAAATAAAGGACAAACACTTACCTTGATGGAAAGCAATATCTAAAATGGTATTCAGTTTAATTTTAGTTGGATCCTTCATCTAATTATTTTGTATATTACTCAGAAATATTAATTTATGATCTGAACTTGTTTTAAGAAGGCTATAAAGCTAAAAAAGAATCGAGAAAAAAACCATGAAAGAAAGAGAAGGGTTGTTAGCAGGAAAGGTTGCTTTAATTACTGGTGCTTCCCGTGGTATTGGAAAAGCTACCGCATTAATATTTGCAGAAAATGGAGCGAAGATGGCAATTCACGGGAGGGATCAAGTTTTATTAGAGGACTTAGCCCGAGAAATCCGAAAAAGAAAAAATGATTGCCTGATCGTAAAAGGCGATTTAACTCTTCCTGATATCCCTCATATGATTATTAAGGAGACGGTTCAGTATTTTGGGGAAATTGATATCTTGGTAAATAATGCAGGGATTATAAGAAGAGAAAAATTTGAAGAAATGACTCTGGAACAATGGGAAGAAGTATTGAAATTAAACTTAACCGCCGCAATGAAATGTTGCCAGGCAGTCCTTCCTTATATGAAAGAGAAAAATTTTGGGAAAATTGTTAATGTGAGTTCAAATGCAGCTAAGCGCTCGTATTTAGGAGCTGCTCTTTCCTATGGAGCTTCTAAAGCAGCTCTGCTAAATCTTACCAGGAATTTGGCTAAAGCCTATGCCCCATTTGGAATCTATATTAATGCTATATGTCCAGGTCAAACAGAAACAGAGATGTGTGCAGATTGGTCCCTGGAATTTCGTAAACAGCAAACTGAACAAATACCATTGGGTCGTTTAGGGAAACCTGAAGAAATTGGAAAAGCGATTCTATTTTTGTGTAGTGATCTGTCAGATTTTGTTGTAGGAGAAACTCTTGTTGTAAATGGAGGGAGCTTCATGGATTAAAGAATAAGAAGAAAAAAAATCTTTTTTCTTCGATGAAAAAATATAAAGAAATATAAAAAAAATATTTTTAAATTTAAATAATTTGTATTAGTTTCGAGTTGTGTTTACACCAAGCTTAAAAAAAGCCACGAATAAAATTTTCCAATCACTTGGATATTGACAAAATAATTATTAAATAGCAATTAATAGAAGGAGAGAGATGTTGGCTATAGTAGACGGAGGATTGGAAGTAAAATTTCCAAAAATGGTTAGATTAAAACAAAATTTTCCAAGTTATTCACTTCCTGATTTTCGTCATGTTTTAATTCACCAATTAAAACAAAAAAAGAATAAAAATAAAATAAAGCCAGGCATGTCTATTGCGCTAGGCGTAGGGAGCAGGGGTATTGCAAATATTCAAGAAATTGTGAAAATAACTATAGATTATATAAAAGAACAGAGAGCAAAACCCTTTATTGTACCAGCCATTGGAAGTCAAGGAGAAGCTAGTATCGAAGGACAAGAAAAAGTTCTAGCCAGTATTGGGATTACCAAAGAAACAATGGGTGTACCGATTCGATCCTCTATGGAAGTGGTAACTTTGTCGGAGAGTTATTGGGGGAAAAAAGTTTATTTTGACAAATTTGCCTTTCATGCAGACGGGATTATTCCAATTAACCGGGTAAAATGTCACACTGATTTTCGAGGTCCTATTGAGAGTGGATTACTGAAAATGTTAGTGATTGGTTTCGGAAAACAAAAAGGGGCGAAAGAAATGCATTCCCTGAGTTATGGCTACTTTCACAGGCTTATTCCGGAAATAGGACAGAAAATCTTAAATAAATTGCCAGTACTTTTTGGAATTGCCTGTGTGGAAGATGCCTATGACCAATTGGCAGAATTAAAAATTCTTGCCCCTGAAGAAATTTTAGTTCAGGAAAAAAAATTATTAAGAAAATCAAAAAGAATTATGGCTCGTTTGAATATTCCGAAGGTTGATGTACTAGTTATTGAAGAAATTGGCAAGGATATTAGTGGGACGGGTCTTGATCCTAATATAATCGGTAGGTTTCATCAGCGCAAAGGTGTTTTAAAAAATTATTTATTAGCCCCAAAAGTAAAACAGGTTGTAGTATTAGATTTATCTGAAAAGACATTGGGAAATGCCTGCGGAATTGGCTATGCTGATATTACGGTAAGAAGATTAGTTGATAAAATAAACTATTTGGCAACCTATGCTAACGTGTGTGTAGGACATATTGACTGTATTGGTGATAATTTTTATGAAATAAAAATACCAATTATTATGGACACTGATAAAATGGCCATTTCTTTAGCATTGAAAATAGCAAAAGGAGAAAAGACAAAAGAAGCTCATTTAGTAAGAATTAAAAATACATTAAATTTACATGAAATTGAAGTGTCTCATGCGCTTTACCAACAAATAAAAGATGATAGGAAGTATAAAGTTATAGATTCTTTTCGGAGATTGCAATTTAATTGCCAAGAAGAATTACTCAGGTAAAGTGCTAAAAAGCATTAACAGATACTCATTATTAAGACTTAACATCCGAGTAACCATTTAATTAAAATTTATATAAAAAAAAGAATTTTAAAATCAATATAGAATTTATATAAAGTATATAATAAAACATTGTTTTATATAGCAAAACAATTAAGTGCAATTTATCTCGCTCTGATAACTTCTAAATAATAGTGTTCCCCTATATTAGGGTGGTTTTGGTAAAGCTTTACTGGCTTTTGCCAGAAAAAATTGAATATACTGATTTTAACTATAACAAGAAGGAGCACGATCATGGAAAAAATAATCATTACTAAGATAGATGCAAAAGAAATAATTGATAATAAAGGTACTCCTACGGTTCGAGTTTATGTTTGGGTTAATAATACTCTTTCTGGTGTAGCTGATGTTCCATGCGGTTCTTCAACAGGAACTTATGAAGCTAAAAAAATAAGAGATGGTGAGAATCGATACAGAGGTAAGGGTGTAAAAAAAGCCATACAAAATATTCGCAAAATTATTTTTCCCCAACTTCACGGAAAAGAAGTAACTAGACAAAGAGAAATAGATCAGATCATGATTGAATTAGATGGTACTCCTGATAAAGGTAAATTAGGAGCCAATGCTATTTTGGGTGTTTCTTTAGCTGTAGTGAGAGCAGCTGCCCGAATGTGTAATTTACCCCTTTATCACTATATCAATGCAAATGCGCATATACTTCCCGTACCTCAGTGTGAAATGATTAATGGGGGCTTACATGCTGGAAATGGATTATCTTTTCAGGAGTTTTCAGTCATGCCGGTAGGTGCAAAAAGCTTTTCGGAAGCTGTAGAAATGCTTAGCAATATTAATCAGTCCTTAAAGCGCTGCTTAACTAACCAATACGGAAAATCTTCCTTGAGCATTGGTGATGACGGTGCCCTGGCTCCACCTATACAAAAAACAGAAGAAGCATTTGAATTTCTTTATCGGGCAGTTGAAAAAGCTGGATATCAAGGATTAATTTATTATGCCATCGATGTGGCGGCTAATTATTTTTATGTAAAGGAAGAACAAAAATATTTTTTTGAAGAGAAGCTTATAAGTAGAAAAAAGCTGATTGATTTCTATAAAGATTTAACAAATCATTTTCCTGAAATATATTCGATAGAAGATCCCTTATTTGAGGAAGATTTTGAGGGAACAGCCCTTCTTAGCAAAGAATTGAAAAAAACTAAGATCATTGGAGATGATTTGTTTGTTACTAATTTAGGAAGACTAAAAAAAGGCATTGAATTAAATGCAGCCAAAGGTCTCATTTGGAAACCTGATCAAATAGGCACTCTTAGTGAAGCTTTAGATGTAGCTTACCATGCATTTTTTCATAAATATGAGATTATCGTTTCTAACCGTTCCAGTAATACTGGAGATGATATATTAACTGACTTATGTGTTGCCTTGAATGCCAAAGTTATGAAAACAGGAGGAATAAGCAGAAATAGGAATTATAATCGATTATTAGAAATTGAGGAAGAGTTAGGTGAAGCAGCATCATACGCAGGAGGAAGTTTATTGGATCTTCCTCAAGAGAAATTAATATAATTCAAAAAGATAAGTTTTGTAAATAGGAAGAAAAACATGATACATAATAAAACTAAACTTCTAACTCATGGAAATATACAAGGAAGAAAATTAGCGATCGAAATTGCTGAATATGCCTTAAGAAAAGTTAATCCCTATTTAGCAACAAAAAATTTTGTACAATTGGAGCAAGGGTATCTACATTTAGGCATTGAGAAAATTAATTTAAGGAAAGTAGAAAATATTTACATACTAGGAGCTGGTAAAGCTACTTACCCTATTGCATTAGCTTTAGAAGAAATATTAGGTGAACAAATTACAGAGGGTTTTATCGTAGTCAAGGATGGCCAAAAAAAACCTTTAAAAAAAATTAGAATTACCGAAGCAGCTCACCCAGTTCCAGATGAGCGAAGTGTAGAAGCTTGTCGGGAAATATTCAGAATAGCTGAAAAAGTAGGGAAAAACGATTTGATTTTGTGTCTAATTACCGGAGGTTCCTCGTCTTTATGTTGCTGTCCTGTACCTTCTATTACATTTGATGATAAAAAAATAGTAAATCAACTATTGTTGTATAGTGGAGCGGAAATCAGAGAAATTAATACTGTAAGAAAACATCTTTCTAGAATTAAGGGAGGTCGGTTAAGTTTAAAAATTTCACCAGCTCGGATAATTAATTTGACTGTATCAGACGGAATTGGAGATTCATTAGCGGGCAATACCGATTGGACCAGTCCGGATTTTAGTACTTTCCAGCAAGCAGTAAATGTATTAAAAAAATATAAACTTTGGAAAAAACTTCCCCCAAAAGTTTTGGATTTCTTTTCTCAATATTCAGAAGAAAAAGAAACACCGAAATCTTTTTCCGATATTCTTATTGCCAGTTACATGCTACTTAAAACCAGAGATATATGTTTAGCGGCTATGGAAAGGGCAAGAGAACTTGGTTTACAACCCTTTCTTCTTTCTACTTCTTTAAATGGAGAAAGCAGAGAAACGGGAAGAATCATCGCTTCCATTGCGCGGGAAATAAAATTATATGGAATACCCTTATCACCACCCTGTGTGATTATAGGAGGAGGAGAAACCATAGTCACCATTCAGAGGAAAGAAATTGGTGAAGGTGGGCCAAACCAAGAATTAGCATTAGGGGGATGTCTGTCTCAAAAAGAGGGGGAGGATTTTGTTTTTTGCGCTTTAGATTCTGATGGAACTGATGGGCCCACATGCTTAGCTGGAGCTTTAACCGATCGTTCTACTTGGGAAAGAGCAGAAAAAAAAGGGTATGACTTATTTAATTTTCTTTATCATCATAATGTTTCCCGAGTCCTTTTAGATCTGGAAGATGCGATTATTACTGGATCCACCGGTACCAACATTAATGACCTGATACTTTGTGTTATTTTATAAACGTGCTGGGATGTTTAATTAGAAAAATTATTAGAAAGGATTAACTTTATGAAACTGAAGTTTAATGTGGATGCTTATCTAGGGATAGGTTTATTTATCTTAAGTTTAATTATGTATTTCTTTATTCTTCCTTATCAAATTAAAATCTTAACCTATGGAACCTACGGCTTTTCACCTTTCGTATTTCCTAAGATAGCTATCCTGGGAATCATGTTCTTATCCGTTGTTTTAGTGATTAATAGTGTTTGGAAGTTAAAGGAGAAGCAATATAGTAAGATGGTCCCCAGAAGCTGGATCATTATGCTTTTTTTAATCGGTTACCTATTTCTTATCGACCTCATCGGGTTTCTAGTAGCAAGCAGTGTATTTTTATTTGCTCTAATGATGTATTTAAACCGTAAAAACTGGTTAAAATATATATTAGTAATCTTCTTTTTTATTTTGATAAACTATATCTTTTTTGAAAAATTTTTAAGAGTGATGCTTCCTCGGGGAAGGTTATTACCATAATAAGGAGTGATCAATATGATAGCAGATTTAATTACCGGTTTTAATTCTATTCTCAATATCAATGTATTTTTAGCTATTGCAGCAGGTGTCGGCCTAGGAATTACTTTAGGAGCTATCCCGGGATTAACAGCGACTATGGCCATCGCTCTAGTTATTCCAATAACTTTCTATATGGATCCGATTGTTTCTATTGCCATGTTAATTGGAGCTTATAAAGGAGGGTTGTATGGTGGCTCTATTTCTGCCATTCTAATCGGAACCCCGGGAACCGATGCGGCTGCAGCTACTATCTTGGATGGTTACGAGATGGCTAAAAAAGGAAAATCAGGCAAAGCTCTGAAAATGGCTTTGGCTGCTTCAGTTATCGGAGATTTAACCAGTATGTTGGCTTTAATATTTATTGCTCCAATCTTAGCCCGCCTTACCTTAAAGATTGGGCCGGGTGAATTTTTTACTCTAATCATGTTTTCTTTGACTATCATTGCCGGAGTAGGAGGAAAATCCGTAGCAAAAGGGTTAATTGCTGCCTTCTTTGGATTATTTCTGGCTACTATTGGAATCGATCCTATAATGGGTACCCGCCGTTTGTGTTTCGGAATCATAGAATTAGATAGCGGGATTGCAATTATGCCCATGCTTATCGGATTGTTTGCTATTCCCGAAATAATTATTCAGTTGGAACAACCCTTAACTAGTAGCATTCCGGTGCTTAAAACTTCGAAGAATCCGGATGATAATAGGTTAAGTTTAAAAGAAATTATGCAGAACTTGAAAATAATTTTTATGGGGAGCGGAATCGGTATCCTTATCGGCGCTATCCCCGGAATTGGATCCTCTGTTTCCTCCTGGCTTGCCTATAAGACCGCTCGAGACAGTTCAAAACATCCGGAACTATTCGGAACCGGTTATATAGGGGGAGTAGCTGCTCCGGAAGCCGGTAATAACGCCGTATGTGGGGGAGCCCTTATTCCCATGTTAACTTTAGGCGTCCCCGGAAGCATTTCGGTAGCTATCCTGATGGGAGCCTTTTTAATCCAAGGAATTATTCCTGGACCATTAATTTTTATAGAGCACGGGCCAGTAGTTTATGGCGTATTTGCAAGTTTGATCGTTTCTAATTTTTTCCTTCTTTTTCTCGGTCTTTTAGCTATTAAGTATGCTGCTCCTTTTTTCTGTAAAGTCTCTAAAATTATTCTGTTCCCCATAATCATCGGATTTTGTTACGTCGGTTCTTTTGCTTTAAACGTCACCTTTTTTGATGTAAAAATTATGGTACTTTTCGGTATTATTGGCTATTTTATGCGGAAATATGAATTTGCTGCCGCACCTTTTTTGATTGCCATGATCTTAGAGCCTTTTGCCGAAGGATCGGTTAGAAGGTTTCTTATTCTATCCGGAGGAGAAATAGGGGTAATTTTTACAAAACCTATAGCTGTAGGATTTATCATTTTGACAATATTTTCTTTAATTCATTTTATACGCAAAAAATGAAGTACTACTGGAAGAAGAATTATCATAGAAAAACTTTTCGTCCTAGATGATTCCTTATTTAAACAAATAAAAATGTTAAGAAAGGTAAAATGAAAGCTAGATGCACCTCATATAAGGTAAAATAGGGAAAAATAAACCCTAAACCCATAAGGAGGTGCAAGATGTACTCAATAGGTATAGACGCTCATAATAGGTATTCACAAATAACCATTATGCAAGGAAACGGAAAGATAATTAACTGGTATAAAGTAAATAATGACCGAAAGAGTATAAAAAGAGCCTTAAGTCCTTATGCCCAAGATGGTGCAAAAGCTGTTTTGGAGTCAGGCTGGAACTGGGGATTACTTTATGATATGTTCAGTGATTGTATTGATGAAGTAAAGTTAGCCCATCCCCTCAAAGTAAAGGCCATAGCTGAGGCCAAGATAAAGACAGATAAGATTTCGGCTGATATCTTAGCCCATCTTCTAAGAGCAGACTTAATACCTGAATGTTATGTAAGAGGTAAAAGCAGCCAGCGAATACAACAAGCAATAAGACAGAGGATGTTCTTAGTGAGACTACAGACTATGGCAAAGAATATGATTCATAATCTTATTGATAGAGAAGAGAATGCCCGAGAACAAGCCCAAAGTTTTACTGATCTCTTTGGAGTAAAGGGGAGACAATTTTTCAAGGAGCACCCCATTAAGAACCGCTCTGCTCACCTCCTAATGTCTCAGTTTATTGGGAGCGTTCTTAAAAAGGTTAGAGGGTTCTATATCAAATTTTATGATGTGTGCTATAAACTTGTCCTCGTAAAAACGGGGATAAGCACGGATAGAAGGATGATCAAAAATCTGAAATTTGGGGAAAATAAAGGTGAAAAGTCAATGCAGCCCCATAGAAAATAAAACTTGCATTTGGCTTTCATAGAAGGAGGGATGCTATCAGTATAAGATTATCTTATAGAAGGAGGGATGCTATCAGTATAAGATTATCTTATAGAAGGAGGGATGCTATCAGTATAAGATTATCTTATAGAAGGAGGGATGCTATCGGTATAAGATTATCTTTTTGTAAAAATATTTTAGGTATCTAGTAAATTTTAGGAGGTTATTGTAAAATGAAAAAATTAGATTCATTATTAATTGTTTTTGTTATTGCCGCCATATTTCTCAGCTTTTTACTTGTAGGAATTGCGTCTGCTGATTATCCTACAAAACCGATTACCATGTATATTTGTTACGGTGCCGGTGGGACTACTGATTTAAGTGCCAGAATTTTAGCCACTTCTGCAGAAAAAATATTAGGCCAACCCATTACTCCGGTAAACAAGGCAGGAGGAGGAGGCGTCTTAGCCTTAACCCTTTTGAAGAATCAAAAACCGGATGGCTATACGATTAGTATTTTTTGTACGGCAGCTATTACCAGAACGCCCCATATAATGGAAGTGGAGTATGACCTCTGGAACGATTTCGACTTCATCATGAAATACGGGTTGTACACTAGTCATTTGGCAACCACTGCCGATAAGCCCTATAAAACCTATAAAGAATTGATTGCTTATGCCAAAGAAAATCCGGGGAAGCTAAAAATCGCTTCTACTGGACCGTTAGAAGTACAAACCTTAGCTTTAGTTTATTTAGCTGCACAAGAAGGAATCGATTGGAAAGTTGCTCCTTTTGATAGTACGGCTGATGCAATGACCGCATTATTGGGTGGACACGTGGATGCTTGCTCTGTTTCCGGTTTGGCTAACTATCTACCGCAAGTGGAAGCTGGAGAGCTTATCCCTCTGGTTACCTATAATGATGTTCGAAGTTCAAAATTTCCGGATACTCCTACTTTAATTGATGAAGGATACGAAGTAGGTGCTATTGGTTCTGGAGTCGGGTTAGCGGCTCCTAAAGGTTTACCAGAAGATGTGGCTAAAAAATTGGAAGAAGCCTTACTACAGGCTACCTATGATCCAGATTTTTTGAAACTAACTGATCGAGTGGATATGCCATTACCCCGTTTGGGAAGAGAAGATTTTCTTAAAAATTTAAAAGCAGAATATACTGTATTTAAAGATCTAATGGAGAAAATTGGGGTATCCAAACAATAGTTAAACTATCAAGCAAAATAGGAAGGAAACTCGTTTTCCCTCCTATTTTGCTTGCTGACTGAAAATAAGTAAAAAATTACGAAGAGTTCTTAGAAGGTTCTGATTATAGAAAAAAAAATGAATTTAAATAGAATATAATCAATAAAAACAAGAAGGATAAGTTAAGTTACTGAGAATTTAAGCTCTAAGTAAATTATTGAAAAACATCATCGGGTAATGGCAGATACATTAGGCATTATGTGAAAGTGGTCTTTAGAAAATAGAATTTGCATTTGGCTTTTATAAAAGGAGGGATGCTATTGGTATAAGATTATCTTTTTGTAAAAATATTTTAGGTATCTAGTAAATTTTAGGAGGTTATTGTAAAATGAAAAAATTAGATTCATTATTTAGGAGTGAAGAAAATGTATAGTAATTTTACGCCAAAAATAGGGATATTATGTTGGGAGCTTAGTCAAGTTACAAGAAGCATTAAACAACTTTCTAAAATGAAGCGTCATTGTACTAATCCCGATTCTTATAGTTATCCAGTAATTATACGTAGAGTAGAAGGAATAAACGCTAAAACTGTCGTAATCCGGCCAAATGAAAATGTGTTGAATAAATATATTAAAGAAAGCAAAGAAATGATCTCAAGGGGTGTAAAAGCGATTACGACGAGTGGTGGATTTAATGCTATACACCAGAAAAAACTTGCAGATGCTGTAGACGTGCCGGTATTTACATCTAGTTTAATGCAAATTCCTTTTGTTAGTAGAATGCTAAGGTCGGATCAATCTGTAGCCGTCATTACTGCAAGAGGAAGTAGTCTAACGAATGAGCATATGCAAAATGCAGGTATTGGTCGTGATATTTCTCTCCATGTTTTTGGGGTTGAGGATTGTAGGGAATGGGGTAAACTCCTGAATCTCAGCAAAGGTGAAATGGATCTTGAAATTGCCGAGGAAGAAATAATCTCTATAAGCATGAATGCTATAAAGGATCACCACGAGATTGGGGCATTTGTTCTTGAATGTACCGATATGTGTCCTTTTGCAGATGCTATAAAGAAAGCAACTATTCTCCCTGTTTTTGATTTTATTACAATGACTAACTATGTATACCAGGCAATTTAATATTCTTTAATTTTTATATCTATGTATAAGTTTATGAATAAATAAGAAATGGCGGATAACCCTTTACATGACCATTTTTATTTAATTTTACTTGTAAATACAACTCGATTAGTACAGTTAAATAATGATGAAAACTTAATTAAAATTATAAACAAAACAACTTAATGTAAATAATAAAGTAGAATACTAGGTAAAACCTAAACAAAATTGCACTAACTTTGTTCTTTGACAATTTAAGTCTGTTGATTTAATCATTTACAGAGCAGTACAATTATATTCTCGTGAGGATAATTAAGTCGCCATTAAATCACCTTAAGATAGAGATGTAAATATGCCTTGGCAAGACCATGATATTGATCAAACCAATGTTTGGGAAAAGACCAAAATCCTTCGATACCATTGAAAGGATTCCCTCCTTTTAGGCAATTCCTTCTCTTTTATTACTACGACATGATTGCAGAATAAGGAGATATGTATTAGCAAACCAGTTATCCGTGTAATAGAGACTACCTGCCTTAGTATATCGAATAATTAAAGGCATCATGGTATCTTTGGCTCTGGATGAAATAGGAATTGTTTCATCCATCTCGATCTCCCCGGAGAGGGGTTTTAGTTCTTTCATTGTTTTTTGTTAGATGATTTCTCTTAAAATTCTAAACCATCGATGAATGATTGCCTGTATGGAACCTGAAATCGCAATCGATAAGCAGGTACTCCCAAACAGAAATACTCGACTAATCTCCCTTTCCAATGAGGAAAGATCCTGTTTTTTTCCAGAGGTTTTTCTTAAACCTTCCTGTTTAATACACAGCTACTGCACTGTATCTGACCACTCGAAAGTTTTCAGAATTTTTTACTTCTGCAGCGAAGGCATACTTTCATGGTAAAAATTTATTTTACTATCAATGATTTTTCAATGTTCTAAGTGAAATTTTGTTTAATAATTACCTAATATTATATTTTAAGCAACAATCATGTGGAACGTCTAAAGACCATACCCGGTATAGGTGAGTTTTTTGCCCTGTTAATCAGGCATGAGATAGATAAAATTGAGCGTTTTCCCGGCTCAAATAAGTTATGTTCCTATGCTGAGCTTGTGCCATCTA
>Ga0307380_10006402_pt1 | contig 15472 bp, 9 predicted proteins | sample UN3MG_FD_202239 | JGI IMG/M metagenome (GOLD analysis project Ga0307380, IMG submission 202239) | Soil microbial communities from Risofladan, Vaasa, Finland - UN-3 | ecosystem: Environmental > Terrestrial > Soil > Coastal area > Acid sulfate soil | place: Finland: Risofladan, Vaasa | collected...
CGGGGACGGGCGTGATCCGGCCGGCGACCTCCTTGACCGCGTCGAAATCGACGTCGCCGACCAGGCCATCGTCGGTGCGGTTGATGCCCACGTCGATTACCACCGCGCCCGGCTTGACCATGTCGGCGGTGACGAACTTGGCCACGCCCATCGCCACGATCAGGATGTCGGCCTCTTTCGTCACTTGGGCCAGGTCGCGGGTGCGGCTGTGGGCGACGGTTACCGTGGCGTTGGCTCCCGGGGCCTTCTGCATCAGCATGACCGCCATCGGCTTGCCCACGATGTCGCTGCGGCCGAGCACCACCACCTTGGCCCCGGAGGTCTCGATCCCGCTGCGGATGAGAAGCTGCTGGATGCCGTGCGGAGTGCAGGGGAGGAAGCGGGGCCGGTTCTGTACGATCAGGCCGACGTTTTCCGGATGGAAGGCGTCGACGTCCTTGGCCGGATCGACCGCGTCGAGCACTCGGGTTTCGTCGATTCCCTTGGGCAGCGGAAGTTGGACCAGAATGCCGTGCACGGCCGGGTCGTTGTTGAGCCCCTCGACGATGGCCAGCAGTTCTTCGGTGGTGGTTTCGGCCGGCGGGATGTGCATGATGCTTTCGATCCCGGCCTTCTCGCAGGCCTTCCGCTTATTGCGGACGTAGACCTGGCTGGCCGGATCTTCGCCCACCAGGACGGCCGCCAGACAGGGCGTCACGCCGGTTTTCTTCTTGAAATCGGCCACTTCTTGGCCGATTTCGGCCCGGATCGTCTGGGACATGGCCTTGCCATCGAGGATCGTCGCGGTCACGGTGGTTCCTCCCGAGGGTTTTGGGGGTTGTTGGATTGCCTGGGGCGAGAGGGGTGATTTTGCGAAGGGACCATTTTAGCATCTCGGGTATCGGTGTCCAAGGGCTTCCCCCGGGCACCGGGAGACGCTATATACTCATGCTGGGCTTTGTCGTAAAACTTCCACGACTCCCAAACGGACCTCCCCAAGGAGCCCCCGCATGACGCCGCTTGTGCCTTGGATGCGATTCGTACTCCGCTTCGCCGGCACCTTCAACCTGCTGGGTGGGGCTTGCATGATCTGCTTCTACCACGAGGGATACAAACTGCTGGGCGTGGAGAAGCCCGAGCTGGTGCTGCCGGTGCAGGTGATGGGCATCCTGGTGGCGCTATTCGGGGTGGGCTATCACATGGTGGCCGCCAACCCCGTCGAGAATCGCAATATCCTCGTGCTGGGGTTCCTCAGCAAAGCGATCAGTTCGGTGGCGGCGTTGTGGTACGTCGCCGACGGGCAGTTGGTCTGGTGGTTCGCGGTGGTGGTCTTCTTCTCCGACGTGATCTACCTTCCGCCGTTCTACGTGATCATGCGCCGGTTGTCTCGCTACGTGGGCGAGCCGTCCTCGGGCAGGTAGAGCATTCGGCCGCAGGTCTTGCAGAACTTGGGACGGTCGAGCATGATATCGGTCTGAACGTTCAGCGGCACGTTCTGGTGACAACCGCCGCAATAGCCGTTCTCGATCTCGGCCATCGCGTCTTCGCCTCGCTGGCGGACCACGCGCTGGTACAACTCCTGAACGTCTGCCGGGAGGTTCGCCTCGCACTGTTTCAACTCGGCTTCCAGCCGTTCGAGGTCGCCTCGAATCAACGGTTCCTGCTCTTGCACCTCGGCGTGAACCTTTTCGCTTTTTTCCCGGGCCTTGGCCACGTTGGCTTCGGCCTCGGCGACCTTTTCCTTGCATTCGTCGATCCTCTCCAGTCCTTCGAGGATTTCGTCGGCCAGCACGCTGTTGGTCATTTCCTGGGCGGCGATCTGGTCCTGCAGCACCTGATACTCGCGGTTGCTGGAGGCCGCATTGAGCTTGATCTTCAGTTCCTTGATCTTGTTCTCGCCGCCGAACAGTTGCACCTGCTTCGCATCCGTGGCCATGCGGATCGCCCTGGTTTCCTCCCGGACCTTGGCGAATTGGCCCTCTTGGTACGCCACGTTCGCCTCGCAGGCGCGCATCTGCTTGGGGCCGCGGGCAAGCCGTTCTCTCAAGTCGGAAAGTTGGCGATGGATTCTATGCAGCGTGCGGAGCGCGTTGCTTTCGACCTTTGGAGATGTCATCGTGTGGTGCGTGGTTAGTGGTTAGTGGTTAGTGGGTAGTGCCGCTTGCGGCTTCGCAGTAGAGAGTGGATCTGTGGAGGAACGCCCCCGCACTGCGTTGCGGGGGACGGAAGAAGGGACAAAAAAAGGCCGCCGGCTTTTTTGACCGGCGGCCTGGTGGCTCGCGTCAGCTTGCAACTCGCTCGATGAATCCTGCGAGCTGCTGGCTGCGGACGGGGTGCTGCAGCTTGCGGACCGCCTTGGCTTCGATCTGGCGGACCCGTTCTCGGGTGACCTTGAAGATCCGGCCCACCTCCTCCAGGGTATAGGTATACCCATCCCCCAATCCGTACCGCAGGCGGATAATCTCCCGCTCGCGGTAGGTAAGCGTCTTGAGCAAGGCATCGATCTTCTCGCGAAGCAAGGCATTTCCGGCAGCCTTCTCGGGTCTCGGCAACCCACCGTCCTCGATGAACTCGCCGAAACAACTATCTTCGCTTTCTCCGACCGGTCGGTCAAGGCTTACCGGATGGCGACCCATCGCCAAAACACGTCGGGTCTCGTCCATGCTCAGATTGGCCGCCAACGCCGTCTCTTCGGTGGTCGGCTCGCGTCGCAGCTCCTGCTGCAGCCGCCGGGCCGTATTTCGCAGCCGGCTGAGCACGTCGATCATGTGGACGGGAATGCGGATCGTCCGGGCCTGATCGGCGATCGCCCGGGTAATCGCCTGGCGGATCCACCAGGTGGCGTAGGTGGAGAACTTGAACCCGCGGCGGTATTCGTACTTGTCGACCGCCCGCATCAGTCCGGTGTTCCCCTCTTGGATCAGGTCCAGGAAGCTCAACCCCCGATTTCGGTATTTCTTGGCGATCGACACCACCAGCCGGAGATTTCCGCCGGAGAGCTGCCGCTTGACCTGTTCGTAGTCTTGGTATTGAACCTGCATCCTCTCGCAACGTTTTCGCAGACCCCCGGGCGTTTCCTGGGTGAGTGCCATCAGATCGTGGAGTTCCTTGCGGAGATTGGCCCGTTTGTCCTTGGTGGCCGGGGTATCGATCAGGTGCTGCAACTGCTGGCGAATCTGGTCCATCCGAGTCAGCGCGTCTTCCATCTGGCACATCATCGACTGGACCCGGCGGGTACGTACGCTCAACTCCTCGATCAGCGTGATCACCTTGCGGCGGCGGCGAATGAACCGTTTGCGAACCTCGGCCCGCAGCTTGCGCGGCGTGTGGCGGTTGAGCAGGCGATTGAAATCCTGCCGGCTCTTTTCGAGCAGGTCCTTGAGCGTGGGCAGATTGTGCGGAATTCTGGCGAGGATCTGTGCCTTGGTCAGCCGTTCGGTGAGGGAAACCTTGATGGTGCGGTCGAAGGGCAGGCTGCCCCGGTGGACCTTGACCAACGTGTTGATCGTTGCCCGCATGGCCAGGTTGCACCCGAGAACCGTGCGGCGGAACCGTTTCCGCGTGACTTCGATCTTCTTGGCCAGGGAGATTTCTTCCTCGCGCGTCAGCAGCGGGATTTCGGCCATTTGGCTCAGGTACATGCGGATCGGGTCGCTGCTGAACTTGGTTAGTCCGTCCGGCGGGGGCAACACGGCGAAGTCCTCGGCCGGCACCTGTCCTTCGCCCAGCGATTCCGCCGCCAGGTCTTCCGGGGCCGGTTGTTCGACGGCGTCGAAGAACTCGGGCGGGGGCGCCTCGTTGAGCAGATCGATGCCCGATTCTTCCAGGGCGATCAAGAGGTTGTCGAGCCGGTAAGGATCGACCTCCTCGTCCGGCAGAAAATCGTTGACTTCATCGTAAGTCAGGTAGCCTTGCAGCTTACCCTTGGCGACCAATTCCTGAAAATCCTTATCGAAAAGGTCCACCTCGTAACTCCTTTCGCGCCGCCCTGGGCGCGCTGGGTGAAAGGGGATGCGATCGGGGTATTCTCCCTCGCTGCGGGAGCGGCGAGGCGATCGCCCGGTTCAGAATATCCTCACCCGTCCGTGGGCTCGGAAATACCCTGCCGGCTCTTTTTTTCCTGGACCATCTTCTGAAACAGTTCTGTTTGCCGAGTATGGTCCAATCCTCCTTCGCGAAGCTCCATGACCTGCACGAGACCTCGCTTTTCTGCCTCCTGTTGTCCAGTGCTGTTAATGAGTTCCCGTAAGCGTGCCGAGGGATCGTCATCCTGCGCTTCCTTGGCGCGCCCCCCTTCATCCAGTTCGACCAACAGGCTCTTGATCGCCGGATCGTCGAATCGGAGCATCAGCCGGTCGAACTCGGGCACGATGCCTTCGTCGAACAACCGGCAACATGTTTCGTAAATCATCCGGCACCGCCCGGGCGCCATCCTCGCGGCGTCGATTTCCGCGCGGATCTCCGGCAGGCATTCGGGATGCCGAATCAGGATCTCCAACATCTCCCGCTCGGCCGGGCCGATCTTCGCCGGCGGAAGCGAACCGTCTTCCATCGGCGGGGCCTCGTCCCGTCGCGGGGCCGGCGGACGGTTGCCGGCGCGGCGGCGCAGCGCCGTCAAACGCCGCCGTACGTCCGCCTCGTCCACCCGGAACCGGGCCGAAAGCCGCTGCAGAATCTTCTCCTCGCGGAACCGGTCCTCGCGCCGCGTGTCCTGCCGCAAACGGGGCGCCTTGGCCACGATCGAGACCATCTCCTCCAACGCCGCGCTGGCGCCGTGGACGTCGCGCTCCAGGTCCAAGCCGAGGGTCTTCGCCGCGAACGCGTGGTCCAACGCGTCCACCGCCTTCCGCTCGATCAGCTCCGCAAGCGCCGCGGCCCCGTGCTCGTGGAGAAAATCGCAGGGATCGGTTCCCTCGGGCAGCGTGAGGATCTGCAGGTCGACCTGTTGGGCCACGAACAGTTCCAGGACTTCGTTCGCCCGGCGCTGACCCGCTTCGTCGCCGTCGAGGATCAGCAGCATCCGATCGGCGAAACGTTTGAGGATGCGAATGTGGCCCTCGCCCAGCGCTGTACCCAACACGGCCACCGCATTGTCGAATCCGTACTGATGGGCGACGATGCAGTCGGTATAGCCTTCCATGATCAACGCGACGCCGCTGCGGCGGATCGCGTCGCGGGCCACGTCGAGACCGTAGAGCAGCTTGCTCTTGGAGAACAGGGGCGTTTCGGGCGAATTGACGTACTTGGCCGGACTGGTCAGACCGCTTTCGGGCAACACGCGGCCGCCCAGACCGACCGGGCGGCCCTGGACGTCGCGGATGGAAAACAGCACCCGGCCCCGGAAACGGTCGTACGGGCTGCCGCCTTCCTGGGGCCGCGCCAACAGGCCGATGCGCTCGAGGACCTTTGCCCGCTTCGGATCGCCGCCGATCTTCCGCAGCATCCAGTCGCGCTGATTGGGCGAGAAGCCCAGGTGAAATTTCTCGATGCTCTCGCGGGTGATTCGCCGCTGGTCGAGGTACGTGCGGGCGATTTCGCCTTCGGGCGAATCGAGCAGGCACCGGTGATACTGCTGTTCGGCCCAGGCCATGGCCTGATAGAGCGTCCGCTTGCCTTCGCCGGAAAGGGGTTCGTCGGCCGCAGTTGCCAGTTCGTCGGCGGGCAGGGCTTGACCGCCGGGGCTTGTACGTTGCAGCGTGATGCCTGAGCGATCGGCCAGCATCTCCAGGGCCTCGCGGAATTCGACGCCTTCGATTTTCATCACGAAGCTGAAGACGTCGCCGCCGATGTCGCAGACCCAGCACTTGAAGGACTGGCGTTCGGGGTTGACCTGGAGGCTGGGCCGGCTGTCGTCGTGCCACGGACAGAGCCCGACGTAGTTGCGGCCCTGGCGCCGTAGTTGGATGTGGCTTCCGACGAGGTCGACGATGTCGATTGCCTGTCGGACCCGTTCCTTGTCGTCAAAGGGCGATCCGGTCGACACCGTCAACTCCCGTGTGGCCACTGCGGCGAATTCCATTTCGCGTTTACTTGACACAGGTCGACAAATCCGTTTGTCGTATTGCCCGCCTTGAAGGTGGGAAAAGCGTGGGGATGAGGGGTCGTTCCCCGATGGAGACGGGATTATAGCCCAGTGCCCAAAACGGGTCAAGCACGCGCGGAAATTGCCGTGAAGCTTCGAGATGCAGTCATTGCTAGCTGCCGCTTGCGGCTTCGCAGGAATTGGCTTCGCAGGAAATGGCCCAGTCACGTTCTTTCCTGCCGCTTGTTGCGAAGCCGCGAGCGGCTGTCTTTTTGTGGATTTTCCCGCTATGCTGGACCTCATGTTGTTCTTTCCCCACATCGAACCAGCGCAGACGACCCCATTCCGCGGCCCCCCGGTCAGGGTGTCGATCCTGCTGTTGATCGCCGTGCTTGCACGGGCGGCCTCTGCGGCCGAAGCCCCCGACTTGCCGACGACCGGGCCGGCCGTGCCCGAATTGGCCGCCTTCGACCGGACGATGTGCGACCTCCTGGAGAAATGGGGAATCCCCGGCGGGGCCCTGGCGGTGGCCAAGGACGGGCGGCTGCTGTTGGCCCGCGGCTACGGGCTGGCCGACGTCGAAGCGCAGCAGCCGGTCCAGCCCGACGCCCTGTTCCGCATCGCCAGCGTTTCGAAACCGATCACGGCGGCGGCCGTTTTGGTGTTGGTCGAACAGGGCCGGTTGGATCTGGACGCCGCGGCCCTCGATCTGCTCGGATCGATCGAGCCGCCCGAAGGCCGCCCGATCGACCCGCGACTGCGCAAAATCACGGTCCGCCAGTTGCTCCACCACACGGCCGGGTTCGACCGCGGCAGGAGTTTCGACCCGATGCTCCGGCCCGGGGCGGTTGTTGAATCGCTCGGCTCGACCCCCAAGAGTACGGCCATCGTCCGTTTCATGCTGGGCCGGCCGCTGGATTTCGACCCGGGCACGCAGTACGCGTACTCCAATTTCGGATACTGCCTGCTGGGACGCATCATCGAGAACGTGACGGGCAAACCCTACGAAGAGTCGGTCCGCACGCTCGTCCTCCAGCCGGCCGGGATCCGCCGCATGCGGCTGGGACGCACGCGGCGGGCGGATCGGGCCGAGGGCGAAGTCCGCTATTATTCACCAGCGGGAACGGCCCCGGCCGAGTCCGTGTTTCCCGACGCGAAACGGCCCGTCCCGCCCCCGTACGGCCGATACTACATCGAGGCCATGGATGCCCACGGCGGGTGGATCGCCTCGGCCGTCGACCTGGTTCGCTTCACCACTTACCTGGACGGCAGCCGAAAGCCCGGGCTGTTGAAGGCGGAGACGGTTCGGCTGATCGAGTCGCGGCCGGCCCCGCCCGTGTCGCTCGGCGAACCGGTTCATTACGGACTGGGATGGATGATCCGCCCGAAAGGCGATTCGGCCAACTGGTGGCACGCCGGCCGGATTCCCGGCACGAATTCCCTGCTGGTCCGCACCCATCACGGCATGGTCTGGGCGGCCGTGTTCAACAGTTCGCCCCGGGAGAGCGACGCATTTATCGGGGAGTTGGATCGTGCCCTTTGGGAGGCTTATGCCGAGGTGAAGCAGTGGCCGACGCGCGACCTTTTTGAGCTATATAAGTAAGGAGCTGGCCAATGTAAAGGGTAGCTGCCGGCACAGCGCAGTCCGTTTCATTGCTCGAACCCCAGGAGATCCCATGCGTACGTTCTTGGTCACCGGAGGAGCCGGATTCATCGGCTCGCACATTGCGGAAACACTGGTCGAGCGGGGCGATAAGGTCCGCGTGTTCGACAACCTCAGCACGGGCCATCTCTCGAACATGGACGGCTTCCGCGACCGGATCGAGTTCGTCGAGGGCGACCTGGTCGACGCCGAGGCGGTGGCCGAGGTGGTCGACGGCGTCGATTGCATCTTCCATCAGGCGGCCCTGGCCTCGGTACCCCGGAGCGTGGAACGGCCGCTGGATACGCACGCCGCTTGCGTGACCGGCACGTTGAACCTGCTGGACGCCGCACGCCGCAGCGGAGTCCGCCGGTTCGTCTACGCCGCTTCCAGCAGCGCCTACGGCGACCAGCCGACCAGCAGCAAGCGCGAGACCGATCTGCCGGCTCCGATCTCGCCCTATGGGGCGGCGAAACTGGCCTGCGAACACTATTGCCACGCCTTCACCGCCACCTACGGCTTCGAGACGGTCGCCATCCGATACTTCAACGTCTTCGGCCCGCGGCAAGATCCCGACAGCCCCTATTCGGCCGTGATCCCGCTGTTCATCATGGCCATACTCGAGGGCCAACAACCGGTCGTTTTCGGCGACGGGTTGCAGTCCCGCGATTTCACCTTCGTGGCCAACGTGGTCCATGCCAACCTGCTGGCCGCCGACGCCGAGAACGTGGCCGGGCGGATATTCAACGTGGCCAACGGCCGCTCGACCGACTTGCTCACGCTGATCGACGTGCTCAACCGTCTGTTGGGTACCGACGTGAAGCCGAAGCACGAACCACCCCGCGTTGGCGACGTCCGCGAGAGCCTGGCCGACATCACGCAGGCCCGCAAGATGCTCGGCTACGAACCGCTGATCGATTTCGAGGAGGGTCTGCGCCGGTCGATCGATTACTATCGCGAGTTGGCCGCGGGGAAGCTGGCCATAGGTCACAGCTTGTCCTGACGGAATCAATACTGTAGGTCAGGGCTTGCCCTGACGAAATCGGGCAGTCGTTGGGAGCATCCGTCAGGGCAAGCCCTGACCTACCCCGGCGTCGCAGACCACGCGGAAGCCGACGTTGTGGACCCGTTGCCAGGAAGGGTAGCCCAGGCGGAAGGCCGAGCGGCAGCGCTGGGGACGGTCGTAGTAGGAACCGCCGCGGACCACCTTGCGGCCGGACGGGAGATCCGTGTTGCGGCCGTCGTCTTCGCTGTAAGGGTACGGGCCGTACGTCGAAAGCGTCCACTCGGCCACGTTGCCGTGCACGTCGAAAAGGCCCCAGGGGTTGGCCTGGTAACGGCCGACCTCGGCGGTGGCCAAGGATCGGTCGTCGTACCGCGTGTCGCTGGGAATCTCCTGCAAGACGACGACGCCCCCGGTGTGTGTGTCCAATCGCTCGATCGTCCGGTCGGCAACGTTCGCATACGCGGAGAAATCTGCGTCGAGGTCGCCGTAAGAGAGTGCCGTTGCCGTGCCGGCCCGGCAGGCATATTCCCATTGGGCCTCGGTCGGCAGCGTGAATCGTCGGCCGGTCGTTGCGGAAAGCCAGCGGCAGAACTCCACGGCCCGCTGCCACGAGACCCGCACGGCCGGCTGCCCGGGAGCGTCCAGCTTCACGCCCGGGCCGTTGGAGTCGACCGACCGCTTCGAGAACACGCCCGAGAAATGGGACGCATCGAACCGGTGGAACTGCCCGTTGGTGATCTCGCACCGGCTGATCCAGAAATCGCGATCGATCGAGACGGGCGACGGCGGATACTCGTCGGCCTCGTCGTCGTCGGAGCCCATCACGAACCGGCCGGCCGGAATCCGCACGAACGTCAGCGTGACGCAGTCGCCCAGCTCGACCGTCATTTCCCGCGCACCGCCGGCCGCCTGGCGTCGTTGTGCCTCGGCCGCATCGAACGGCCATCCGGCCACTTCGATGGGCTGCTGCTGCGGACGCGGCGGCGATTCGGGCATGATGGGAGTGCCGGAAAAGCGGGACGGCTCGACTGCGGTCTCGAAATCCCCCGCGGCGGCGCCATAGATGAGAGCCAACTCCCAGCGGCGGCGGTCGGCCCCGCGCGGGTTCTCGGCCACGTCGCCCCAGGTGCCGTGACAGGGGCCGTTGAGATCGATCCACGTAATCAGCCGATCCCACGCCTCCTCGTCGAGCTTCACACCGTGGTGGCCCTTGCGGAGCACCTGCACCAGTTCGCTCGTGTCGGCATGGTATTCGCCCGGCACGTGCAGTCCCACGTAGTCCTCGACGTTCACCCGGCGGATCAGCGGGATCAGCGCTTCGTAGGCCGGGGTGTACAGCATCCGGATCGACCCGTGCAGCTTGGTCGGCGGTTCGCATTTCGGGAACTTCTCGCGCAATTCCGGCTCCAACCGGGTGGCTCCCAGATTCGAGAGCGGCAGGCCCTGGTAGTTCGTGGTGAAGCGTTCGGCTCGCAAGTCGGGAATCTCGCGGCCGTCGGCATCGAGCCGGCCGTCGTGGCAACCGACGCAATACTCGTCGAGGACCGGCTGCACTTCACGCTCGAAATCGAAACCCCGCGCCGGTCCGTACCAGGGCTCCAGTTCGCTCACCGGACGGGTCGCGGCCGCGTCGAAGCGGGTGACGGGCGTCTCGTTCGGTTGTTCGTGACAGCCGACGCAGGAGGCCACTTCGCCGGGCATGGCCGTGTACCAGCTCCGCATCAACTGCAGGGCCTTGCCCTCGGCGTCCAGCGGCTGGACCGTGATCGGCGTGTTGGCCGGCACGCGGAACTTGGCCGAGCCGTCCTCATAGACGGGCACGGTGCCGAGGATCTGCATCGCGTCCCACGGCCCGCCGTGCCCGATCTTGTCCGGCCCGGCCATTCCCGGATAGCCGAACTCGTAAGCCGCCACCCGCAGCCGCTCGACCGACCCTCGGGGCACGCCCGCCAGGCCGGGGCCGGCATACACGTCGTGCAGATACACGACCGCGTCGTGGCGTTGCAGATCGACCCGGTCGGGGACGGCCGGCGGCTTCGGGGTCTGCTGCACCGGTAGCGGCTCGAAGAAGTCGAACTGCGGATCGACCAGCACGGGCACCATGTTGTCGAACACGTCGACCAGGTAGATGCCCCAGGAGGCCTGCTTGTCGGGCCAGGCCGCCGCCAGGAAGTATTTCTCGCTCAAGGGATAGGGGTGCAGGAACTTCGGCCAGCGCTGGCTGACCAGGTCGTCGCGGATGATCGGCTCGGTCGGTTCCCGGCCGTGCGTGAGCCGCTGCACGATTCCGTCCGCTTCGTGCCATCCCTTGGTCAGATCGATCAGTGCCAGCTCGCCCATCCGGTTGACGCCGTGATAGCCGGAGAGCACGGCGACGACCTTGTTCGGCGCGTCGGGGATGCCGCGCGGGAAGTAGAGCGAGTTGGGGAAATAGGAGTTGCTGCCGTAGACGGCCCGCTGGGCGGTCCCGTCGGGATTCATCACCATCAACGGCCGCAGGTAGATGTGCATGATGCCCGTATAGTCCCAACGGCTGTAGATGATCTGGCCGTTGGGCATTACGGACGGGTGCAGATCGAGGTCCTGGTCGAAGCACAACTGGCGGACGTTCGCGCCGTCGGCGTCCATCAGGTAGAGGCTGCACGCCCGTTCTTTCCCGTGCCAGCAGGGCACGCCGGTGAAGGAGGCGGTCGAGGCGTAGACGATCCGGCCGTCGGGCAGATAGCAGGCGTCGAAGTTGTCGACGCCCTCGGTCGGCCGCGATACCTGCCGCAAACCGCCGCCGTCGACGCCCAGCTCATAAATCTCGAAGCTCCGCCCGTCGGCCATGGTCAGCAGCAAGCGGTCGGCGTCGAAGTGCAGATCGAACTCGCCGACGTAGGCGTCGTTCTCGGGCCGGAACAACGTCCGGAGCCGGCCGTGCGGCCCGACGGGCGAGAGCACCGCCACGTCGTTGCCGTAACCGGTGTGCTTCAGACTGGGATTGCACTGGTGGTTGGTGGGCAGACCCAACTCACCGCGCTTGCGCCTCAAGAGAATCAACCGGTCGAAGTCGAGCAGCGGGTTCTCCAGCAGGGCCTCGAGCTGGAGTTTGCGGAACTCGGTTTGCGCGCGGCCGTTCTCCGCCCCGGCGGGTTTCTCCAGAGCGTCCAACCGCCACAGATACTCCGCTGCATTCGGGTACCTCGCGCCAAAGGTTCGGCCGAGATCGGTGATCGCCGCCCGCAGCGAATCGAGATCGCCCCTCTGCATCTCGGCGACCGGCTGTGCGGCCCGCGGTTGCGCGGCCGCACAAGGTTGCGTGCTCAACGACATGGCCAGGATTACGGCAATGAGGACGGATTTCGCCATCGAGTGGTTGCCCGCGATCATTCGTCTTCTCCCGTGCCGGCGGACAGCGATACCGGCCGGCGGCAAGTGCTCTTGTCATTGTAACCCATTCAACCCGGTCCTTCCACGGCGGTCGGAAGGGGTGTTCGGCCCGTTTTCCGCAAGGTATTCTTACCCCATGGACGATGCGTTTCTTTGGTGTTTCGGCGCCTTCTCGGGCAATCCCGTCTGCTGACGAATTCCGCACAATCGGACCATCGAGGCCGTTTCAACCAGGTTTTAGATGTGGGGGAGGCCGTCGTGGCAAAAAGTATTCTGTTCGACCCCAGCGAGTACCGGGAGCTTTCTTCGCAGGAGCAGGCCCTGCTGCACATTGCCTATCCCAAGGCATTGGAGGCCCTGCGACGCAATATCACGCCGAAGGGCTTTTCGGCCTGCTCGCTGGCCGACAACCAGGTCTACGGGACGGACGCCAACTATCGGGCCGTCTGGACGCGGGACGGCGCCAAGACCATCGTCTGGACACTCGACCTGGAAGACGACGACGTCCGAGCGTGCCAGGCGGCAACGCTTCGGACCATTCTCGACGCCCAATCGCCCACGGGGCAGGTCCCCGGTTACGTGACCATCGACGACGGGAAACCCGCATACGCCGGCGTGGGGGGAATTACCTCGGTGGACAGCGCTTTATGGCTGATCATTGCCACATGGCGTTACGCGCACGAACTCGGCGACTGGTCGATCGTCGAGCAATATGCGCCGGCCCTGCAACGGGCGATGGACTGGCTCAGCGCGCACGATTCGAACAACTGCGGCATGTTGGAGATACCCGAAGCCGGCGACTGGACCGACCTGTTCGCCCGCAGTTACCACGTCCTCTACGACGAGGTGCTCTGGCAACGCTGCTTGATCGCTTACGGTAAGATCCTCGAGCACCTGGGAGAGACCGGGCGCGCGGCCGACTACCTGCGGTGGTCCCAGCACACCAAGAAGGTCATCCTCAGGAGCTTCTGGCCGTCCACCGCCCCGGAGCAGACGGAAGGGATTCCGAGTTTCAGCGACGTCCAATTCGCGTTGGGCGACGCGCGCTATCTGGTGGCCCAGATTTCCCCCTTCAACTACAGTTGGCGATGCGACGTGTACGCCAACATCCTGGCCTACCTGATGAATCTGGTCGACAAGGAGCGGGCGATGATGACGTTCCGCTTCATGTGGGGTTCGGGAGTGAACGAGCCGGGGCCGGTCCAAAACCTGTACCCACCGGTACACGCGGGCGACCCGGAGTGGCGAGAATACTTTACCGTCAACCTTCTGAACCTCCCCCACCACTATCACAACGGGGGAATCTGGCCCTTCATCGGCGGACTCTGGGTGCGATACATCCACAAGCTGGGGATGCAGGATCTTGCCCGACGTGAGCTTGTCAGGCTGGCCCGGCTTTGCTCCCAAGGGGTCTCCCAAGAATGGGAGTTCAACGAGTGGCATCACGGGATCACGGGCCGCCCGATGGGGAAGGCCTATCAGGCGTGGACCGCAGCCAGCTTCATCCGAGCCTGTCACGATCTGAACATGGCGCCGGATTCGTTGGCGTCGGGCGAATAGAGCCTTGGCTTGTGACTTTTCCGCGCCCGTGGTGGGGCACGTTTTCAACGTGCCTTCTCGGTTGTCGGCACGTTGGAAACGTGCCCCACGTCGGAGGAAAGCCAGTGTTCCAGTCCGTCCAGAACGCCGTCGGCATGCGCCTCCCCGGAATGATACACGTCCGCCCCGCGCAGACACTTCAGTTGGGCGTCCCCGTTGTCCACCACGATTCCGCGGAAACCCCGGGCAAACATCGAGGCATCGTTCCCCGTGTCGCCCGCCACGATCACTCGCTCGGGCGTGAAACCCCAGCAAGTTGCCAGGAACGACGCGGCCGATCCCTTGTTGATTCCGGCGGGCAAGACGTCCAGGTCCCGGTTCGAACTGTAGACGATCTCCACGAACTGCCCCGAAGCAGCCAGCCTCCGCCGAAGATCCACCAGGAAGGCGCAATCCAGGTCGGGGGCGTAGTAGCTCAGCTTGAACTCCGCCTGATACTCGTCCCGCTGGGGTTCCAACTCTCGGTATCGGGCCAGGGCGCTGAGAATATCTCGCCGACGCCAAGGCGCCAGCGGGCGTGGCCATCCGTCGACTCGCTCGCCGTAGGGGAAGATCCGGATATCCGTCCCCACTCCGCCGATGACGGCGTCCGGTGCGGGCAGCGGCGTGGACGCGACCAACTCGGATACCGACTCGAAGAACCGGCCCGAATTGTACGCAAGCCGTACGCTCCCGCGAACCGTTTCGTGCCAATCCGCGAATCGTTCCAGCGCCGCGTCGTTTCCCAGGAGCGTTCCGTCCAGGTCGCTGATCAGTAGGCGAGCACCTTCCACGGTTCCTCCTCTGCCTCGAGCCTGGAAGCCGACGGGGTCGGATGGTCCGCACCTTCGGCACGGTGGTCTTCGGTTGGAGGCAACTGGACGCTTTGCAAGACCCGCAGAAGCTGTTGGGCCACGCCCGTCCAGGTGAAATGCAGCCGAGCCTTCTGAGAACCGAACTTGGCGAGCTGATCCCTCACGCGAGGCCGCATCAGGACGGTCGCCATCGCGTGCCCGAAAGACTCGGGGTCGAACGGGTCGGCGTAGAGAGACTCCAGTCCCCATGTGACCTGTTCCCAGAGACCGCCTTCGGTCGTCACGACGGTCGGCGTACCGCAGGCCATCGCCTCGACGGCGGTCATTCCGAAAGGTTCGTAGCGGCTACTCAGCGCGAACACGTCGGCGGCCCGATAGTAGTCGCCCAGAAGCTCGTCGGGAACGTAATCGCGGAACAACACGCGATCCCGGATTCCCAACTCCGTCGCCAGGTGTTTCAATTGCTCGATCTGCCGGACCTCATCGTCGTTCGGCTCGGTCGAGCCGACCGCCAGAAGCAGCCGGGCATCGTCCACTCGAGAGAAAACCGTCGGCATCGCACGAAGCAGCAGGTCGTATCCCTTGTTCTTCGCCATGCGACCCAGCGCCAGCACGATCGGACCTTCGATGCCAATCTCCTGCTTGAGTGCCTGCCGAGTGGCCAGCGACACGGGGAAGAACCGTGTGTCGTCGTAGCCCGGCGGGATCACGCAAATCTTCTTCAGCGGAACGTCGTAATCCCCGTCCAACAGGATGTCTCGTTGTTGCGGCGTCGTCGCCACGAGCACGTCGCACTCGTCGTAGACTACCTTCTCCTCGCGGATGCGATGGCGGAAGTTGTATTTCCTTTCCAACTCCTCCGGGTCGCCGTCCATGCTGTCCCGTTTCCATGCGCCGATGGAGTGGGGCGTGTGGATGTGCGGGATGCCGATGGCGTTGGCCAAAGCCTGTCCGGCCAACCCGCCGTCCCAGTAATGGCTGTTGATGAACGCACAGCGAAGATTCTTGGCGGTGAGGTAGCGCCGAACGTGGCTGACCCACTCGGGAATCGAGTCACA
>Ga0307380_10006405_pt1 | contig 15467 bp, 6 predicted proteins | sample UN3MG_FD_202239 | JGI IMG/M metagenome (GOLD analysis project Ga0307380, IMG submission 202239) | Soil microbial communities from Risofladan, Vaasa, Finland - UN-3 | ecosystem: Environmental > Terrestrial > Soil > Coastal area > Acid sulfate soil | place: Finland: Risofladan, Vaasa | collected...
ACCGCCCTCAATGTTCCATTGCGCAGACGCAGAACCGCTAACATCCCATATCCACGAATCCTTTCCCCGGCAGAAATCCCCATTCAAAACCACATTCTGACCTGGTTCAGTAAAACTAACAACGGCGCTTTCTTCGTTGGAGTAATCGCTTTCCGTGCCGTTAATATCAACAGCAGTAACGCGGAAGTAGTATCGAATTCCATTCTCTAAGCCATCGAAGAGTCGCTTCAGCGTGGAGGTAGAGGTATCGAGCAAAGTGGTTGGCTGAGGTGTGGTTCCGCCGTAGATGCGATAGTAGTCCACGTTGGGATCGCCGAACTTATTGAAAAGAAGCGTTAAGTTGTCAGGAGGAGTTTCAATGATCAGATTGGGTTTGTCGGCCATGCCTTGCCATGGACATCGCCAGACCCGATAGGCTTCGTAACGGTCCACCCAGTTCATCTCGAATGCCTTGGTTCCATCGTGGCGGACCTCCGTGAGCTTGGGCAGAGAGCCAATGGCCCAGTTGATGAGCGTATTGCCGTTGGGCAGCCGTTGGGTATTGGCCATGTAGTGCGAGTAAAGAGACGTCGTCGGCGTCTCGGGGAACTGCCAGACCACTGTTGCGGTCATCGCGTCCAGATCCAGCTCGTATTCTACTCCACGTGAGACCGGAGGACTATGCAAGTCTCCGTTATCAAAGAGCAGGTAGCGTCCGTTGCCGGTAGATCGGCTCGCATGCTGGTTACGGAATCCAATCAAGGGGTCATTGACATAGGTGAAATCATTGTTCTTGGGTATCCCGCTCAATCTCCAGATAATCTCACCCGTATCACGGTTGATCTTCGTCACCTCGCTGATATGGCGGCTTGAAAGCAGGATATGTCCGTCTTCATCAATATCAATGGCATTCATATGGGGGAAGCGAAAACTGCCCCCGTACGGGTTATCCAGGTGGACATCTCGAACATCGAAATTGTCCCACGCGCGCCATTGGAATATCAAATCCCCCTCCGGGGTAAATTCCTGAATGATCGTCTGTCCTACGCTGGCATTAGGATTGGCACCGGGGAGGTACTGAGTCATATCGACAGTTTCGTTCCGAAGCCCAATGAGCAGATAGTACCCGTTCTCGAGCACGACCAACTCGTGCTCGTCGGTGCTGTAGCCGTTCACGGCCCTGTAGCTGGCGATCTCACGGTAGTTGGTGTCGAGCCCGACGAACCGGTAGCCACCGGTGCGGGCCAGCATGGTCAACACGCCGTTGTGCTGGACCTTCATATCGCGCCGTTCGTCGTCCGTCTGCAGGTACCAGATCGGCGAGCCCGTATTATCGAAAATGACGTTGTAGGAATTGCTCCCGCCTGTCCGGTTATCAAGGAAGATATAGCCCGGATCCGGATTGTCATTGATTGTGATGTCGATGAGCGGAAAGTTGCTGGGTACGGAGACTCCGTTTGGCATAATCATGGGCCCGTCGAGCGCAGTCACGGAAACGGCGTCTTCGGCCGTCATGGGCATGTCCGCTGCGGGCAACGCATCATATTCCGTGTCAGGCGTCGCCTGGCTACTCATGACTTCCTCGCGTGCTGTCGATCCGCTGCTTGTCGCTTGTGGCAATGTGCTCGCAGGTGGCGGTGGTGGCATGGGTCCGGAGACCATAAACTGATATTGATAAGGCTCGACGACACCAGGAGCACAAGGATCTACTGTTGGTATCAACGTCACCGTGACAAGCTCGTCATTCGAGAAACCCAACGACACCTCAAAGATGACAGTCCTGTCATCGCTGGCAATCCTGGTCTGGCCTAGGTGGGGTCCACTGGCCTCTCCTGTCACATCGATGAACGTCGGCAAGTTTGTGAGATCGTAGGGTGAAACTTCCTCAAAACGCACGAGAAAATACCTTGTTTGCGACGATACATACTCAGCATCGGGTATGGGCGACAGATACAGGTAGCCCTTCTGGCGATATCCAGATGTCAATATCTTGGTTGTAAACTCCCAGACATCGCCTTTGTAGTACGTACCAGTCGTTTTAGGGGCGTACGGTTCACGGCCCCAGACCTCATCAATCCGCCAGTAGTACGTGGTCTCGCTTTCAAGACCACTGCATTGATAGCTCGGTTCCGAATGGGAGCCTTGATATTCCGGCGGTTGAGGGATGTCAATCCAATTGGCATCGTTCACAGCGTCAAAATCGGTGCCGATGTAAACATCGTGTTCCAGAGCTGTCGCAGACGGCGGACCGAAACCCGGGAGCCAGGAAAGGAGCACATCGGGGTCCACAAATAGAGCCTCATTAGGCGGACTGGGGGAAGAGGCCTTAATATCCTGAATACCAAATTGCCAGACATCGCCTGCGAACTTATTGCCTTTGGCATCGATACCATCGACACACCAGTAGTAAACCTTGCCCCGCTCAAGTGCTTCAGTATGCGGCGGGGCCATAGCAAGACCCATATAATACGAGGTCGGCATCTCTGGCAACGGCGGTGGGCCGAGGTTCGCGTCCTCAGCGCGGGTCAGCACATCGTTGTAAAATTCGCTGCCGTAGCCAACGTACGTGACATTAGTCGGTCCCGGCTGGAAGTTAAGCGCTTGGTATAGTTGGCCACCCGACACTGCGCCAGAAACCACTTGACCATCAAACGGTTGGGGGCCATAAGTCTTTCCGGATATGGTGGTAAAGTCCCATACGTCTCCTGGGTGCGGGACACCATTACCATCCGTGTCGACAACCTGCCAGTAGTAAGTGGTACTTGCAACAATGTTCGGGTCTCCGGGGTCGTACTCGGCCGGTAATGACAGTACTGTGCCAACATAAACCAGAGCACACGGGTCAGTGCCGAAGTAGACGTCGTCATACTGGCAATATTCTCCTCGCGTCCAGGCAAGAATTGTCTCAACGGGCACATTCTGTTCATGATTAGCCGGATTTGGTTCGGTGGGCCAGGTAATAGTTTCAAATGAGATATCCCCGCCGAAGTTGTCGAACGTGGCCGTGACAACGTTGCCGATACTATGTGACGTGACGGCAAAGCCGATGTAAACCGGGTCGGTCATTACGAGAGTAAGGGTACCACCCAGTTGCGTCCACGTGATGCCGTCCTCGGAATGAAAGCCGGTAAACTGATCGCCGTTACGCACTAACCGGATGTACTCAGGCTCGGTTACGACCGAGGCGGCTATTTCGTTACCAAGATTAGCACTGGAATTAGCGGTAGGGCGCCACTGGAACGCGGAGCCGTTGCCCGCCTGGCCGTCCGAATTACCCGTTATGGCCTGTAAGGCGTGTATGGAACCATCGGTGAGATTCTGTCGAACCATCACGCCTGCCTTCTGCCAAGTGTTAGAGCCATCGGGGAAGCTGGCGACACAGCAAATCAGCTCGCAGTCGCCCGTCCACTCCTTGTAGACATAGTGGAAGTCGTCGGCGTCGTCCCAGATGTCGTGGCCGTCGCCTGTAACGGCAAGCGATGGTGTCGCTGGGTTATAATCGCAGCTGCCCAGTGGAAGGTCGCCGCCGATGGTCTTGTCGGTCCACGGCGGCGGAACGGGAGCCGCTCGGCTGCTGCCGGCCAGGCCCAGCACCAAACAGACAGAAATTAAAAAAACCAATTTTCTACACATACTGGAAAATACCAAGACAACGGCAATGAAAATAGCTCTATTTCTTATCATCTGGCCACTCCTTTTGCCCAGAAAAGTAAAAATCACCCCGGCACCTTATTTTATAACAAATCAGCCACTGCGACTCAAGGAATACCCTTAAACGGGGATTTCCCTATTTACCATCAATTTCACTTCGTTCTTCTACATTCGATGTCCTATAATACCAAACTTCCCTTAAAAACGCAAGCTATCCGGCCACTTTCACCAAATAATTTCAACAAAACCGTAGCTCTCAGGCAAAATCTCGATTTCAGAGCCTTTCTACACCCTGTTTTGGGCATTCTTCTACCGCTCCTCCTGCCCCAATTGACGAACTTTTGATGAATTATGGTAAAAATAAATGAGGATTACAAGTAGTTGACAAGTGAAGTTGCAAGTGAATAACAAGGGATTTACCACTGGCGACTGACGCAAAATTGATACTGACTGTACTGCAGAACTTGCCCTTATATTGTCATACCCTACCCTGCTGTTTAGGTAGTTCGGATTTCATCATAATGGGGCCCAGTAGATAGCCGAGAATCATTGTGGTCCCTGTACCGATGACAATCAGCCAACTCCAGGCCAGGTGGATCACCCCAAAATGAGAAAGCAGCGTAAGAGACAGTGTAAGCAGTGTACTTACAACCATAGCTACGATATTGCCATGGTTTGCCCTTCGCTTTGTGAGCAACCCCAACAGGAAAATACCTAAAATCGCCCCACCGGTGATAGAAAATATCTCAAAGGCAAACCAAAGTATATTCTTGACCGGATCACAGGCCAGGGCAATCAGTGCCAGGATTAAACCGAAAACAACGACGCCGGCCCGAGAAGCCAGCAAATAATGCTTTTCGGATGCCTTGTTTCTGGTTAAAGGTCGGTAAATATCCGTTATGAAAGACGAAGCAAGCGAACTGAGCGGAGAATCGATGCTGGCCAAAATAATAGCTGCCAGGAGCAGACCCTTGAGCCCCGCCGGGAGTGAATTAGCTACAAAATGAGAGAAAACTTCCTTGGCCTTGGCCGGTGGGGTGACATCAGCATTCTGTTGATAGAAGACATAAAGCAATGTTCCAATCGCCAGGTAGAGGCACATAACGGGAATAACGGTAATAATCGTTGATATGAGGGTTTTTTGGCTGGCCTTGTGAGTTTTGACGGTGAGCAAACGCTGGGTCATTTCCTGGTCGGTGCCGAACGCCGCCATACCGATGAAGAAACCGCTAAGACTGCCGACCCAGAAAGTGGTGGGGTCGTTGAGATTAAAATCAAACCTTACTGCACTCAATCGCCCCGCCTTCTCAGCGATCTGCCAGGCCTCGCCCAATCCGCCCTGGATTTGGTAGATAAGGTAGATGAACAAGGCAACACCAGCCACGAAAAAACAAATCGCCTGATACGCACCGGCCCAGACGACGGCTTTGATGCCTCCGAAGGCGATAAAGATTATACTGACAACGCTAAACATCAAAAGTGTCTGTATCAGATTCCAGCCCATAATCAGGGCAACACCCATACAGGCGGCATAGAGCCTTACGCCGGAGGCAATTAGACGCGTGAGAAAGAAAAACGCCGAGCCTGCATACTGGGTTGCGGGCCCGAATCGGTGCCGGAGAAACTCGTAAATGCTCGTACAGTCATATTTGTAAAAAACCGGTAGAAACAGAAACGCCACCGCAACACGTGCCAAAGCCTGGCCGATAAAAAACGGAACATATTCCCAGTTTTCACCATAGGCCATCGCTGGAAATCCGACGATAGTAAGGGCGCTGATCTCGGCAGCGGCAAAAGAAAGACAGGCAACAATCGCCGGCACCCTCCTGCGACCGAGAAAATAGTCGTTGGTATCTTTCTGCTCCCTGCCAAATACATAGGAGATAACAAAGAGAAGCAAAACCGCGACAGTAACGATAAGAACATCAATTTGACCTAAGGTTCCTGCAAAATTTTGGATAGCAAGGTGTCCTGTCATACCGTTTCCTTTGTGCCTCCACGCAAAGATTCGGCTGCATTCGTTGAACAGCTTGGTACACCCTGCGTACAATGTGTCAAACCAAATGCGCCCGGCCTCGTCACCCGGTTAGCGAATGCGTCGGACATCGGACCCACTTCGCGTATTTCGTTTAGCTTTGAAAGTTTTCTGATGGCCTTCTTCATTTCTATCCTGCTACACATGTTATGCGATTTGAGACACATCAATTACGGTTATATGCTGCCGGATTATACACACATATAAGTTTACTCGCAATGTGGGCTTCAGGTGAAAAACGCATTTACACAATTCATATTAGATGATATGAATATATATTCCATGTACTAAGACGAGGATTAGAACGAACAGACTTAGGTGTTCACAGTGTCAGATACAATTGAAAAAGCGAAAAAGTTTTTGAGTGAGGAACAAGCGTTTCGCTTAGGAGAACTGCCCACAGAATCATCTCATCCAAAAACCAAAGCACTCTCTGAAACGGTCGGTTCCGACCTTGCTGCTGGTATTCGGCTGCTGCAGTCTGTGGATGAAGATATCCCACCGATCGTGGAAAAGGTTCTTGCGCAGGAAACCTTCCAGGACCTCGTCAAGACGTTTGTCAATGCCCTGAAAGCCCGAAAGCGGATTTACTTTACCGGCTGCGGGGCGACAGGGCGTCTGAGCATACTGTTAGAGGCAGCGTGGAGACGGTTCTGGCACCGGCTCAAGCAAAAGCATCCCGATATATCGACAAAAATGCTTGAAATGGATGACCGTATTGTCAGCATTATGGCAGGGGGGGACTTTGCTTTGATTAAGTCAGTGGAAGGATTCGAGGATTTCCCGGATTTTGGCCGATATCAATTGAAACAAGCGGGTGTTACACGAGGTGATGTTGTCGTTGCCATTACGGAGGGAGGAGAGACACCTTTTGTGATTGGCACCGCATGGCAGGGACTCGATGCGGGAGCACACGTCTTTTTTGTATATAACAATCCGACCGACATACTGCGCCGTTACATACAGCGGTCCCGACAGGTGATTGAGGAGCCGCGCATCCGAAAGCTGGATCTGACGACAGGGCCGATGGCCATCACCGGGTCGACAAGAATGCAGGCCGTGACAATAGAGTTGTTGATTGTCGGTAGCGCTCTGGAGATAGCTTTGATGCAGTTTCTACAAGAGCACCTCTCAGCATCGCAATTAGTAAAGCTGGGGCTTTGCGTCCGTCCGATTATGGGATACCATCAGTTGTTCGTAAACCTGCTCAGGCAGCTATCGAATCCAGCAGCCGTGGAAGCAATGGCCCGCGTAACGGAGTTTGAAGAGAATATCTACCGGCGAGGCGGCTTAATTACTTATATGACTGATTCCGTTATGTTAGATGTGCTGACGGACACAACAGAGCGTTCACCCACGTTCATGGTACCGCCTTTTCGAAAAGATGGGGACAACTGTTCTCCCCAATCCTGGGCATTTGTTAAAAACCCATTCCACCCGACGGAAAAGGCATGGCGGGATATGCTGCAGCGCGAGCCGCGCGGGTTGGAATGGGGGCCTGCCGTTTATAAACAACTGAATGCTCCATCCATATTGCAAGCCCAACCACCTCGACTGAATAATGCCGAGCTATTCAAATTCAGGATAGGTAATGAACCAGACCCAACACGGGCTAATGCCGTAGATTCGGCGCTGGTGGTGATTTCCGTCGGGACTCAAATAGACCATTTGAGCCACAATGGCCTGAAACGGTTTGGCTCTGAATATAAAAGAACTGCAGCATTCGCTATTGGCTCGGAAACCGCTGCTGTGCAAACAGATGAGCTATTTCAGTTTCGCTGCGATTTGTCTGATTCACCGCTGCAATTGTGGCACCATCTTGCTGTTAAGCTTATTTTGAATACCATTTCTACCGCAACGATGGTCCGGATGGGTCGAGTCGTTGGTAACGCTATGGTCTGGCTGTCACCCAGTTGCAAAAAACTCATAGACCGCGGGTCGCGTCTGATTTCTCAACAGACAGGATGCAGTTACGAGCAGGCGTGTATCACACTGCACCAGACAATGGAAGAAGTAGAATCCCATTCGCAGCAGGGTCGGGAGACTCCCTCGCCGGTTGCCCTGGCCATCGAAAGAATCAGCGCTAAGCGTGGAAAATCCTGATTCGCAACGCCGGCTCCTCCCGTCCCCAGCGAAGTGTCGTCCTCCGATTACCGCAAGCCGTCTCTCGGCAAATAAAAATCTCCCGGTCCCAATCCCACTCCACTGGGATACGGAACGCTCCCGTCAGGAGTTATTGATACCTTCATAGGTACAACTTCTGAGGATGTAAAACTTTCGACATGCCCGTCCGTATAACCCGCGTGCAGTTTGATATTGAGCATATCCAAAGTAATGTTGCCATCAGAGTCAAAACGAGACCAATAAGCAGACGAAACTTCAGTCCCCAGCGTAAGGCTCGCGCCCATAAATTGTTCACAACTGCCGTAAGCATTCGGGCTTCGGTGATGGTCGTAACCGAAATAATCACTTACGAGCAATTTGCTCTGCCCCGGCTCACCTAACGAATTCCGCGGTCCTCTAAAGGGGGCTTTTGGACCCTCCAGAAAACCCACATAATTCCAGTAAAAGCAATACGTCCCCAAAACCGGGTCAGACGGAAAGGACGTCTCAGGATTGTCCCAGTCATCACCAGCTTCCCACACTTCCTGGAGGTATTTGTATTTCCTGGGGGCATTCGGGCAAAACAAAGTGCTTGCATCCTTAATGTAGCTGCGCAAATATTCACTCATCGCACGGTATGTCTGCGAAGGACGTGACTTACAAGCGGTCATCATCGTGGGCTCCTGCCAATGCCAGCTGCTTCCAAATGTTATAGTAGCCACCGATTCGGGATATTGCCCATCGTTGTCAGCAGCATATAGGCTCACAGCATTCACAATATGCCGCTGGTTTACTATACCGAGTACCGTGCGGGCTTGACGCCTGGCTTTAGTCAGTACCGGTAACAAAATACCCGTTAGCAGCGAAATGATGGAGATAACCACCAAAAGCTCAACTAAAGTAAATCCCCGGCTTTCGCTGCCCTTTTTGCCAGATTTGTAACCTTTGACTCCGATAGGTTTCTCCCGCGCAACTTATTAACCCTTTTTCGGCTTCTCGTGATTATCTGAAGCTGTTCTTATAATACCACACTCGCAATGTATTTTCAATCCTGTTCTCATTGCGCATACATTTAGGGCACAGCCTTGAGCATACTGTCCAAAGCTTGACCCACCTATTCGTTATTATAAAGCCGGTTCGAGTTCCACCCAAAACCGGTCGTCTTACTATTCAACCCAGTCTGTCACTTGCAGCCAATTCTCAGCTAAAGCCGCTAAATCTAACATATTCATCACCCCGTCGCGGTTCAGGTCACCCGGTTGTTCAAGTGCGGTTTTTAGCCAATCTTGTGTCTGATGCGCAAAATCCAAAAAATTGACGGTTCCATCGTTATTCAGGTCTGCCAGAAGCGTCCAGCCGTGCGGGGGCATACTGGCCTGGTTGGTTCCCCCATAAGCACCCATGTTTATACGTAGATTGACGCCCCAAATATTGTCAGGGTCTCGAGGCACGCTCATTAACTCACCGCCCAGCCGTGCTCCCTGATTACCTGCATCTATGCACCGGCTTGTAATATAATCATAGGTCCAGGATTTGCCCTCTGTATTCCAACGCCAGCCTTCACTTTTCGAATGATAATCACCCTCGATCAGTTCCCAGGGTTCGTCTTCCCAGTATCCTGATCGAACAAAGTACGGATTCGTGTCAATATTTCCTGGACCCCACTCCACACTACCATCGACGACAACCTCCTCCAAGCCACCCTGCACATTAGAATACGAGATATTCAGGGTTCCTCCACTAGTGACAGCAAGTTGAGAGCCGAAATTATTGTAGATAATACAATTTTCTATTGTCGCCGTGCCGACACTCACACCAGAAAGATTATTCGCTATGGTACAGTTCTTAATCAAACCGTTGCATCCGAAAACAACGGGATATACACCACAGTAGAAAAAGGTAGTGTTATCTGTTATCAAGCAGTTGCTGATTATCCCATCACAATCTTTTATCACCGTTGCACCGCAAGGCCCATTGCCGCTAATATTGCAATGGCTAATCGCGGCATGTGTATGATTGCCGTAGACAGCGCCATAAAAGTTTCCAATTCTAAAACCTGCAAACTTACAATTCGGACCTTCGGTCCCGCTAAACTGTACATAGCCTCTAATAATGGTATTGTCAACTATATCCCAGTCAGTCGGGTCGGCACTTGTCAGAGTGATATTTTTGCCGAGAAAATCGATACTATCTCCACTCGCTGGTTCGAGATATGAACCCGGCCGGACCAGAACTGTATACCCGTCTTCGGCCACATTGATGGCCTCCTGGATAGTGTCGAACGGATGGGCCTCGGTTCCGTTCTCAAGAGGGTCGCTGACTGCCGGGTCACCCGGGCCCGGGTCGTTCGGTGAATCATCATCGACGTATAGTATTTGAAACTCATACACGCCCATATCGATTCGGCCGCCGATTATACGGGGCTTGCCGTCTAAATCCGTCTCACCGGGTTCAGGCACATAATTGAGGTCGCCAGTGTTTATGCAGGCCGAATCCCACCGTAAATGATAGTCACCATTGTCAGGGTCAGCAAAAAGAGGATCATCACCAATGTTACCTGTTCCACCTAAGGCGCCGGTCCAGCCCTGTATGCAGGAATAGTTTGTTGAACTGCCGGTGATTTGGGAAGATTCAATCGTTCCATTCCGGTCGCGGTTGCCCCAGATGATGCAGTTTGTGATTGCGGCATTAATGGTGTCCTCAATATTGATACCACCAGAAGTGTATTCGGATACATTGCCCACAATCGTATTGTTCGAGATGGTAAGGTCACAATTCGTCGCCCATGATGTAATTGCACCGGCCCGTATCGCGTCGTTGGCTACGATGAGATTGCCGACTATCGTAACCGCGTTAGTGCCGTATGCAATTGAAATCCCTCCGCCGCCACTCGCATGGTTGCCGGTAATCACATTATAGCAGATCAGGGGTGAGCCGGCCTCGTAGCAATGGATTCCTCCACCACCGCCTCCGGGCTCACAATAGTTATTACGGATCACATTGCCGACAATGACCGGGGATGCTCCGAACTTGCAGGCGATACCACCACCGCCGTCGCCTCCGAACGAGATCCGGTTACCTTCGATAATGTTGTTTCGAATTGTCGGGGATGCTCCGTCAGCGCAGTAAATTCCCCCTCCGCTACCATGCACACCGTTGAGAATTGTAAAGCCCTCAAGGACAGCATACTCGCTTTCGGCATTGTGGAAGTAGAAACCGCGATGGTGGTGGTCATAGGCCTCACCCTGGCAATCAATGATGCAGGTCTGTGGTCCGTTCTCGCTGCGAACGGTGATAGCTTTGCCCTTGAAATCGATGTCCCGGTTGCCGTCTCCCGTGTAGGTACCATCAGCCACGAGTACCGTATCACCGTTCAACGCCGTATCGATACCCTTCTGAATGGTTGCGAAAGCCGTTCCCGGAGTCAATCCGTCATTGGTATTATCACCATTAACGCCATCGACATGGTAATACCGATTGAATGGACCCTGGAACTCATACGCACCCATGTCCACAGCATCTCCCCTGATACGCGGATTACCGTCAAGGTCGGTCAGAACTGATGGTGGGACGGCTGTGTTATCGCCCGCGTCGATGCAGGGTGAACCGAAAGACAAACGCAGGTTGTCGTCCTCCGTACCGGCCACGTTATCCGTTCCATCGGCGTCTACGAACAGTGGGGCGTCCCCGATATTGTTATTGCCCATAAAGGTGACCAGTCCTTGAATGCAACTATAGGTAACCACAACTTTACCGCCAACAATCTGTGCTGACTCACCCATACCACCGCTATCATCGTTGCCCCACAGAATACAGTTTGTTAGCATCGGACTGCTGTCGTGGTGGTTGGACATGCCACCGCCGGTACTTTCCGCTGAATTGCCGCTGAACGTGCAGTTGGCAAACGTTGGGCTGCTGCTGCTTTCGTTACGTATCCCGCCGCCTTCGTCGCCTGCCGAGTTCCCACTGAACAAGCAGTTGGTCAACGCCGGGGTGTTGGGGTAACGGTTACGCATTCCACCGCCGTCTTTATTGGCTGTATTGCCGATGAACGTGCAGTTGATCAATGTCGGGCTGCTTCTGGAGCTGCTGTTCTCCATTCCACCGCCGAAGTTAGCCGAGTTACCTCTGAATATGCAATCGATCACCAAAGGGCTGGAGTAATAGTTGAACATCCCGCCACCTCCGGCATTAGTAGAGTTGTCGCTAAATGTACAGTTGGTCACCGTTGTATTACTGCCCCCATTGGTCATCCCGCCACCGCCAAATTGAGAGTAGTTGCCGCCAAAGGTACAATTGGTCACAACCAAATGACTTCCCCAATTGGACATTCCGCCACCATCTTCGCCTGCTGTATTTTCGGTTATCAGGCACTGCCTAACCTGGGGCACGCCTCCGAAACCAGGGCCGGCATAGCCCTCCAAGAAAACACCGCCGCCGTACCTGGCACTATTATTACGGCTGATTCGGCAGTCTTCAATCAGTATCGGACTATTAAACCCGGATATTCCGCCGCCGCTGTGGGCCGTATTGTCGGTAATCGTACAGCCAACAATCGTTCCGCTGCAGTTGCTCACGCCCCCGCCGACACCGTCGGCATGATTGTTAGTGATAACACAGTTGGCAATTGTAGCTTCTGTTCCGTTGCCGCAGATCCCGCCGCCGTCTCCTGCCGTATTACCGTCGGTGATGGTAAGACCGTCAAGCACACAGCTTTGACTCTCGCTGCCTGAAAATGTCACAACCGGCCCCGCACCGCTCCCGTGAATAACCGTAAGTGCTACGACCATAGGATCATCCGGATTTGACGATGAGACGATGATATTCTTACCGTTGAAATTGATATCCCCGTAATGCACCCCTGCTGGTATAATAACTATATCACCACAAGCAGCCGCATCTATAGCCTCTTGAATCGTCACGTATGGAGCGCCCACAACGAATACACGCCGCTGCCCGAACTCAACTGTAACGGTCTTGTATGAATCCATTGTCACCGTATTGGTAAGCGTACAAGACGTATCGTCGTTCGTGCCTGTCCACTGCCTCACCACGTAGGAGCCCGCCTCCGGCGTCGCGGTGAGCGTCACTTCGGTGCCCGCAAAATACGAGCCGCTATCTGGCTCGACCGTGCCGTGCCCACTAACCACCGTTACTATTAGATCATACATAGGGTCATCATTGGCAACGGCATCCAAAGTGAAGGAAAACGTCCCTATCCAAAGTGAACACATCACGATTGTCACCGACAGAATTTTTCCTCTAACTCCTTCCATTTTCATGACCTCTACCCCTTTCTTTTCTTTGCCACAGAGTTCACAGAGAACACAGAGTTTTTTAATTTCTCATTTTTCTCTGTGGCTAATTCTTTTGTTTTTCCTTTTATCTTATTTGTACTAACTCGTGTTAATTCGAGGCTAAATCTGTCAGCCACAGTATACCTTTCGAGTTATTCCCGACTACTCCAGAGCGCCTTTCCCTCGGCTCGGCAAACTCACTAACGATACCGTCAATTCCCTGCAGGTAATCAAAATGTAATTGCCCCCCGGTATCACCGGAAAAGGTAATTGACTCAATAACATCTTTTTCCATATCAATGGTATATACAATTTGTCCATCTTTGGGCTTCAGGACTACTTGGGCCCTGCCGCTGCTCTCGCTGTATTTTGTCTCAAACCATATGCGTTTTTGGGCGGCATCCCGCCGTACCGTATCTATTGTGTGCAGTCCCATCCAGGGCCGAGAAAGCCCGGCAAAATTAACTTCATTTACATTACTTTCCCCTACCTTCAATATTACCCACGGCCAATGACTTTGACCGGCCGTGTATGTAAATGGTATCCTTCCTCTGCCCCGGGCCTCTTTGCCGTCAATTTGGCCTGTTATTTTGAAATATGTCCATCCCCTTTTGTGCATCGCGTCGCGATTATCGACCACTTTTGCCTCAGCCGGCCAACTATAGCGGTAAAATTCTTCATCTGATATGTCGCGGCGATGAGTTATCTGTGAATGGCTGCTGTTTTGGTCTTGCTTTACGACTACCAGCAAGCCATCCGCACTGTGGGGAACATATTTCATCTTTTCCCTCTTGCCTCCAACCACGGAAAGAAACTCTCCAAATTGGGGACTATCCGTTGGCAGTCTTTGAACACTCAGGTCGCTGGCCCACATGCGGTGATTCTTTATATAAATAGTATCGTTCTGCTTGTAGTAGTTGGCCTGGTCATTTTGCAGCCACTGGCTGTAAGATTGTTGTTTACCGTCCGGATTGGACTTCAACCGCATCATTACAGCCCCGTTTCCATTTGGCGGATAATAATACCAACATTCTTGAACGCTATCTGCCGCCGAGCCCGCCAACGCCATAGTCAGTGAACTTCCGGCAGGCTTGTTCTCCACCATATCCGTTTTTCCATCAAACGTCGAAGTTGTCACCATAGTACCAACGGCCAATACTGAAGCCGTCGTCAGTGATACAACGAGTGCCTTACCGCTCATCGCCCCCACGAGCACCGCTGCCAAACCAACCTTAGTAGCAGCAGCCGTTACCGATACAGTAGCTGCCGCCGCCTCGTTCGTGGCTGTCATCTTTCCAAACAGAACCAGAGCTGTCAGCAGCGAACCTTTGCCAAGTCCGTGATGTGACAGTTCTTTAGCCAAAGCCTTTTTGGCCCGGTAGAACAATGCCTGAACGCCGAATTCACTGCATTTCATCAATTCTGCAATCTCTGAATATTTCATTCCCTTATAACATCGCATGGTTAATACCGCTCGATGCCGGGGCTGCAGCCGGTGCATTGATTTGACGACAATCTGCTTCAACTCGGCAGTAACCATCTCCGCCAAGCCATCAGGGCTGTTCGTCTCTGCAATCTCACATCCTGCATCAGACAAGGAAACCGTTTTGTGACGCCATCGCCTGCCATAGTGGCTGCGAACCTTGTTAAAGGCTATGCCGTCCAGCCAATTCCAAAACCGGTCGGCTTTTTTGAGTTTGTCAAATACTTTAAACATTTCCAAAATACTCTCCTGAACAATATCTTCTGTAAAATCTTCCTGCAATGTAAGACGTTGCACATACTCGCGCAAACGCACCCTCGCCGCTTCAGCCAGGCGATTCAGGCATTCCTTATCACCAAGCTGTGCTTTTTTGACCAATTCAAGGTAATCTCTGTTGTTGTTCATACGATACTATTAATAAGTGTAACGAAACCACAAAACTTGACGCAGTTTTTTTGGTTATTTTTCTTTTTCTACAGAATTTTACAAATTATACCACAATTTCGCTCAATATCCGGGCCGAATACCGGTCCAGGAGTGGCTGGATGATTGGGATTATCCAGAAAACGAGCACCGACACTTCTCGCATCTGTGGGGTATGTATCCCGGCAAAGAGATATCGGTTCGTAAGAACCCTGAATTTGCAAAAGCAGTAAGAAAATCACTTCTCTTGCGAGGTGAAGGCGGCACTGGTTTTGGAATGACCTGGCAGATGTGCCTTTTGGCACGAATGTATGAAGGTGATACCGCCCTATGTCCCAGGTCAACCTTTTCTAAAAGCTTTGTTGATTTTCGCTTCCTTTATCCCGCAATACAGAACGGGCACAACAAGCATGGTAAGTATTTCAATCGTCATTCCACCAAAGGAGGGAATCGCCATAGGCACCATAATATCCGAGCCACGGCCCGTCGATGTAAG
>Ga0307380_10006406_pt1 | contig 15467 bp, 7 predicted proteins | sample UN3MG_FD_202239 | JGI IMG/M metagenome (GOLD analysis project Ga0307380, IMG submission 202239) | Soil microbial communities from Risofladan, Vaasa, Finland - UN-3 | ecosystem: Environmental > Terrestrial > Soil > Coastal area > Acid sulfate soil | place: Finland: Risofladan, Vaasa | collected...
TGTGCGCGTTTTCGCCCCTGGCGTCGAATGAAAGTCGTGACCACCGGTCAGCGCGCCTCCGGAGGCGGGTCGCATTGGCGCTTTCTACTCCCACTGGGAGGGTGTGGAAAAGACAGGGTTGGTGACAGCAGTGAGCTCCTCCTGAGCCGGTCGAAGCCAGCCCTGAGCACAGCCGAAGGGGTCAGGCCGAAGGCCGTATCGAAGGTTGAGCCCACGGGGCGGGGCGCCGCAAGACAGCGCGTGCCTGCTTCTCGCCGCCTCTTTGCAGACCCTTCACTGGAGAGGGTTGCCCGGTGTCCCAGGCTCTGATAGAATCTGCATCACTGCGGTACAGGTGACCGCAGGGTTTGGAACACTTGCTTGAGGAGGCTGTGTTGAGGCACGAGGATTGGGTGAGAACGAACCTGGATAAGTGGAGCAGGTCGCTGGGCTTCCGCTACACGCCGCGGGAGGAGATCGACCTACGCCTGACGAAGGTCAGAGAGGGCATGGCCAGCAAAGGCATAGAGGCCCTGCTGGTCGTCCAGAAGATGGACTACTTCTACCTCTCGGGAACGACCCAGGACTCCCTGCTCTTCGTCCCCCTGGATGGTCAGCCTTTGCTGATGGTCAAGAGGGAACTGGAGCGGGCCAGGGTTGATTCTCCCCTCCATCACGTGGTGGGGCTCTCTTCCACAGATGAGCTGCCCGCTCTCATCGCCGGCCATTGGGGTCGCCTGCCGGGGAACCTGGGGCTGGAGTTGGACGTCTTACCGGTGCGCGATTATCGAATGTACGGGGAACTGTTCCCCAAGAGCAAGCTGGTGGACTCCTCCTCCGTCATCAGGCACGCGCGCAAGATCAAGACCCCCTTCGAGCTGGAGTTGATGAAGAAGGGGGGCGAGATCAGTCGCCAGGTCTTCGAGGAGGCCAGGGGCTTCATCAAGGAGGGCATAACCGAGATAGAGGTGGGCGGTTTGATGGACCTCGCGGCCAAAAGGTACGGCCACGAGGGGCTGACCAGGGTGAGGTCCATGAACTACGAGGCGTATACGTGGCACGTGCTCAGCGGCCCGACGGGGGGCATCGTCAGCCAGTCGGACTCCCCCATGGGCGGACTGGGTGTCTCGCCAGCCTTTCCCGTCGGCGGCAGCCTGAACAAACTGGAGAGACACGAGCCGATCCTGGTGGACTTTCTTTGTGTCTACCACGGCTACATGGTGGATACGACGCGCATGTTCTCGCTGGGCAAGATGGAAAACAAGTGGATCGCCGCCTACGATGCCATGCGTCGGGTTCATGAAACCGTCCTGGAGGATACCAGGCCCGGAGCCAACTGCCAGGACTTGTTCCGCAAGAGCGTGCGCCTGGCTAATGAACTGGGTTACGAGGACTCCTACCTGGGCCCTCCGGGTCTGCAGACGAGCTTCGTGGCCCACGGCATCGGTCTGGAGCTGGGGGAGTTCCCCTATCTGGCCGAGGGGCACGACTACCCCCTGGAGGTGGGGATGGTCTTCTCCCTGGAGCCCAAGGTGGTCTTTCCGGGGGAGGGTGCCATAGGCGTGGAGAACACGGTGGTGGTCACGGAGGATGGGTACGAAGTCCTCACTCCCGTCCCTGAGGGGATCTTCGAGTTGTGAGCGCGGCCCCTGGCCGGGCGAAGCTGAACGCAGGCATGGTGGCCGTTGCCCCTTGACAATGCTGGCCAATGTAGGTATGGTGAGGGCGTGAGAAGCGGAGCAAGCAGGAGCAAGTGGGCGGTTGTTCTCATCCCCGCCTTGGTCGGCTGCGGCGGCGCCACCGGTCGGCTGCCCAGCGGCGACCGGGTGCGCGTGGGCGGCGGGCAGGGGGCTGTGGAAATCCCGTGTGAGGCCTGAGATGAGATCGCTACCAACTGATGAAGGGAGGCCCGCCGTCTGGCGCGCGTTGCTCAAGCGGATCGTCGCGTTGTTCGCCGTCATCCTGGGCATGGACCTCTTGCTGTTCGTGCCCGCCGGCCGCCTGGACTGGCCGGCGGCGTGGATACTTTCGCTGCTCTATGGCGTCTTCCTGCTGGTCTATGCGGTGTGGGGCACGTTCAAAGCCCCGGACCTCCTCAAGGAACGCAGCCGGGTGGCGGAGAACGTCAAGGGCTGGGACAAGGTCATTATGGCGCTCTATACAGTCCTGCTTCTGGCTACGTTCGTTCTCGCCGGGCTGGACTGGGGCCGGATCCGCTGGTCCCAGATGCCTGTGACCTGGCAGGTGCTCGGGCTGGTGGGCATGCTTTTGTCCGTCGGCCTGATTTTCTGGACAATCCTCACCAACACCTACTTGGGGCGGATGGTGCGCATCCAGGAGGACCGCGGGCACCAGGTCGTCACCGGCGGCCCCTACCGTTATGTGCGCCACCCTATGTATGTGGGGATCATTCTGGTCTTTCCTTGCATGACCTTGTTCTTGGGCTCGTGGTGGGCGCTGGTGTGCGCCAGCATGATCGCGATGCTCATGGTGATTCGCACCGCGCTCGAGGATCGCACATTGTTGGCCGACCTTCCTGGCTACGCCGAGTACGCGCAGCGGGTGCGTTACCGCCTGCTGCCTGGTGTGTGGTGATTGCATTGGCCGTACACACGCTCGCAACGCGGCCCAACCCCACCGCTGTCCGGCGTCTGCTGATAGGGCGGGGAGCAGGCAGTGGCAAGAATGGATCCCTCAACTCATCATTCACAGACCTAGGCTGAGGTGCGAGCCTGTGTGCCTTGTCGCCTTGGGCAGTGCCAGCCGTCCCGTTAGATTCGTCCAACCTTGTCGGTTGTGTTCGATAGTACTGGCAAATGCAGGTATGTTGGGGGCGTGAGAAGCAGAGTAAACATGAGCAGGTGGCGGGTTGTTCTTGTACCGGTGGTGGTCAGCGTGCTGCTCCTGGCGGCGGCACTGCCCCTTGCCGCCTCCCCGGAGCGTCAGGGCACTACGCACGTGGTGCAGCCTGGCGAGCACCTCACGGCCATCGCCAACCGGTACGGCACCACCCCTCAGGCCATCGCCAGCGCCAACAACCTGGTGAACATGAACCTGCTCTATGTGGGCCAGAGGTTGACCATTCCCGGAACCGGCTCTGATCCGGCGCCGAGCAACACCTACTACGTGGTCAACCGGGGTGACACACTGTCGGCCATCGCCGCACGCTATGGCACCACGACTCAGGCCCTGGTGCAGGCCAACGGCCTGGCCAGCGCCAATCTCATCTACGTGGGGCAGCGCCTGGTGATCCCCGGGGGCAGCAACGCACCGCCTCCTCCCTCGAGCACGACGGGGTACTACACAGTGCAAGGGGGCGACACGCTGAGTTCCGTCGCCGTCCGCCACGGGGTTACGGCGTGGGCCATCATCCAGGCCAACCAGATAGCCAACCCCAACTTCATCTACGTGGGGCAAAGGCTGGTCATTCCCGGCGGCAGCAGCCCTGCTCCCGCTCCAGCCCCAGCGCCGCAGCCCAGCGGCGGCAATAAGCGCATCCTCATCGACCTCTCAGAACAGCACATGTACGTCTACCAGGACGGAGGGCTTCTCTATTCCTGGGTGGTCTCCACCGGCATGCCTGGAGCCGCCACCATCCCCGGCAACTTCCAGGTCTTGAGCAAGGTCCCCAACGCCTACGCCTACACCTGGGGTCTTCAGATGCCCTACTGGCTGGGGATCTACTGGGCCGGTAGCCTCCAGAACGGCATCCACGCCCTGCCCATCATGGCCAACGGCCAATTGCTGTGGGAAGGCTACCTGGGCCAGCCCGTGTCCTATGGGTGTATCATCCTCAGCACGCAGAACGCCCAAACTCTGTACAACTGGGCAGAAGTGGGCACGCCGGTGGATATTCAGTACTAGGGCTCCACGGCGGTGCCCGCGCCAGGGTTGCCTGGTGTTCGGATGATTGGGGACTTTCCAGCACCACCCCTGGTAACACTGGCGCGTCTACACGGTACCTAGCGCTGTTCACTCGCACGGACGGGCCCAGTCACCCGCGCATCCAGGCGAAAATGTGCCTCTCGACTTTCAGCATTGCCTGGGCAGCCCGAATACACAGGATCTGTTGCCGCAACCTGGTGCGCGAAGAGTGCCATCCCCGTCGTCAATTTGCACAAGGTGCATTCCTCTGGTGTGTTGTCTTGGCGGCCAAACTGCAGTACAATCTCGTCTGAAAGAGCCCTGGGTGGAGAGGGTGCGACTTGTTCTGAGGGGAAAGCAGGAACAGGGCGCGAGGGGGTCACCGCGGGGTGGCCAGGGAAAATCACCTTGACCGATCAAGCCACTGCGCAAGGCAATCGCAGCATCGCCGTTGGGCGCGACGTCATCAAGAGCATCATCAACACCGGTAATCATAACCAGTTCTTCATCGGTGACTACGAGCGTCTGCGCGACGCCTACATCGAGCCCTGGTCTGTCTTCGAGCGAGTGAATCTGAAGGACTTCGTAGGCCGTGAGTGGCTCCTGGCTCAGGTGGACGCCTTCCTGCGCGACCACGACCGGGGCTACTTCATCCTCGAAGCTGAAGCTGGCCTGGGCAAGACTACGTTTCTGGCTTGGGTGACACGGGAGAGGGGCTATGTCCATCATTTCACCGAGTTAGCCCCAGGTTTGGATGGCATAGGAAGAAGTCTCAAGAACCTCGCTGCCCAGCTGGTATTGGCCTTCCAGTTGAGCCCATACGAAGCGGAAGGCGTCCTGCCCGGCGCTGCTGCTCGACCGGACTACCTGCTCAGGTTGCTCAAACAGGCCGCTGACCAGCGCCACCATGGTGAAAAGATCGTCTTGGTAGTGGATGCCCTGGATGAAGCTGGCACGCCACAGAGGCAAAACGTCCTGGGTTTGCCTGAGGTCTTACCTGAAGGCGTCTTCATCATCGTCTCTCAGCGGCCGGTATCAGTGACCTTGCATGTGGATTCTGCCACAACCCCCCGCCGTCGTTTCCATCTGGTCGCCGACAGCGGCGAGAACCAGGAGGATCTGCGCCGCTTCCTAGAACTGGCTACCACCTGGCCTGGCATCACTCAGGCTCTGCGTGATAGCAACTACAAGCCAGAACAATTCGCCACGATCTTGCTTCAGAAATGCGATGGGGTCTGGATCTACTTACACTATGTGATTCATGAAATTGATCGGGGAGAGCGGTCGCCATTGGACCTGCACGCCCTGCCCGACGGGATGGTCCATTATTATGCTCGCTACTGGCAGGGCTGGCGCGATGAGGATGAGGAGAAGTGGTATGAGATCTATCTGCCTCTGTTGACCACTCTAGCGGCGGCGCAAGAGCCCGTCACCGTTGAACTGCTAGTAGGGTGGGCGGATGTCAAGATCTCAGCGCAGCAACTGCGCCGGTTGCTGAACGAACGCTGGGGTCCTTTCCTAGCCATTACAGGACAGGGTAGGCAGACCCGCTATCGCTTCTATCACGCCACACTGCGAGAGTTCTTCGATGGTGAAGTCGAGCCAGTAGAGCTCACTGTGGCCGAAGAAGCCATGGTGAATGAACTAGGCACAGCAACACGGGAGGCCCACAATCGCCTTGCAGAGAGCTACTTGACCGCCTGGGGTGGGCTAGAAGAGTGCCTGCCTGGTTTGCAGGAGGCGGCACTACGAGAGATTGGCGAAGGCTATGGTCTGCGTCATCTGGCTGGCCATCTGGAAGCCTCAGGACGGATTGATGACTTGCATCGTTTGCTAGCATTGGAGACCAGCAAGCGACGAAACGCCTGGTACCAGACCAAAGAAGCCAGCGGCGATCTGGCAGGGTATGTAGCGGACGTGACAAGAGCATGGCGGCTTGCAGAGGAGGCTTGCGACCCCTCCGGCAGTACCCATGCTGGGCGAGAAATCGGATTGCAGAACCGCTATGCTCTCATTACTGCTTCTCTTAACGGCCTGTCGGCAAATATCCCTCCAGAACTCATGGCAGCGCTCGTGGAAAAAGGTATATGGACCCCGTCCCAGGGGCTGGTCTACGCCCAGCAGGTGCCTGACCCAGCACAACGGGCGGACGCCCTGGCCACCCTGGCTTTCCACCTTCCCGAACCGCTGAAGGGGGAGGCTCTGCAAGCGGTTCTGGCGGCGGCACGGGTGATTGAAGATTGGGACGATCAAGCGGAGATCCTGGTCGCCTTGGCTTCCCGATTGAAGGAGTTGGAGTGCCACGAGGAGGCTCTGGCGACGGCACGGGCGATCGGCATTGAGAGATACCGGGTGAAGGTCCTAGCGTCTTTGGTACCTGACTTGCCCCAGGCATTCTTGCAGCAGGCTCTGGCGACGGCACAAACGATAGAGTTCGAAGAGTATCGGGCGGAGGCACTGGCTACCCTAGCTTGCCATCTGCCCCAGCCGCTTCTACAGGAGGCTTTGCAGGTAGCAGGGACGATTTGGTTTGAAGAGCATCGGATTCGGGCGCTGGCCGCCTTGGCTCCGCACTTGCCTGAGTCCATGAAGGCGGCGGCCATGCAGAAGGCGCTGTCCATGGCCCGGACAACTTGGGATGAGTATTCACGAGGACAGGCGCTGGCCGCGCTGGGTCCCCACCTCTCTGAGCCGGTGAAGGGAGAAGTGCTGCAGGAGGCCCTGGCCGCGGCCTGGAAATCGCCTGAGACGCAGTCGCTCGGTGACAGCCCCCGAGCGGAGATCTTGACCGCCTTGGCTCCCCACCTGCCGGAGCCACTCTTGCAGGGGGCATTGGAGGCGGCATGGAAGACCAGGGATGGAGAAGCCCGGGTACAAGCTTTGACCGGGCTGATCCCTCATCTACCTCAGTCTCTCTTTGGCGAGGCGCTAGCGGCAGCACGGACGATTGAGGATGAGAGTAGTCGGGCGAGAGCCCTGGTGGCCCTGACTCCTTATCTGCCTGAGTCTCTCCTCAGCGACGCGCTGGAGGCAGCGCGCACGATCAAGGGTGAGGACAATCAAGCAAGGGTTCTGATCGGCCTGGCTCCCCATCTGCCCGAGTCTCTCTGGGAAGAGGCGCTGGCAGCGGCGCGGGCGGGTGATGGGTACCGGCCGAAGGTTCTGATCGCCCTGGCTCCCTACCTTCCCGGGCCACTGTTGAACGAAGCGCTGGCCATGGCACGGGCGACTTGGCCCAGGTGGTGGCGGGCAGAAGCCCTGGCCGCTCTGGCTACCTCGGCTCTCAGCCTGCCCAAGTCGCTGACGGAGGAATTGCTTGGGGAAGCGCTGCAGGCAGCACGCGCATCTGGGGATGGTGGGAAGTATCAGGTGAGAGCCTTGATTGCGGTCGCCCGCTATCTGTCCGAACCAGTGAAAGAAGAAACTCTACGGGAAGCGGTAGATGCGACACGGTCCATTTGGCATGAGCCAGACCAGGTGGAGTCCCTAGTCCACTTGGCTCCCCTGCTGCCCCGGTCGCTTCTGCAGGAAGCTTTTGAGGCAGCACTGAAGATTGGCAATCGGAAGTATCGGACACAGGCTCTGGCCGGCTTGGCGCCCCATTTGCCCCAGCCACTCTTGCGCGAAGCCCTGGAGGTAGCTCAGGTTATTGGGGACGAAGACGATTTCGCGAACGTACTGACTTCGCTGGCACCTCACTTGCCCTTGCCACTCTTGCAGGAAGCGCTAGAGGCGGCACAAACACTACTCGCGCCTGCCTGGACTCCACAAGGAAGAAGGCGGCGAGTGGAAGCACTTGCAGCTCTGGCCCCCTATCTTCCGCAGTCGCTGTTGCGAGAGACGCTGGACGCGGCACGCGCAGTCCGGGACGACGGACTGCGGAGTGAGCAACTGGCTGCTCTGGCCGGCCATCTACCCCAGCCGCTGAGGGGGGAAGTCTTGCAGGAGGTACTAGCAGCGGCAAAGGAATTGGTGGAGACTGATGTGCCTGGCGAGGACGTTCGAGCAAAGGTCCTTCTCGCCTTAGCTCCTCACCTGTCCGAACCGCTTCTGCGGGAGGTGTTGGACACAGCAGGGGCTATGCAATTCCTGCAGAATCGACCGAAAGTCCTGTCTGCGGTAGCCGTGCGGCTGGTGGAACTGGACTGTCTCCAAGACGCACTGGAGATGGCGCGCGGGATTGGGGACAATGGACATCGGGCAGAGACGCTACTCACCCTCGCGCGCGATTTGCCGGAGGCATTGAGGGACGAGGCGCTACAAGGAGCGTTGAAGGCGGCGCGCGCGATTAGATCTGAGTGGGATCGGGCTGAGATCCTGTCTGCGCTAGTGCCGAACTTGTCCCAGCCGGTGAGGGAGGAAGTGCTGCAACAAATGATGGCTGCTGAACGGGCGCATGTGGATGTGGAGAACTGGGCGAAAGCTCTCTTTCCCGTGGCATCCTACCTGCCCGAGCCTGTAAGGGAGGAAGTGCTGCAAGAGGGGCTCACAAAGGCGCGGGCGATTTGGAATGAGGAATACCGGGCGAAGGTCTTATCCACCTTGGCTCCCTACCTATCCCAGCCTCTGAAGGAGGAAGCGCTTGAGGAGTCGCTTGAGATCATACGGACGATCGAACTTGGATCGGGATGGAATCGCAGTTGGCTGCTGACTCCACTCGCTCGCCATCTCGCGCAACTGCCGATGGCCATACTCTACCTCCTTTGGCGCGAGACAAGCCATATTCTGGCTGCACGCACTCGCCGACAGCTACTAGCAGACATCCGTGCACTAGAGCCGGTCATCGCTGCCTTGGGTGGCTCGGAGGCAGTGGCCGAAAGCGCACAGGCGATGTTGGACGTGCGCCGGTGGTGGCCCTGAGTCTGCGCTGTGGCAACGACCACATAGGAGGCAATTGATTCCTGGAGGTATGGGATGGATATCATTCAACTGAGCCAATCAGTTACCGCCTTTCTCGCTCCTTTCCTGCCATACTTGGTGGGCAAGGTTGGGGATGCAGTTGCGGAGGTGTCTGTGGAGAAGTCGCTCGAAGAGGCCTGGGAACGGGCCAAGGGCCTGTGGGGCAAACTGGGCCCCAAGGTGGAATCCAATACCGCCGCAAAGGAGGCGACAGAGGATGTTGCGCAGGATCCTGATGATGAAGACGCGCGGGCTGCCTTGCGCTTGCAGCTGAAGAAACTGTTGGCCGCAGACACCTCGCTGGCAACGGAGGTGGCCCAGTTGTGGGAAGAGGCAAAGCGGGCTAGTGTCACCGCCAGCGCCATCGGTGAGCGCTCTGTTGCCATCGGCCGCGACGCCACTGGTAGCATCATCATTGCGGGAGACAAGAATGTGGTGCAACGGGGCAAGTACAATGTGAACATCTGGAAGGCGAAGGGCATTGTGATCGACGATGACGGGGAGGTAGATGGCTCAAGCGAAGGCGAGGAGAAAGAGACCAACTAGCACACAGGTGGGGTTTGACCAGTGACTGTACCCGAAGACCCGAAAAGCATCGTTGACCGAATCATCGCCAGCACTCACACCGAGGCTGATATTGAGGCGCTCCGTTGGGCACTGATGGTGAGCGGTGAACCAAACGTTTTCCAACTGGGCAAGTGCAGCATCAACATCATGAGCGCGCGGGATATACAGATCGGCGACCAACTCTACCACGGGCCCGATGCCAAAGCTATTCAGCGTGCTGTGAAGAGGGCCCAAGATGCTATCATAGCAGACGCCTATGACCGCGCTCTCCAGGACTATTTCCGCTCCCTGCGGGTGTTCTGCGCTAGCTTTCCCTACCTGACGCTGGAAGACTTGCTGAGCGGCGCATCGAGACCTCTCAGCGAAGTCTACACTCCGCTCCGCATGCGCCCGACGGCTGAGCAGTGGCGCGACGAAGAAGTTGCCATCGCCGACGTGCTCCACCAGGCAACCACTGAAACAGGTCGAAGGCACGCCGAAGTACTGACTCACCCCGATGTGGAGAAGTCCATATTGCGGTGGCAACAAGACCTTGATGCAGGCCCAAACCACGTTCTGATTCTGGGCCAGCCCGGCGCTGGCAAATCGACCCTCGTGCGTCAGATCGCTGAAAATGCCTGGGACGATCCTGGCCACATAGGTCTGGGTCAGCCATACATGCCCATGATTGTCCGCCTGCAATCATTGGCTCTGTCAGAGGGTGCCTCGGTCGAAACACGGCTACTGAACGGGCTACACAAAGACAGCGAACTACTGCTACAACAAGATCCCCCTGCCGGGTTTTTCATCCAATGGTCACGACGAATGAACGCGCGCTGGCTGCTTCTCCTCGACGGCCTAGACGAAGTTCCGGCTGACAGGCGCGGCGCACTGGTACAGTGGCTCAGACACCTCACCACGGCTCTCGAGGTAGAGGGACACCTCATTGTGGTCGCCTCGCGACCCGCGCATGATCCGGCCGGAGAACTTGGCGAAAGGTTCACCGCTTACGAGCTATTGCCCTTTACGCTGAAGCAGCAAACGCAGTTTGCGCACAGCTGGTTCCGTGACCGGGATCAGGCGTTCTTGGACGAACTAGAGCGAGTGCGGGCCGGAAGCCTTGGCGGCACTCCGCTTCTACTTACTATCGCAGCTGTTATCTATGGAGAAGACGAGCATCTCCCTCAGACACGGGCCGGACTCTACGAACGCTTTCTGAATATTTGGCTGGCCGAGGCCAAGAGGCGGGGACTGAAGAATGAACTGGGCGAAAGGCTCACGAAGGTTGCTCGACGGGGGCTAGAACACCTAGCGCTACGGATGACCGAACGGCCCGAAGACCTTTCATTGCAGACTCTGAGCCAGATGGCCGCCGCCTATCTGCGCCAGGCACTAGCTCTTTCAGAAGACGAGGCTGACGCCGAAGGCACGCATTTCGTAGAAGTGATGGGGCGCCGAAGCGGGGTATTCATCCGGCGCGGCGAGATTGGCGGCTGGGTGCACTCGACGTTTGGCGAGTATCTAGCAGCCAGCTCACTGGTGCGAGAGAGCCAGGAGGATCCGGTACAAGTCTGGAGGCGGCTTGCATTGAACTGGCCGGACAAGAACTGGCGAGAGGTGGTCCTACTAGCCGCTGCTATTCTGTCGAGGGCAGACGACTTTGTACGTCAGATTCTCAAGGCTGGCCGACGCGATCCCCTGGAACCCTATATCCACCACCACCTGCTTCTTGCTGCTGCCTGTCTGTCCGAGAGCACGGATGTCGAGCGCGAGTTGGTTGGAGAAACCATCAGCAGCCTAGAGGCATGTCTTTGCTCCTCAATCCCGCTGCTTGCGCACGAAGCTGCCCAGCGACTCATAGATGTCGGGAAGACACACGCCCGCGATTCTGTGGTGGAGTTGTCACTGCGTCTGAGTTCTCACGCCAACCGCTGGACTCGTGAATCGGCAATCTACATCTTAGTGGGGCTTGGAGCTAGCGGCGACGCGGCGATTGACGCCTACTTGGGCTACATACGAGAGCAAATCGCACCAGTGGAGAAAACGAGTGGTCCTGCGGCGATTGGGCGCCACCTTGTCCTGGCAGGCATTGTGAACGTTCTGCGCAAGCTGAAGTTGGATGACGAACGAGTAGTCGACACCCTAGTGCAATTGGGGCGCTCCGGCCGCGTCAGCGTGGGAGTTGTACGGGACACTTCAGCGGCGCTGGCAGCTCTAGGGCGGTATGACCTGTCTACAGAGATCATGCAAGAGCTCCTAGGTCCCTGGGCAACTGTAGACTGGAAGGAATACGCAGCGCGACCACGCAGGGCATACTGCGAGTTCTTTCGGAGGCTCGCTCGGATGCTGTCTGAGGATGAAGAGCGCCGGAATCAGGAAACTGATCAAGCGGATCTGCGGTACTTCTTGTCCGTTCTTGATCTTCCCCAATGGGACGCCGCCTGGGTGTACGACATCGCTGCTGGACGGATAGGATTCTACGGAAAAGATGTATTGCATGTTGCGGCCACTTTGCTAGGCCTAGACAAGGCCATTCTGGCAGCCCAGGCGCGAATGGTCGCAGAGACCGTAGCTCAGAACGGAGATGCTGATTGGAATCTGGTATCTCAGTTCTTGGAGGAGTGCAAACCCCCGACCGAGCAAGTCTGGCGACAGCCCGTTTCAAGTTCAGCTATGGCTACTCTGATTGATGGCTTGGGTGACGAGCCCAAATGGGTGCGCCATATAGCTGCACAGCTTCTTGTCAACTCGTCCGACAGTGAAAGCATAAGTTGTGCCCTCAATCATATGCTGGAAACCGGCAGCAACACCAGAAAGCGGGAACTCGGCGTTCGTTTGCTTGGTCTCATGCGATGCTCAGACTGTAGGACTATTCGAAACCTGATACTCATCCTTCAAGATGATCCTGACGCGTCGGTTAGGAAGGAGGCGGCCCTGGCCCTGGGCAACATAGGGTGCCTGGCTGATGAGGTGGTCGACGCATTGATTCACGCCATTGCTGACTCTGACCGACAAGTTCGCTCAGCAGCCGCTGAGGCCTTGGGCAGCTTGGACGATGCACAGCCGCGTGTGATTGGGGCGTTAATAGATGGATGGCGTGCTAAGGAGCCGAGTACGATTTGTACTCATTGTGGCGCGGCACTCGGTCCTGAACAGGGTTCTTGTCCGCAATGTCGCATAGTCACCGCAACCTCACACGAAGCGATCGTCCATACTCTCGGAAGAATAGGAGAGCCAACTCCAGACGTCATTGATGTCGTGATTAGTGCACTGCAACATCCGGATTCTGGAATCAGGCGCGCGGCAGGAAAGGCAGTAGCCTCTTTGTGGACCCAGGATGCGCAATTCGTGAACGAATCACTTCTCACCGCGCTGTGGCAACCTGCGGACGCAGATGCACGTCTAGAAGGATTCGCCGAGGCGGCTAGTCAGATATGTAACAAGCACCTACCGACTGCACTAATCGGTGACGCCGTGACCGTATCTGAAGACTGGCTGTCGTTGCTAGGACATCCCTCGCCTTTGATTCGGAAGACAGCTATCTCCTGCTTGACCAAGCTTCAAGGTGACTATCCCAAGTTCACTTCTCAGTTCATCGCGCTGTTGAGCGACGAAGATGAATCCGTGAGAAATGCGGCGTACAAAGCACTGCGAATGGGAGTAGAAATCACAGCAACATCAGATGCCCGCGGTAGAAGAGGATCACAGGGTTTCGGAACAACGGACTGTTGATGCGTCGCCTGGGCGGGCGCCAGCCAGGGGAAGCACGGTCGTGGCTCCCGCGCAAAGCGCGTAGGCCAGACAGCGAGGCCACCACAGAGATCGTCGAATAGCACCGCGGTGGAGTCCCCTGAGCTTCGGAGTAGCGCTGGAACCTTGAGAGAGAGGCCTGGCTGCTTGATTGCGGGATGTTGCCCAGCACCGCAGTGCTTGCGAAGGCGCCGGGATGCGCCCCGAGCAACGGGTACCCGATGGCCGTTCCGTTCTCCCGTGTGCTCTCGGCCTTATGGCCGCGGCGCCCAGAGCACCATCCTGGGCTTGTCTATCTCCTTGGCCAGATCCTCGATGCGGCCGTACTTGATGACCGCGGCCATGCAGTGCTTGACACACGCCGGATCCAGTCCCTCTTTGGTCCGCCGGGCGCAGAGCACACACAGCTCGGTGGGGAAGGGGATGTAGGCCAGGTAGGCCTTGTCCTTGGGCAATGGCTCCACGACCTCGATAACCTTGATCCCCGCCATCCCGGCTTCCCATCCGTACTCCTGGGAGCAGGCCACCTCGCAGGCGTGGCAGCCGGTGCAGTACTCGTAGTCTATGAGCAGGCCGTGCTCTGGCTTTCTGTCACTCATCCTCGGCCTCCCCTCCACCGACTTTGTAGACCTGGCACAGCATGTGCTTCAAGGGAGTCCCCAGTCCGTCCTTGCCCTGGTATCCCATGGGGAATAGTTGGTTGACGTTGGACTTCCACGTGCCGAAGAGGTGGGGCTTCTCCCCCTTCTCCTCGGGAAACCACCAGCCGTGGGTGGCCATGACCATCCAGCGAGGCACCACCCTGGTCACTTTGGCCTTGTATTTACACTTACCCAGCCAGTTCTCGATGCACACCCATTCCCCATCGCCGATGTCCCGCTCCTTGGCGGTATCGGGGTGGATCTCCACCACGGGGTCGGGGTCCAGCGCCCTCAGCCAGGGGATGTTGCGGTGCTCCGAGTGGAAGTACACCGCGGAGCGTCTCCCCGTGGAGAGGATGAGGGGGTACTTCTCCAGCTTGTCAGGCTGGGTCACCGGGGTGAAGGGCGGCTCCTCGTAATGGGCCACCGGCTCCAGGCCCCAGTCCTCCCTCCGCGTCGAGTAGATCTCCATCTTCCCCGACGGGGTATTGAAGCCGGGCTTCCTGTCTTGTCGGAGCAGGCCGTTTTCATATCTGCGGTAGGGCGCGCTGGAGCTGCCCTCCTCCGGGAAGACCCAGCCCTTCTCCTGCAACTCCTCAAAGGTCATACCTGAGGGGCCGAGGATCTCATCGAAGAGGTCGTGCACCGTCTCCCACCGGAAGTCTGGGTCGAACCTCTTGGCCAGGTCGAAGTTGATCTCGATGTCCGGCCTGCACTCTCCCACCTGGAGCACCTTGTTCACCGTTTGCAGGGGCACCCACCAGCTGCGGACGCTGTCCTTCTCCAGGAAGGTCGCTGCGGGGAGAACGACGTCGGCGATCTGGGTGGTGGGAGTCATAAACAGGTCCACGGCGGCGATGAAGTCCAGCTTCTCCAGGGCCTCGAGCCACCTCCTGGGATCGAGGCCGATGCCGGGCAGAATGTTGCAGGCCTGGATCCACATGCCCTTGATGGGGTAGGGGTCCTCGCTGAAGATCTGATCCAGGACCAGGTCCGTCTGGGCGCGCCAGATGAAGGACTGCAGGGGTCCATAGCGATCGGCGCCGATCCTCCGGCTGGCGGCTTCGGCATCGTCCAGCTTGATGATGGCCTCGCCGCCAGGGAGGGCGTAGGCCACCACGTCGAAGGCGTGCCGGGAGATGACGTTGCCACCGGGCACGTCCAGGTTCCCGGTCAGGCACCATAGGTTGGCGATGGCCTGGGTGGTGGGGGTGATGGCGGGGGTCATGTCGATGGGCACGCCCCAGTGGATGGCCGCCGGCTTGCTCCTGGCGTACATCCGGGCTGCTTCCGCGATGTCCTCTTGGGGGACCCAGGTGATCTCCGAGACGCGGTCCAGGGGGTACTGGTCCACCTCGTCGCGGAACTGGTCCCACACCGTCCAGCAGGAGACCTCTTTCCCATCGGCGAGGGTGACTTCGTAAGTTCCCCTGGCAGCGGGTATGGCCTCGGGTGGCTTGTACTCCACGTTGGCCGAATCCCAGACCACGGGCTCCTGCCTAGCCGACTCCCAGGCCACGAAGTTGCTCTCTGACTCGCCCTCGACGATGTCGCTGGCGCGGAGCAGCTTGCCCGTGTCCTTCCTGATGAGGAAGGGGGCGTTGGTCCACCTGTCCACCCACTCGTGGTCGAATAACCCCTCGTCCAGAAGGACCTTCATGAAGCCCATGGCCAGCGCCCCATCGGTGCCCGGCCGGAGCTGGAGCCACTTCTTGGCTCTAGAGGCGAACCAGGACAACCGGGGGTCGATGGCGATGATCTTGGTGCCCCGCTTCATGAGGTCGATGA
>Ga0307380_10006410_pt1 | contig 15462 bp, 6 predicted proteins | sample UN3MG_FD_202239 | JGI IMG/M metagenome (GOLD analysis project Ga0307380, IMG submission 202239) | Soil microbial communities from Risofladan, Vaasa, Finland - UN-3 | ecosystem: Environmental > Terrestrial > Soil > Coastal area > Acid sulfate soil | place: Finland: Risofladan, Vaasa | collected...
ATCAGAGGGCACACGCCCATGAACCGCTATGCCAAGCGTGGTCACATTATACAGGGTCCAGTTAGTAGGATAGCCCAGCGGCAAGGTTGCCTCAGAGTACCTGGCGAAACTGTTGTCATAGTAAAGTGGCGCTGACTGTTTGCCGTCGTAAACAATCAAAGTCTCCATTGACCAACCCGTGGAATAACCCATGGTTGAGCCGTTTGTGCGGACAGCAGGGGGGTCAACGTATCCATCTATCCACGTAAAATATACAAGTTTGCTGCCTTCATCGCCGAAGGGAATTTCATTGTAGGACTCGAAATCGTCCACGATCAAATAAGCGGCCACCGTGAAAGACCATACGTAACCTTCAGAAACACTGCCGTCGTTATTGATCTCGTCAATGCGCCAATAGTATGTTTGGCCCATCTGCAAATCGTCCGGGGTATAATCAGTGCCACTCTGACGGCTGCGATAAAGTCCTGTAGTATCCTCCGGAGTCGCCTGGGCAACCAACTGGGCATCGGTGCCAAGGTAAACATCGTGCTTGATCGCATTATCGCCGGACTTCCAGCTCAGCCTGGAAATCCCTTCGATATCTACAACGCGCCGGTGGGTAGGAGTCGGATCCCAGGCGACTGCGGCATCGCGCCTCATCGCACTGGCTAATTCCTCCACAGACAGGGCACGCTTGTAGATTCTGACATTATATATCGACCCGGACCACCGTCCGCTGACAAGATCCCCACCAATATATAAAGCATTTTCTCCCTGCGCGACAATAGTTGTAGCCACCCTGGTCTCGATTCCGTTGAGATAATAGGTCAGGACGGTTCCATCTTTGGTGATAGCGTGATGTGTCCATACACCATCCTGCAAGTCGGGGTAATCAAGACCCTCAACTGCTGTGTGGTCTATAACATACTCACCGGTATTAACGAAGTATTCGAACTTGGTCGGTGTAAACATAATAAATCGAGGATGTTGCACACCCACGTCGCGATTGCCCAGGATGGTCTCAAATTCGCCGGTCCCATCCCCTTCCTGCCTGGCCCAGAACGCCCAGGTAAAGCTGTCATTGATGCCTATGGCAGGGATTTTCCCGGCCTTCACCACGGCTCCGGTCTGATCGTTGCCGTTGAAGGTGAGGACCATCCCCTTGTCAGGATCGTCCACCCAAACAGCGCCACCGTCGCCCAGGCCTCCGTCAAGGTTAAGGATCTCTCCGTGGTTTTCGTGCCCGGACCAGTCAATGGCCGTGTTGCCGCTTCCTTCATCGAGCTTCCACCAGCCCAGGAGATCCGGATCGTGAATCGTGAGGATTGGCAGCGTACTGAATGTCCAGACGAATCCTTTCCATTCGGCGCCGGTGGCCTTGGCCTCATCCACGCGCCAGTAGTATGTAGTGCCCCTCTGGAGTTCACCGGGGTCGAAGGTCGTTGCTGTACCAACGGTCCTTACTTTATACTCTGGCGAGTTCTTATCCGCATTCTCCACCGCGTCTTTGTCGGTGCCAAAGTACACGTGATGGAAATCGCCATTTGCGCCCGCCCGCCAATTGAGTTCGACGTCCGTTAGTTTGTTCCTGGCCCAATCGGCCGGATTGGGCATGTTGGCGGTCATGGGCGGAACAGAGAAGGACCACACGTCGCCTGTCCAGATTACGGTCTGGTCGGTCTCTACCGCGTCCACGCGCCAGTAATAATCCTGGCCAGGTTCAAATCCCGCCGCATGCACATAGAGTTTTGATACAAACGGTTTATTGTCGGCGACCAACACGAGGTCATCCGGATCGGTCCCTAAGTACACGTCGAAGTACCCGGCTGTGTGATCTGTTCCCGGAGACCACCTGAGTATGCGATCGGTGGGCTTGACGTCAATGGCTCCATCCGCAGGACTTGGAAAAATGGGTTTCAGACGAATCCAGGGCGAGAGATACGTGCCCAGGATTACTACGGGATCAGAGCCAATACCGGGGCCGGCCCAGGCCACGGCCAGATGATCTCCACCACCACCTTCGGTGTGCCTGGCCTCGATATAGTATTGGTTGCCGGCTTTGAGATAAATTGCACCGGACTGTTGCGACGGATACTTGGTCCACTCCTGCGGGACTGTATAGTCAGGGACGTTGGCGATTCGGTTAGCGTTATCAGGATCCTCGTCTTTGCTCAGCCATAGTTCACTGCCATCATCGCTGGCGATCCAGAAGAAATACGTGCCGGTCTGGGGTGGGTACAGGAATCCCCGAACGCGCGTTGAGTAGCTGTCGGCCACGTCGGTCTCGCCTTCCAGGCTGGTACGGTACTCCCACCTATCCGGCTGATCCGGCCACTTGTCGCTATTATAAAGAATATCCAGGGTACCGCCTATTCCGTCCCAATACTCGAATAGGATCTCGCCTTTCTCTCCCAGAGCACCGGCTGTACCAACAAGACAAAACAATCCCCAAACGACGGCGAAATACACTGACTTCTTAAACATAATCAATCTCCTTCCTTCCGTAATCTTTCACGGGTATTGCGATGGTATTGAGTAACACGCTCAATGCCAAATACCAATTCTGAATTTTTAATTCACTTTATACTTCACTTTCGCACTTTTTAATATGCAGAATCGTTGGTTAGCAAGGCTTTATGTACGATTTTGAGTTTCATACATGTTCGGGAAAAACTCCGAACATACCAAAAAATAATTTAGAGTGTTTTGCAATAGCCCACAGGCTTAAAATCACCCATACCTACATTTTTCAGAAAGTTCGAAAAGTTCATTTTAGAATAACACTTTCAAACTCGGAATGCAAGCAAAAAATATTCAAAATAAGGGACATTTCCTAAGTTTATCCACAGCAAATACTTGTGAAATCATCGACCACCGGCAGAGCCTTTCAAATTCTCACCGGCAGAGCCGGTGGATTACTATAGATTTAATGTGGATACCATCTTTATTTAATTCCAATAGCATACCGCAATGTATCGAATGGTGTTACTTCCTGTACAGAACCATCGACGCAAACAGCGTTGCTTACGCCGCCGCATTCACTATCGTTTCTCATGGCAGAGTAAATTTTACGGATGCCCGCCCTATGATACTCACCAAATGCATCAGTATAAGGTGGAGGATCATTGGGATTGAAACCTTTTACCCATTCCAGGCTGGCACTAGCGCTCCAGTATGTACATAAAGAATTGTCGTTAAATATCGCCCCATTAATCCTGTTTCCGTTTTCATCGTTCATTGGCCAGATGCATTCTTCACCGGCGAAAAATGTTCGACTTGCATGTTTGACCATAGTGATCTTGGGAATGATGGGTTTGTCGGCGTTAAGCCACCAGTTGAAACTGTAAGTGGAGCCGAGCTTTCCACGTTCAGGCCATTTCTGGCGGTAAACGCTCTGGAATACCGGGCAGATATTACTTTTGACATTAGCATGTAAATATGGAATGTAAGCCCCATCCGGCTTGAGATTATATTCTGCCGGCACCGACGGATTCCACGACCCGGCTAAACGTATCGCTTCATCCATAGTCTTTCTGGAATAGATCCCGGTGAACGATTCCGGCAAGCCATCATCCCAGTCAGCGGTGTACAATCGCATCACGAGACCATAGCTTTTCAGGTTTGATTTGCAGACGATATTCCTGGCCTGCATACGAGATCTTTGCAAACTCGGCAATAAGATCGCCATCAACAACGCGATAATAGCAATTACGACCAACAGTTCTATAAGAGTGAAAGCCCTTTTTTTCATTGTTCTATCCCCCCTAAATTAAAGATCGTCCACCATCAACAAAATCCACATGGTCTTCTTCATTATCTTACTCCTTAAACAAAAATTGATAATACAATTGCTTACTCAACGCCAGTTCAGCCAATAAATCCATGGCTAAGGATGTTTGCGCTCAAGTTCCAATGCAGGTTCTGCGAACATACTCCAACAGTATAAATTCTTCTGAGGTGTTGTTGTCATGAGTGTTAAAAAACGATCGCCGGGATTGAGCGATATGTCAATCTGATCAGATTCAAAAGGATCTGTGCCCAGCTCTCGGGAATAGTTTATCCGTCCATCCACCAGCACCCAAAAGGTCACCTTCACCTGAGCGTAGGTTTTTTCTTCTTGATGAATATCTGCTAACGTCTCTGAGATACCACAGTGGGCCTGGAAGCGAGAAATCAAACAGTTCGACATGCTCGCACGGATGCTATCCAAATCAAAGGTGATTCCTACGTTGGCATGGGCGCCAATTGAGGGGTGCTCTGGTGTTTCATAGCGGTGTCCCGCCAGGCGTCCTGTATGAGGCACCAAGTCGTCAAACAAGGCCCCGCATACAATCCCATCATAGTATGCCCCATCCGTGTCCGGGCAATCCTGGAACACCAGACCGGTAGAGCTAATGATGGTTGATTGTTCACTACCGTCAGGAACAAAGATCCCATCAATAAACGGAAACAACTCAATACCGATAAATCCTGATCCGGCCCTAGCAGTTGGTTGGCGACGAAAGCTGGTATTATTTTTCGAAAGATCCAACGCCCGACCTGGTTCGCCCGTTCCAAAACCATTACCTCCTCCCACGACGTCAGCTAAATCCAGACGCTTTCCCGGTATACTGAAACAACTGCCGGCCTTGGGCATGTGGCGCACGAATAAATTAGGACGATCGTCCAGTGATTTAAGCCCGATGCGGCCAGCTTGATCTACATGCGCAGCTTGCCCTTCTGTAGCAAATTGGGGGATTTCCGCACCGCCCAGACCCGACGAATCCACTCCCACATTACCTTTGAACACATGAACCTCAGCACAATTCGTCTGTCCAGTTGACAATCCAAACTCGGTACCATAATCGACAACCGTTGCCCAGGGGGTTTGCACTGTAAAGCCCAAAGCCTGAGAGGGAACATTAGCCGTCATTGATCCATTTTCCAAGGCCATTTTATTAGAGGACTGTAGCTCGAACGTACAGGGCGCCTGGATAAGCACCTGGGTGCCCTGCTTGAAGGTCAGTTGAGCATAACCCTGTTCTAGTGTCATTGAGCCACAACGTAACTGAGGTTCTTGCCGAGGAACACGCCACACGGCGTAGGAGGAGTCGTCTAATGTGGCCACCACCCGATGAGTAAGCCAATAGTGAATCCCGCCCAATATGAAAAGGACAAAAACACCACAAATGGCTGTCCTTACGCCAATCGTGACAACCCGTTTCAGCAAGATCTCCAATTTCGTTGCACAAGCCTGGCAGGCAGCATAGAGATTGAAAGAAGCCCTTGGGAGTGAAGACTGTGACCTGTTCAATTCCTCCTGCTCAGCCAAAAAGGCATGTAATTGTTGCTCTGCCCGTGTCTTGATTTTATGCACCTTATCGGCAACCGGCTTTTCTGGTTTCATTATGGATTCCGTGGCGACCTGATCCGTGTCGGAGAGATCCGCGTTGGTTCCGGCGTCTGCCGAGGTGGGGACAACAAACCGTTCAATTGACTCCTTAAGATCTTCTTCCAAGAACTCATTACGAATACAGCTATTGAGAAGGCCATAGCGTGCAAACAGCCGGGCGAAATCGGCATCTTCCAGAAGTCTGGAACGCAACTCATTGGCCTGCTCAGGGGTCAGTCGCTCATCCATATACAGGTGTATTAGTTTTACAGAATCCGTCATGTCACTTTCCAATGAACGCCAGTCTTCTTTTGTACACAGTTCGCCAGCGCTTCACGCACGCGGCACAGTATGATATAAACCGCATTGCTCGACAGGCCCAGTCGCTGGGAAATATCCCGAATTTCCATTTCCCGGAAATAGCGGAGCTTCAGGACATGCCTGGGCCGATCGTTGAGTGACTCGATACACGTATGCAACGCCTTTTTGATGTCTTCCGATTCATCATGAATGACGTGGTAAGCACGTTCAATCCTCTGCAGAACCTTCTCGTCAAAAATGATTTGTTCTCGCCCCTGGGAGCGAAAATAATTCACCACCTCATATCTGGCAATCCTAAGAACCCAGGGGAGCACTTCTCGGGATGGATCGAGACGATCATATTTCTCCGCAAAAATCACGGCGATATTTTGAATAATATCCTCTGAATCATGATAATTCAGAACCATCGAACGGACATAGGCAGAGACCGTGGGCAATATCTGCATCCACGAGGCAGCAGAGTTGCGGGGCCCTTTTGGGTTTTCCGATTTTTTCTGTTCCATTTCAATAGAATAACCGAGAAGAGAGTCAAATTCTTTCATGGTTTTATCAAGATTATAAAAAAAACATTCGTACGGGGCACTTTTTAATAAAAGTCGAAATCAATTTCTTAACCGAAATGACTTTTATACAAGCCTCTCCTCCTTCAGATACTTACGTTCTAAGTGGGTTGAAACAAGCAAATCACAAAATTCCAGCCGTTTTCATTTTCATATCTCTCAATTCCTTTCGTCGAACTTCTGTTTGTCCGATACTTCCCATCTGACCTCCCATTTGGGCGCTTTTCCTGGTAATCACACACAACCACACTACCTCTTTGTAGGGGTAGTAAAATAATTCATATACAAATGTATATCTACCAACGAGAAAATGAATTACGGAAAATCTCAATAATTCTTTCTCAACCACCTTCTCTTTACTACTAAAATGTCACTTCTTCATATCACCTGCTTCATTATGGATGTTAAAGTAAATTGTATTAATTTGATTGGCTTTAATAGTTATGATTGCGTTGAAGATTTTGATGTTGGTCATATCAAAAAAATATCCAAATCTTCAAAGTTGATATCTTATGTTATCAATAGTAGATTGCATGAATCGGTCGCTGCACCAAAATCTGCACCAAACGCGCTCGTTTGGCGCTCTGTTAGATCTCGGCTACATCTCGGCCAGCACCATAAGTCTTTATTTTACAAGTATAAACCATTTATTCACAATCACTTACAAACGTGATATCCGGACTGGAAATCCGTGTGTCGGCGACATCGAATTTTGCCGGGCCTTCCGTTTCGGTTACGCTGAAAACCAGGTGCTGCATGGCCTGTTCGGGTTTGACCCATGGGCCGCCGCTGCCCGTCCAGCCAGGCCCGGAACCGAGAGTAATATCTATCCCCAGACGTTCAGATTCACGAACTGCATGTGCAAACAACTCCTGCCACTCATCGCTCATAAAGTCGACCGGGCCGCGAGGTACCCCAACATTCACCTCAAGAAAAACCAAATTCCCAAGACCAACATCTTTCATAGACTCATGATCGGCGGTCATCTCTTTGCTGCTTAGGTTGCCATCCATAAAATACCAGTACACACCAGGACGGGATGAATCAGCAGGTGATTTGAAATCTGAAGCCAACCCCTCAAGCGGTCCGGCATCAGCCAGTTTGTTTCCGAAGCCGATTATGACCGTCGATAAAATCAATGTCCCAATGCCCGCAAAAATATACAATATTGTCTTGCGGCTGGAGCCTTTCCATTCCTTCGTCAATAGTCCGATCACATTGCTTGTAACGATGATAAACGCCATATGCAGCGTCCAACTCGCAAAATCATACTTGCCCATCTGGGTCGAACCCATACCGTAAAAGAAAAATTGCAGATACCACAACACTCCGGCGATCATGCACAGCACGTAATTAACCGGCATCGATCCGCCGTCAGCCCTGACGTAATTCGAGTAAGTTTTGTTCTTTACGCTCAGCCATATACACCAAACACAGTTCGTTGTAAATCCGCCGAGAAGGATTACGATCAAAAGGGGAATATTTGAAAAAACCTTCTCCACCCCTTTTTCCACGCCGATCTCCTGGATCGGTTTGCCTGCGGCAAGTGCAAAAGCAAAGCACGCGCTCAACACACCCGCAACGGTGGCTACCCAGATACCCTTTGCAAAATGAAACTCTTTAACACCTTCGGTTTTTTCTTCCGGGGATAGTTCCTTTTCCTTCATCATCCCCGCTTTTCCGCAAATTATTATACCTGCCAGACACACCCCGATGCCCGCTAATGTCACCCGACCTGAAACCGTAGCCAATAATACACTGAAAGTTATCTTACTTCCGTCACCGAAGAACTGCTCGTATATAGGCGGTATCAACGTGCCGAACATTGCACATAATCCCAGCGCTACCGAAACACCGAGCGAAATCCCAAGGTACCGCATGGTCAAACCGAATGTCAGGCCGCCGATCCCCCAGAGTAATCCGAAGAAATACGACCACAAAAGAACTTTCAGTGGCGTTGAACTCAGAATATCGGCGTAACCAGGCGTAAAGATCGTCGCCATTACCAGCGGCGTGACAATCCACGCAAAAACACCGAGCACAAGCCAGTATGTCTCCCAGGACCATCCCTTAATCTTCTTGCAGGGTGTATAAAAGCTGCCTGCTGCAAAGCCCCCGATCGCATGAAAAACAACTCCAAGTATAGGGTTCATATAATCTCCTTCTTAAGCCCTGTAATCGTTTCAAGTCACAATCCTTTGATCCATTGACTACCGGACGGTGTACTCATCCAGTAACTTTCGATAAATCCGATAGTCATCGAGAGATACGCCCGGCGGCGTCTGGTGATCGACACTCGGTATAAATCCACCCGAAGCCATCAGAGGCGCCAGGCGCTCGAACTCCACGCGCATCGCCTGTTCGCCGTCGTCCATTACCATCTTGTTAAAATGTCCGATCATTCCAAGCTTTGGAAACTCCTCTCGCAACGCCATACCATCAACACCAGCCTGTCGCTCAAGCGGCAATACTCCTACGATGCCATTATCCAGAAGCCACGGAACCAACAGAGTTACATCGCCATCCGTATCGACAATCGTAAGTATGTCCATTTCTTTGGCACGGGCAAGAAGTTTTTCGTAATAGGGCGATAGAAACTCTTCCATGAGGGCACGTGAGATCATCGGCCCGTTATTGTAGGACATATCTTCAGCGATGGTCATAAATAATGGGTTGCCGATCTTTGCGATCTGTTCTAAAAGCTGCAGATTGAAATCAAGTAGATCCTTGTTGATCTTATGGAGCAATTCGGGCTGATCGTAATAGGCCATCATCAGTTTGGTAAAGCCCATCATAGTTCGCGGGAACCAGAAAAATCCTTCCAGCGTGATCCAGACGACCGCATCGCCCTGCTTTTGACGTTTAAGCCACGGCGTCATGCCTTCAATTGCTTTGCTATGATCTGGAAACAAGTGATGGATGTGGTTGAGGTAATCGTCCATATTCGAAACGATGCCCTCGACATGGTGCTGCTCGGCTTCGATGGTTGCCTCGGTGGTACTGAACCAGTATTGCTTGTAAGGGTCAAGACCGAAATATTCGTGTATATCGAATATGTCCTTCAGATTAGTGTCCAACCCTTCGCCGTACCATCGCTTAATTGTTTCATCCCACCACATCGCCCATTCCCAGCGAGGCAGGCGATCGACTTGTTGAAAATTCATCACTGCTCGAAATCTCTCAACATGATTCATACGCATCTCCTTATACTATATTTTCTGATAAGCTGCGATCGTGAACATATTCACAATCAGAAAAGGTGTCTGACACTTTCTTATTTTTCCGCCGCAGTCTTGACCGTGAATCTGACAGGTGAGATGGACTCAAGTTGCAGCCAGAGAACAAGCGTTCTCGTTCCATCTGTGTCTCGAGTGACTCCCTGCCTGAAGGACTTGCCGGGAGGCAGTTCCTTGCCGTTGACCTCAAGTCGGCATTTGGTTTCGTTTTCCCATTTTCCAATGACAAAGCACGGGTTGTAAATCGGTGTCTCTTTCGAACCATTCAGGGAAAACGACAGGGATGACGCCTTCGCCGACAGCCGGTATGCGCGCTCGGATTGGCTGTATCCACTACTCTCACAGCCGTTAAGACTCCCGAGCTTTGGTGGGTGATTCCAGGATTTGGCGAGCGGAATGAGGCTCGTTGCGGCCTGGTCGGTGAAGCCGTACATGATAAAGGCGCCTACTCCGCGGGCGCCTCCTATGGCCGCGTGCGTGATCCGGTCGTGGGATACCGCATATCTGCCATCGGAAGGATTGAGCCCGACGGGCCAATGATTCCACGGACCGGCGAAGGGATCAGGTGTGTGCTTGGATTGTTCGGACTGGCCCCATTGCTGGATTTCAACCCCTTCCCGGTAAATCGCATAGACTTTCCAGTTCGATTTGAAATTGACAACTTTGATGCAGGCATCCTTGATCGGGTTGCGCGGCACACGGTTTGGCAACTCCCAGGTCAAATCGGCACTCTGGCCGTCCATGTTCGCCACCGTCAGGGCGGTCAGGCTGAGATTGTCAAGACAGGTGGTGCCGGCCTGGGTCAGAAACTGAGTGTCATGCCACCCTCCCTTGGCACGGGCGACATATCGCACGCCTGCACCGTCCGGGTAGATGGTATAGTATTCGTCCGCCCACACATCCGGAGCGGGAAACACATATCCCACGTCGATCGACGGGTAGCGCCAATGAACGACCACGCGGGCCTCCGTGTTTTCAATCAGCCGTACGTGGCTGAACCGTCCCCGCTTGTCCGCCATGTGCTCTGCGCAACCATGGGGACCTCCGATCTCGGCGCTCTGATCGGACATCCAGCGATTGTTTTCCGTGACCCATCCGGAACCGAAATTCGTGCCTTGCCAGAACACGACATTTGCCGGCATCGCGTCGAACCGGACCACGATGTCCCGGTAGGGACTGGGGCGCCACAGGTTGTCCCAGATCTCGTGATACGCCAATGTCTTGTACGATGCGCCGAATGTCTCGGCCGGTTCTTCTGTCACCTCACCCGGGAGGATTCTTCGCCCCAGGCACGCAGGGTCCACGGGTTCCGCAGACGGCCGGACGGCCACATACGATTCCCGTATCTCTTTGTCGGACAGGGCGCGGTCGTATATCTTCACCTCGTCAATCAGTCCCTCGATGCCGTAAATGATGGGCGCGTTGTTCTTGGCGGCAAAGTCGCTGTGGGATACGGGATCGGAAATCCTCTGCGCATCACCGTTCAGTCCAATCAGGACGTCCCTGTCCGGCACCTGGATGGGGCCGGACGCGGCTTGTTGATCGATCAGTTCTCCGTTCATGTAGAGAGACAGGCTTCCGTGGCCATACACACCGGCCAGATGGACCCAATGATAGGTGGGAATGACAGACTCGGCGTCCACCGTGTCCTGGTGCGGCACCTCTCCGCCGCCGGCCTGTCTGCCGTTGACCTTGAACAGCGGCCGGCCGTAGGGGTCGATGCCGAGCATGTAGCCCTGCATGTCCCACGGGCGGTACACATAGGGATCCCGGTAACCATGCTTGTAGGCTTCCGGCGTAATCACGTCACCGGCTGACTGGTGGACAATCCCTGCATCGTTCCAGGGATAAGCCCCGAGAACGACCCATGCCTCGAGTGTGAGTTCGTCTGTGACGCGGGGTGCCTTGTCTCTCGGAAGCGTGACCTTTGAAAAGTACCCATCAAAGGCCAGAGCGGTGCCTGACACACCGGGTTTCCACAGGGTCGTATTGCCGGAGATGGGGCAGACCGGTCCGCTGACACTGTCCAGGGTTGTGTGTTGCTCGGAGGCCGCTCTCGTGCGCAGCCCCTCGTCGAATTTCAACCACGCCGCAGGGGATCCCGCCCCCTTGTCCCGGACCGCACTGGCCAGCACAGCCGTGCCCGGTTGTTCGGATCGCTGGGGCTGTGACAGCGACAGCGCCTTGATGCCGGTGTTTGTCAACTGAAGCGTCTGCACCGTTACGTTGGCCGGATCCTGAAATGCTTCAAGCCTTGGCGTGCCGACCTTGACCCTGCGCACGACCCTGCCATCAGGCGTCACGGTCACGAGCTCGTGGATCTTTTCTGTGGTCACGATGCTTTCCGGATCAGGCACATGGCACCAGTGGATGAGCACCTCGTCGGGTTCGTTCTTGATGATGCGCACGTACGAAGCCAGGCACATCGGGTCGGGTTTGCACGCGACGAGTGGTTCGAAAAGGAACCTGCCCCTCGGGGTCTGCAGCCAGGGGCGATAGGAGGTCTCTCGCCCGAAGACAAGGCTTCTGTTGTCGTCAATATGAACGACGACGTCCGCAAACTTTCCGGTGATCGCAGGACCACCTGGCGAGCGTTTCCCGTCCACGTAGAGATCAATATCTCTCGGTATCATTCCGCCGGCGACCGCCACATGGTGCCATTGGCCGTCCGAGATAGGCGCAGGGTGTTTGACAGCACCGACCCAGCCGATATCGAAGGTCAGGTTCCCGTTCTGGATAAAAAGACATCGGCCCTGGGCGTGCCACGGACCCGATCTGTTGCAGTGGGCAATGATCGTGCCGTTGCCGCTCGTCTTGATCCAGGCGCTCCAGGTGAAACCGCTCTGCGCCTGTGTCTCGACAGGCAACTCCACCCACATCGCACGGCCATCGAGTTGCAGAGAATGCGATCCTTCCCTGCTATGGGACGAGAATCCCGCACCTTCACGCGCTAAGGCGGGTCTCCCACCGGCAGAATCTTCCACGCTCCGGTTGAACCTGTAGTTCGCAGCCCCGGTCGTGTCCACCGCCTTGCCCGCGGCCAGACGTGCTATGTCCGCTGTGCTCAGCGTCCTGTTGTAGATGCACACATCGTCGATGTTTCCCTCGAACATCCCCCCAAAATTGGGGCACGTTGTGCCTAGTTTCAAGACCGGGTCCTTTAACTGCGGCACGTCAGGCGGGAGTTTGGGGGTTTTACGCGCTTCCCAGTAGGCCTGGATCTGTTCCGGGTCGGTATAGGGCACTTTCATTTGGATCTCAGAAAGCGGGATCCTGTAATCCAGTCTCGTGTAATATGCGTAGAGATCGGATACTGCAACATCGCGAGAGGCATCCGGGTCAGCATTGAATCCGCCGGGAATCCTGAAAACCCAGTAGAACTCGCCGTGCTGACTTACGCGGTTGATATCTTTTATGATAAGGTCATCCCCCTGATTGCTCCATGAGAGGGATGTCTTTTTCGGGTCAGCCAGCAGGACGATCTTTGCATTATTTCTGGCATAGATCCCTTTGAGGGTAAGCGAGCTGCCGGGCTTGTTCTTGACAAATGCATAGATATGCTGATTTTGTTTGTCGCGTGTGAACTTGATATTATCACCCTGTGCTGATATGTATGGCAAACGGGTGCCGTAAACTGCTTCTCCATTGGCCTTGAGAAACCGGCCAATGTCCAGCAGTCTATTCTCAAAAACATCAATGAAGGTGCCGTCGGCTTTCGGGCCGACATTAAGCAGGAAGTTTCCGCCCCGCGACAGGACATTGACAAAAACATCCAACAACTCCTGAGAGCTTGGGTAACGTTCGTCCTTGTCCTCATACCAGGAATTATATCCATAGGATCCTCCAATCCCCCGGTTTTCTTCCCACGGATGTGCTCCGCCTTCTTTGCCGTGCTTACCATACTCGGTAGTATAGAAGCTGCCGTGTTTGCCCCTGGTTTCTTTGCCCCAGCGGTCATTCCAAACCACTTCCTCCTTGTTAGCTGCATTGTTGGCGTACCAGGCCAGAAATTCCTCACTACGCCAGTAAGATGAAGGCTTATCCCATTCTCCGTCGGGCCACATGATCGAAGGCTTGTACCTTGTCACGAGATCCTTGAGTTGGGGAATCGCATGCTGACTAACGTACTGATCGCTATTGCTGGGATACTTGTTTCCCGGCAGGTTGTCACCGTGATCCCACTCCATCATGGAGTAGTATAGCCCGAATTTCAATCCCTGAGCCCGGACAGCTTTGGCAAGTGGGTCGATCAGATCCTTTTTAGGCCCCACCTCGACCGCATTCCAACCTTTACTGTCCGGAGCATTCCAGAGACAGAAGCCGTCATGATGCTTGCTGCCAAGAATAACATACCCGGCCCCGGCGTCATTGAACAATTTAGCCCAGGCCTTTGGATTATACTTTTGGGCTTTGAACATTGGTGCAAATTGCGGATACTTAAAGTCCTTGCCCCAGGTGTTTTTATGGTGGGCGATCATTGTTTTGCTACCGGTCTTGTCATGCATGAGGTTATAGTACCACTCGGCATACCAGCCGTCACACCAGGCAGGAACAGAATAGACGCCCCAGTGAATAAATATCCCGAACTTGGCATCAAGCCACCACTCCGGCACCGGTCGGGAATCCAGTGAATCCCAGTCAGCCTGATATTCCTTTGGTCCAGGAATCGCATTCTCCATCTCCAGCATTGCCTCGGCAAAGGCTTTGCCGATCTGCGCCATAATCTTGGCACTGCCCAGATAGTGATAGCCGCCATTAGAAGCACCCATGACGATCTTCTGCTCCCGGCGTGTACAGACCTTATCCATTTGCTTCAGGATATATTCCTTGCTGTTGATATACGCCTTGCCCTCTTTGGTGACACCCTCAATCGACAGATCAATAGATGCATGTGGAGTTTGCGTGTGGCTGTCATATTCAACATTAGCATACGCCGCCAATACATTAGTCCCCTTCTTAAGATGCTTGATGTGCTCAGATGTCAGAACAACGGGCCGGTATTGCGGCTCATCTTTCCACCAGATATATGTATTGATTTTGTGGCCGTTCAGGTAGACATGAAAGCCCTGGCGTGCCAGTATGCTGAGGCGAAACGATTCATAATCCAAATTGTCAACTTCAAAGGTTGTTCGCATCAGCAGGAACTCTCCTTTGCCCCAGTCAGACTTAAATTTAACTGTCCCATCGCCGATGGTGCGGTGCTTCCAGACGCCCTTTCCAATCGGTGCTTTGCCGCTGTCCCACCTGCTGTCATCAAAATCAGGCATGTACCACCTCTGCAATCCGGCTGGCAGTGTCACATCCCGAAAACGCTTCTTTTCTTTTTTCGGCAGCAAATCCGTTTCTTTCTGTGGGTCAAATGAGATGAAACGCCAGATGCGATCCTCCGGTTGAGGTGTGCCGACCGGCTCCCAGCCCGGCACGCCCGCCTCCGGCTCTTCCATAACGCCATCCTTGGTTATCACATGCGCCACACTTAACCGTGCGTCGATCTGGGCCTTCTTGGGCAGCAGCGCTTCCATTTCGTAATCCCAAAAGGGTGCTGTTTCCACGGCAGCGACATTGCCCTTGAACTCCTCCATCGCCGCCGGCGCGGCCATGGCTGGACGCAGATTGGCAATCGGCCCTGTGGCCTTGTCTCCGTCCACCCCAATCACTCCGATCACAAACGGCATGTTCGGCGCTGATAGATCCTTGCGCACATCGCGAATGAAATGTGCCATCAGGCTGCTATATTCAGCATAGGCGCCCGGTTTATTGTTCTCCGGGTAGGTGTGACCATCGCACATGTCGTTCCAGCCCTGGAACCAGACAAAACCTGCGATGTCATACCCCTCCTTTTCATCATAGGCCGGACAGACCCGTTTGGGATCAGCCAGTACCTTTTTGACATGCTCTATCATAAGACGGTAATAGTGGCCGGTAGCTTTTGCCTTGTCCGCCAACCAGACCTCGATGTCCTCTGGCACGCCATGACCCTTGGGTCCGTAATACA
>Ga0307380_10006411_pt1 | contig 15460 bp, 8 predicted proteins | sample UN3MG_FD_202239 | JGI IMG/M metagenome (GOLD analysis project Ga0307380, IMG submission 202239) | Soil microbial communities from Risofladan, Vaasa, Finland - UN-3 | ecosystem: Environmental > Terrestrial > Soil > Coastal area > Acid sulfate soil | place: Finland: Risofladan, Vaasa | collected...
CCAGCTCCTTCATCTGTTGCCACCGCTGCTGCCGCAGGACGTCCCACCCTTCCCGAAAACGGCCGCGATACCGATCGATGTCCTCCTGCAGCGCGTGCAGCGGGAAGTGGGGACACGTAAACGCCAGATAATGAAAGAACGGCCGGTCGGCATGGGTCGCGGCGTGATCCTTCAGGCACCGCACCGCGTGATCCGCGATGGCGGTGGTGGCGTAGTAACCGCTGTCCGGCCGGACCGGCGGAAGAGGCTGATCGTCCTCGTAATGCACGCGCGGCGAGAAGAACCGATCCTGATCCTGGACCCAATACGACTTGTCGAACCCTTCCTCGACCGGCTTGCCGTCCACGTGCCATTTGCCCGAATGGTAGGACCGGTAGCCCAGAGGCTCGAGCATTTCCGGCAACAGGCGGGCCCACGAAGGTCGGTTGCCCACGGGCATTCCGGGCAGTGCATCGCGGCGGACCTGCTGGGCGTAGTAGCCGGTCAGGATCGAGCCCCGCGTGGGCCAGCACCGGGCCGTGTTGTAGAACCGCGTGAACCGCAGCCCGCCTGCGGCCAGCCGCTCCAAATTCGGCGTGGCGATTTCGCCGCCATAACACCCGGCGTCCGAGAAACCCATGTCATCGGCCAGAATCACCAGGAAGTTCGGCCTGCGCGGGTCTTCGGCCGCTCGCGCGAAGCACACCCCCATCGCCACGAGGACGAAGGCCCCTAACCCCGCTTGTTTCAAGACGTTGCGTCGCACGTTTTCATCCTCCCGGCTTCGATTTCGTCCCCCCGAGGGAAACTCGCACACGTGGGTCATCATAGCCGCGTCCCGCCCTGCGAGCAACTTGCAGGTGTTGGGGAGAATCCCATATCAGCCCCGACACTTTGCGTCAGCCGGACTGGACTTCGTTGACAGGGGGACGGCGCCTGGCCGACCGACCCAGCCGTGCGAAGCCCTTCTTGACCGGAAGCACGCAGAGAAGCAGAGAAACCCAATGCGGTTCTCTCCGCGATGGTCGAGAAGAAAAAAAGCTTCTCACTACCCGGCCTATCGGCACCGGTACGTGTTCGAGACCCACGTCGGCCAGAAAGCCACCAAACCTAGGGTGGTTAGGTAACTTAGGTTGCCCCTAGGGTTATCATCCTTCTTCTTGGTGGACCCGGAGGATTGCCTTTTCGTGGGTCCCCTTGTATTCCCGTCGGATGCGTTTAGAATTACGAGTTCGGTTTGTGCAAGCGATCGGCCCCCTTAGCTCAACTGGCAGAGCATCTGACTCTTAATCAGAGGGTTGGAGGTTCAAGTCCTCCAGGGGGCACACCTAAAGCCTTGCGTAGCAAAGAGTTACGCAAGGCTTTTTTCGTCGCCAAACGGGGTATTCCAGGTCCGTGCTACGCCGGTGCTACGTTGCGAATCAATCGACCGACCCAAAGAATTCGGTCGGCTGTGGCACGGAAACGGTCCGGTGCTACGCGGTGCTACGGTCCGGCGCAAAGAGAAGCCCGGCTGAAAACCGGGTTAGGGGTGCCGCCGCTGGCCTGCAAACGGGTGGCAGAATCAGTCGTCTTGTGAATAATAGCAGACCCCCTCGATGATACGCGTTGCTTCTGAACCTTCTATCCTTTGGACGCCATCAACAGGTTTTTTCGCCAGTAACGCCTTAGCCAAGGCCTCGATTGCCTTCGGAAGCTTATCCCACCCTCGGATAAGGTTTTCTGTTCTCTTCAGCAGCCAATCGCGGCAGAGCGTGGCTTCGTCATCGTCAGGCCTGTAACAGAGAGCCTGTGCGTCTGTCGTGGCTTTTTCCCAATCAGAACCAGATTTTGTCTGGGGTACCTTGCTTCGCAGTACTCGATGAGCAGCAATGCCCGCCAGATGCACCATGATTCCCTCCATGCAAGGAACCGTTTCTTTCAGCTCGTCGTGGCAGAAGCTCCCGGGCCCCTTTTTTTTCGGCGATGTTGCGCCACGCCTACCATCCTCCCTTTTGCTAACGTAGATCTCCGTGTACTCAATGCCCATGTCGAAGTGCCAAAACAGTACAGCATGCGCCGCCTCATGTATGGCCGTCTCGTCCATCTCTTCTTTCGTGAACTGTCTGGACATGGCCCTTCCTTTCTCGCGAGGCCCCGACCCGGCGGCCGGTTGCGAGTCCAGGACACCGGGAAGGTACAAATGCTCCATTGACGACCCCGATTCTCCCCATTCTCGGACCGTTACGCAAGAGCCGGGTCGGGTCTCTGGCGTGGGCCCCCTTGCGAACCATTGACCCCGCACCGTATAATGCGAGTTTCTCGGTTCTGATTAGCAGAGTAGGGTGCTCGCATGGAGAACGTCGTCTATCTGCTTGGGGCTGGTTTTTCGGCGCCCTTTGGGTTGCCCGTCATGAGCAACTTCCTTGAAAAGTCGAAAGACCAGTACTATAGAGATCCGGAAACGTATAGCCACTTCCTGGAAGTCATTAAGACCATCGACGAGATGGCGAAGATCAAGAACTACTACAACACCGATCTCCACAACATCGAAGAGATACTATCCATTCTGGAGATGCAGAGCTTATTGGCCGGCGGGGAGAAGCGGGACCTCTTCGTACGGTACATCGTGGACGTGATCGACTACCATACCCGCAAAATCACCGAGGTTCCCAGGGGGGCGGATGAATTGTTTAAGGCTCTGTTCGGAAACGATGCGCTGTGGCAATTGTGCGGGATCTTCGCCGCAGCACTTCTCGGATATCGCTTTTCAAGGAGCGGGAACGGGCCTTTGTGCCGAATCCGTGTGACAGTCGCGCAGAACAGAGAAACGCAGTACTCGGTCGTCACATTGAACTACGATACGGTACTGGAAAGAATAATAAAGTTCATGCACGTGCAAATTGACACCGTCACATGCCCAAGCTTCTTCCGCAAGAAGTTTGAGGACGGTACGAAAGACGAACCGAATCAGACACCACTGGCAAAGCTTCATGGCTGCGTAGAGGAAAAGAACATTGTCCCACCGACGTGGAACAAGGTCCTTCTGAAAGATAACAACCTGCTTTCCACTTGGCGGACTGCGTCGGGACTACTCAGCCAAGCAAATTACATTCGCATCATTGGGTATTCGCTGCCTGTGAGCGATTCCTACATTAAGTACCTTTTGCGGTCAGCGATCATGGACTCTCGACACCTGAAGAGGATAGATGTAGTCTGTCTTGATCCTGGAGGAGATGTGAAACAACGCTTTGATAACTTCATCTGCTATCCAAAGTATCGATTTAAGTCTGATACAACAGAGAACTATCTTTCGGCGTGCACTAGCCTCGATGGCGATAAATACGACACATACTCTGCTCAACTTGATCCCAAGCACGATCAATATATGCTGGACGGTTAATAAGCGGATAGGCGGAGCAGGCGGCCGAGCAGAATCGAGATCACCACGTGCCCCAGGATCGCTTCCGACGAGGTAGGTGGTGTGATTGGACCTTGGAGGCAAACGTCGCTTAGAATCGACATCTCGGCCTCGCGCGCAAAAAACCGGCCGCACGATGACAAGTCGGACGGCCGGCACGCGGAGATCTCACTACGAGTGAGAACATGAAACTATCTGCTTTCGAGCGCCACGGCCCAGGACAGGCTGTCGCCGCCGGACTTCGGCGTATGAGCGCTGGCCCAGGTGGGCATACCATCGATGCGGATGATGCAACGGTAGCCGGTTTGATCCGACTGCCAGCCGACATGACGCGAAGACTCGACCGACATTTCCTGCCGGATGCCGATGGCGTACTGGCTGAAATCGACCAGGATGATATCCCCGAGAGTCCCCAGGGCGGGCAGCTTTTCCGTGAACACGACGGGCCGTGTGAGAATCTGGAAAGAGCCGTTGTCGCTCGTCATCACCGGAATGTGAGCCCCCGACGTGCCGATGGTGATACTGAGTTGCGCGAGTTGCGGAATGGTCGTTCGACAATCCAAAACGAGTTCTCGGGACGGGCACGGCCGGGGTTGCGGCGGAAAGATGGCAAGCGTGGCCGACCAACCTCGGGTGCAAGCCGGCGTGAACTGGCCCGAGCGGATGACGTGCAAGATGGTCGATTTGACGCGGGAAGCCACAACTCGCCGGACCACCGCACCCCTCCTGGACGACTTCGCGCCCGATCGTTGACAACCCCGGGTTCGTACGCTAGGCTCAGGGCTGATTCATATTCCTATCCGTTATGCTTCGTCCCTTGGCGGCACTACGTCGGCGTCACCAGAGTAGTCGCAAGAAGAGAAAGGGTTAGTTATGTCGAGAATGATGCGCGGGTTGCTCTCCGTGACGATTGCGATCTCCATCGTGTTTCCCGTATCGGTTTGGGCCCAGGATTCATCGCCGGTCAAGGTTGAGAACTACACGGGGGCGATCAAGCTGGCCTGCGTGGGCGACAGCATAACGCAGGGTGTTGGGGCCGGGCGCGGCCAATCTTGGCCGGACCAGCTCCGCACGATGCTCGGCGAGCAGTGGGACGTGAAGAATTTCGGCGTCAGCGGCACTACGCTCATGAAGAGCGGCGACAACCCATACCAGAAGCAGGGAGCCTTCAATAGCGCAAAGGCTTTCGACCCGGATGTGGTGGTCACCCGAATCGAGAAGGCGCAGCAGTGATCGCCGGCGCCGTCTTCAAGGCCTTGACCGGCAAGGACGCGCCGAAGTGAAGAAGGAATAACGGCGCCGGTTCGCCGATTTCCGGCCTCCTGTCCTTCCCGAAGAACTCATCCGAGGGAAACGAAGATAGGCCTGTCATGACACTACAAGTGTCGAGCGCCGACGAGGCCCAGCGAATCCACGAAGCTACCTTGGACGTCCTGGAGGGGATAGGGGCTGGAAACCGCGGCCGGCGCGGCGATCACTGGCCGATGCGCGTTGGCGGCACGCCGCCGCGCGCGACGTTGAAAACTTCGCCCGTCGTGTCGTTGTAGGCCTCGAACGCACTTATGCAGGGATTGCCGCTATCCGTCATCATGACGAACAGCCGCACCTTCCGCGTGGTCCGGCTGACGATCGGCGCCATAAAGTCGGGGCCGATGGTCCGGCCGTTGAAGCAACCCACCCATTTCGATTCCTTGTCGTCCCAACACTGGATGACATAGCGGATGACTGAGGATGACGGGGCTTCGTTGATCTTGAATTCGTTAATGGTGGTGGGCTCGGCGAAATCGAGCTGGAGCCACTGGTCGTTGGACGACGCGGCCTTCCAGGAAGTGGCCGCATTGCCGTCGATGGCCTTGGCGGCTTCATCGCCGGCGGTCTCGGACGAGGCTGTGGCCTTGCCGGCCAGCTTCGGCGCACTGCACGCTTTGCTCAAATCCTTGAGCACGCAGTTGACGAACGATGACTTCTTGTCGTTCTCGGGGTCCATCACCCTCATGAGGACTTCGCCCTCCGAAAGATAGAACCGGCAGTTCGTCCACGTTGCTTCATTCCAATCCGTCGTGTTGACGATTTCACATCGCGGCAATCCGATGGGGCGCTTCGACTTGCCGTTGAGGACGCAATTCTCCATGCGGATCCCCGTGTGGGCGTGCCAGTCCGAAGCATAGCAGCAGAGCAGGAAACCGGGGCCGTCGGTGTCGTGGAACAGGCAGTTCCGCATGGTCATGTCGTCGCAATTGCCTTCGAAGTCGAACGCCTCGCCGTCTCCGCTGCCCAGCCCGATGTCGACGAAGCCCCATTCGCTGTCTTCGAAGACCCAATTCTTGCAGCGAAAGAACATGGCCCCGGCCACCCCGTTGAAGGAACGGAAACCCCGGCCGATATCGTGGGTGACGCAGTTCCGCACCGCACCGCCGTCGACCCCGCGGATCCCCATTTGCCACTGATAGCCTTCTTCGAACAGGCAGTCCTCGAACGTCATGTTCGCGAAGTTGTAGATATAAGACGCGTTCTTGTTGAAGTTGTCCGGGCTGTTGGTCCAGACACCGGAGGCCAACCTCCGGAACACGCAGCCCTTGATCGTGATATCCCTCAGCACGACCTTGTTGTCCCGCTCGTGCGAGAAGAAGCAGACGCCAAGACCGATCTTGCGCTTGGGATAATCCTCGTAATGCTGATACAGCAGCGAATCGTGGAAATAGCAGTCCTCAATCCAGATGAATCTCTTGGTCGGGCAACCGTCGGAGTATTCCCCGCAGATGCCGGTCATGCATCGGTTGAACTCGATCCCGACGATCTTGAAACCCTCCTGATCGGCCAGATAAATGCCGATACGGTCATTATTGTAGTCTTCCCTGTCAATCACGGGCTTCTTGCCCTCTCCGTAGGAGCCGATGGTGATTGGGTTTTCGGGCGTTCCGTTGCCCTTCGCGTGCAATTCCTCGTTCCAGGTATCCCCGCATTTCAGCAGGATGCGGTCGCCGGGGGCATACTCTATCGTCGAAGCCTTCGCCAGGGTCTTCCACGGCCCGGTGGCGCCCTCCGGAGCGGCCGCCTGTCCGGTCCAACTATCGTTTCCCGAGGATTGGCTGACGTAGTAGGTCGCTGCGTTCGCCGACGCCGCCGCGAAAACCAGTACGGCGACCACGACAGAAAGGTCGAACAAGGTTCCCAGGCGTTTTGCTGATCTCATTCTCATGCACTCGCTTTCATCTGCGTATTGGAGGGAGAGGGATCCAAGGGCGATGATTGGAAGCTACCGAGGTCGACTTGCGACTGGGTAGCCGCCGATGATCGCCCCGCCGAGATATATCCCCGGGGGGGCGCTCACCGGTTTCGCATGACGCCCTGACGTGTCGTTACTTGGTCTGCGGAGTGCCGAGCGCTACTACGCATCCTGGCCGAAAACAACGAGTCGCAGCCCAACATCGTGTTGATCATGTCGGACGATTCGGGTTTTTCCGACATCGGTTGCCACGGCGGGGACTTGTTCCAGCAAGTACCGATACATCATGGATTCCTCACTTGGTTACGGAGAACACTCGTAGACAAGGCGGTAGGATTGGCCGCCGTCGGTACTCTTGAAAACGCCCTGGCGATTACACAAGAAAAGCGCCTTCCCGTCCTCTTGGTCGGGCAGCAGGCACGTGACGCCGACGTTCGAACGATCGGCCGCGGCTCCACTATGGATTTCCGCCTTATCGGACAACAACGACCACTTGCCGGTGGTGCGTTCCGGGACGCAATAGACCGGGCTTTTCTGCTTTCCGGAAAAGGGGGCCGCGTACGTGGTCGACTGCAAACGCCATTCGTTCGGTCGCGTTTCCTTCATGAACTGCCTGTATCCCAGCGCCGTAAAGAGCGTATCGGCAGGCATATCGTGCAAACGCTGAGAAAACATGTTGCCATGTTGCCAAGTATAGTACACGCCCCGGGTGGTGGCGAAGGTCAGAAAATTCTGGTGTACGCCATGGCCGATATTGGTGACTCCGAAATCTTCCACCTCCAAGGACGGTCTGAATGTCGGTTTCCCCTCTTTGAACCCGACCCAGTAGATCCGCCCGGGCGCCTTGACCGGCGAGACAGGCTGGCCCAGGCCGAGCGTTTCGAACTCGTGATCGTCGAACGTTCCCACGATCAGCGCTCCATTCTCCTCCCGAGTTACCGGAACGAACCCCAGGCAGGTGACCCGCTCTGCCTTGAGCCCGGCGTTTTCCCAGGTCTCTCCGGCATCCCGGCTGAGAAACAGACCGCCGGTTTCTCCAGCGGCAGCTACCACGTTCGGGTCGTTCGGGTCGAAGGCGATCACCTCGCCGAAAATAGTTGTGGGACCGCGGCCGTCGAAATCGATCTCGCGCGTGACGAGTTTCCAGGACTCGCCGCCGTCGGTGCTCTTCCACAGGCCGCTTGCGAGGGTTCCGTCGACGACACTGCCGCCTGCGCGCAGAACGATCGAACTGTTCTCGGGATGCACTGCCACGGAGCGGACTGCCAGTGCATCGGGAGAGGTCAACCCGCTGTTGACGGGCCTGAAGGTCTCTCCGCGGTCCGTAGATTTCAGCAGTCCTTTGCCGGGACTCCTTGCATACAGGATTTCAGGGGCTTTCGGTGCCTGCACAAGCGCCGTGATACGGTTCTCGAGGTCCAAGTCGCTTCTGCTCGGTTCGTCTCGGACCTCCTTGGGAACGTTACCTGTCTGGAGGGTTATGTTGTCGAGCGCGCCTTGAAAGAGGCCGCGTCCCTTGCCGGGAACCGCATAGAACGACACGCCGGCATACTGTTCTTCCGTGAACTTCTGATTGATGAACTCCATGGCCTTCTGCCAGGTTTCACCGTCCGCCGAGGTGAATGATTGATATCTGGTCCCACGCCGGATGATTCTCAGCCACCTGTGGTCTTCCGGAAACGAGGGCATGCACATCCGGGTTCCGGCCAGGTCCGGAAAATCCGCCGACCCCTTCATCCCATGGCCGGCCGTAAGGTAGATGCCGAAACCCCATTGGTCGAACGTGGATTCCAGTCCCTGGTCCTCCCTCGGTCTCTTGACGTCGCTGGTATACAGGCCAAGCCAGTTTGCGCGGTGCATGCCATTCTCTTCAGTCGTCAGAGTAATGTCGGCAATCCGCGCCGTGAGCATGTAATCTCCCGACACCTTCTGGTATCCGACATAGAAGCCTTCGCCCGTGAAGGAAGCCGTGCCGTCTTTGTACCGGGCACCAATGGGATACTTGTGCCCCAGAACAATGAACTTCCACGGCCCCTCGGTGTATTCGTGTGCCTCGAAATCCAGCACGTTATCGGAGTCTACGGAGCAATGATCATCGTACCAAAGCCGCGCCCAGACTCGATTGCTGCCCACGGGAAACAAAACCTTGAAGACGATGTCGCCGGTATCCCTGAGATCGGTGCCGAGATCGGTTCCCTCGGCAGTTGCCAGCAACATGCGCCCGCAATAGAGCTGCACCTTGGCGATCCGATGCCCCCGAGGATCGGTTCTTGCACGAATCTCCACCAGGTTATCCTGCACAACACCCTCGGACACGGCGCCCTCGAGGGTCAGGGCCAGCGAAGGAAGATCGGCGCCTTCACACATGAAGTCATCCTTCGCAAGCTTGCGGAGCCCGAAACCGGGACCTTCCCAGCTTACGAATATCTTCTCGGCGAGATTGGCATGGGCGCCATGTCGGCGACCGGGCCCCTTGAAATGCAGCAGTTCGAAAGTATGCAGGCCTTTCTCCAGTGCAACCGAGTACTGCTTCACCGACGTACTGTGAATTCCGTCGTTGTCCGCAATGACCTGGCCGTCGATGCTCATGCGGCTGCCGTCGCACGTTCCTGCCGAGAAAACATACAACCCGTCGGCGGGAGCCCGAAGGTAACCCGCATAGCGCAGCGCGTAGAGCTTCTCCCGGTCCTGCCGAACGGTCTCGTCCAGGGTCTTCACGTGACCCTGTCTGACCGGTGTCAGCGTCGAGAAATCGGGCAATCGCTCCCACTCGGTATTTTCGGGCGCTTCGTAGTACGCATATCCAAGACCGGGACGGCCCCCGGCGACCTTTGCGGCAGGCAGAAGGGCCGTTCCTTCGACGGGGATCGTGATCGACTTCTCCTGGTCGAAGATGTCCGTCACGGTCAGTCGCACGCTCTTCGCCTCTCGCGGCGTGTCCAGACGTTTGGCGAGAATGTGCGGCGCGGTATCCTCGAACGCCTCGAGCGGCGCGTCCTTGGCCCCGGGGTCCCCGAACACCTCGAGTTCATAGCCAAGTTGCGGCGCAGCGCTCCCGGGAATGTTCCACTTCACGGTCACCTGATTTCCCCAGACATACGCCTCGGCCCGTTCTATGTCCGGTTTGTCCAGAGGAGGCGTATCCGGCTGTTTCGTCGTGAAGTAGTAGGGCACCGATTGCGCGGCGCCCGCGTCGTTTTCGACCGGCCGGTCGAACCGCAAAACGGTGTCGTTCTCGATGAGCTTGAATTGCGAAGGGGCGGAAGTGCGTATCTCATTCGACTTGTACCACTTGCCATCCAGGCGGCAGTAGTCGAGACGGCGCTCGAACGCGCGATGGACGCTCTCGGGCGCCAGGGCCTCGACGAAGCCGGAGTTCCCCTGAAATCCCGTGAAAGATAAGGGTCTGCTGACAATACTGTGGGTATGCCACTGGTTCTTTTCCACATCCTTGACCCACCAGCCGACGTAAGTCTCCTCGTGGCCGTTCTTGGTGGGCGGAAACACCCGCATTACGAAGCGATACCATGCTCCGGGGCGCAGGAAGAGTGCCTTCCCGTGCGCGCCGCCCGATGACCCTTCGCCACCATAGCCGTGTCTGTAGAAATACTCGCCCTCATGGATGTTTTTTACCTCTCCCCAGTACGACATGAACATTCCCGGCGGTGATTCGGGACCCTGCGTCGCCACACCACCGTAAAAGACACCGCCGCGGACATTCTGGGGAAACACGTTCATGTACCAGAAGCAGTAATACGTGCCCTGATCCCAGGCGGGCCAACGCATGTCGTGCATGACAATGTCCGATCCGGGTCTGACATTGGGCGCGAAACCGGTGGCCTCGGCACGGGAGCCGGAAAACAACAGCCCGATCGCCAGTCCCCAGAGGATCGTTGAGGTGGTTGCGCGACGCGGAGTCTTCATGTTCTTCATCCTGTACCCTTTTCTTGATCTGTCTCTTTCTCGATTACTTCGGCAACCCGACCGCTGAGAACCGTCCGACCGTTTCGGGCCGGCCTTCGCTTTCAGCTCGAACCACCTTACCGCAATTCCGCTCCGGCAGGGCGCCGACGGCCTCGAGGTCTGTGTGCCCTCCTTCAATCCGCGTAGTCTTTGCCGTGGTAACTGCGGATCACGGACAGTTGCCAGGCTTCCAACTCAGCCTTCATGCGATTGAGCACCTCCGGCTGATTGTCCGCGACGTCGGTGGTTTCCGACCGATCTGCCGTCAAGTCGTAAAGCTCCCACCTGTTCGGACCGGGCTTGACGAGCTTGTACCGGTTGTCGTTCCAAGCCGCCGGGCCGGAGTTCGTGTTGAAGTCGGGTTGGCTCTCGCCGTATTGCCAAAAGCCCATCGGTTTCGGTCGCGCCTTCATGGTCCCGTCCAACAGCGGCACGAGGCTGATGCCGTCGAGCGGCTGCACTTGATGGGGAAGATCGATTCGAAGGATGTCGACCAGCGTTGGGTAGATGTCGATGACGCCGGCAGGAACTTCGGTGGTGACGGGTTGCTTGATCTTTGCGGGCCACTCGATGACGCACGGCACGCGGATACCACCCTCCCACATGTCGCCCTTGCGTCCCCGCAGCCCCGCGTTAGTGCCATGGGTGTCCGGACGCTCGGGGTCGAACCATCCACCGTTGTCGCTGCAGAACCAGACCAGGGTATTCTCGGCGATGCCAAGGTCGCGCAAACCACTCCGCAGAGTTCCCATGCTGCGGTCCATGGCCACGAGTTCACCGTAATAAGCCGATCCAACGGCCGTTTCGAGGTCGGCGGGCAAGGGGCGGTGCGGGACGTGCGGACTGCCGAACCAGATGACCGCAAGAAACGGCTTCTTCCGCTCCGAGACGTGACCGATGAACTTCAATGCTTCGGCGACGATGGCCTCCGAGCCGTCGCCGATCACTTTTTCCGCAACACCGTTGCGGCCGAAGGTCCAATCCAATTCGAAGTAGTTGGAAACCGAAAACGACTCGTCGAAGCCGACGTTGCGCGGCGAGAGAGGATCGGAGTCCGGTATCACCTTTCCCGGCCCAGCCACGCCGTTCAAGTGCCATTTTCCGAAATGCCCGGTGGCGTAGCCGGCCGTCTTGACGGCCTGGGCAATGGTGATCTCCTGCTTGCGGAACCGCATGCCGGGCCAGAAAACACCCATCCGGTTGGGATGGCGGCCGGTCATCACGCTGGCCCGAGCGGGCGAGCAGCTCTGCTGCGCATAGAAGCGGTTGAAACGCAGGCCCGCCGCAGCCATGGCGTCCAGGTTGGGTGTCTGGATCTTCTTCAAACCATTGTAGCTCACGTCACCCCAGCCCTGATCGTCCGTCATGCAGAGGACAATGTTGGGCTGCCCGGCAGTTCCACCATCGCCTTGCCCATGCCCTTCCATGTTCGATTGCCCGGCAAGGATGAACACCTCGACCGGCGCTTTGGCGGGCGGCTCGGCAATGGCGTGCCCGTGGGAGCTAAGGAAGACGACCGCCGCGGTTAGCCACGGCGAGACGGTTGTGCGGATCAACATGCGCTCGACTCCTTCGGTTCGGGTTGGGGGCACCCGTTGTCGTTGCCATCGCCTTCTCGTCGCGATGGCAACGCAAGCCCCATTGTATACCACGTTCGACCCGAATTGCGAATCGCTCAGCTTGCCGGCGGCGTAGCGGTGGGATATGGTGGGAAAATCGCTATTGGTGTGCCGACATCGCGAACGCTCTCGGCGCCGCCCTGCAAGAACCGGCTACGAAACTCCCCTCCCCTTGAGGGGAGCCGTTGGCTGGCAGGCGGAATCGTCGGGAAAATGGTTTTCGAACCGACAGGCCTGAGGAGGTCGAGAAATGAAAAAGCTGTTGATCTTGTTGACGGCCGGACTGGTGACCGGCCCGCTGGCCCGCGCATCCGTACCGGACCAGGGCGAAACGAAAAACATGGTGGCACCAAAGGTCCCGATCAGGGCCCATGCCTTCGGCCTGAAAGACGTGCGGCTGTTGGACGGGCCGTTCAAGAAGGCCATGGACCTCGACGCACAGTATCTGCTGGACCTCGAGCCCGACCGGCTTCTGTCGCGGTTCCGAGAATATGCGGGCCTGGAGCCCAAGGGCAAGATCTACGGCGGTTGGGAGAGTCGCGGTGTGTCGGGCCATATCCTGGGACATTACCTCTCGGCCTGCGCGATGATGTACGCCGCCTCGGGCGACGAGCGCTTTCTCGATCGGGTCGACTACATCGTCGATGAATTGGCGCTCTGTCAGCAGGCACACGGCAACGGCTACGTGGCGGGCATTCCCGACGCGCGGCGGATCTTCGCCGAGGTCGCGGCCGGGAACATCAAGCCCAGCGGCTTCGGACTCAACGGCGGCTGGGTCCCATGGTATACCCTCCATAAACTGCATGCCGGACTTCTCGACGCCTATCGGTACTGCGACAGCGACAAGGCCAAGACGATCGTCGCGGAATTGGCCGATTGGGCGGCGGGCGTTACCGAGAAGCTGTCGGATGAAAAGTTCCAGACCATGCTCCAGTGCGAGCACGGCGGAATGAACGAGGCGCTGGCCGACGTCTATGCCGTCACAGGCGAGCAGAAGTATCTCGATCTGGCGGGCCGCTTCAACCATCGGGCGGTGATCGATCCGCTCACGCGGCGCGAAGACCGCTTGGAGGGCCTGCACGCCAACACCCAGGTGCCGAAGATCATCGGTGCCGCCCGGCAATACGAACTGACCGGAAACGAAGACCTCCGCACGGCCGCCGCCTTCTTCTGGGAAGTGGTCACGCAGCAGCGATCCTACGTCAACGGCGGCAACAGCGAAGCCGAACATTTCCGCCGCAAGGGCGAGTTGTGGAAGCACCTCACCCCGCGGACCGCAGAGACCTGCAATACCTACAACATGCTGAAACTCACGCGACACCTGTTTGCCTGGACCGCGGACGGGCAATATGCAGACTACTATGAGCGGGCTCTATACAACCACATCCTGGCCTCCCAGGATCCGAAGACGGGCATGATGATCTACTTCTGTTCGCTCGAGCCGGGCCATTTTCACACCTACGGCAAGCCGTACGACAGCTTCTGGTGCTGTACCGGCAGCGGGCTGGAGAACCACGTGAAGTACGGCGAGGGCATCTACTTCCACGACGACGCGAGCCTGTACGTGAACCTGTTCATCGCCTCGGAGCTGACGTGGAAGGCCAAGGGGCTGAAGATTCGTCAAGAGACGCGGTTTCCCGAAGAGCCGGCGACGCGTGTGACCTTGAGCTGCGAGAAGCCGGTCCGGCTTGCGCTGAAGATCCGCCACCCGTACTGGGCCACTTCGGCTTTGGAGGTCACCGTCAACGGTCAGAATGTCGATGCCGACAGCCAAGGCGGCGGCTACCTGACCATCGACCGATCGTGGACCGACGGCGACGTGGTCGACATTGCGCTGCCGATGAGCCTGCGAATCGAGCCCATGGCGAACAGCCCCGAGAAAGTGGCGATCATGTACGGGCCGATTGTGCTGGCCGGCCAGTTGGGGCGGGAAGGATTCACGGAACAGATGCCCTACTCGGGAAACCAGAAGGCCTACGAGAACCTGCCGACGCCGGACGTGCCGGTGCTGGTCGCCGACGGCAAGCCGGTTGACCAGTGGGTCAAGCGGGTTGCCGGCAAATCGCTTCAGTTCAAGACGGTGGGCGTCGGCCGGCCCGACGACGTGTCGCTGATCCCCTTCTACCAGGCACACCATCAGCGATTCACGGTCTATTGGGACCTGCTGACCGAGAAGGACTGGCAGCAGAAGCAAGCCGAGCACGAGGCCGAGCAACGGCGGTTGAAGGAACTGCAAGCGCGTACGGTCGACGCGGTCGTGCCCGAAACGCAGTCGGAACGGGATCACAACTATCAGGGCGAGAAATCCTCGGCCGGCATGTTCAACGGCCGGCACTGGCGGCACGCCTACCCGGGCGGCTGGTTCTCCTACGAGATGAAGATCGCGCCGGACCGGCCCGTTGACCTGATGGTCACGTACTGGGGCGGCGACGTGGGCAACCGGACGTTCGACGTCCAGATCGACGACCGCAAGATCGGCACGCAGACGCTCAACATGAACCGCCCCGGCGAATTCTTCGAGGTCGCGTATCCGATTCCGGAAGAACTCACCGAGAACAAGGACAAGGTTTCCGTCCGTTTCCAATCGCATCCCGGCGCGATGGCCGGCGGCGTGTTCGGATGCCGGATCGTCAAGCGGGAGGGGGATCTGAATTAGCGGATCGATCGGAGAAAGCGTCCAATTCGTTTCTCTTGCAGGAGGAGTTGCATCGCGGCGAGCCGCTCGCGTGCCTCGACGGCCCGCCGTTGGTAACCTTCGGCGTGCGGTCCGCCCTGCCGGTCGACTTGGTAGAGGTCGACACCCTCCACCCGCCGGGCAGCCCCGGGATACCGGGCGCGACCGAAGAAGTCGTATCCCGCTGCAACCGTCGCAGTAGACATGACCACCGCAAGAACCAACGGGCCGACGTACGCAAGCGGCTGATCGTGGCGAATGGCTGCGAATCATCAAACGGGCTGGCGTGAAGCCCAGGCCCAAATTGTTTCACAACTTGCGGGCGAGCCGGCAGACAGAGCTGACCCCCCACCCCCCCCTGTATATGGTATGCGAGTGGATCGCCAATCCCGCTCCAATCGCAGACAAGCACTACCGGGTGAGGTACCCCCTAGGGGAGTCGAACAATTGCAGGATTCCCCGAGGAATACGCATGTTTCAACCCAAGGCGGCACAGTATGCGGCACAGTTGGTGCAGAAAACGGCCCGGATGACCCACATTTGGCCGAAGTTATCGACGTCTGGCCTAGTCCTTAACCAAGCGTAGTCCCCGAGTTTTT
>Ga0307380_10006415_pt1 | contig 15453 bp, 7 predicted proteins | sample UN3MG_FD_202239 | JGI IMG/M metagenome (GOLD analysis project Ga0307380, IMG submission 202239) | Soil microbial communities from Risofladan, Vaasa, Finland - UN-3 | ecosystem: Environmental > Terrestrial > Soil > Coastal area > Acid sulfate soil | place: Finland: Risofladan, Vaasa | collected...
GACGTCTGGCCGTGGACGAAGCCCACAGAAAAATACCGGTTCGACTGTAGTAAACTCGAGCAGTGGGAGATTGTTTTCTCCCATATGGACAGACTGGGTCTTATGCTCCATATCATTACACAGGAGCAGGAAAATGACCAGGGCCTCGACGGCGGTGAGCTTGGCCGGCAGCGTAAGCTCTACTACCGCGAACTCATCGCCCGCTTCGCTCACCACCTTGCGCTGGTGTGGAACCTCGGCGAAGAAAATACAAATACCACCTCGCAGCGAAAGGCGTTCTGCCGCTATATTAAAGAGGTTGACCCTTACGGCCACCCAGTCGTTATGCATACCTACCCCGGCAAATATGAGGAGTTTTACAGTCCATTGTTAGGCTACGAGTACTTTGACGGCCCTTCGCTTCAGACAAACGATACGCACGCCCAGACGGTGAAATGGCTCGACCGCTCGACCTCTGCAGGCCGACAATGGTTCGTTAGTCTGGACGAAATCGGCCCCGCCCACACCGGTGTCAAGCCGGATAAAGATGACTTTTGGCACAATGAAGTCCGGAATAAACATTTGTGGGGACATCTGATGGCCGGCGGAGCAGGCGTCGAATGGTACTTCGGATATAAATTCGCCCACAACGACCTGAATTGCGAAGATTGGCGCAGCCGGGAGCACATGTGGGAGCTTACCCGCTACGCATTGGAGTTTTTCCACGGACATCTGCCGTTTACCGAAATGAGCCACAATGACAAACTGACCTCGGCCAAGGACGATTACTGCTTTGCCAAAACCGGCAAGATTTACGCTATATACCTGCCAAAGGGCGGCACGACACACCTCAACCTTGGCAACAGTTCCACTACCTTCACTGTCCACTGGTACAATCCTCGCAGCGGTAGTCCACTGCGAACAGGTACGGTCGCGGCAGTTTCCGGTCCCGGCTCGGTCGCCATTGGACATTCGCCGCAAGATACCAATAAAGACTGGGTCGCCTTGATAAAGGTAAAAAGATAAGACCTGGCAATAGATAGAAAATATGAAGGGCTGCAAGCGACGAACTTACAGCCCTTTTGTTGTGAATTCGGGTATCGTTTAGAGAGCTAACGCCGGTCGTGTGGAACGGTAACGGTTGCGCTGCGAACAGCAGCATTTCCACAGTCGTCCACGGCCTGATAGGTTATAGTGTAAAGTCGGTCATTGCCGGTCCCACTGCGTTCAGACCTTAGATAGATAGTGCCGTCATCACCTATCTGAATATCATCGGCAGTGTGCCCATCACCGATGGTGTTATCGCCTTCGTTCATCACGATGCTGACAAGTAAAACATCCGGCGATGCATCACATTCGTCGCTTACCGTCCAGGATGGAGTAATCTTGACCATCTTATGGGTTGGGGGCCACAGGACAGTGGGTGTAATGGAGAACTCGAATTCAGGCGGCGTTGTGTCGACGATGGTGAATGTGGCCGTCGTCGTGGCGGTATTGCCGTATTCATCCTCGGCGGTCCATGTCACCGTTGCTGAGCCGGTCGCACCGCATTCGTTCGGGATGCCCACAAAGTCGTTCGTAATCGTAACGCTTCCGCACTTATCGACAGCGGCTACACCGGCCAGCCAGGCATTCAGCTCAGCTACATTGTAGTTCCCATCGCACTCAACAGTTAAATCCTGCGGGATGGTCGTGAATACAGGCTGGGTCGTGTCCTGAATAACGATGGTTACCTCGTCGACATCAGACGCCCCTGCCCTATCGATTACTTCGAGGATGATAATGTGTTCACCGAATGAGAGGTTGCAGTCTATAATCCGGCCGCTTCCAATGAAGACATCGGCGTTTGGAGCACATGGATCGACTTTATGCCAATCAAAATAGACTATATCGTCATTGGTGCCGGGCGTAGAATCGGCGTCGCTTGAGCCGGAGGCATCGAGCGTGGCAGCCGCTCCCCAGGGAGCTTGTGCCTCAATTATCTGGTCGGGGCCGGCATCGGCGATGGGAATGTGATTGAACTCGTAAGCACCCATATCGATTCGACCTGCGATTACGCGGGGCTTGCCGTCGAGGTCGGTCTCGTTAGGTTCGGCTACGTAATCCGGATCGCCGGCGTTTATGCAAGGCGAATCCGGCTGCAAGCGATAGTCGGGCGACTCATAAACCTGCCGGATTTCTTCAGCAGATAAAGCTCTGTCGTAGATTGCGACTTCGTCGATTTTGCCGTTGAAATATAAACCATCATCTCTGGCGCCAATCAGTAAAGGCCTAATATTACCCGTCGGCGTTTTAGTAAACGTGGTGTCGGCCCATTTGCCGGCATCAACGCCATCAATGTAAAAGTCAGGAACTTTATTTTCGACTCTTACTACAACATGATGCCACTCACCGAGAGAAATTCTTGTACGGCTGTAAACACGTTCATGTCTAAGGGCATCCGCTCTAACGAAAGCCAATTGAGGTTCGGCACTCGTATTTGTCCGAAAATCAAAGGGATTATCTCGAGGTCCACCGCGCACACACTTTGTAACTATAGCCTGATATGAACCGCCTATTGTAACATATACCCACGCGGAAATAGTGATGTCCCCGGTGATATTCAAGGATGCATCATGCGGGACACTAACGAAATCTCCGGATCCATCAAAGCTCAATGCGCTTCCAATCCGACCGTCCGTCCATTGTGCTCCATAAACATTACCGTGATTGAAGCCGACTGAATCGTATGCTGTTGTTCCGCCGGCTTCGTCAAGCTTCCAGTAAGAAACGAGGCCAAAATACGGGGGTTGGACAAAACAGGGATCGGTATCGATGTTGCCATCGCCGGGCCAACCGCCCTGTACATCGCTGTAAGTAATCACCGCTGTGGCACCCATAGCCAAATATACCTCCTGAGGTCTGTCATCCCAGAGGATGCAGTTGGTCAGGGTCGGCCTGCTGCTGCCGAATTTGTTGTACATCCCGCCACCGTATATAGCTGAGTTGCTGGCGAACGTGCAGTTAATCAGCGTCGGGCTGCTCTCGGAGTTGTCCATCCCGCCGCCGTCCTCACCTGCCAAGTTTCCGATAAAGGTGCAGTTGGTCACCGTCGGGCTGCTTGACCGGTTCTGCATCCCGCCGCCGTCTTTGCTTGCCGAGTTGCTGCTAAACGTGCAGTTGGTCATCATGGGGTTGCTTCTGTCGAAGTTGAACATCCCACCGCCACCGTATGCCGAGTTTCCGCTAAACGTGCAGTTCGTTACCGTCGGGCTGCTGCTGTTGCTATTGTTCATCCCGCCGCCACTGTTTGCCGAGTTGCCACTGAAAGTGCAGTTGGTTAGTATTGGGCTGCTTTCGTTACGGTTGTACACTCCGCCGCCCTGGCCGATTACCCAATTCCCGTTGAACGTACAGTTGGTCAGCACAGGGTTGCTGTCGTCGTTACACATTCCACCACCGCCATAGCTGGAATTGCCACTAAATGTGCAATCGGTCAGACTCGGGCTGCTGCTGGCATTGTACATCCCGCCGCCGCCGCCGTTTTCACCGGCTGAGTTGCCGCTGAATATGCAGTTACTCAGCGTCGGACTACCGCCTTCATTGTACATCCCACCGCCGAACCCATCGCTCACTAAGTTATTGCTGAACGTGCAGTTGCTTACCGTCGGGCTGCCATCATAGTTGCACATTCCACCGCCACGGCGGTTTTCAGTAACACCGTGACCAGCGGTGATGGTGAAGCCGTCGAGGACGGCGGTTTCGTCACAACTGCTGCCGGTTACTATGTGGAGGCTGTTCTCGTCGTTGTTAGCAAAGTCTGGGCCATCGTCGCCCTTGATGTCACCGCTCAGGATGGTTTTATATACATCTATATCCCTGGCATTTGGGTCTGGGTGGCCGAAGCCGGCGTAGCCGCCCTTGATAACGACACCATTTTTGAGCTGGAACGTGGCTGTGCGGTTGTCGGACATTGCTGCAATCTCCTGGCCGTTACTACCGCTTGGTGGTGGCGGCGGTTGTGGCGGTTTGGTATATATGGTCGGCTTGTAGACGCCCTGGGCGACGCGGATTTCGTCGCCAGTTAGAGCAACAGCCAGAGCATCCTGAAGGTCGTTGAAGGCATCGAACCAACTCGAACCGTTATTTGCTCCCGCGGCGTCAGCATCCACGTAATAGGTTAGCTGTCTGGGCAATTGGCCAAACTGAGCAAAGATGCCATAGCCGGAGCCGTCCTGTCCCTGGCTCTGCCATACCACAGCGAACCTGCCGCTTTCACTTAGCGCAATATCAGGATACCATTGTTCATTCAATGTGTAAGTGTTAAGTTGAAATTCTTGATCTACTGGCATGCTAACACTGTTATAACGCTGCCCGAAGACACCATGAGAACTGCCGTCCTGGCCCTCACTGAACCAGACAACCACAAGCTCGCCACTATCATGCATGGCAGCCGAAGACTGATCTTGCCCGCCAGTTGTATAAGTGTTAACCATATAGGGACCGGTTATAGTATTGCCGTCCGGGTCAAAACGCTGAGCATAGACATCTCTTTGGCTCGGGTCGGGATGATAACTCCACGTTATAACGAAACTGCCACTACTATTGGTCGCGATTGATGAAAAATACGTGTAGTTTCCGCCTGTAATCTGGACGGCATTTCCTTTGGGCGTGCCATCCGCATTGTACATCCGGCACCTAACATAGGAATCCACCGGCGGATTGACCGGAGTACCCCGCCATGCGACAACGAAATCTCCCGACTCGTCCATTGCCACATCGGGAACGTATCCGTGAAGCAACTGGGAGATTTCAAAATCCGTTCCTTGAGGAACTCCCGAGGCATCGTACAGTCGCCCCATGACGTGCCAGTGCGCCCGATTACCGGGCAAAGGCTCAGGCCACTCCCAGACAATCACAAATGCTCCACTGTCATTCATTGCGACCCGGGGTTCTTTTTGCCTGTCGGCGGTGAAACTGTTAACCGGAAACTCGTCAGTTCGGGGCTGGCCATTTGCAGAGTAGAGACGTGCATAAACACCCTCACCATCAACATCAGGTCCTTCCCAAACGACGACGAAATTTCCCTCGCCATCCATAGCAACGTCGGGGTCGTCCTGATACCCACCGATGGTATTATTGATTTGAAACTCACTGTCCAGGGCCATGCCGGCTGCGTCAAATCGCCGGCCGTAAACACCGTCGCCGCTACCATCCTGGCCTTTACTTTGCCAAACCACCACAAAATTGCCTGCGGGGTCCATAGCGATGGCCGGGTGTTCCTGGTTATCATTTGCGTAAGTATTGACCTGAAACTCGGCCTGCAAGGCCACTGTTGTGCCTAAAATAACCGCGAAACTTAGAAGAATTGCTTTTTTCATCTGTGGTCCCTCTCAAAAAAAACCGGTATTTACAGCGCACGTATTGCGGAAAGATTGTGTTGTAATGTAGATAAAAACTCAAATAAAGGCAATTTTAAGTCCTCGCCTCCTTTCAATTATAAACCGGACGGAAAACCGTCCGAGTAATAGGCTCTGAAATTTATAAGCAGTTGTAAAGTTTTATTAGCCATTTTCGAACCTCCTTTTGCCCGTTTTGGGGCTAAAACCTCCTTCTTTATGGCGACTGAATGCCCTGCAGAAGGCTGAAAGTCTCGGCTCTCAATCTTTTTGTAGAACTAAAAGCAGTATATCTGATTAAGAAGCAAGATTCAAGTGATTTCTTATGGAACTTATGTAGATTTGTTAAAAGTCTTGATACTCAATGCCTCTGGCGGCAAAGCCCCAACGCCGAAGCACAGGCCGGTCTTTCCGGTATCCCATGTTGATTCGTCGACTGTTGTCGCGATTGAACTTCCATATAAGTAGCTTGTCTTCCAGCATCGAAAGGTAACTTTCCTGCCTGAACTTTCAACAATCGATTGTCACTTATATAACAACCAAGCTGCACACTTTAGTATAAAGAAAATAGGTTTTTTCCGCTATATTTTATCAGATGGTCCTAAAATCCAATTTTGGCCTAATAAGGACATTAAACAGGCCGAGCGAAAAAGCCCGGCCTGTTTGCGTATAATTATACACTTCTGGGCTTCGATATCAAGGAAATTTTGGAAAATCCCTGAACTGTGGGCAAAAAATCTGTTGCAAACGTTCATATCGGGCTTATAATGCCTTCGTATAACGTTGTGCGTATTGCGCACTGCGTAAGGAAGTAACAAAATACCAGGTACAATATACGAAATACGAACAAGGAGAAAACTCCTATGGAACCAATTACAGAGCTGGCAATCGACTTATTTGCCAAGGATTTGCCGTCAATGGACGAAATTAAGCAGCTTTCCGCGTTTGTCCATTCCAGCGAGATCAACCTGCTTAATTTTAGTGAACAGCTTGAAGAAAACATGAGCAAGGGCGGCCAGAAGGCTTCTCTGGCGACAGGTATCGGGCTATTTATTGTCGGCAGAAACGCTGAAGCCGCCAGGAAACTTCAAAAAGCCAAGGCCTGCAAAGAAAAATTCATATATTTGGTCTTTGCACTGCGGCGAACGGGCAATTTTGCTGAAGCAATCAAAAACCTGAAAAGAAGCGTTGAACACGGGGCCGACGCATTAAGCACAACGCTGGAAAAAGCCGCCACCTATCGTTATGCATCCGACTTTGAGGCCGCTGCCAAGGAACTCAAAACATGCACAAACTTTGAAAATGTAAGTGCCGAATACCACTACCAGCTTGCCCGCCTTCAGGAAGCGCAGGGGCTCTACGAAGAGGCAATGGACAACTACAAAACGGCTTTGGAATTATCGCCGAACCATCAAAGAGCACTCTTCCACTTAGCTTACCGCTGCGATTTGTCGGGCAATGAAGACGCAGCCATCGACTACTACAAGCAGATTGCTTCAGGGTCTCAGGTCTATGTAAGCGCTCTGCTGAATTTAGCTGTGCTTTATGAGGACCGCGATGAGCTTATGAAAGCATCCGAATGTGTTGATACTGCCTTGAAGTTTCATCCGAATCATCAAAGAGCAATCCTGTTCAAAAAAGACATCGAAAGCTCAAAAACAATGTTCTACGATGAGGAAAAAGAAGAGAAGAAAACCCGGAAGAGCCAAATTCTCGAAACACCTATCTCTGATTTTGAGCTTTCGGTACGGAGCAGAAACTGCCTGAAAAAAATGAACATATTAACGTTAAGCGACCTTTTGAATATCAGCGAGGTCGAGCTTTTATCTTATAAAAACTTCGGTGAAACGTCCCTTAGAGAAATCAGGGCCCTGCTCGACACAAAAGGACTGTTTCTTGGTATGGCGCTGGAGGAAAAGGAGCTTTCTTCAGGAGAAAGCCCTGAGGAGATTGCGACGGAAGATGAAGGACTGCTGAACAAATTTATAGACGACCTTCAATTGTCGGTGCGTGCTCGAAAGTGCCTGCAAAAACTTGAACTTCGCACGCTTGGTGATTTGATACACAAAACAGATGCGGAACTTCTCGGCTGTAAGAACTTCGGCGTAACAAGCTTAAACGAGATAAAAAAGGCCATCAGCAACCTTGGGTTATCACTTCGAACGTTAGATTAAGGGTGGTACGTCGCCGTGCCGGCGACGGCTAAACAAACACCGAAAGATTTGGGTAAACCCCCGAATGAATTTGGGGGCTAAACCAGAGGGAATTATCGGGGAAATCGGCGTTGTCCACTAACACCCAACCAGCCACAAATCACACTTCCCGCACCACAAACGGACCAGAGCAGAATGCTTTTTTGGTGCGGGAACGAATTTGCAAGATAGCAATTCCTTTACTTTTGCTGATAATTCTTGGCGGTTGCAAGGCAAGGCAGTTAGGCAGACCAACTCCACAGATGGATATCGAACCGCAGTTTTGGGTAAGGGTCCTGCTGCTCGATGATGTTACGGATTGTACACTGAAGATTCGCTCGTCCTTCAGAGTTGGTACCGGGGACAATCCAACAGCAAGCAGACGGTACTTTGGTCAAGACAATGTGCCGATAAACGTTGGCATATCCGGCGGCAGAATTACAATTGGCGGCCAAGCCTTTACAAGCAACGAAGTAATAATTTCACCCGACGAGCCATACATCCTTAACCTAAATGGCGGGGATTATCGCGGCAAATTAAAGCTACTAACCAATCCTGATGATAAATCTTTCGATGCAGTAAACCTTGTTCCACTCGAACCGTATTTAGCCGGCGTAGTGGGTGCCGAGATGCCCCACTACTGGGAACCGGCGGCACTGCAAGCGCAGACAATCGCAGCAAGAACCTACTGCCTGTATATGAAGAAGCGTTTTGGTATCAACCGCAGTTGGGACGTAAGAAAAACACAGGCGAGTCAGGTTTACCATGGAGTAAAGGCCGAATCGGATCATATTTGGGAAGCTGTCAACAGGACATACGGGCAGGTTTTAGTCTGTAAGGGGCCGGACGGCAATGAAGATATCTTCCCCGCTTACTACAGCTCAATCTGTGGCGGGCACACGGAAAACAGCAAGTACGTCTTCGGCGATTCTTTCGAGCCATTGGTTGGTGTGGCCTGTCCGTATTGTAAGGACGTTGCCAAGCTCAACTTATTGTTCTGGCCTATGGTTCAATTCGACAAGAGCTATGTCACAAAGAGACTTTTTGACAGGTACCCAAAATTAAAGGGGCTTGGAGAAATCACGAATATCAAAGCTACCAGGCAAAGTGACTATCAAGGTAACTATGGAAGATATTCGCGATTGACGTCAGTTAAGCTACTCGGTTCGACCGGCAAAAGCGATTTCCTGCGAGCCGAGGACCTTCGTCTGTCAATCGACCGAAGCGGGCGTAAGATAAAAAGTACGATTTGCCAAATCGTCAACTTGGGCGATAAATGGGCCTTTATGTCGGGCAGAGGTTTTGGGCACGGCGTAGGGATGTGCCAATGCGGTGCCGAAGGGATGGCAAGAGCGGGCAAAAAAGCAATGCAGATACTTCAGTTTTACTATCCCGGCTCTAAGATATCGACAATTGATTATTAGAAAAACACAAATAATAAAATGGGTAACTTCGAAGTTCTCTGTCAGGACTCGCATTCTCGGGCGCGTCAAGGATTATTAACGACATCACACGGTAAAGTTGAAACACCCGCCTTTATTCCTGTCGGCACCGCGGGTGCGGTAAAAGGTATCAGTCCACAACAACTCAAAGAAACCGGGGCCGACATTGTTTTGGCCAACACGTACCATTTGCTGCTTCGGCCCGGAGTCGAAGCGGTGGAGGCGCTTGGTGGGCTGCACAAATTTATGGCCTGGAATGGCCCAATCCTGACCGACAGCGGCGGATATCAAATCTTCTCCCTAAGCGGCCTGACGAAGGTCGATGATGATGGTGTTGAATTTTCCAGTCACGTGGACGGGACAAAAATATATCTGAACGCGGAAACTGCGACAGAAACCCAGAACCGGCTGGGTGCGGATATAATAATGTGCTTCGACGAATGCGCACCATCCGGGGCCGGCATACAACAACTAAAGAAAACCGTAGAAAGGACTGTCCGCTGGGCCGAGCGTTGTAAACAGGCGCACAGAAACTCCAAGCAGATGCTGTTTGCTATCGTCCAGGGCGGAATAAACGCGGAACTCAGAACACACTGTGCCTGCGAACTTGTCAAACTGGATTTTGACGGGTATGCTATCGGCGGATTAAGTGTTGGCGAAGGGCACGAAGATATGATAAAAACGGCTGCACATACAACGCAGCAATTGCCGAAAGATAAGCCTCGTTATCTGATGGGTGTTGGCAGACCTGCTGATATTATTGCGGCTGTGAAAGCCGGCGTTGATATGTTCGACTGTGTGCTGCCAACCCGAAATGGACGAAACGCCTTTGCTTTTACCGAAAACGGCCCTTTGCGTTTGAGGAACAACGCCCACATAAGCGATTCCGGGCCAATCGAAGGCGGCTGCGACTGCTACTGCTGCAAGAATTTTAGCCGGGGCACGCTGAGACATTTTTTCAATATTGGAGAAATGTTAGGCCCAATCTTAGTGTCGCTACATAATCTACGGTTTTACCAGAGATTGATGGCCAAAATAAGAGAGCTGATAGAAAAGAACGAATTTGCCGGCTGGTCAGCCAAACAATTAAAATGATTATTGATTATTGATAAAGGATACTTTAACATCTTATCAATAGTCGGTAATCGAACATTGACAATCAATTACGAAGGGAAAATGAAAATGAACAATTTATGGATATTGGCTCAAGCAGAATCTGGCCAGGGACTTTCCGGCATCAGCTCAGAGCCGGTCACAAAGGAAGGCGAAGCAGGAACGCTTGTACCCGACTCTAATGCTCCTGGAACCACAAGAGAAAAGCAAAGGCTCGGCGGTGGTTATTTCAACCTGGTTTTACTCGGCTTGATGTTCGTAGTGTTTTACTTTCTGCTTTTTAAGGGACCTCGCAAAAAACAACAGCAGCAAAAGCAAATGGTACAATCACTGGCAAAAAATGACAAAGTCAGGACAATCGGCGGCATTATCGGAACCGTCGTTGATATTAAGGGCGACGAGGTTACGCTAAAAGTCGATGAGTCGACCAACACAAAAATAAAAGTTGCCTCTTCAGCAATCGGAAAGAATATGTCGAAAGAATAATAGTTCGTAGTTCATAGTTCGTAGTTCGTAGATTACGAATTACCCAGTAGGTGATACACAATACGATATACGAGGGAAGTTATGGGCAAGAATCTGATGCCGAAAATCGTTATAATCATCGTTTTATTGGCCGTTGCAGGGTGGACTTTATATCCGCCAAGCAAAACCTTAAAGCCGGGACCGGACCTGGGAGGAGGAACAAGACTTATCTATCAAATTGACACGCAGGGGCTCGAAGAGCATGAAACGAGAGACCTGGCACAAAGAATGATAACGGTTCTGCGGAGGCGCATAGACCCTGCTAACATCCAAAACCTTATATGGCGTCCTCAGGGCAACACGCGCTTCGAAATACAAATGCCACTTGCAAGCGCAGAAACGCGTTTGAAACGGCAAAATTTCGAGAAAGCCAAGAGCGACCTACTGGCCGAAAATATAAGTCAGGCTAAAATTATGCGCTCGCTCGAAAAGCCGGCAGAAGAACGAGCGGCAGATTTCAATGATTTCACCCAAAGAGACCCTAATAGATTAACAATTCTCGAGACCCTCGCTAAAGCTGATGACGAACGCAAGGAGCTGCAAAATAAGAGAGATGAACTCAATACAGAACTCGAAACTGCAGAAAATACGATGGCTTCGAATAGTATCGACCCCAACGAGGTGAAGCTAAACATCGGCCAGTGGAGCAAACTCGATGAGAAGGAACTCATAGAATCACTAAAGGAGTTTGTCGATGCTAATGAGCATGTTGAGCTGCTTGGCAAGTACATAAAGAAATATTCCGAGTGGGCGGAGGTTGTCAACCAGCTAACCGACGCCGAATTTGTCGAGAAATATGAGAAAGCAAAAACGGCCCTCGATAAATTAAACCTGACAGAAGACCAGATAGACTTCTGCCTGGAAATGCCTGCCAAGTCAAAGGATAGGCAGCTGGAAATCAAAAGACTAAAAGTCGAGTTTGCCGACCGGGTGGAGAAGATCGAGTCAGTAGTGTCGGCGTTCGACGAGTACCGTCCTTTCCAAGGCAGACTGGACGACCCGAAAGACCTTCAGCGGATGCTAAAAGGCGCCGGCATCCTGGAGTTTAGAATCCTGCCGACCACCGACCAGCCGGAACTGGATGCCGACGAGATAACCAGACAAGGTGACCTGCTAAAGACAAAGGGGCCTAAATTTGCTTCAGCCGCCTCAAAAGGCAAATATGTATGGTGCGAAATAGAAAATATCAAAGAATGGAATGTATCTAACTCGATTGGGGGGCAGTTTGGCGAGAAGTACTTTGTGCTGGCAAGTAACACAAAAGACGAGACTATGCTGCACAGCCTTGAAGAGCAACGGCCGTGGAAACTCGAAAGGGCCAGGCCATCCACGGACGATATGGGGCGAAGGGCCATCGGTTTTTCACTGAATGACAAAGGCGGACGGCTGTTCGGTAACCTTACGGGAAGAAATGTTGACCGGCCGTTGTGTATTCTGCTGGACGGTATCGCAATATCCGCTCCAAGCATTAATGAGAGAATAGGCGCTTCCGGCATAATAAAGGGCAGCTTCAGTCAAACAGAAATTTTTGATATGGTCGATAAGCTGAATGCCGGCTCTTTGCCGGCCAGGCTGATAGAACAGCCCATCTCGGTAAAAACAATCGGGCCTTCCATCGGCGCCGACAACCGTAAAAAAGGTATCAGAGCCGGTCTGATTGGCTTATGCCTGGTGGTGCTCTGTATGCTGGCTTACTATACCCTGGCCGGCTCAATCGCCGATGCGGCACTGCTTATGAACCTTTTATTTGTGCTCGCCATAATGGCGCTTATACGAGCAACGTTCACATTACCGGGCATCGCCGGCATCATCCTGACAATCGGTATGAGCGTTGACGCGAACGTGCTTATTTTTGAGAGAATCCGCGAAGAACAGCAGCGAGGCTCGTCACTTAGAATCGCTGTAAGAAACGGCTACCAGCGAGCATTTAGAACCATTTTCGATGCCAACCTCACGACTTTCATCACGGCTGCGATTCTTTTCTGGGTAGCTTCGGAAGAAATAAAAGGCTTCGCCCTCGTTCTTATGCTCGGCATCGCCTCGAGTATGTTCACGGCATTGTTTGTGACCCGGGTGATGTTCGATTTTCTTTTATCGAGGCGAATTATCAAAGAGCATTTAATTATGCTGAATCTAATAGGCACACCAAATGTAAACTGGATGGCATCGCGTCCCATTTTCCTGGGTATATCAAGTGTGTTTATTGCAGCCGGTCTTTTTGTGTTCTTTACAAGAGACGATGCAAAGAACAATAAATACGATATCGAATTTACGGGCGGAACCGCCGCGGTACTCAATCTAAAAGATGGTGTCGAGCTCACGAGGCAGCAGGTTGAAGATAGAATCCACGACATGGGAACCAGCCTTGACAACGCCGCGCTTGCAACAGCCAACGTTTATAGCGTCGGAAAATCCGGTAGACAATATGAAATCAACACAACAGAGACAAACAAGACCTCCACTACTATTACTTTCCCTGAATCGGCGCAGCATACTGACAAAAGTGTTACTTCAGCAATAAGAGAAGCGGAGCGTGAATTTGGCGGCAGACTAAACAATTTGCTCGTAACAAAACACAACAGCGCGGTCGTATTTCTCGTAACAACAAGCCAAATGAACAAGTCCCTGGTAAAAAATGTACTAACAACCGCTTTTGCCGATGCCAACGTTTTTGCTGATGCTAACGTTGGAGAACCACAAGTCGATGAGGTTGTCAATGACGCGATACTCAAGGCTTTCGAAGACGAGCTGGAAATCCAGCGCAATCTCGGCCCGAAAATCATCTCGCAAGAAAAGATAACCGAAGAGCTTGTTGATTCTCAGCCCGAACTTGCTGAGTTTCTTGGCGGAATTAAAATCATCTGCGAAATCGAAAGAGCCGCTACAGCCGAAGAAATCAACTCTCGATTGGCGGATTTGCAATACAAGCCGGACATGCAAGACCTTAATCCGTATCAGCACAAAATTCTGAGTGCAGACGCTACAGCGATGGACCCCAATCGACCGGCAAGCTCCTTCATGTACCTGAGCGTTGAGCCGGAAGCGGGCTTCCGCGAGCTAACCGAGGATGAATGGACGCGGTTTGTCGAAAACGAAAGAACAAAAGTGTTGGCGGCAACGAGACTTGAAACATCACTTCCCCGAGTGACACAGATAGACCCCTCAGTCGGCGCAGAGGCAAAGACACGGGCACTGATAGCTATTGTCCTGTCATTATTCGCAATCGTTACATATATCTGGGTCCGCTTCGGCGATGTCCGGTACGGCCTTGCCGCGATTGCAGCGCTGGTGCACGATGTATGCATTACGTTAGGCGCCATCACGGCCTGCACATATATCGCATCAACGACAATAGGAGAGAAACTTTTGATAGGAGATTTCAAAATCAACCTGGGAATAATAGCGGCACTGCTGACCATCATCGGGTACTCTCTTAACGATACGATTGTAGTTTTCGACCGTATTCGTGAAAACCGGCGCAAGGGCCGGCTCAATCCACAGATAATTACCAGCAGCATCAACCAAACCATCTCCAGAACCATCCTAACATCCTTCACAACGTTTATAGTTGTGCTGATAATGTATATCTTTGGCGGACAGGGGCTAAGAGGTTTTACCTTCGCAATTGGTCTGGGGATTATTGTAGGTACTTATTCTTCCATTGCGGTAGCCGCACCGATATTGCTGCTCGGGACGAAACCAGGAAGTGAAAAAGGGCGTAAGAACAAAAAGGCATAAGTGCACAAGAGCATAAGGACGCAGGTATTTTGTGCATTTATGATGGACAGCTAAGCAGCCATAAGTGGCGAAAATGCCAAAGGACTTCAAAATCGGAATGTTTGTGGGCCTGGTACTGGCAATCGGTGCTGCGCTGTGGCTCTCTACCCACCCGAGCCTAAGTACAAGAGCAAGAATGTTGGGCCCTGAGAGCGCTGGAGCTGAAGGGGAACGAATCGAGCAGCCAGGCTTTGAGCCGAACTGGGCGGACAGCCGCTCGACTGAAATAGACATCGAGAGTGAGAAAAAACAAGCGAAAGAAATCCCCAGATACCATACCGTGCGTGAGGATGAAACGCTATCGGGCATTTCCTATCAATACTACGGCTCCGAGAACAAATGGCAAAAGATTCTTGATGCCAACCGAGATATCATAAAAGATGTGAAAAAACTCAAGCTGGGAACGAGATTGTTCATCCCCGATTGAAGCCGACATACGGTTACTCAGGCCGGCCTATAACGACAATTGTACTTCCGATGAAGCCGCCCCAGTCCTCATACACTTCGAGAGTATAGATGCCGGGCTGAAACGGGCCAAGCGTTGCGGTTACGGGATAATCGCATATGCAGAAGCATGCCCCCGGAATATATTCAATTTCATAAATCGTAATCAGGTTCTCCTCTACCGTCATTTCCAGCCCAAGCTTATCCGTGCAGCAGTTGGCAACCATCATATCTTCGAAATGAATATATTGACCATCTACGGTAGCTGTGAATCGTGTTTGACCGGGCTGTTCGGCTGAGAATAAGGCGGGCGTCTCCTGGTTACAGTCTTCTATTTGATAAGTTATGCCCGGCTGAATCGTCTCGCCGATTGTGACTTCGACAACGCCAAGTGACTGTCCATAATTATCAAAGACCTCCACGGTGTAAGTTCCATCTTCAAATGGTCCCAGTGTCGCCGTTATGGGAAAATAGCACATGCAGTCGCACAGGCCTCCATAGCCAATCTCATAGAGGGTGATTTGGTTGCCGTTTATCTCCTTATCCAGACCAAGCTCATCCGGGCAGCAATTGGCGTACATCAAGTCCTCAAAATGAATGTAG
>Ga0307380_10006417_pt1 | contig 15452 bp, 10 predicted proteins | sample UN3MG_FD_202239 | JGI IMG/M metagenome (GOLD analysis project Ga0307380, IMG submission 202239) | Soil microbial communities from Risofladan, Vaasa, Finland - UN-3 | ecosystem: Environmental > Terrestrial > Soil > Coastal area > Acid sulfate soil | place: Finland: Risofladan, Vaasa | collected...
ACAGCGCCGCGTGGGCCATGAGGCGGCCGAGGATCAGCATGTTCTGGAGTTCCCATCCGCCCGGCTGGTCGAACACTTTGTCGAGGACATAACTCTGCCAGAACTCGATAAGGGCATCGGCCTCGATCAGGTCGTCGGCGCTTCGGGCAATGCCGACGTACCGCCACATGAGCGCTCGGAGACTGTCGCTCACGTCGGGCAGGTGGAGTTCGCCCCGGGTGGAACGGCTGACGTCGCTGCGGATCCGCTCGGGCGCCTCGGCGCCGGCCCTGTCCCCAGCCGAGGTGCCGGCCAGGTCCTCCACGATGTGCCGGCCCGCCAGGCGCCCGTACACCAGGCCCTCGAGCAGGCTGTTCGACCCAAGCCGGTTCGCCCCGTGAAGCCACGTCGAGGACGCCTCGCCGCAGGCGTACAGGTGTCCGAGGCTGGTCCGCCCGACGGCGTCAACCCGCACGCCGCCAACCATGTAGTGGGCGCTGGGGCGGACCGGGATCCGGTCGCGGGCGATGTCGATGTCGAACTGGGCGCACGCCTTGGCGATGCCCGGAAACCGACGCCGCACGTTGGGGCCAAACCCCGTTAGGTCCAGGAAGACGTTCGTGGCGCCGGTCTTTCGCATGTGGTCGAGAATAGCGCGGCTGACGATGTCGCGCGGGGCCAGGTCGCCCATCGGATGGTAGGCGTGCATGAACGGCCGGCCCGCCTTGTCGACCAGCCGGCCTCCCTCGCCGCGCACCGTCTCGGAGATCAGGTGCCGGCTGGCCCCGGCAATATACAGCGTGGTCGGATGGAACTGGACGAACTCCAGGTCGGCCAGCACGGCCCCCGCCCGGTACGCCATGGCCAGGCCGTCACCGGTGGCCACTTCGGGGTTGGTCGTCTCGCGATACATCCGGCCCAGGCCGCCGCTCGCCAGGACCGTCCGACGGGCACGCACCACCAGCATCCCGTGCTGGGCGTGCCACGCCAGAGCCCCGACAACGGCCCCGTCGACCACGAGCAGGTCGATGACGTAGGTGTTGTCGCGGACGTCGATGGATTCGCTCTGCGCGACCCGGTCGAGGAGGGCGCTGGTGATTTCCTTGCCGGTCTCGTCGCCACGGGCGTGAATAACGCGCGGGGCGGAGTGGCCACCCTCGCGGCCGGCACTGATTCGGTCGCCGACCTTGTCGAACTCGGCGCCCCAATCCATGAGTTCGCGGATGCACCCGGGCGCCGCCCCGACCACCTGCCGCACGACCGTCTCGTCGGACAGGCCGCAACCGGTGGCCAGCGTGTCGGCCACGTGACTTTCGATGCTGTCGTCGGGCACGATGGCCGCCGCAATCCCGCCCTGGGCGTAGAAACTGTTCGATTCGGTCAGAGCCCGCTTCGTCAGCAGCGTCACGTGCAGGGCCGGCGCCATCTCGAGCGCCGCCCGCAGCGCCGCCACGCCGCTGCCGATCACCAGCACGTCCGTAAAGACCTGCGGCAGCCTGGCCGTGTCAAACGCCGTCAGGTAACGGCGAACCTGGGCATGTCGTCGCATCAGCGCCTCCCGCAAAAGCGCGATGATACGCCCGCGCGGACGCCCGCACAAGATGAAACGGACCGGCTGGATGGGTCACAGGAAGCCCCGGGCACCGCCCGGAGATCAAAGGCCGACGCCGCACATCGCCCGGAAACCGGGACCCTACCTCCGCCTCACGAACCCTTGCCGCCCGGCGGCGACGCCGGCAACGCCAGCCGCGGGGCCGAAAGGTCCAGCCGGTACATGATCTGGTTGTAGTCGTAGCGCGGCGTGGGGACCGTGGCGCCGGAGAACGCCTGGGTGTAGGTGCCCTCGAAGTAAATGATGCGGCCGCCCTGCTGGTCGAAGAACGGGTGGTGGACCGGGTTGTAAAAACTGTAGGTGTCGTGAGTCACGATCTTGCGGGCGGTCCGCCAGGGCCCTTCCGGGGCGTCGGCCTCGGCGTACCAGATCTCGCCCAAGGCCGACGTGCCCCAGAACTGGCAGAAGATCATGATCCACCGGCCGCGGTACGCGTTCCAGCGAACCGACCCGCGGTGGGCGCGGACGGGCTTACCGCCCTCGGCGTCGCGCAGGTCCATCCAGACTTCGCCGGAGGCGATCTTCCCGGCCGCGACCAATTCGTGATGCCGGTCGACGTTGACGGCGGCCGTGTCGCGCTTCCAGCCCCAGACGAGCCGGCCCGCGGCGTCGCGGTCCAGGGCCGGGGCGTTCTTGTCGAAGCCGCTGCCCGCGGCCAGGCACGTAAACGCCTCGTACGCGGCCGGGTCGAGCAGGCTCTTCCAGTCGGCCTTGACGCGCACGAACGGATACGGCTGGGCGAAGTACGAGTACGCCTGGTCGCCGACGGTCACGCGGGTCGCCTGCCCCTCGGGATGCAGCCGCACGTCGTCGGCCAGGCGCACCAGGGGCTCGAACACCTCCTTCTCGTCGTTGTAGACCATCAGGCCGTGCTCGAGGCGCTCGCTGAGGCTCTTCATGAGACTGTAGTGCGCGACGAGGCGCTCGCGGCCCGACTCGTCGGCCACCGTGACCAACCCGTCCAACCAGACCATGCCGGCCTTGGGCAAGGGGGCCATCTTGCGGCTGAAGCCGTCGTCGCCGACGACGTACGTCAGGTCGACGCCCACCGCGGGGTCCAGGCCGCCGCGGTCCGGCAGTTCCGACGTCGCGCCCGACGTGGCGAACTGGCCCAGCGGATACGAGGCCCGGTTCGTGTCGCCCCAGAACCAGTAGAGTTTCCCCCGGTACGGCACGCCGAACACCGAGTCCTGGCCCAGGACGCCGCCGCTGAGGACGGGGTCGTGCGTGGGCGGCCGCCGGCCCGCCAGCACCGAGTCGCGGTAGATGCCCTGGCCCGTCACGCGGTACAGTCGCTCGGCGATGTTGAGGCGTTGGACGGTCAGCCTGGCGGTTCCGCCCGGCGTGGTCCGCAGCCGGGTGCCCCGGTATCCGAAACCGTCCTTGGGGAACTCGTAGCCGTGACTGCTGACGTGGAAGAACACGTCGCGGTCCATCAGACCCGGCTCATGGAAGGCCACGAGGCCCGCCGAGTCGGTGACGTAGCGGACCTCGTTGACGGTCTTCAGTTCCACGAGCGGCACGCCGCGGCCCGTGTCCTTGTCCACGACCTCGATAACGAAGTACCGCTCGGGCCCCTGGGCAGCCCGGGCACCGCCCGGCAACAGGAGCAGCCCGACGATCGCAGCGCCGCCAAGAATCCATCGGCATCGCATGAGATTTCACCCTCCGGCATCATCGTGAGGACGCGCCACCCGGGCGATGGCACGGCTCGGCACGGGCGGCGGACGGCCAGGGGCCAAGACCCTCACGCCACGCGGGCGGGCGCGGAACCCTTCGGCGGCTCGGAAACGACCTCGTTCGCCAGCACGCCGATGCCCTCGACCTCGACCTCGATGCGGTCGCCCGGCTGCATCGGCCCGATGCCGGCGGGGGTGCCGGTGGCGATGACGTCGCCGGCCTCGAGGGTCATGATGCGGCTGGCCCAGGATACCAGGTATCGGCAATCGAAGATGAGTTGGTCGGTGCCGGACTGCTGACGGACCTGGCCGTTGAGGCGGCTCGTTACGGCCAAGCGGCCCGTGTCGCCGGGGTCGGTCTCGATCCACGGTCCCATGACGCCGAATGTGTCGAACCCCTTGGCCCGGGTCCACTGGCCGTCCTTGGCCTGGAGGTCGCGGGCCGTGACGTCGTTGAAGCACGTGTAGCCGAGGATGCAGCGCTGGGCCTCTTCGACGGGCACGCTTCGGCATCGCCGGCCGACGACGACGGCCAGTTCGGCCTCGTAGTCGACGCGTGCGGCCATCGCCGGGTACACGATGGGCTGGCGGTGGCCGGCCAGCGCGGTCGTCGGTTTCATGAAGAGGACGGGCTCGTCGGGGATGGGCTGGCCCATTTCGGCGGCGTGGTCGCGGTAATTCAGGCCGACGCAGAGCATCTTCGACGGGCGCGTGGGCGCCAGCAGGGCCACCTCGCCCAGCGGGTACGTGGTCTTCATGGGCGCGAGGCCATCGAAGAAGGGGCGCAGGAGTTCGCGGACCCGGTCGCCCTCCACGATGCCGTATCGAATCTGATCCTCGACCAGGAACCGAACCAGCCGCATCGCCACTCCTTCCTGACCCTACGGTGCGGCCCCGGCCCCGCCGGGCCGGGTGCCGATCATCGCCCACCACGTCTGGCACGGCAGACCGTCGTTCAGCGAGGCCGGCAGAAAACTGCACGGGCTGGCGAGGAAGTCGGGTACGCCGGCCGCCCGCGACCACTCCAGCGGCCGATGGTCGCCGTTACCGATGCGGAACCCGAAGCGGAAAACCCGCCCCCGCTCGCCCTTCAGGGGCCCTAGTTCCTTCATCGGAATCGCCGCCTCGTACAGCGTGTAGCCGATGGCCTGGTCGCGCGCGATGTCGGCCAGGGCCCCGTCCACCGGTCCGTACCAGGCGTCCTGGTTGCCCGGCACGTGCGTCCGCAGGACGGCCCGCGGACCGCGGAGGCGAACCACCTGGGCCCCCTGGGGACCGAACGCGATGGCCATCAGATGGTCGGTGTCGCGGAAGGCGCCCTCGGGCAGCGCGGCGTCGCGGGCCGGGTGCCCGAAATCGTCGTCGGCCCGTCTGGCCAGGCCCCACGCCAGTTGAATGGCGTCGCCGTCGAAGGCGTGCTCGCCGGCCCGGTACGTGCTGCGTTTGCGGCGGACGGCGGCGGCAAAGTAGAAGAACTCCTTGTCCCAGGCGGTCCGGACCTCGGCCCAGACGTCGCCGCTGGGGTCCTCGAGCACGACCGGGTCGATGCCCTCCCAGTCCGACAGGCCGTACCCGACCTCGATGGTCCGCTCGGCCGCCTGGGCCGGCCACACGACCTGCTTGGACCGGACGTACTGATCGTCGAGCGAGGTGACGGCCTCGATTTCGTACGGCCGGCGGCCGGCCTCCTCGGTCACGTCACACTCGAAGGTGACTTCGCGGGCCTGGCCGGCCTCGAGCGGGAACTGCTGTTTGCTCTGCCTGGCCTGCCACCCTTCCGGCAGCAGCAGCCCGGCCACGCCCTCCTGCTTGTGGGGCCGGTGGCTCTGGACCCACAGGGTCACGTTCGCCTTGCCGGGGATGTCGCCGCGGACGATGCTCTCAATGTGCACGGTGGCCGGCGCCAACCCCATGAACCTGGCCTTGCGGAGGCGTTCGCGCACCTGGTCGGCCTTCAGTTCGCCGCTGACCAGGTAGACGGGCGCCTCGCCGAAGGGGACGATGAGTTGCCGGCCTTTCCAGATGCCGACCGGTTGACCGACGACGTCCAGGGCCTCCAGACCCAGGCCGTCGTCCAGCACCAGGAGGCCGTGGTCGGGGGCTGACGGGTCGGTGCCCACCCACGACCAGACCACCGCGACGCGCCGCTCGGGCCCCGAGAAGACGTGGGCCGCCAGCAACGGCACGTCGGCCCAGGCCTCGCCCTCGTAGGCGGCCCCGTCCAGTAGGTGCGTCATCCAGGCATAGGCGGCGGCCGACCAGAGAGGCGTCGGCAACCCGCGGTCCCACGACACGTACACGCGCTCGGCCCCGACCGCCAGCGCCACGATGTGGCGGGTCACCAGTTTCCAGGCCTGTCTCTGGGGCGACTGGGCGGCGGGGTCGTCGCCGGTACCGCCGACGACGGCCCGCTTGACACCCATCCGCCGGGCCATCTGGATGCCGTAGTCGAGCGACCGCCGGTAGGCCCCGCTCCGCAGGTTCGGCGCCCCGGCGTCGGCGTCGACCGAGAGGCTGACGCCATCGGCGCCGGCCAGCACGGGGCCTTCCGTCAGGACGTCGGCCAGGACGTCGGGCGACGTGGCCACCCAGAGATGCGCGGGGGCCTCGCGCCGCCGGACGGTCTCGATCAGGCCCGACACGACCTGGCGGTACGACGCCACCGAATCGGCCGGCGCCGCCGGGTCGAAAACGGGCCGGCGACCCATCTGCCAGTCGGGAACCTTTTCGACGTACTGCTCGATGGCGTCGCCCGTCGCGGCAGCAAAGGCGTCGGGGTCGGCCTGGCGCTTCGCGGCGTCGAACGCCACAACGGGCATCGGCACGAGGCCGGCGCCGGAGACGGCATCGAGGGCCGCCGCGTCGCCGCTCCAGTCGAAGGCCAGGTGCCGGACGCCGAGCCGCCGGCAGACCTCCGTCGCCTGGGCCGGCAACTTCCCGGTCGGGACGACGAGTCCGAACGGGCTCGACGGGTCCGGCCCTTCGACCGACGGGTGGACCACCGCGAGGCCGCAGGCCCCGCTGGCGCTACGGCCCTGGCAGGTCGCCGTGACCAGGACGTGGTAGTAGCCGAAGGCCGACAGTTCCTCAAGGCCCAGGTCGGCCGCCGCCCCGCCCGAGGCGTCCGTAAAGACGGACGGCAACGTGCCGGACGCCACCTTGCGCCCGTAGAAATCCTGAGCCAGGTACCTTAACTCGACGGCCGCCGGGGCGCCGGTCGACCGGACGGTCACCACCAGCCGCACGGGCAGGTCGCCGTCCGGCCCCATCCGGTAGAACCCTCCGGGCACGGTCGGGGCAACCTGGACGGCCAGCGCGGCACCGGCCTGGGGGGCCGACGGCGTCTCGTAGGCGTACTGGTGGAAGACCTGGTTGAGGATCCGCCACTGGAGGGCTGTCAGGTTGAGCGACTGGATGGCCTCCGGAGGGAGTGCCGCCATCTCGCCGGGGGCGTCCTCGGCCACGGGCTGGGCCGGTTTGGGGGAGATGTCGGGCTTGGCGGCGGCGGGCGACTCGGCCGACGCCGAGACCGCCCAGACGAGCACGACGCTGACGAATACCCCCAGGGCACCGCGTGTCCCCATAGACGTTCTCCTCCAGAGCAAGACGCGGATTATAGCGCTCAGCCGGATGGGGACAAAGCAAAAACGGACACGGCCGGAGGGGCCACCGAGGCGGCGCCGCGCGACGGACCGGGCCTCACCAGGCCGCCAGTTCGCCGACGATCTCTTCGACGAGGTCCTTGATGGTGATGATGCCGAGGGCCCGGCCCCTGGCGTCCTCGACGATGGCCATCGCGGCCCGGTCCTTGCGCATCCGGAACATCGCCGCGCTGACCGTCGTTTCGGGTGACATCCGGACGAGGTCGCGGCTCATGATTCGACCGAGGTCGAGCGACTCGCTCGGGCCGGCCAGGACGTCGTTGATGCGGATGATGCCGACGACGCGGTCCCGGTGATTCTCGTAAACGGGCAGGCGGCTGAACGAGTGCCGCCTCAGTTCGGTGCTGAGCCGCTGGTGGCTGATGTTCGACGGCACCGCCGCCACGCTCCGCAGCGGGATCATCACCTCCTGGATGGGCCGCTCGCGGAGGCCCAGCACCCTCTCGACAAGTTTATCCTGGTACCCGCTGATGACGCCCTCGGCGGCGCTCTCGCGGATGACGGCCCGCAGCCGCTGTCGCGGCGTGAACGGATTGGCGGCCTGGCCCCCTCTCTTCGTCGAGACGCGCAGCACGAGTTCGCTGACGCCCTTGAGCGCCGGCACCAGGCCGATGCCGCGCAACACCTGGTACGCCCACCGCATCGGGCGCGCCATCGGATACGCCCACCGGTCGGCCTCGAGGGCGAAGATGCTCTTGGGCGTGACGTCGGTGAAAACGAAGAAGATCGGCGTCAGGATGGCCGTGGCCAGGACCTCGACCCCGATGGGCGTGTCGGCCCAACCGGAGGCCGCCACCAGCGTCGTGATCATCATCGTCGCCAGGTACACGCCGCCGTTGTAGCCGATGAGACAGACGATGATGACCCCGCGCAGGTCGCGCACCAGCGTCAGCAGCATCCGGGCGCGGGGGTCGTTCTGCCCGACGCGCAGGCGCAGCCGGATGCGGTTCAGCCGATACAGGCCGGTTTCCATCCCGTTCGCGAGGGCCGCCACGGCGATGCCCACGAGGGCCAAACCGCAGAGACCCCACGGATCCAGGAACTCGAGCACGGCGTCCATCAGTCGCCACCTCGTGCCGGCGGAAGCGATTCGTCCGCCGCCTCGTCCTCGCCCGGCGAGAGACGCAGCCGCACGAGCGTCACGCGGCGGCGGTGGACCTCCTCGACGGCGAACTCCAGGTTCCGCCACCGGGCCGTGTCGCCGCGGTCGGGCAGCCGCCCCAGCAGGTTCGCCACAAACCCCGCCACCGTCGTGTAGCGGGCGCCGCCCTCGGGCAGGTCGATGTCAAAGAGGTCTTCCCAACTGCGGATCGAGAGGTTCCCGGCCAGCAGGTACTCCGACGGGCCGAGGCGCCGGACCGGCTCGACGGCGGGCTGGTCGGTCTCATCCTCGATCTCGCCCACGATCTCCTCCAGGCAGTCCTCCAGGGTCACCAGGCCCGCCAGGCCGCCGTACTCGTCCACGACGACGGCCAACTGGATCCGACGCGACCGGAACTCGCCGAGCAGCCTCTCGACGGTCTCCGTCTCCGGCACGTAGTAGACCGGCCGCACCAGGGCCGAGAGCGGCCGGTCGGCGTTCAGAAAGGCCGTCTTCGCGTAGACGATGCCGACGACGTTGTCCATGCGTCCCTCGTACACGAGGATCTTGGTCTTGCGGGAGCGGCGGAAGATGGGCAGCGCCACGCGGGTAGGCGTACAGAGGTCGCAACCGATGATCTCGACGCGCGGCGTCATGACCTCGCGGACCTTCACCTCGCCCAGTTCGAGGATGTCGGCCACCATCTCGCTCTCGGCGCTCGAGACGGTACCCTCGTCGGCGGCCACCTCGACGACGGCCTGGAGTTCCTCGGTGGTCAGGAAACCTCGCTCGGCCCGACGGCCCCCCGTCACCAGGCGCGCCAGCGGACCCACGACCGCGTACCCCAGAATCACCCGGACGGGAAGCACCACGTACTCGAGCACCAGGAGCGGCAGGCTGGCCACGGGGGCCAGGGCCCCCGGCATCGTGGCCGCCAGGCTCTTGGGCGTGACCTCGCCGAACACGATGACCAACAGCGGCGTCAGCGTCCCGATGGCGAACTGCCACGCGCCCACCTTGTCCGGGTGCCGCTCGCCGGTCTCGTGCATCAGCATGACGCCCATCACGAAGAACGCCGTGTTGACCGTCATGTTGCCGAACAGAACGGTTACCAGCACCCGCCGAGGGTCATCCATGAGGCGTGCGGCCGCGCGATGGAAGGGGCTGCGCGACACCCGGTACCGCCGCAACTGCTCGCGCGACAGGTTAAAGAGCGCCGTCTCGGACCCCGAGAAGAACGCCGACGCGCTCAGCAAGAGCGCCATCACAACCAGGTGCCAGGAGAACTCGGCCAACTCGCTCAGCATGAACCGCCCTCGTCAGCACACCGTCCGCGTGGCCGCCGCTCGTCCCCCGCCCACGCTCCGCCGGCCGGTGGCCGGCAGGGCCCGCGTTTCCGTCACCCCAGGGCGCCGCCCGTGCGGCACACGAACAGGTTGTCGTGTCCGGGGACGACCAGGTCGGCAATCTCCACGACGTCCCCGAACGATTCCTTGGCCTTGGGGAGGTCCCACGGCTCGTCGCCCAGGTTCGCGTACTCGAAGTGGTCGCGGGTCAGCACGGCGTCGCCGGCCACCACCAGGCTCTGGATGGCCGTGTACACCAGGAGCGACGCGTGGCCGGGCGTGTGCCCGAACGTCGGGAACAGGTCGACGCCCAGGGCAAACCGCTCCGGGGCCGCCCCGACGCGCTTCAACACCGCCCGGCCGGGGTCCTCGGCCTCCGTCTCGGCCTGCGCCCAGCGTATCTCCTCCTCATACATCGACCAGGCGGCCTTCTCGAACAGAGCGATGCCGCACCAGTGCGCCGGGTCGAAGTGCGTCAGAAACACGTGCGTCACCGCCTCCGGCGCCAGGCCCGCCCGGTAGTACAGGGCCGCGCGCAGCACCTCGGCCGGCCAACCGGGGTCCACCACCATCACCAGGTCGCCGGAGCGGACGAGCGTGGCCGTGGCGTACTCGTTGCGTGCGGCCACCTTCTCGGACCAGTAAGGGTTCTTCCGGAGGCTGCCGATAGCCAGGACATCGACCCGCACCTCAGACATACGCGCCCTCCACCTGCAGGCGGAATCGCCCGTACCACTTTAGGCGGCCCAGGTCCGCGCGGCAATCCAAAACCCTTGACCCGCCGACGGGGGGGGCCTACGGTACGGTTCGCCACGCGGACAACTGCGGCGGAGGTCACGACTGTGCGCATCCTCTACCTCGACATCGACACCCTCCGGGCCGACCACCTCGGCTGTTACGGGTACCCCAGAAACACGAGCCCGAACCTCGACCACCTGGCGGCCGAGGGCGTCCGGTTCCAGAACTGCTACGTCTCCGACGCCCCGTGCCTGCCCAGCCGCGCGAGTATGTTCACCGGACGCTTCGGCATCCACACCGGCGTCGTCGGCCACGGCGGCACGGATGCCGACCTGCGGCCCATCGGCCGCGAGCGGGGCTTCAATACGATGCACCAGCGCGGCGGGCTCGTCTGGCAATTCCGCCGGCGCGGTCTGTACCCCGTGAGTTTCAGCCCGTTCGCCGAGAGGCACTCGGCCTGGTGGTTCTGCGAAGGGTGGCGCGAGATGGTCAACTCCGGCAAGGGAGGCCTGGAGAGCGCCGAGGAGGTCGTGCCGGCGACCCTCGACTGGATACGGCGAAACGCCCGACGCGACGACTGGTTCCTGCACGTCAACCTCTGGGACCCGCACACGCCGTACCGCGCGCCCGACGATTTCGGCAATCCGTTTCGCGATGAGCCCATCGAGGATTGGTACACCGAGGACCTGCGCCAGGCCCAGTGGAACTCGTTCGGGCCCGGCACACCCCAGGAACCCGCCGGCGCCTACGGTGCCCCGTCGAAGCACCCGCGGCAGCCAAGCCAGGTCGCCTCGATGGGCGATTACCGCCAGTGGGTCGACGGCTACGACTGCGGCGTCCGCTACGCCGACACCTGGTGCGGCCGCATCCTCGACGCACTGGCCCAGGAGGGCGTGCTGGACGATTGCGCCGTCGTCATCACGAGCGACCACGGCGAAAACCTCGGCGAGTTGGGCGTCATCGGCGACCACGCCGTCGCCGACCACGTCACCAGCCGCGTGCCAATGATCGTCCGCTGGCCGGGCGTCGCCGGCGGCCGTGTCGATACGGCCCTGCACTACCAGACCGACGTGGGCGCCACGCTCATCGACTTGGCCGGCGGCGAGGTGCCCTCGTGGTGGGACGGGCGTTCGTTCGCCGACGCCTTCCGCCGGGGCCAGGACGGCGGCCGCCAGGCCATCGTCGTCAGCCAGAACTGCTGGGCCTCGATGCGGGGCGTCCGGTGGGAGGATTACCTGTACCTGCGCCTCGCTCACACGGGCCTGAAGAACCTGCCGGAGCGGATGCTCTTTGACGTGGCCGCCGACCCGCACGAACTCGCCGACCTGGCTGCCGCACAACCGGCGCTGGCGGCGCGAGGCCAGTCGCTCCTGGACGCGTGGCGCGACGAGATGCTCGCCGCCGGCCCGAACGGCGACGACCCCATGGATCACGTGCTGGCCGAGGGCGGCCCGTTCCACACGCGCGGGCGCCTGGAGTCGTACTGCGAGCGGCTCCGCGCCACCGGCCGCGCCCATCACGCCGAATTCCTCGAGAGACACCCCACGGGTATCCAGCGAGGGTAAGCAACCCCCGCCGGCGCGTCTTTGCTAGCCGCGAGCGCCAGCGAGCGGGGCCGTTACGGCTCGGCTCGGCTCAGTAGTCAACCAGCCGGATGGCAATCTTGTCCTGCGCCAGGCGGGCCTTCCACAGTTCGCCCCACGGCACGTCGTTCATGAGGATTGAGAACGCCACCACCCGGCCGCTGTTGGCGTACACGTAGCCCGACAGGGCGCTGGCGCCCCGGACGTACCCCGTCTTGGCGTACACGCGTCCCTCGGCGGCGGTGTCGCGCATGCGTTTCTGGAGGCTGCCGTCGCGGCCGGCGACGGCCAGCGTCGCGACGAACCGGGCGTCGTACAGCCGGTGCATGGTCGCCAGCACCTGCACCACCGCGAAGGCGGTCAGGCGGTTCTCCTTCGACAGGCCCGATCCGTCGTCGATGACGCATCCGGCCGACGGAATGCCGCGCTCGGCCAGCCACCGGCGGACCTCCTCGGTTCCACTGGCCCACGACCCCTGGCGGGCGGGCAGAGGCGTCGCGGCCTTCGGCGTGAGGCCGTAGGCCCCCAGGAGTTTCATCAGGCACTCGGCGTACAGGCCCTGGCTCCGCTTGTTGGCCACGGTGACGGCGGCGTCCAGCCGCGAGGTGTGAACCAGGTCGCAGACGAAATCCTTCCTGGCCTCGCCGCCGGGTTCGGTCAGCCGGCCGCGCACAACGCCCCCCTCGACGGCAATGCCGCACCGCCGCAGCGTGTGGACGAGCGAGGCGCCGAAGACCCGCGTGGGGTCGTCGAGCGTGCGGCACTCGACCGCCTCGGGCGCCTCGGCCCAGTACCGGCCGGCCGCGCGGATCAGGAGGCCGCCGGCGTCGGCGACACGCTCGAGACTGAACCGGTGCTCCTTGCGGTCGGCGACCGTCTGGATGGTCCCCTCGACGCGGGCGCCACAGCCGGGGGGCTCGAGCCAGACCCGCGCCGGCTCGCCCACGCCGGCCGCCGATACGTGCACGTTCAGACAATTGTCGTTTATGGAAAGGGCGCCGACGGGCGCCTCGTACCACTCGGCCCGCTGGTCGGCGGGCCAGTTGGAATGGACGAGTTCGCGGTCGAACAGCGTGTCGTCCAGGATGACGCGCTCGACGGCCGTCACGCCGCGCGACTTCAAAATCTCGGCCCACCGGCGGAAGGCGCCGACGGTGTCGCCGTTCCAGAAGCGTCCGGAGAAGTTCGGGTCGCCGCCGCCGATGATTGCCAGGTCCCACTGGCCCTTCTTGCCGGGCGAGGGGAGGCGGCCGACGTGGGTGCGAATCCGCCAGTCGGGCCCCAGGCGGTCGAGGCAGGCGGCAGTCGTCAGCAGTTTCATCGTGCTCGCCGGCACGAGCGGCGCGTCCGGCCGCACGCTGAAGAGCACCTCGTTGCGGGTGTGCGCCGGCGGCGCCGACAGGGCCACCACGTGGACCGCCGCGACGGTCTTGCCGAGGTTGGCGTCGGCCAGGATCTTTTCGAGGTCGGCGGCCAGGGCGTCGGCCGCACCGGCCGCCTGGGCATCGGCCACGCCGGCCGCCAAATAAACGTGAAGTGCCACCAGAACACTCGCCGCAAGGACTGCCTTGGACCACCTGGGCATCAGCCGCGCATCTCCCACTGTTGGACGTCCGCGATTCCGTGGGGGCCGAAAAGGTTTTGCACGCGCCACCGGGACGATTATAATCAGGGCGCGGCGATTGTAAAGAACAAGCCGTGGGGGAGATGCGCGTAACGGGACGCTATTAGTTGGGGTGACGACAATGGCCGACGTGCCTCCCATCAACACGGTCGTCGCGGGCGACGCGCTCAAGGTCCTGCCCCGGTGGCCGGCGGGCTGCGCGGACCTCGTGTTCGCCGACCCGCCGTTCAACATCGGGTACCAGTACGACGCGTACCGCGACGACCTGGCGCCGCGGGCCTACGTCGAGTGGACGCGCGCCTGGCTCGACGAAGCCGTGCGGGTGCTCAAGCCGCACGGCACGCTCTGGGTCGCCATCGGCGACGAGTACGCCGCCGAGGTCCGCGTCCTCATGCGCCGCAAGGCGACGCTGCGGAACTGGGTCATCTGGCATTACACGTTCGGCCAGTCGTGCAAAGGCAAGTTCAGCCGCAGCCACACCCACCTGTTCTACTTCGTCAAGGACCCGGCGCACTTCACGTTCAACGACCAGGCCGTCCGCGTCCCGTCGGACCGGCAACTGAAGTACAACGACCGGCGGGCCAACCCGAAGGGGAAACTGCCCGACGACGTGTGGCAGTTTTCGCGGGTGTGCGGCACGTTCCGGGAGCGGGTGGGCTGGCACCCGTGCCAGATGCCCGTGGCCCTGCTGGAGCGGATTATCCTGGCGTGCTCGAAGCCGGGCGACCTGGTGCTCGACCCGTTCGCCGGCAGCGGCACCACGCTGCTGGCCGCCGCCCTGCACGGTCGACGATGGCTGGGCGTGGAACTCTCGAAGCGCTACGCGACGCGCGCCGCCAAACGCGTCGAACGCGAAGCGGCCGCCAACGCCGACGTGGCCTGAACCCCGCGGGGACGTCTTTGCCGCGACGCCCCGCACCACGTGACGGGAACCGACCGATGACCGCTCTTCTGATCCTGGCCGAGGAGGCCGCCCCGATTCTGAGGGCCGAGAAGGAGATCGGCGGCCTGGTACGGTTCGTTCTCGATAATCCGTTCGCGCTGGCGCTGACGTTCCTCTTTCTGGTGGCGATGGTGGGTGCGTTTATCGCGGCCCGCAAGAGGGACCGGTGCCTCAAGAAGTTCCGCGGGCACCACGTCGCCATCGAGGAACAGGCCGGCCGGCGGGTCTGGGGCCTCCTGAAGGTCTTCTCGAAAGGCCTGGAACTGGAGTACGATCAGCCCTTCGACCAGCCGGCCAAGCGGTCGTTTCTCATCTACGAGGCCGAACTCGGCCGCATGCTTGCCCTCTACCGGTTCGTCGACCGCCTGGACCCCAAGGGCCTGGCCCGGCGCCGCCGCCAGGCCGCCAGGCTGGCCGACCCGCCGCTGCCGAGCCGCCTCTGGCGCTGGGCGCGCAACGTCGTCAACACGTTCCGCGACGCCATCGTCAGCGCCATGGGCATAAGCATCCAGCAGGCCGCCAAGACGGCGCCGAACCCGGTGCTCCAGGCCCAGGGCGGCCAGATCAACGCCATCGGCACCTTGCTCATCGGCGAGACCGCCAACGCCTACGAACCGATGATCGAGCAGTACGTCGGCCGGCCGGTCATCCTGGAGGTCGTCAACCCGGCCGACCCGAACAAACGCATCGTCGAGTACCACGGTCACCTGGGCGAGTACAGTGCCCAGTTCGTCCTGCTCGTGAACGTCCGCCGCCGGTTCCGCCAGGAGGTGTCGGTGGGGACGAGCGCCCGGTTCGTCGAGGAAGCCGTCGTCGTTCGGGCCGGGCCAAAGGCCGTGCGCATCGAGAACCACTCCGCCCTGCCCGTGATCGTGGAGGGCGTCCATGCCGGCGACGTGTGCCACGAGGTCAACACGACGGTCGAGCCGGGCGCCACGGCCGAGGTGGCGCTGAGCGAGGAGGCGTCGGCCGACGGTGCCGCCGTGGCCGTGGCGTGGGAGCGAGACTTCGACATGATTGTTCCGCGTGCGGTGGGCATCATCCGGCACGCCAGCGACGTGTAGTAGAGCGGGGCAACGCCGCGCCTGTTCGTCTCATCGGCCGCGGCGGCCTACTACTACAACACCACTTCGCGCGGCGGGTCCCCGCACCCGCCGCGCCAGGCCCTGTGGTGCGGCCAAGAACGCCGCTTTTTGCGCGGTGGG
>Ga0307380_10006419_pt1 | contig 15451 bp, 8 predicted proteins | sample UN3MG_FD_202239 | JGI IMG/M metagenome (GOLD analysis project Ga0307380, IMG submission 202239) | Soil microbial communities from Risofladan, Vaasa, Finland - UN-3 | ecosystem: Environmental > Terrestrial > Soil > Coastal area > Acid sulfate soil | place: Finland: Risofladan, Vaasa | collected...
CACTTGAATACTAAGTTGTAGGATCGGCTCACTGCAAGCAGGACAACACTGAGCCTCAACAACCCAGGGGGCACCCGCAACAACGAGGACTTGCTGACTTTTACATGCCCCCCGCTGTCCCCAGTAGATCTCGATTCCGCAATGTGGGCATTTCATCGGTGATTACCTCCACTTTCGTCTGCTTCAAATCCCAGCTTCGCCGTCTCTCGGACTGGCCTGTCAGCCTTCGGGCCTTCTTGAACACCACGTTGACGTGCCTCGAAGGCGGGTAGTCTATGTCCTTTCGGTTACATACAAGGAGCAGACGCAACTTCAATGACGTGTCCAATTATTTCTGACGCCGAGGGACAATCGCTGCACCTGTAGTCGAGGCGGCCCAGCGCAAGCAGGGCGCGATCAATTAGGTCCTGGAGATCGCCATCAATCTCAAGAGGTGGCTTCGGAGGCAGCGGGTAGGGCACGAAGGCATGGCACTCTTCACCCCCAGTTCTTGAAATAGTGATATAATTCCCACTCGCTCTCTTCATTGTTGCCACTTTCGCTTATTAAAAATTTTGTAATTGCGCTGATCGTTATTATGATTCTGCCGCTAAATTATAATAAGACGCCCGGGGTGAGTCAATCACCCGAAAGCGGTGCCTCAACGTGGCTGGTATGCAGCATACTCGTCCGGTGAGAGCCAACGGCCGTCTCGGCCAGGCCCAAAACGCGTCCACTCATTCTGAGCGAACGAAGTAGCTTATCAGCTTCAGCAAAGCCTGGGCGGCATCGGCAACGTCGTCGGCTGTCATACCCGAGTAAAGTGGGAGAAAGATGAGCTGAGAGAGCAATCCCGCCGCCACTGGTGAGATATTGGTTGGCCGCTTCCTGGTCTGGCCGCGCGACCTTGCGATCGCCATCTGGACCGCACAATCTCCCGGTCGGGAGGCCTCGACCTTCTCCGCTATCATCAGCTGCTCGACCCGCCACGCATCAAGGGTTAGTTTGTGAAAATCAACGAACACGGGATAGCGGCTGCCTGATCGCTGTGTTCCCTCGAGCGGATGAGCGGTCCGGACATAGGGGGAATCCGATAGCAGCTCGTCATACACGGCCTGCAAGTTGCGACAGGTTGCCGCTGTGTCGTACAGCCGCTCGAGGTTCGATGCCCCCAGCATTGCAGAGAGCGGGGCTAGCCCCAGCTGCCTCTGCACAAACGGTTGGGGACCCTCAGCTAGACGACATGCGAGAAAGTCCCAAACCCGCTCTTTCAGTGACGGATCGTCCAGCAACATGGCACCGCCGCCAAGCGTGGTTACGGTCTGATCGACCCCAAAGTCAAGCACCGCAACCGACCCATAAGACGCGATGTCTCTGTCAAGAACGGTCGCGCCCAAAAGATTGTGTGCGTCAACAATCAGCGCGCACCGCGCCTCGTCCGCCATCGACTGGAGCGTCTCCAGCGGTTCAGGCACGTCGAGTATGGAACCAGCCACGATGGCCGAAACACCCTTCTCTACGTGCTGTTCAAGCTTGGCCAGGTCAAAGCACAGCGTCCGCTCATCGATCTCGCAGATTATCGGGCTCAACCCCAGCTGCGAGGCGGCGGCATAGACCCTCGCATCCGCAAAGGGATGGACGATAATGCGCTTGAATGAACTGCGGTCCAGAAGCGAGAAAGCCCCTAGAAGAGCGAGGTAGTGCGAGTGCAGCAATAGCGCCGCCGAGACCTCGAACGTCTCGCGCAGCGAGCTCTCGAAACCACCGATCGGGTCTCCAAGTTGGCCGTCGGCCACGCTCTTCAGCCGGTCCGAAAGCCTTTCCCTGTCCGAGCTGCTGATCGCCGGCAGCCGGTTCTTGAGCATGGTGGTCCTCGAAGTCTCGCCACCCTCAGCGACGGGGATGTTCATCAAGTGCTTCAAGTGTATGACGTTGAAGTATCTGCTGCTGTAAGGCTCGGACAGACGGTCTTCCCGCATCGCCGTTACGATCTCACTCACCCCTTCAGCTGGCGACAAGCTGGCCCTGTAATCGAGCCTTTCCTTGATCCTGTCGAACCTAACTCGATATGACCTCCTATCGGCGTCGTCCGGCGCAACCTTAATCCTAGTCCCGGGAACCTCCGCGGCCACTATCTCCGCCAGGTCCCGAATCATGAAATTATGCTCGTTTGAGCCAACGTTGAAGACCTCGGAATCCACCAAATTCCGCTCGGCGGAAAGAACAGTCGCAATCGCAATCGCCGCATCCCTCACGTGCAGAAACGGCCGCCACTGTGCGCCGCCGCCCATCACGATTATCTCGTGCTTCTCAACTGCGCTCAGCGTCATCAGGTTGATCGCGAGGTCAAAACGCATCCTCGGTGAATACCCATAGAGCGTCGCCTGCCGAAGCACCGTGACGGCGAAGTGCTCGTCCGACATCCCCAAAAGCGCCCGCTCCGATTTGATCTTGAGCCTGGCGTAAAGCGAGACCGGCGAAAGCGGCGACACCTCGCTCACTAACTTGTCACCACACGCCCCATAAACGCTCGCAGATGACGCGAAAACAAACCGCTCGACCCCCCGCGACTGTGCCATCTGAGCGAGCTTCACTGTCCCTACGTGATTGATCTGCTCGGCCATAGTCGGCGAGAGGTCGCAAGATGGGTCGTTCGCCAAACTCGCCAAATGCACTACCGCCCAAACATCGTCCAGAAGCCAAGGGAACTTCTCTATCGACCGCACGTCCCCCTTGACTAGCTCGAAACTGTCCCGCTGCAAAACGCTCAGCAGGCCGCTCTCGCCAAAATAGAGCCGGTCAAAGACCCGGATCTGGGCGCCTCGCTCAATGAGTAGCGGACAGAGCAGGCAGCCGAGGTAGCCCGCTCCGCCCGTAACGAGTATTTTTTTGCCCTGCAATCTCGTATCTCCCGATCAACCAAAAAGGCAGATTCGCAATAGACCGTTTCAGAGAATACCAGCATGTGGCTGTAACTCAAAGGTGTTCACAAAATCCAATCATGGCCGCCGCGACAACGCCCAACGATAGAGAGCGAGCAGCCTAGACGAAGCCCCTCCGTTGACCCGTGAGGAACGCATGTTACCGCCGTCGTTAATGGGTCGAAGCTATGCCGCGTTGCGCTTGAAAACTGAGCCTGATTGACGTGTAATCAGAATGTGTTTTCATACCATATCGACATCGACGCACATAGTCCGCCAGTTGTAACATACCGGCCTGCGCCCAACTCGTGCCGCTCGCCTCAGCGCCGGCGGGGTCCCATGTCAAACGGGAGCCATGGGAGGCTAAGAATCTCGCTCCATCAAGCATTGACAACGGCTGGGCGGATGAACAGTTGAGCAACGGATTGACACTGGGAGCTACGAGTGGTCAAGAATAGGGCGGTGCTTTGGCTCTTTTTGGCCTCGCTGATCGTGCGGCTCTTGCTCGTTTTTATTCACACCGACGTGAAGCTCGTTCACGAGATGAACGGCTACGACTATGCGGCCCGGTCAATGCTTGCTGGCAAGGGGTTTCTCTGCGTTCAGCAGCGCGGCTACCGGGCGTTTATCCCACCGGGATACTCCTTCTTCCTCGCCGGCGTATATTGGCTCTTCGGCCACAGTTTTTTCGCGGTTAGGTTGATTCAGGCTGTGCTTGGGGCGCTCAGCGTCGTCCTTGCATACCTGCTCGGCGTGCACATGTTCGGCCAAAGGGTGGCCAAACTCGGCGCATGGATACTCGCCTTCTACCCCCAGTCTGTCCAGTTCGCCGACCTAATGCAAACTGAGACCGTCTTCCTATTCTTCTTTCTGCTGGCGATGCTCCTCTTTGTGCGGACGCTCAAGGGCGCCTCGTGGCCGAGCCTCGTCGCCGCAGGCCTACTCTTTGGCATTGCCGCTCTTGTGCGCAGCATCAGTTTATTCTACCTGCCGCTAGTTATCGGCTTCTTTCTCATCTTCAAACGAGACAGGGAGATGATCAAAAAAAGCATCCTCGTAACGCTGCTGATGCTGGCCACGGTCGTTCCGTGGACTATCCGCAACTACGTCGTTCTCGACGCCTTCGTCCCAATTAACACCAAGGTCGGCTGGGATTTCTTTCAGCACAACCACTCAGGTATCTACTACATCATTCGCAACTTGTCGGATGAGCCGGGCGAGGATGAGGCGGACAGGCTGGCGACGGACCGAAATGGTCACATAGACGAGCTCAAGCTGGGCAAGGTCTGCCAGAAGCTCGCGCTCAAATGGATATTTCATAACCCGCACCTGTTCGTCTTCAAGGGCGTCAGGATGCAGTGGAACCTATACTCGCTGGAGCGGACGTTCTTCGTGAACCTTCGTCAGGGCTACTATGGCATTGTGCCCAAATGGCTGCTTCCCCTCGCCGGACCATACATGGGCCTGCCGTTTCTGCTCCTGCTGCCCCTTGCCGTGATCGGCTTCGTGTATATGAAAAAAGAGAACCTCTACCTCAAACTCATACTTGTCCTTTTCGGCTACTTTAGCGCCATCGCATTCGTGGCTTTCCTATTCTATCGCCAGCGGTATCCGCTCCTGCCTTTTCTTTGCTGCTTCGCAGCGTATGCAATCCTGAGGCGAAAGGAGATACTCTCGGACGTCAGGAGGGCGGGTTCAGACCGGCTGGCCAAGAGGCGAGCGATTGTGGCCGCATCATTGATACTGTTTTTCGCTATTGGCTGGCTCATAGACATCGGGATGAGCGTCGCCACGCTCAAGGACACCTTCTGAGCGCAGGTCAGGCCGAGAGATCACAGGACGGACACACAAGGCTCAATCCCTCGTCTCATGTGCTTGTTGTTCTGCGGACAGCGATTGGCGGGCCTGGGCATTGCTTGGGTCTATCCTGAGCGCATCGCGCAGCATCTGTTTTGCCTCGTCAGTCTCGCCCAGAGCGGCCAGAATCTGACCATAAAGAGCGAGCGCCTTCGAGTGGAACTCGGCATCGGCAAGGAAATCGAACGATTGCTCGACGCCGTGTTCGTCCACGGCAAGCGAATAGACCTGAACGCGGGAGTCCTTCACCCTCCTGAACCGGAGCTCTATAATTCCGCCGTCCGATCGGGTGCGAATGGTTACACCGTCCGAGGGTACCAACAGCTTGACTGTGGGCGGAGATGCCTCAATCCGAGCTCTGCCCGGCGTCTTGCTCTTCCAGACGGGCCACAGGTCGCGGTCCCTTGCGACAATATAAAAGGACTTCTCTCCGGGGGATAGTGTGGTCAGGATAGTCTCCGCCGTTATCGAGGCCGTGAGTTGTTTGTCGAGAAACAGTAGCTTGCTCGAGGCTACTTTCTCCGCCGCCAGCAGTGCCTCTTGCATCTTTCCCTGGGCCGCATTGGCGGCCGCGATGTAGTAGAGCGCCTGCTCTCGCGACCATCTGCGGCCAAGAGCACACTTGTATTGCTCGATCGCAGAGCCATAGTCCCCATGCGAGGCGAATAGGTTGCCCAGGGCGATGCGACCCCTCATAAAGGCAGGATCGACATCGAGCGCCTTCCTCATGAACATCTCCGCCTCCTCAAGCCTATTTTGCCGCCAGTTTACGAGGCCGAGGTCCAGCAGCGAGTCCCGGAAGTAGGGCCAGACATCGAGCGCCTGTTCGTTGAGTTTCCGGCAGGCATCCAGATCGCCCTTCTGCATCATCACCCTTGCTAACAGCTGGCACGTGTTGGCCGATTCGGGCCACAGTCGCAGCGATGCGCGGAAGCTCTCTTCGGCCCGGGCAAGGTCCCCGGCTTGCTTGTCCGATGAGCCGGCCCGTGCGTCAGCTGAGGCCACGATCCTTTCAGCGTCAACGAAAGATACCGTGCCCAAAAACGCGGCAGCCAGCAGTATGAGACCCAAGCCTGTAGCCTGCCTTCGGCGAGAAGCTGGCCTACACGCGCTGTCCGACCTCGCTCGCGAGGACAGAACGCCCGCCAACACCCAGAAGTAAAACGCCGGGGCCGGACTCTCCAGATTGAAGCTGAAGGCAGTGTGAATGAGCGTTCCGCAGACCGCCACCGCCGCCCCTGCTCTCAACATCCGGTCCTCATCAGCCGCACGATTGACCGATGCAAGCGACACTCGAAGGGCCGCACCGGCCAAGAAGATGATCGCAAAAAGACCCAGGGGGCCCGCCTCTGCCGCTGCAAGTAGGTAGCTGTTGTGAGGGCTTTTAACGAACCTTCTCTCCGTAAACAGCGATCGCTCCTTGTCCGAGCGATAGAGCGGGTAATAGGCGGCAAAGCTGTCGGAGCCAACGCCTAGGAGTGGCTCGGACGCTATCATGTTTAGTGTGCTTTTCCAGGTGAGCTTTCTGAACTTCATACCCGTGTCGCTGGGCCCGAAAGAAGAGCGCAGCCGATCGCCTAAGAAGCCAGCCTTGACGGAGAATAAGAGTGATAAGGCAGCGATCGCGCCCAGCGCCAGGAGTCGCTTTCCGGAGGTCGCTCTCAATGCTCGCCGGGCTCGCCGAAGAGGCAACACGAGAGCTGTCGCTGCCGCCAGAGCGACCCACGCCCCTCGGCAGTTTGAGATGAGAAGATAGCTCAAGATGAGTCCGGAAGCGATGCCGGCAAGGAGGGTCTTGGCTTTGCCAGAAACCGACAGGAATAGCGCAGCTGAGATCGGCAGGATGAGCACGCCCCACTGCCCAGCGTAATTGCCGTGACCCAGCAGCGCAGCGCTAAGAAGCGAGGCTGATTGATCGCGCAGAAAAACCGCTGCAATGGCACCGAGCGACAAGAAAAGCGCCGGGGCAAGCGCCACGGTAAAGAGCTTTCGAGGCTCGTGAGACAGGTTCCCCTGCGCAACGGTCCGGTATATGACCCAAAGTGCGAGTATGTGAGCGGGAGACTGCAATCCTGTCCATGTTCCGAGAGACCTTGCCGAGGCGAGGCCAAGCGCGAGTAGAAGCAGTAGGGCACACAGGTCGAGCGGAGCGGCCATGAGCGGCGCAGAGCGTCTCCGCCTGTCAAATGCAGACAGGACGAGAACAGCGAAAGAGGCCAGTTCCAGAGCCAACCACTTGGGCCGAACAAAGGGCTGTGCGGCTTGAGGTGTCATTAACACCGGCATAACGAGGAGACAGCCCAGGACAGCCAGGTCCTGGGCGAGAGCAGTTATCGGTCTGGCTCGGCTCATGCCAGCGCCCGTAGCAGATGAGCGACCCGCAAGGTGCGGTGCGCGGCCGGGAATGCTAATTCGGCGTTATATCTCGATGGTCTCAATGACCGAGCCAATACCTTTGAGCCGCTCGAGGAACGCCTCGGACGGTGAGACGCGATAGCTCTCGCCGGTCAGGATGACGACTGAATCGATCCCGTTGCTCTCGAGCTGCTCCATCTGAATGGACAAGGCGCACTGGCCGGGGTAGCTCCTGACGACATCCTGCAAAAGCCTCAGCTGCTCTTGATTGACAAGCCGCGATGTGAGCTTGACTCTTATCTCCTGGAGGAACCGCTCTCTAAGCCTATCCAGCGGGAATATCTCGTCGGCGAATATCTCGACAGTGTCGCCCTCATCGTTCTCAGAGCTCCCGACCTTCACTGTCCCGGTTATGGACAGCGGAACCGATTCGCTTAAGCGCCCCGCTATCTGCCTGTAAAGGTTGGGGAAAACCACGACCCGGAACAGACCAGTGAGGTCTTCAACGAGCACGATGGCCATTCTCTCCTTGTTTCTCGTCGTCTTGATAGTCTTCTCGATGACCACGCCCGCAAGTCGAACACGTTCGCCCGGCTTGAGCGACCCGGCGTTTTCGATAACCTCCGTTATCGGCCGCACCGTGAACTTCTTGAGGAGCGAGGCATATCTCTCCAGGGGGTGGCCAGAGAGATACGCCTCCAGCACCTGGTGCTCCTTGGCGAGAAGCTCGTCAATATCCCAATCCGGGACCTCTGGCGGAGCGATCTCCGACGCGTCCTTAGCTCCGACCTGCATCCCACCAAAGAGCGTCTGCTGCCCACTCTCCTGCTCGTCGCGGGACGCCGCGGTAAGGCTCAGCGCGGCGTCAATCATCTTTGTGTGCTGCGCTCTCGATAGCCCGAAACTGTCAAGGGCGCCGGCCTGAATGAGCCTCTCAAGGACGTTCCGCTTAGCAACCCCTTGAGGCGCTCTCTTGCAGAAATCGATCATTGACTTGAACGGGCCGGCCTCATCGCGGGCGGCGATAATCTCCGAGACGACTCCCTGGCCGATCCCCTTGATAGCGGATAGGCCAAAGAGGATCGAGCCCTCGACGACCGAGAAGTCGGCCTTGCTTCTGTTGATGTCCGGCGGAAGAAGCGTTATGCCCAGCCCGCGGCGCTCGGCCAGCTTTGAGCGCAAGGATGCATAGTCGCCGCGGTTGATGCTCAGGATGCCCGCCACGAACTCAGGGAGATAGTGCGCCTTTAGGTAGGCGCACTGATAGGCGAGGTAGGCGTAGGCTGTCGAGTGAGACTTGTTGAAGCCGTATTCGGCAAAGCCAGCCAAAAGGTCGAACAGCTTGTCAGCGCGCCTCTCGTCCGTCCCGCGCTCCACGGCGCCAGAGACGAACTTCTTGCGCATCGACTCCATCTCCTTCATCTTCTTCTTGCCCATTGCCCTGCGGAGTACGTCCGCCTGACCATAGGTGAAACCAGCGATCACGTTGGAGATGAGCATTGCCTGCTCCTGATAGACAACAACGCCGTTCGTCTCGGCCAGGACATCCTTCAGCTGGTCAAACCCCAGGTAGTCGATCTTCTGCCGGCGATGTTTGCGCTCTGCGTAATCCTCAACCATCCCGGACTTCATGGGGCCGGGGCGATGAAGAGCATTGCAGGCGACGAGGTCCTCGAAGCAATCTGGCTTTATTTGTTTCAGAAGGTTTCTCATGCTGGAGCTCTCGAACTGGAACACCCCCATAGTGTCGGCCGACACAAAGAGCCCGAGCGTGTCCTTGTCGTCGAGCGGAATCTGAGTGATGTCGATCTTGATACCACGGCTCTCCTCGACCAGGGCGACACACCTTGTGATCATGGTTAGTGTCTTCAGCCCCAAGAGGTCCATCTTCAGAAGCCCAAGCTCCCCGATCGATTCCATGTGGAACTGCGTCATTATCTCGTCTTTATCCGATGGCTTATAGAGCGGGATGGTCTCCGAGAGCGGCTTGGGCGAGATGACGACGCCGCAGGCGTGTTTGCCAACGTGCCTCGTCAGGCCATCTAGCCTCCGCCCCATATCGACTAGCTGGGCTACCTGCGGGTCCTCCCTCATCGAGGCCTCAAGGCCTGGCACCTGTTCAATGGCGTCCTCCAACTTCATGCCCGGCGGGATAAGTGATTTGACAAGGCTTGCCTTCTGAGAAGGGATCGATAGCACCCGCGCCATGTCCAAGATCACCGAATCGGTCTTGAACTTGTGGAACACGATTATCTGTGCCACGTTTTGCTCGCCATACTTGTCTCGAAGGTACTTGAAAACCTCCTCCCGACGCTCCTGACAGAGATCGATGTCAATGTCCGGCATCCCGATCCGCTCCGGGTTCAGGAAGCGCTCGAACAACAGGCCATACTTGATCGGGTCGATGTCGGTGATGCCAAGACAGTAACAGACCAGGCTGCCAACAGCAGAGCCTCGGCCAGGGCCAACCGAGATGCCTTGCTCGCGAGCGAAACGAATAAAATCCCAGACGATCAGAAAATAGCCAGCAAACTTGGTCTCACGTATCACGCCCATCTCCATCTCAAGGCGCTCGCGATATTCTCTTGCGAGTCGCTCGAGCTCCTCCGCGCTCATCCGCTCCTTCTGCGCAGCCAATCTTCTGTTCAGGCCGTCGCTCACCAGATGCACTAGATAGCTGTCGAGATCATAGCTGTTGGGGACCTTGAACTCCGGCGTGAGATACCGGCCCAATGCCGGCGCCAGGATGTTATCCTCACACATCTCGGCCACCCGCACCGTGTTCTCAAGAGCATCAGCAAACTCCGCGAACTCGCTAAACATCTGCCCCGGCGACTTGAAGTAGAACTCCTCGGTCGGGAACTTGAGCCGGTCCTCGTCCACGACCTTCTTCTTCTGCTGCAATGCAAGCAGAGCATCGTGGGCCCTGGCGTCGTTCTTCTCAACGTAATGGCAGTCGTTCGTCGCAACCAGCGGGATGTTCATCTCCCTTGCCAGCGCGACCTGCCGGCCCATCAGCTCCCTCTGAACGGCGCAGTTATTCATTATCTCGATGAAGAAGTTGCCCGGGCCGAAGAGGTCTTGATAGTAGGCCGCGGCCGCCCGCGCCTTGCTGTGCTCGCTGCGCTTGAGAAACCGACTCACCTCGCCCTTGGCGCAGGCGGCGAGCCCAATTAGCCCCGATGAGTGCTGCTCCAATAGCCTCTTATCGATCCTGGGTTTGTAAAAAAAGCCGTTGATGTATGCCTCGGATGAGAGCTTGGCGAGGTTCAGGTAACCCTCGAAGTCCCTCGCCAAGAGCACAAGGTGCGAGGTCTCGGTCTGCCTGTCCATCTGGCTGTCCCGGTCCGACATCCCACGAGGCGCAACATAGACCTCACAGCCGATTATCGGCTTTATGCCAGCGGCGGTGCATGCCTGATAAAACTCGATCGCCCCGAACAGGTTGCCGTGGTCTGTTATCGCGATTGCGGGCATCTTCCACTCTAGCGCCTTGCTGACGAGCTTGTCGATTGCGCACATCCCGTCGAGGACGCTGTAATCTGTGTGGACGTGAAGGTGAACGAACTGCTTATTCAATACTAGATCCCCCTAACTCAGTCAGAACTTCGGAATAGAAAAAAGACCCACACCTCTGCCAAGAGGCTTTGCAGGCACAAACGGCAACTCCGAACTGCTAAGGGACATAAGACCACTTCAGCCGTCATCTGTTGACGGTGAGAACGAACTTGACGTGCTTTCTGATCATCGCAAAGGAGACCTCGCCCTTCAGAGCAAGTTTCGTCCCAGTCCAGAAGAAGCGGATCACGTTTGCGACCGTCGATAGAATGACCAGAGGCGTGGGGAATTGTCGCAGCAGGCTAACCCTGGAAAGAGCGCGGATGAGAGACCTGGGCACGAAGGACTTGCCCGTCAAAGAGACGAGGCTGTTGAAGAAGACGTCCTCCTTGGAGCGTTTGAAATTGGACGAGACGAACCACTGGGTCATGGTCTTGCAGGCGATATCTTCGACGTCGCTTTCCGTTATGAAACTGCGGTCTAGCGCCATCTGCGTCAGCTCAACGCCGGGGAAATAGGCCAGCGAATAAAGGCGAAACTCGAACGGGCGTTTGAAGCTCAAGAGAAGGTCGAGCATCTCCTGCTTGTCCTGGGAGTTCTCGAAAGGGTTGTCCATGATGAAATCAAGCCGCGGTTTAACCTTCAGCTTGCTGAGGATGGACATAGCTCTCTGAACGTCCTCGTTCGTGTCCATCCGCTTGAAGTATTGGTTCCGAACACGCTGCGAGCCACTCTGAACGCCCATGTCCGCGTAAACGAGGCCGCTGTCCTTGAGCATCCGGACGAGCTCCTCCGTTACGGTCTTAGGGTGGACATAGACCCAGTATGGAATGCCGACCTTGGCCTTGTATTGCTCGCAAAACTCCCGCGTCCAATCAAGGTCCAATCCAAACACATCATCGTAGAAGGCGATCTGTTTTATCTCGGGCAGCATCTCCAGGGCGTAGTTGAGCTCTTCTATCACGTTCGGGACAGACCGCGTGCGGACGGTCTTGCCCATCCCCTTGTAAAGGCGGTGATAGACGCTGTTTGCGCAGTATGTGCAGTCAAACGGGCAGCCGCGGGTAGTCATTATCTGGTAGAGATCGTGTTCCTTAACGAGCGGGTCGAACTCAAACAGCTGGTCGGCGTTAATAAAAAACTTGCCGTCATTCGTGAAGTCGTGGAATGGAAGCGAGTCGAGGTCCTGAATCGGTGGCCGGACAGGATTCTTTACCTCGCTGCCGTTCTGCCTAAGCCATAAGTTCTTGATGTCAGCTATGCTCTCGCCGCTTTCGAGCCGCTGCGAGAGATCGAGCATAGCGCCCTCGCCCTCGCCGATCACGAGCATGTCGTGCTCTGAAAGCGTCCGGTCCGCGGTAACTGTTACGTGCACGCCTCCCCAGACGATAGGGCAATTTACCTCGCTTCGGGCTCGCTTGGTCAGCTCGACCGCCGTGTTGCGGAACGTCGAGCACCCGATGCTGATGCCCAAAAGGTCCGGCTTGATGCGCGCGAGAAGGCCGGTGAACAGCGCAAGCTCCTTGTCGGTCGGAGGCGTTCCGTCGTTTATGTTCAGCCGCTTGAAGAAAATGATCGAGGCGTCAAACCCCTTCGACTTCAACAACGAATGAATGTATCGAACGCCCGAGAGCTCGGTGTTGTAAAGAGCAACCAGACAGACCTTGAACTTCGTCACCTCGCGGGACCTATAACACGTTCTTCTGGCGCCTCATCTGGCCTCAGGAGGTATTGCGTTGCATCTGCGCCGCAGTTCAAGAGCAGGTCAATGGCCGACATGTGCGACTCGAAACCATCATAACACTGACGATAGATCGGATGCGTGTAATTGTGAAACTCCAGCTTGATCTCGTTGGCCTCAAACGGCTCAGGCGCCAGGTATGTGCGTCCCATGTCCCCGTTCAGGTAGTGGTCAGCGCCAACCATCTTGCATATCTCAAGGATCAGGTCCGCCTTCTTGTCGGCCGGCGATAAGGTTGACGCCATCACGTAGTTCGTGCCCAGCTCAAAAGCACGGTCGAGCATCTTGATTAGATACATGTCGAGGTCCAGCAATCTGGCCCACTTCCGGCCGAGCGCCTCGTCAAGCAGCGGCCAAAACTCCTTCAGATAGGGCGCCCTCGCATAGCAGGTCCTGATCGCAGCGAGGTGCTTGTGCGCCCAATTCCGCGTGTTGTCGATCATCGTCTCGTCAACACGCTGCGTGAACCTGCCCTTCGTTAGCACCGGCACAGTTAACCACTGCCAGCCCGTCTCCGTCCGAATCCGATTACGGTTGCGCCACGAGCGCTTGTCGAACTGGACGCAGTCCAAGATCACGAAGATGTCCGATTTCGCCGCCAGGTCAAAAAAGCCTATCCAAGGCAGATATCCCGGCTGGAGTATCACAGCCCTCATGCAACTTAGGTTATGTGCTGCGCCGGTGATGGTCAACAGGATTTGCTGGCCGAGCGCTTCTTATTGTGCTCTGAACTTAAAACCGGTAAAAAGAGACTATTATGCCCAATGATCCGCGGGACGCTCTCAATAAGATCGACGATGCGATTGACGAGTGGAGGAGCTTTAGGGGGCACTGGCAGTTTCTCACACATCAGGCGCTCGGCGCAGACGCATTCCTGGCGAGGCGCATCGCGCTCGTGTCGCGTCTGGTCGAGACGATCGAAGACCTCGCACCGGCCACAAGCGGCTATCACGACGAGGCCCGCGCCATTCTGAAGTCGTATGGGATTGGTGCTCCTGAGGCCGGAGACGCACTGGCGGAGATTCTCGACGCTATGCGGCAAGATATCGAGGCGCAGACAACCTGACCGCGCAATCGGGCGTTTTTGTATCCAGGTTCTTGCATGGCGCCTGGACATGGCGCAGCTCTTAGAAGGCGAACCTGCGCATCTGAACGCTCTCTAGGAGGCCAAGCATGACAAACAGAGCAGTAAGCGACGAGCCGCCGTAGCTCATGAAGGGCAATGGAAGGCCGGTTATCGGCAGAACGCCTATGACCATCGCGACGTTGACGAGAAACTGCCCTGCGATCAACGAGGCGCAGCCGACTGCCAGCAGTAGTCCGGCTCGGTTCTTGGCGTGCCTCGCGATGGAGAAGGCGATCCCCACAAGTAACATGAAGAGCCCGACCACGAGTAGGGAGCCAAGAAAGCCCTGCTCCTCAGCGTGCACCGAGAAGACGAAGTCAGTGTGCTGCGCGGGTAGAAAGTGGAGCCTGACCTGAGTGCTCTTGCCAAACCCCTTCCCGACCACACCGCCCGACCCGACTGCTATCTTGGACTGTATCGCCTGGTAGCCTGACCCGAGTTCGTCGTAGGAGGGGTCTATGAATGCGATGATGCGCCGGCGCTGGTAGTGCTTGAGAAAGAACCAGCCCGGTAAGGCCGACAACGCCCCAGCGAGAACTGTGAAAATGATAGGCCAGAGGCGGCGCTGCGCCACGAACGCCAAGACGATGAACGGTATGAGGAAAGTTACTGCGGTGCCGAAGTCGGGCTGCTTGACGATGAGTGCGGCGGGCACTGCCACAATGACGAGGCCTCCGAGTATCTGTAGCCAGGGGCGCCCGCGTAGTCGCTCCGATGAGAACAGCTTCACAAGTGCGAGGACAGTGGTGATCTTGGCGAGCTCGGACGGCTGAAACTTCACAAAGCCGAGGTCGAGCCATCGTTTGGAGCCCGCGATCGGTTCTGCAAACAGGAGGACAGCGACGAGAACTAGCGAGGCGGCAAGTTGGATCTGATATGCGGCCTTTATCAGGCGATTGTAATCCACGAACATCGTAACCGTCATGGCTACTAGACCCAACACAAGCCACCTTATCTGGCTCCTGTAAGCCATGTTTGCCTGCGATTCGACGTCGCTGGTCGCCGCGTAGATCGTCGCGACCCCAATTAGGGAGAGCGCCACAGCAACCAGTACCAGCCACCAATTGATGTTCTGGACGAGGCGTCTATCTAACACTAAACCAAAGTCCCACGTTCCAACTCACTCGTCTCAGTGCTCGCCCTCCAAATCATACTCCCGAAACGCCGCAGCAACGATCTTCTTGGCTAAGACCGCAGCCGCTTGGCCTCCTGCGCCACCATGTTCGACCAAGACAGCGAAGGCTATCTCGGGCTCATCCGCCGGGGCATATCCCATAAACCACGAATGAGGCCGTCTGTCGTAGGGTATGTCCTCGAGAATCGTCTCCTCGTCGTCAACTCGCTGAACAACCTGGGCGGTGCCAGTTTTGCCCGCTATTTTCGGGAAATCCAGCCTCGCTCGCCAGCCTGTCCCTCCCTGCCGGTTGACGACGCCGAACAGCGCGTCCCGAACTAGCTTGATGTATCGTGCATCAACCGAGACATGACCCACGACGCGCGGCCCGAACCGCTTGAGAACCTCTCCGTCCGGGGACTCCGTGCGCCAGACGACAAACGGCCTGAGGACATGTCCTCCGTTGACAAGGGCGCACAACGCGACCGCCATTTGCAGAGGCGTTACCAGAATCCTCCCCTGCCCAATCGAGGCCGCGACGACGTCGCCCGGCCAATAGTTTAGGAAATCTTGGGCAGTCGGGATGTATCCGCCTCGCTCGTGCAAGACCTCGAGGCCGGTCGGGCTTCCAAACCCAAACTCTCTCGCCATGTTGGCAATGGGGCCTATCCCGCATGCAAGCGCAGTTTTATAGAAGAATATGTTGCACGAATGGACGATGGCAGGGCTGATTGAGAGCTCCCCGTGCCCCTCCTTCTTCCAGCAATGAAACTCCCCGTCGCCCAATTTCATCACGCCTG
>Ga0307380_10006420_pt1 | contig 15447 bp, 9 predicted proteins | sample UN3MG_FD_202239 | JGI IMG/M metagenome (GOLD analysis project Ga0307380, IMG submission 202239) | Soil microbial communities from Risofladan, Vaasa, Finland - UN-3 | ecosystem: Environmental > Terrestrial > Soil > Coastal area > Acid sulfate soil | place: Finland: Risofladan, Vaasa | collected...
CAATAAATCTTTTGGGCTGCGCCGGCGGTGAGCAGTCCGCAAACAAGAAACACGAGCGCGAAAACTTTGTTTTTTTTCATGGCGTGTTCTCCTGAATGCCTTAAGACTTTATTTTATGAGTACGGCACACATGGCTATTTGGGGACGGGCGAGCTGATTCATTCATACCTTTAACAATTGGGTAAAATCATAATAGTTTTTTCATGTTTAATCCACTTTTTTTGTCCTAAAAAAGTATTTCAGAGAAGGTTAGTGCAGTTTTGAGCACAGTTTTCGACATTTTAATGACATGGGGAAAGGTGCGTTTTGAGCCTCTAATCCTATCATGCCTACTATGCGCTTTGCCGTGCCTGGCCCCCGATGATTATCCCTTTTGACATCGGCAACTCTATTTATCTCTGGGTCCTCGATGAGTTGCTCAATTTTCGCCAAAAGCCGTTGTCGTAAAGACCTGCTCTCTTGAAGGGGAACAAGGAGAGGCTGTGTCACGGGTGCGGATTCCGAGCTGGCCATGATCCTGCAAAAGCTCAAGCTGAAGCCGCCGAAAAGGCTAATAATAAATCCTTTCTATGATGATGTGATGCAAGGGGTTTTTTCTATTTTCTTCTCCTTTCTTCTTTATTTTTCTCTTTAGGTCTTGTGGACCATCCTTCTATCCGTGCCCTTAGCCCGAAGGCTACGTCCGCACACACTCTAACGTCAGGTCCCGGCCCCTTAACCTATAAAACAATGCGGTCTTCTTGGGCCCATTAAAGAATTTCTCAAGGCGGCCGAGTTATCTCCGATAAGCCATGTAATTGCGTCCCTCTTTTAAGAGCTTATAGATGATTGTCAGAAGTCGTCTGGCCGTGGCCACTTTCGCTTTGTTTGCGCCTTTTCCGCGAGCCAGCCGTTCGAAAAAGCAGCGCAGATCAAAATCCGCTCGGATCGCCGGCCAGACCGCCTCCACCGCCGCCCAGCGCAACCAGCGATTCCCCGCCCGCACGATTTTCCCATGATGGGTCCTGTCGCCGGAGCTGTGAGTCGAGGGGATGACGCCCGCATAGGCATGAAGATGAGCCGCGTCGGTGAACCGGGCGATATCTGCGATCTCCACCGCCACCAGGACCGCTAAATATTTCCCAAACCCAGGAATCGTCCGGATGAACTGAGCCTCCCGGCTTCCCTCATAGAGCTTCTCGACGAGGGCGCTTGACTCCTCGATCCTCGTCTCTAAATGCCGATAAGTCTTCAGCAGAGCCTCCAGCAGTCTCTTCTCACCCCGAGCCAGATCCAACCCCAAGAGCACCTTCTGTCCTTTCTCCGAAAAGATATTGGTCTCTCGGGCAACCTCCTCCCGGACCTCCTCTCTCTGTTGCGCGAGCAACGCATGAACCCGATTCTTAAGCGCCGTCATCGCGCTCACATAAAAAGCCCGCTGCCGTAAGACCCGCTGGGCTTGCCGGTTCTCTACCGACCGCCGATAGACCTCCGGGATCATGTTCATCCGTAACAGATGGGCCAGCACCTCGGAATCCCGCTTGTCCGTCTTAATCTTCGCCCGAGCTATCGCCTTCACTTCATTCGGATGAGCGATCTTGACCACAACCCCTATCTCATCTAATGCATCCACCATCGTATAGCTTGAGCGTCCTGTCTCGATGACCGCTTCAACCGCCTCCAAACCTTCAAGGAACTTCTCGATCTCGGCCCGAAGGTTGGGAACCCGCCCAGATCGAAGCACCTGACCTTCTTGATCCACCACCGTCAGATGGGAGTATTGACAATGATGGTCAATACCTACATAATTCATCTGTGCACCTCCTAGTAAATAGTTTCCAACGGGGAGTCTATCAAACTCCCCAAGGAGGTGCATCACATCATCATGTTACCTATTTGAAGTGAAGACTCGAGCATGCTTTTATTGAATATAAAGGATTTAGGATACTCAAGTGTCGAACTTGGGCTGACGAATGCCGCTTTTTATGTCTATATCAAACGGGTTTGACGACCGCGAGAGTCCGCCGAGACCTTCGCCGGTCGCCCTTGACAATATCGAAAAGGAGGCTCAATCGATGATCGGGAAAACGATGTGCAGGACCATACATCTGTGTCTGGTCTCCCTGCTCCTGGGCCTGTCCGCCGCCGGGGCGGAAGAGCCGAGGATCATCCGGATGGAATCCCGCCTGTTCCCCCAACCGTTGGTTTGGGATTCCAACTACACGGCCCTTCTGGCGGCCTCAGACGGCCGGGTCTACGTAGGCCTTAATCAGCACGGGGCCGGAGGATCAGTGGCTGTCTATGATCCCAAGACCGACACCATGAAGCTGCTGGGCGACATGGAAAGAATCGCCGGAGAGCCGAACCTGTGGTCTGAACCCCAATCCAAAGTTCATACCCAGATCTGCGAGGGGTTGGACGGCAAGATTTATTTCGGCACTCATCTGTCCGCTTTTTTCGGGTTCGCCACCTTCGCCAGGCCCGAGGGATTCCCCGGAGGGCACTGGATGGTCTATGATCCAGGAACCGATGAGGTGAAGGATCTGGACCTGGCCCTCAAGGGCAACGGCCTCCTGACCATGACCATGGATCCCCGGAGGGAAAGGCTCTACGCATTGACATACCCCCAGGCGCACTTCATCTATTACGACATCAAGACCGGAAAAACCACTGACCTGGGACAGGTTCAGAACTGGGACGCCATCAGTCGTACCCTGGCGATGGACGACCTGGGAAGGGTCTACGGCTGCTGGGGACAAGGCCGGATCTGGCGGTACGACCCGGCCACGAACAGGATTACCAACCTGATGATCAGACTTCCCCAGCGGGATGCGGGGATTTCCGTCTACCGGGCCTACTGGGAGACAGAAAAAACGTTCACGGCCGTCGCCCATTCCGCCGACCACAAGAAGATCTATTTTCTGGAGACGGGCAGCTCGTATCTTGTCGAGTATGACCCCCATTCTGGAAGCGAGGGCGAGATGAAGCTGCTGGGCCATATTTGCGCCGATCGCTATATCGGGAAGCGGGATATCCCTTATGCCATGATCTCCATGTGCCGGGGGCCGGACAACGTCATCTACTATGCTTGCAACTCCGGGGTGGCCGACGAGGAGGGCAGTCCCTACTGGGGCGGAGGAATGTCCGCGGCCTTCGTGTCCTTCGACCTCGGCACGGGAGAGCGACGAGACCATGGTCTGATCCGGGTTGAAAACGGCCAGGTGGCCGTCCATCCCAATGCGGCCAGCGCCGGCCCGGACGGAACTGTTTACATCATAGCCCACGTTCTTGAGACCGATAAGTCCGGCCGCAAAGTCCCCGGAATGCCGGCCGACCTGGTGCTGGAACAGGATCCGGAGCACAAGAAGGGATTTCATGAGGGCTTGAGCTACACGCTCAGGCTGTTGATCTACCGGCCCGGCAAGCAGGGGCAGTGAGGAGGAGGCGGCCATGGAAAAGAAAAGGAAAGGAATCATCGGCCTGGCTTCTCTTCTCGCGGTTTCGAGCGCCCTTCTTCTTTCCCAGCAGACCCAGGTAATGACGGCCAATGCCCTGCGGCTGGATCTCAGGCCGCTGGATGTCATCCCTCCCGGAGAATGCGCTGTAACCGCCCTGGCCATCGGGGCGGACGGATACCTCTATGGAGGCACGTCGGGGGAGAGGGCTCACCTTTTTGTCATGAACCCCAAGTGGGGACAGGTGTTTCCCCTCGGCCATCTGCCCGGGGAGAAAAGCATTTATCACAGCCTGGCGGCCGGGCCCGACGGCTTTCTGTACATCGGGACCTCTCTTGCCCAGGAGGGGAGGATCGATGAGCGGGGGAGGGATGTTCTGGCGGCCTACAAGACTTACAAAGGCGGGCATATCTACCAGTTTGATCCGGAAAAAGAACGGGACAGTCGGGTCAGCATGCAGAAGCCCGACCCCAACCGGACACTGCCCTTTGCCAACGATCTGGGAGTCCCCGTCCCCGGCGAGGGGATTGTCAGCCTGCTGATGGGGGAAGACCGTCTTTTCGGGGTTACCTTTCCCAACGGGCACTTTTTCGTCGTTAACATCAAGTCGGGAAAGGCCGAAGACCTGGGTCCGATCTGCGCAGGCCCCCTGATCGAGGAGCCCTTCAAGAGCGTCCCACGGGCCCTGGTCCGAGACGCCAAGGGGCGGGTCTGGGGAGCCGGGGACTTTGGGGCCATGTTCTATTATGAGCCGGCCGAAGGGAAGGTCGTTTCTCTCCCCAGGGTTCGCTTGCCGGCGGAGCTGGGAAGGGAGTACAAGACAATCCTGGATGCGGCCGTCCTAGGGCCGGACGGCCAGGTTTACGGCGGGACCTCGGACGGTTTTATCTTCCGCTTCAATCCCGAAAACATGAGCATCGTCAACCTCGGCAAACCTCAGTGGCAGTACCGTATCCGAGGCCTGGCCTTCAGCCGGTCGGGGGATCTCTACGGAGTGGGAGGGGAGCGCGGCGGCGCCGCCCGGATGTTCGTTCTCCGGAAGAACGGCGGCGGCTACGAAAACCTGGGGCTTCTGGACGTTAACCGCATGCCTTTCTATGCCTGGCTGGCCTACGAAGCAGAGAGCATGATCACGGGACCCGATGGGACGATCTTCATCGGGGAGACCGGCCGCCTGGCCCATCTCTACCTGCTCTTTCCCTGGGAAAGGTGAGGGAAGAAGAGCATCTTCCCCCGGCCGGCGGGAATTCGCTAGGATTCGCCCTCGAGTTGTCCGAATGAAATCGAAGGATTTCAAATTCCTTGTGTGTCCAAAAACCCCGATTGAGCCTGTCTACGATGATGAACGGAGTTTTCAAATCCCCGGACTCATGTCTGGGGATTTGCGGCCGGAATTTAAATATCGTGACGTGCCATTGCGAGCGCCCCTCGGGAGCGAAGCAATCCCCTTGCCAGGTTCGAAGAAAGCTTAGGCGCAAGGCGCAACGCGATGACGGCGGAGGTGATGAGATCGCCACGGCCCAGAGGCCTGGCGGCGACTCCGTCAGATCACTTCGACACGTCCCGCCGCGCTTCGCTCGCGGCTTCGGTTCATCCTCGCAACGACATTTTTGGTGCAGAAAAGTAAAATTCTTTATTTACCCGATTGTCACCGCGTGTTGGGCGCTGTCGCCTTGGTATCAGTCGGGTGGATAAAATTCTTCCCTCAACAGGCTTTTTGGAGACGGCCCGAGAAGCGGCAAGAGGGAGAAGAATGCGGATCTCAGCCCGATAAGGCTGATAGCCACAAGCAAAGAGTTAGGCCTGAGGATTTGATGCGCCATAGGATAGATCCTTAAGGAATCAGGATTATTTTAAAGATCATATCGGCAGAGCAGGCATCTTTATTTCGACATTCCCCCAAAGGCTATTTGCCGGTAACTTTTTTCAGGTATTCCAGGGTGGCCTGTGCATTCTTAATTCTCTGCTCGGGCTCGCCCCTGGGGTCTTGGAGATAGAGCTCCAGGTTGCGGAGAGCTTCGGTCAAATCGCCCTTCTCTCTAAAGGATAAGGCCAGATAATAAAATGAGGATGGCGTGGGTTTGATCAAGATCGCATTTTTGAAGTTCTCGATGGCCTTATCGAATTCCTTAATCATGCCGTAGGTGATGCCCAGCAGCTGAAAGGACCTCGAATCCTGGGGAAAATCCTCTGTCAAACGCTGGTAGACTTCGATGGCTTCAGGAATTCTCCCGGCGGAGGCCAGAAAATTGGCATAGTTTGTCCGCAGGAATTTATTTTCGGGGTCCATGGCCAGCGCTTTTTCGAAAAATTTCTCGGCCTCCTCCATTTTTCCCGTATTGCCTAGGAGCATGGCCGAGGCCGTCAGGGCGTCCATGTTTTCAGGGTTGATCTTCAAGACTTCACTCATGGCAGCCAAGGCTTCATCCGGCCGGCCGGCCACCATGCAGGTATGGCCCAGCCGGGAAAGCAGGACTTCGGAATGGGGGATTTTTTCCAAACCCCGCTTCAAGGTCTGAATAGCCGCTTCAAATTTATTCATCCGGGCCAGGACTAGGGCCAGGTTGTCGTAGCTTGAGGCTACGCCGGGGCGCCAAGCCAGCATCTTTGCGTGAAGCTCGGCCGCGGCCTGGAAATTGCCCTCAAACTCATATTGCTGGGCGGCCTGGATCAATTGGAGTTCATCGAGCTTGTCCTTCGGATCCGCGGCTTCGCCCCGGGCGGCCTTATTCGAATAATCGACATAGCCTAGGGACCGAAGCCGTTCTTTCTCTTCAGGCGTGAGAATCCGTTTTCCGGAGGAGCCGGGGATAAGGCGTTCTTTCAACCAAGTGTCCAGGCTGTTCTTCATGTCCGAGGATTTTTTCCGCTCCCTCAAAAAAACGTTCCTATTTTCCTGCGGATCGGCCTTCAAGTGATACAATTCCTCTTTGGGCGCGCGGATGTATTTCCAATCACCGGAGATCAATCCGAGGAGTGAAGCCCAGCCGAGATTCTCTTGAGGATAATAGGTTTCGATATAGGAATCGAGGTCGTCTTTTTCTTTTATCTGAATGTAGGGAATCAGGCTGGTCCCCTGGGCGGAGCCCGGCCTGGGCAGGTTCAGCAGATCAAGGACAGTGGGCACGATGTCGATCAGCCGGACGCGGGCGGGGATCACCTGCCGTGCCGGAAGATGATTTTCAGCGCTGAAAATGAGCGGCACCCGCACGGCCATCTCATAAAGAAAAACACCGTGACCCGACTCTCCCTTTTCCCCGAATCCTTCGCCGTGGTCCCCAGCGACGATCACGAGAGTCCGGCCCAGGAGATTCCGTTCTTTGATTTTGCCCATCACGGCGCCGATGACCGAATCCATGTAGGTCACTTCCCCGTCGTACGGGCGATCGGCGAATTCCTGGCGGAAGGGCGGCGGCGGGGTATAGGGAAGGTGCGGGTCGAAGAAGTGAACCCAGCAGAAGAACTGTTCGTCCTTGAGCTTGTCGACCCAGGCCGAAAAAGCAGAATACACCTGCTCGGCCTTCCGTTCCGAGGACGAACCTTCCTGGAAATTGTCGTCATAGACATCAAACCCCTGGTCCAGCCCGAAGCGGGAGTCGAGGGAAAAAGAGGCTAGGAAAGCGGCTGTTTTGAATCCCCGGGCTTTCAAGATTTCGGCCAGCGTGAGCTTGTCCGGCCCGAGCGTGTAGGTGCCGTTATTATGAACGCCGTGGGACATGGGGTAGGTCCCCGTCATCATCGAGCAGTGCGAAGGCAGGGTCAGGGGGACTTGGGCATAAGCATTTGCGAAACGGACCCCCTTTTGGGCTAGGGAGTCGAGATTGGGGGTCTGACCCTTGTCGTATCCATAACAGCCAAGACGGTCGTCGCGCATGGTATCGAGGGTGATCAGCAGAACGTTCAGTTTATCGTCCCTAACGACTTGAATTTTGGAGGGTTTGAGAACAAAAAAGAGCCCCACGGCGGCGGCGACAAGGACGGCGGTGGACAGGATCAGCCGTATTTTTTGGGAGTTCTTCCGGGTGAAGGGTACCGCTTTTGAATTCTTGTGGAGAGGCCTCGCCCGGCCAGCCGGCGGATTGAGCGACGATGGCGGCGCCTGAAGACCTTTCTTTTTGGAACGGGACCGCTTCTTTTTCGACACGTAATTTCCTGCCGAGGTCATGATAAAATCCTCCTCCCTTGTTGTCAAGGAAGCGTGGGAGTCTGGAAACTGCCAATAGAAGTGTAACTCATTGACCGAGCTGTCATTCCGAGCGCTTGAAGGGTGCTAAGCAATGCTGCCAAGTGGTCGCCAGGACTCTTGGCCGTGAGCAGCCGACCCTCCGTGTTGGGTAACCACCCCCCGCTCCTTTGGAGCTGCGGCTGACTTGCTTGCGATGATCTGTCGAATTTGCCAATCAGGGTGGTTTCTCTGTTATAAAAATCAGCCGGCCCCTCCTTGAAAATATGGGCTGACTTTGATATGTTTGAACAAGACTCTCAGGGGTCTTTTAGTTTCCCGATGAAAGACGAGCAGAAATCAAAAAAGCAATTGATCGCTGAGTTGGAAATTTTGCGCCGACACATCACGGAGCAACAGGGAAAAGGAGAAACCCTACAGCAGAGCGAGGTAAGGTATCGCGCGCTTGTCGAAAACGCCCAGGACGCTATTTACATCATTTCAATTTCTGGAGGGTTTGAATATGTGAATCCTGCTTTTGAACGCCTATTCGGCTATCCATCGGCGGAGGTTTGCACCAAGGATTTTAATTTCTTGAGCCTCGTTCATCCTCCCGGCCAGGAATTCATTATGAAAAGACGAGAGGACCGGAAGGAAGGAGAGGCTGGGCCTTCACTCTATGAATTCAATGGCATCACCAAAAAAGGAGAAGTCCGGTTCGTTGAGGCAAGCAGCGTTCCTCTTCCCGGGCACGGGGAAAAAATCATGGGCCTATTGAGGGATATCACCGAGCGCAAGCAGATCGAGGATAAGCTGGCAAAGTATCAGCAGGTGTTGGAGGTTTCTCAAAAAGAGCTCAAGAAATTCTCCCGCCAGATCTTATCTGTCCGGGAGGAAGAGAGAAAAAATTTGTCGGCCATCCTGCATGAGGAGGTCGGCAATATCGCCATCGTGTTGAGCTTAGAGTTTGCCGCCATTGAACAGGAAATCAAAGACCACCATTTGAGCAAGGCCCTGAAAACCATATCCAAGAGCAAATTGATGCTTAAAAAACACGTGGGCCGGCTGAAAAAGATCGCCGCTCAATTGAGACCTCCGGACCTTGAAATCATGGGTCTTGTCGATGCCTTGAGCGAGTATTTTGCCAGCATCATGAAAAGGATCAATATCAAAATCGATTTCACTTCCGACCTGGGGGGGAAAAAGATCGATGATAGGACGGCCATTATCCTGTACCGGATCGTTCAAGAAAGCACTAATAATGTTATCAAGCATTCCAAGGCACAGAAAGTAAGAATAACCATGCAATCCCGGGAGAAGGGAATTGAGCTCGATATATGGGACGATGGGAAGGGTTGGAATCCACAGAATGAGCATAAACATTCCTACAAACATCTGGGGATCCGAGGTATGAGAGAAATGGCGGAGTCCTTGAAGGGGACGCTCCAAATCACCACGGGACCAGGCAAAGGCACTGAGATATCCGTCCGCCTACCTTGGTGAGCAAGGACTGAAACATGGAAATCAAAGTTATTTTGGCGGATGATCATCATCTTGTCAGAGAAGGGCTGAGGTCTGTCATCCAAAAGAGGGGCGGGGATATCAGGGTCATCGGCGAAGCTTCGAGCGGCAAAGAGGTCCTGGCCATGGCTAAGAAAAATCCGGCAGACGTCTATGTTCTGGATATCACCATGCCGATATTGAATGGAATCGCCACGACAGAGAGGCTGATCAGGATGGATCCCGGGAGCAAGATCGTCATTCTCAGTATCCACGACAGCCGTTTTCTTGTGGAGAAGGCCATCAAGAGCGGCGCACGGGGTTACATCACCAAGGAGGACGCCGTCGATGAAATTATCCTGGCCATCCGCGAAGCTTATCGGGGAAGATACTTCCTGAGTCCCTCCATCTCGATGCACGTCATCCGCGGCTATCTCAGGGAAAAGGGCCAAAACAAAAGCGAAGAAAAGGGAGCCGGATTAACGAACAGAGAAACGGAGATTCTCCAGCTCATCGCGGAGGGCTCTAGCTGTAAAGAAATTGCCAGGAGATTCGGCTTATCCGTACATACGGTGCATGGTCACAAAAAGAACGCCATGCAGAAACTCGACCTCCATAAGCAGGCTGATCTGATCCGGTATGCCCTTAAAGAGGGCATTTCGAAACTGTAGCTTCTCCCTCCAAACTTTTCGTTTGGCCTAAATCCACTTATAAAAATGCTAAAAATCAACCCTTTCATGGCATTTACAATTGTCCTCTCAGTGAGTTTAATGGACTTAAGGAAAAGCGATCTGTTGATATCACCAAATCTGGGAGGATGAGTGAAGGCTGCAGATGCCGAGTCATGAGCTGAATCCTTCAAGGCATTCGACCGAGGGGAGAACGCAGGCGGAATTTTGGCTTAATAATATTCAAATTCTCTCAGCGCTAAATAAAGGAGGCGAATCGTGACATTCCTTAAACAAAAGGTTCCTTCAAAAAGAGTTTTCTTATTTAAAGTTTGGCAAAAATTAGGGATCATTTTGATCGCTGTTCTTGTCCTTGAGGCTTATGGGACGCTCAGAAAGGTTGACATCACAGGAGAATCGCAATTGACCTGTGAGCGCATTTTCAAGACCGAGGAATTCAACCCGGAAAGCTTCGGCCCTGTCTATTGGATGAAAGACGGGTCAGGATATACAATCCTGGAACAATCGCAGCTACCGGGGGGTAGCAAGGAGATCGTTGGCTATGATCTGGAGAGCGGCCGGCGCTCTGTGCTGGTTCCCGCCGCCCGCCTGGTTCCTGCCGGGGGCTCAACTCCGCCATCTGTTGCCGCTTATGTCTGGTCTCCCGAAGAGAAATCCATCTTGATCATGGCCAATTCCAAAAGGGTTATGCATAAGACTTTTAGCGACTGCTGGGTGCTTGATCTCAAAAATGGGGCCCTTCACAAATTGGGAGGCATGGCTGAGCCTTCCGCGCTCCTGAATGCCAAGTTCTCTCCGGACGGCCAGAAAGTGGCGTATGTCTATAAAAATAACATCTATGTCGAAGACCTGGCCGGCCACAACTTGATCCCGTTGACGATGGACGGTGCGGAGAACATCTACAATGGGACATTCGACCATCCCTATGAAGAAGAGGGTTTCAACGTCGATGGATTTGTCTGGAGCCCTGACAGCCAATCCATCGCCTATTATCAGCTGAATTCTGAAAAGGTTCCGACCTTTTACATGATCAACAACACGGATTCTCAATATCCAAAAATCGTTCCCTTCAAATGGACCATGCCTGGAGAACAAAATCCTGACTGCCGCATCGGGGTCGTAAGCGCAGCCGGAGGCAAAACCCTCTGGTTCCGGGTTCCTGGCGATCCGGCCAATCATTACATCCAGCATTTAAGCTGGTTGAACGGGGAAGAAGTCGTCTTCCAGCATCTCAACCGCCTGCAGAATAAGAATGAGCTCATGCAGGGAGATGCCCGAAGCGGTCAGGTCCGCGTCCTCTTCACGGACCATGACGAAAAATGGCTTGTCTTCGTGAGAGATCTGCAATGGCTGGACAAGGGCGGCCGATTCACCTGGGTCAGCGAAAAGGACGGATGGCGGCATGTGTACATTGTGTCCCGCTCCGGGCTGGACTTGAAGCTGATCACCCCCGGCGATTTTGATGTGATCAGTGTGGCAGGTATTGATGACAAAGGCGGCTGGCTCTATTACATCGCGTCCCCCGATAATCCGACCCAGCAGTATCTGTACCGGGTTCCGCTGGATGGAAGCGGAAAAGCGGAGAGGCTGACTCCGGCCGACCAGAAGGGAACACACGGTTATGTCATCTCTCCAGATGCCCGATGGGCTTTCCAGACTTACTCCACTTTCAGCACGCCACCCATCACGAAACTCGTTCGCCTGCCCGAGCACAAAGATGTCCGGACACTCGTTGACAACGCGAAACTCCGGGAAAAACTCAAGAAGTTGAAGCTGGGCGAATCCGAGTTCTTCCGCGTCGATATCGGAGGCGGAGTCGAACTGGACGCCTATGAGCTTAGACCCCCGGATTTCAACCCCCAGAAGAAGTATCCGGTCCTTTTCTATATCTACGGAGAGCCTATGGGCCCCTCGGTGACGGACCGGTGGGGTGGAAGCCGCTATTTATGGCACCGCTTGCTGACCCAGCTGGGATATATCGTCACGACGGCGGATAACCGGGGCATCAATGTCCCTCGTGGCGCTGCCTGGCGAAAGATCATTTACCGCCAGGTCGGGATTCTTGCCTCGGCGGACCAGGCGGCGGCCATCAAGGCCATTATCAAGCGCTGGAACTTTGTCGACCCTGAACGGATCGGCATCTGGGGCCACAGCGGCGGCGGCGCGATGACCCTCAACATGATGTTCAGATACCCCGACTTGTTCCGGATGGGAATGGCCTCGGCTCCGGTTGTTCACCAGCGCTATTACGATTCCATTTACCAGGAGAGGTTCATGGGACTGCCGAAGGATAATCCGGAGGGATATGAGAAGGGCTCGCCCCTTAATTTTGCCGGCCAATTGAAAGGACATCTTCTGATCGTTCACGGCACCGGGGATCACAACGTCCATTACCAGCATGCGGAAATGCTGATCAATGAGCTGATTAAGCACAATAAATCCTTCTCGCTGATGTCCTATCCCAATCGTGATCATGGCCTCAGCGAGGCTCCCGACACACCCCTCCACAGGCACGAAACCATGACACGGTATCTTCAAGAAAATCTGCCTGCGGGCGCCAAATGAATTTTGCCGGAGGTCAACATGAAGAATAAGGGCTTTTCATTCGTCCTGAGGATTGTCCTGATATTTCTCCTCACTTCGGGCCACTCATTATTCTCCCAAGGGGCGCAAATTGATGGTTCGGATTACAGGGCGCGAAGAGATAAACTCTGTTCCCTGATTTCCGATGGAGTCGCGATCATCGTCAGTCCCCCCTCCTTGGGAGCGGTCCCGCCAAACCCTGATTCCGATTTTTATTACTTCACGGGAGTCGGCATTCCCGACGCGAAATTGATCCTTGTTCCTGAGAAGATCGCCAAAAAGGGATCGAGCCCTGAATATTGGAAGACAACGCTCTATCTCCCTCCTCAAGATCCCCGCAGAGGTGTCTGGAGCGACATTCAACTCTTTCCGGGAAAAGAGGCAGAGAAAGCGACGGGGATTGAAAACACCACCGACCTCAATACATTTTATGCCGCGGTGTCGAGGCTCTCCAACATCACTGACGTTGTTTATCTTCAAGACGGAGCCAGGGTCACCTCAGGTCAAGAGCTGCCGCCGGAATTGCAGTTCGCGGAGAATATCAAGAAAATCCTTCCTGGCGTGAGGATTAAAAACCTCTCCCCGATACTCGGAGAAATGAGATGGGTTAAATCCCCAAAAGAAATTGCCATCATGAGACAGGCCTGCGATATTACTGCGGATACATTCAAGGAAGTCGCCCGGGTCACCCAGCCGGGGCTCTATGAGTATGAGATCGAGGCGGCGGCGAGCTACGTCTTCAAAAAAACCGGCTGTCTGAGAACCACCTTCGCCGTCATCGGCTCCGGACCCAATTCCGTCATCCTTCACCATTTCAAAAACGATCGGTTGATGAAAGACGGTGAGCTTCTGCTCATCGATATCGGAACATTCTATAAAGAATGCTCTACCGATCTATCGAGGACAATCCCCGTTTCCGGCAAGTTTGAGCCTGAACAGAGGAAAATATACAACATCGTCCTCGAGGCCGAGAACAAAGCCATTTCCATGATCAGGCCTGGCGTGACGCTTTCAGAACTTCATCTGGCGGCCTTGGAAGTGATCGAGAAAGCCGGCTATGGCCAATATGCCATTCAACCCTCCTTGTTTTTTAATCACACCTTGAACGGCGGTTCGGAGGTCAAGCCCAGCAGCGTCGGCTTATCTTTCCCTTACCGTTTGAACGATAAGCCACTTGTCGCCGGAAGTATGCTGGTGGTCGAACCCGGCATCTACATCCCCGAGAAAAATCTCGGGATTAGAATCGAGGATGATGTCCTGGTCACGAAAAACGGCTATGAAATTCTGACAAAAAACGCGCCCAGAGAAGTCGAGGACATAGAAAAACTCATGGCCGAACAAACCGTCGTTTTCATAGCCAACAGGTAAAATGTCTTTTCATCGGAGGTCGAAATGAAAAAGAACCGTTTTTTACTGTTCACGGGGCTCTTGCTGGGATCGCTACTCCTGGGGAATATTAACCTATCCTCCCAGGAAGCGAACGTTGAAAAGTCGGATTACAAAGCGCGCCGGGATAAGCTCTGTTCCCTGATTCCAGACGGAGTCGCCATCATCGTCAATTCTCCGACGACAAGAGTCGATTTCGGCCTGCCCCGGCCGAATGATGATTTCTACTACCTTACGGGGGTCGACGTTCCTGATGCCAAATTGATTCTCGTCCCTGAAAAAGTCGCCAAGAGGAGCGCAAACCCTGAATACTGGAAGACAACACTTTATCTCCCCTCGAGAGATTGGCGAAAAGGAGTCTGGGATGACCCTCAGCTCTTTCCCGGGGAAGAGGCGGAAGGGGAGACGGGAATAGAAAATACAGCCGACCTCAATACATTTTACACGGCCATTTCGAGACTCTCCAACATCACCGATGTCGTCTATTGTCCCTTGGGAGCAAGGGGCACATCCCCGCAAAATCTGGCGCCGGAATACCTGTTTGTGGAGAGCCTCAAACCCATTCTTCCCGGGGCAAGAATCAAAGACCTTTCCCTCGTCCTTGGCGATTTAAGATGGGCCAAAACTCCCAAAGAAATCGACATCATGAGAAATGCCTGTTCTATCACTCTCGAGGCTTTCCAGGAAGCCGCGCGAATCACCAAGCCCGGAGTCTATGAGTATGAGATCGAGGCAATGGTAAAATACATCTTCAGAAAAAACGGGTCTCAGGGCGCGGCCTTCACTATCATCGGCTCCGGACCCAATTCCTGCATCCTTCATCATAGCCTCAACGACCGCCTGATGAAAGAAGGGGAATTGGTGGTTATCGATATCGGTACGATCTTTAAGGCCACATCGACGGATTTGACGAGAACGGTTCCTGTTTCCGGCAGGTTTGATCCTGAACAAAGGAAAATATACGGCATTGTCCTCGATGCCCAGAAGAAGGCCATCTCCATGGTAAGGCCGGGGGCTACTCTTGCCGAGCTTCATGACGCGGCCATGGATGTGATCGCCAGAGCAGGCTATGGAAAATATTTTATCCATTTTTTGTGCCACACCTTGAATGGAGGATCGCCAAACAAACCCGCCAGCCTCGGCTTGTCGACGAAGTGGGTTCCCAATGCCACGAATCTGGTCGCAGACAAGCCGCTGGTGCCCGGAAGTATGCTAACGATTGAGCCAGGGATCTATATTCCGGAGAAAAATCTGGGAATTCGCATCGAAGACGACATCCTGGTCACTAAAAATGGCTGTGAAATCCTGACCAAGGACGTACCCAAGGAAATCGAGGAGATCGAAAAGCTCATGAAAGAAAAACCTGTTCATATTAAATAAAATAGCGGTTTCATCGCGAACTCTCAAAACACCTTGGATACTTCCCTTTGGCCGATGGACCAATCCGATTTATTTCAAAAACCAACCTATTCTTGGTATTTACAAACAGGATGCCAAAAAGTAAACATTAATCAAGGCAAGGCTTATGAGTGAAAAAGAGTGAAAGAAGGAGGGAGAAATGAAACAGTCTAAAACTCTTTTTGTGGTCATTCTTTGCTTCTCTCTGGTTTCCATCCTCAGCGCTCAGCGCGAAACAGGCTCCATAAGGGGGACTGTAACCGAATCCGGCGGGGATCGCCTGCCCGGTGTCACT
>Ga0307380_10006421_pt1 | contig 15446 bp, 12 predicted proteins | sample UN3MG_FD_202239 | JGI IMG/M metagenome (GOLD analysis project Ga0307380, IMG submission 202239) | Soil microbial communities from Risofladan, Vaasa, Finland - UN-3 | ecosystem: Environmental > Terrestrial > Soil > Coastal area > Acid sulfate soil | place: Finland: Risofladan, Vaasa | collected...
CGTTGTCTAGCCTCAATGGAAAAGTAACAACCTGCAATACAGGTGCGGTGGTTGTATCTAGTGGCACAATCACCGCGACTGGTCCGTTAACCGATACGGAAATCCGAGCAACAGCATTACCTGTAAGCCTCGCCTCAGTGCCAAGTCATGCGGTCACAAACGCTGGAACATTTGCAACACAAGCAACGCCAACAACGGCAACAAGTGGCGGGGTGACAACTCACCATAAAGTTTCGGCTGCTAGTACAAACTCTACCGTGGTCAAGGCGTCAGCAGGTCAGCTTTATGGTTGGTACATTTACAACAGCAATGCGGCAGCGAGAAAAGTAGCGTTTCACAATGCTTCAAGCGCACCAACCGCAGGTGCGGCAATTTACTTCACAATGGTAATTCCGGCGACATCGGGTGCTAACGTGTTCTCGCCGCATGGAATTGCGTTTTCTACAGGCATCTCGTACACCACAGTAACCGGACTGGCTGATACAGACTCTGCAGCGGTGGCGGCAAACGATTTAATCATTAACCTCTGGTACGCATAACATGGCAACGCTCTCAACTCTAACATTGACCGCCGACGGCACGGTTGACTCAATCAATCTGGCAGCGGTCGGTATTGGTACAGGGTTTTGGGATCGGTGCAATTCAACTCCAGACGGCGGATCATCCAATTACGTCCACAACATATCCAGCGTAACAGCAACATGGACAGCGTGGTTTGCGCTGACAAATGTCGACGCAGATTTCTCCTCGATGTTGACGCTCAACATTGACGTGGATGTTCTGGCAACCGGGTTTGCAAATGATACTTGTTCGTTAACTGCTCGGATCGCAGAAGCCGATTCGTCAACGACATGGTTGACGGATTCAGTCACAGTGGCAACAGCGACCGATACAACTCGCACGCAACGAAATGTAGCTTTTGGGTCTTTAACTGGTTCAAAGGCACAATGGGATTCAGCACACATTCTGTTTTCATGGGCGTATACTAAACAGGCGGGTCCGGATAACGCAAACCTTCGATTATTCGGACTTGATATTGATGGAACCTACACGCCAGCGGCAGCAGGAAGCGTAAAACAACTAGCAGCATTAGGGGTTGGATAATGAGTTTACTATTACTATTCCCGTCCTCGGGTCCAGTCTCACAAGCCGGTTCATATTCATATTTGAACTGGTGGGCTATTGGCCTCGGCGGAATCCCGGCAGCCACAGGCAATCCGTGGCACTACTACCAACAAATGGCGCAATAATATGTCAACGATTTATCTCAAACAATCAACTGCTTCACAGCAAAGAGCTGTTGGTCCGTTTATTGACGACACTGATTTTAAGACTCCATTGACGGGACTGACGATTGCAAACACAGATGTCAAGTTGGTAATTAACGGTGCAGCTAGCGTAAATAAAAATGCTGGTGGTGGAACTCACAGGATTAACGGTGTCTACGGCATTACGTTTGATGCTACCGATACGACTACCGTTGGCGAAGTGGAATACTCAATTGTAGTTACAGGCGCATTGCCGGTGTTTGGGAAATTCCAAGTTGTCGAGGAAGCTGTTTACGATGCGATGTTTGCAGCGGCAGCACCCGGTCCTAATACAGTTATTCCAACTAATCTTGCTGCGTCACAGGTCTGGGATTTCAATTTAAGCGGCACGGCAGTTGGAGCCACCTTGGCCGGAAACGTATTGGCGGATGTTCCAAGCACTGCCGAATTCGATGCTCGCACAATACTGGCCGCAGATTATTTCGATCCGGCTACGGACACGGTTGCGACTGTTACCACGGTCGGTTCGGTATCGGGTGCAGTCGGTTCGGTTACCGCAGGCGTTGCATTAACGGCAGCGTCAAGGCAGGCAATGGTTGAGGAGTGTTTCACTTATGATGCGACTGCGGATTACGGCACCACACCCGGATCGTTAGTTGATGAGATTGTCGATAATGTTGCCGCCGTGATCGGCCCAGCTGGTGTTAACCTGACCAACCTTGGCGGCAGCGGCAACGATTGGATTCCAGCTATTGTCTCGGGCACAGCCGATTCAGGAACTACGCTAACAATGGTGGATGAGGCTCGCGACGAGGCGGACACCGACTATTGGAACGGGTGCGTTATTGAGTTCACGGGTGGTAATAACGTCGGTCAATGCCGAGTGATCACTGGGTTTACAGTTGGATCGCCCGCGACGATTACGTTTTCTCCCGCAACCACAAACGCGGTGGCAGTAAGCGACACCTATCGGATTATTCAGGGTGCCGATGCGAATGTTACCGGCACGGTATCGGCTGATGTGGTTTCGATCAACAGCGTTTCAACCGGAAGCGTTACGACGGTCCAAGCCGTTCAGGGGCTGACAACCGCCGACACGATCACGACATATACAGGTAATACAAAACAAACCGCCGACGTTGCCACGCTGATCACTACGGTTGGCACTGCTGGGGCCTCGCTAACCGACCTTGGCGGGATGTCTACGGCTATGAAGGCGGAGGTCAACGCAGAGTGCGATACGGCCTTAACCGATTATGATGCACCAACGGATACGGAAATGGTCGCAGCGTTTACCGAGATAAAAGGTGGGACATGGGCGGCAACCGACACTCTCGAAGCAATTCGGGACCGAGGTGATTCAGCTTGGATTACGGGTGCTGGTGGTTCTGATCGGTTGTTGATGAATGACACAACAATTGCACTTGTCAGCTCTAATGTAGCTTTCACCCTTGCCGCTGGTTCAACCTCCGATGACGCTTATAACAATTGTACGATTGTGATTGAGGGCAACGCTGACAGCACAATAAAATCAATGGGTGTGATCAGTAATTACATCGGGGCGACGAAATCGGTTACTTTGAAATACAATCCTAATCCAGCCGTAACATTTGCGGGAAGCGACAAGGTTTACATTCTTGCCGAGAGTTCACTAAAAACGTCAACAGCGAATCAGCAAATAGATATTACGGGCGGGGCAGTTGACACGATCACGACATACACAGGCAATACAAAACAAACCGCCGACGTTGCGGCGGGCGTGGCACTCACAACAGCATCACGCCAAGCGATGGTTGAAGAATGTTTCACGTACGCTTCGACAGTAACATACGCTGCATCAGATGCAGCCTCGTTAGTCAAGATCATCGCAACAAATGCAAGTGGTTCCGGTGCTACTGCACAAGAAATCTGGGACTTCAATTTGGCAGGCACGGGCGTAGGTGCTACAAACGCTGGAAACGTCCTGACAGATGCTGACACCGCAATTGATGTGGTGCAAGTGTTTACAGATGCCTCAACAGTACAAACCGCAGACGTTGCATCTGGTGTTGTATTAACAGCAGCTGGGGTAGATGCAATCTGGGATGAACTAACTACCGGGCATGTAACTATTGGTTCATTCGCGGCGAGCCTTGGCGCGACTCTTGGTCATGTCGATACTATGGAAGCCGATCTCAAGACGTATGGCGATACCAATTGGTCAACCGCAGCAGGGTTTGCAACAGCTCAAACCATTTGGGACTTTGATCTCACTACCACAACGGTGGGAGTTAATCGAGCAGGGAATCGAGTTATTGATATTGATGCTGATGGCACAACCACAAGGGCGTTGGCTGAAGGAGCAACCGGATTTGCAGCAATTGATACAGTTGTTGATACGATCAATGCCAATGTTGGTACGGCGGGCGCGGGTCTGTCAGCTATTCCACTGCCATCATGGGCTTCGACTACTCTCGACGTGGCAACAGAGGTTTGGGGAATCACGGCTTCAACTTATTCTGCTGCAACAGGATCAATGGGCAAGGCAGTTTATGATACAGATCAAACCATTATCGTAGTTGACGGCAACGCACAAACGCTGGCAAATGAATGGGCCGATGGAGGGCGATTGGATAATCTGTTAGATACTGCCGCTGCTGGCGGTGCAAGCATTACAGTTGCAGATATTTGGGATGCTTTGACAGCTGACTATGTAGTGTCCGGTTCTATGGGTCAAGCACTGGGTGCAGCTGGAACTGCAGCTGATCCATTACTCGCAATAGTTCCCGGTGCTTACGCACCCGGAACTGCAGGTAATTACATTGGTCTAATCGGAGCTGACTGGGATGACGGAGGTCGGCTAGATTTGATTCTTGACAATATCGACACAACGATGTCTGACATTCTTGGGATTGGTGTTATTCAGATAGTTCAGCCACTAGACCCAGATACAAACTTGCTGACTATCATCAGGGACGCAACCTACGATGGTATTGCGTTCCCGCTATTATCGTGGACAACGACAAAGGATTTCACTACGTGGACTGGAATGTTCACAATCAGACATCGCGACACAGATGTAATACTTGCACAAAAAGCAGTCGTGGTGGCGTCACCAACTGAGCTGACAGTTCAGCTTGACGCGGCTGACACAGATTTTAACATGCTGCTTTACGAACGCGATTTTGGAAAACACTGGTATGATATTCAGATGACGACTGGTGTAAGCAATCAGGTGCTTGGGCCATACATTGTCAAAATCATTCAGGACATAACATAGAAAGCCAGATATGGTTCGGCCAACATCAAAAACAATCTGGACGACGCAGCAACTTGCCGTCACTGACGAGATGTTGGGGGCTGCATTGCAGATCGACCCATGCGGGGAAGATATTGTGATGGCAAGGCTTGATCTTGCCGCTGCAATCCAATGGTTTGAGCGCAGGACTAGCTTGAAGCTGTCGATAAGCATAGTCGAGGAATGCCATTCGTGTTTCCCGGCTGGATGCAATCCCTTCAGGCTGCACTCGCAGCCGGTTGTCTCAGAAACAGATTGGGCCAACCTGTTGGTTCAAAAAACAAGCGACAAGACACCATGCTGGATGGTGAACATTATTGACAGCATCGAAACACAATTGACAACGCAGCCAGTAGAAGTCTGCTATCAAAGCTGCGACGGTGGTGAACCAGTAACAGCATGTGTTGAAACGTCGTTAGTAACATGCGAAGTGCCTGCAACCATTACGCCAAGCAACGCCAGCAACTATTGTGAGGAGTGGCCTTGCCTGAACAACTGCGACTGCGATCAAAAACCAATTACGATTCGATACTTGGCTGGATACCTAAATTCATGTGAACTACAGGCTAAGGAACCGCTCGCCATCAAGACTATTTTGATGATGGTCAGATACATGTATGAGCAACCTGAGACGATCACCTACGGTACTGCAACAAATGTTTTGAACGACGTTTTAGAACCGTTTCTGAGGATTTCTCGATGGTCCGTCGTGTAGACAATGGAAAGAGGCTTGTGTTGGTGCTTTTGTGGGTGCCATCACTTGCAGCTGCCGGATATTTTTTATGGCTGTTTTGGAGTTAGTTGATGGCAGGAAAACCACCAGTGACAGCGGGGCAATTGAAGACGCGAGTCTACCTGTACCGGAATATAGGCACAGAGCGAGACAGCAATGGTATCGAAAAACTGATATGGAAGTGCATCAAGTCATTTAAGGTGTTCATCAGGAAGCAGTACACGGGTGAGCGAACGGAAGCAAAAACAAATCAACCGACATTCAAAGCTGTGTTGCTGGCTAGGTGGAACGATGTCAAGGACATCACGTTTGAGGATAAGTTTTACACCAGTGACAACCAGCATTGGCTTGTCGATGGGTATCCAATGAACTGGAACGGCAGTAACAGGTGGGGTGAAGTAACGGTGTCGGCTATCTACAATTGCGATGTAGACATCTGCAACTGCGGAACTGACGGTCAGCGGCATCAATGTAAATCATCTAAATTGAACGAGGGCTGTGAATGTTAGAAAAAACAAAAGTTGTTACAGTTCTCCCTGATGGCCGCACATACGGCGGGTTTCCTGCAGAGGTTGTTGACGACAAGGAGCTGCATGCCAAACGCTGGATATGCATTAAGCGAGTCAACATGGGAGACATAATCCAGACTGAACTGGGACTCCAGTACGAGGTTCTGGCGCCAATCAGCGAGACTTCCTATGGCATCCAAATCATTAACAACAGGCACGTAGATGGCAGTCAAAATAATCGGTCTGGAAAAAGTCCGTCGCGACCTGTTGAGGTTAGCAAACAAACAGCAGATCAAGAAGATCGTCCAGCCAGCGGCAAGGGCGACATTGCGCCAAGTGGTGCTGCCGGAGGCGCGGAGGAACAACGAGCGGACAATCGACAGGAGGCTGGGGAAGATACATCCACGGACACTGTCGAGACATAATGGTGCATTTCGGGGGAAAGTTGGGCCAAGTTCAAGATTTCTCAAGGTTGCAAACATACAAAGCCGTGGCGACAGGCTAATTGGTGGTAAGATAGAATATCGAGAAGGTGGTGTTTTCAAGCGACGGTCGTACAAGCCGTTTGTGATTGAAAAACAGGTGAAGGGTGACAGGTTTGAGAAAAGCGGCAGGCGAACTGCGAGAATTTTTTATCCTGCGGCTCAGGAATATGGAGCTGCGACAGCAAAACCGCCGATCAAAGCAAAGCATCAGATGAAGCGTGCTGCTGATACAAAACGGATCAGCGCACAAAGGGTGTTCAGAGGGAAGTTTGTCAGAGAGTTTCGAAAATTCTCCAAGGAAGTAGGATTTTTGTAGTGGCTACAGTATGTCGGGTTAATTGGTCACAGCGATTTCGTCAGTGGCTATTAAACATTGACGAGCTAACAGACATTGTTGACGACAAGATTGTTGACACGGTGTCGGCTGGGCAGGCATGTACTGTACCATTTGTCTGGTTTTCGATGGATAATCAGACATTCAGTGATGTACTGAGTCCGACAGGATGTTGCCCTGAACCTGAAGAAATAGAATACATCGTCGAGTTGATTGGCGAAGCGACAGAACTAGGTCTGTTACAGGATGTGGCGGGTGCAATCCGGCAGACAGCACAGTGTACACAGATGGAGCCTTTGCCAAAATGCAAAGACGAAGATCGAGACGTAACTATTCATGTCATGACACCGCAAAGTGTGACTGATAATTACGTGTCGTTTGCAGAGCGTTACTTGGAAGGTGAGTTTGTGGACATTGTTTTACGGATTGCGTTGATTCCATTAAACTGCTGATACCACTTTTGAAGCGGGTTGGTTAGGCAAACAAATTAGAAAGGCGGAAGCGTAACGCTTCTCGATCAATCACATGGCATGTATATTATCCACCACTGGTCTGAACCGTGGCGTAAAAGGAGTCCTGACACAGTTCTTTGTCAACTTTGCCGACTGCACCCAAGGAGCCTTGAATGCAGGCGTACTAAGCGCTGTTACAGGGACGTACGATGAACTGTGTTGCATGCGCTCACTAACTCCGCCCGGAGCAGAACGCGCACTCACACAAGACGAGGGCTGTATCGGGGAAGACGTTGAGTATCAGGACTTGGGTCCGGTTACATTTTCTCAGGTATCAGTCACATTTCGCGACCAGCTATCTGGGTTGTCTGACTGGAACAGGTGTGCAAACGGCGACCAAGTTCCTGACGGTCTTGCGGATGCATTCTATGCGAACACGATTGTCGCCTGTTGCATCAAACACCCTTTGGCTGACCCAGTGAATCCGTTTCTGTACGAATTGTTCGATGCACAAATTGTGTCGATCACTCCGGGTGAAATCACCAAGAACGAATACCGTGAAACTACGGTAGTGTTTCAGCCGACATCGAAAAGTTATTGCGGCCTTGCCTCGCTATTTACTGATGTCGCCGTAAGTTTGGAAACACCAAGCCAATGTGCGCTTGAATTCGCACTCACATAATAGGAGAAGCAACCAATGGCATGTGTATTATCAACGACTGGCTTGAACCGTGGCGTAAAGGGTGTTCTGACTCGGCTGTTTGTCGATTTCAGTAACTGCACTCAATTTTCAACTGACCCGTTTCCAATTCAAGACTCCACAATCCAGAACATATACGACGAACTTTGTTGTATGCGGTCTGTCACGCCGCCCCCAGTAGAGCGTGCAATCACGCAGGACGAAGGGTGTATGGGTGAAAACATAGAGTATCAGGACACTGGTCCGGTTACTTACGGTCAATTCTCGGTTACATTCCGCGACCAGTTAGCTGGAAATTCGGATTGGAATCACTGTACGAACGGAACGGTGGCAGACGGGTTGGCGGATGCGTTTAATTCGCTGACCGTTTGCGCAGTTGCAATTAGACATCCAATTGCCGATCCTGTTGCTGTCCCCCCGTTCCTGTATGAGATTTTCGATGCTCAGGTAGCGTCGATCACTCGCGGTGAAATCACCAAGAATGAATACCGAGAAGCGACCGTGACGTTTCAACCAAGATCACGAAGCTATTGTGTATATGAGTCGGCGTTCTTTACCACGTCGTGGTTGGGTCTGGCCGATTGCATCCCAGAATTCTAACCATATTATTGAAGCGGAATTATCACTTAACCTTTAGGAGCGGGAATGGAAGCCAACAAGCCGGGCAACGCGATTGAATTAGCAATTGCTGGAACAAAGCAGTTGCTGAAAACCAAGAATATTATCGTTGAAGAATTTGGTGGTTTAACATTGACTGTTCATCAGCGGACAGCAAAACCAAGAAACGAGGTCATCAAATTCATTCAGCGTAATCCTGAACTGAGCAAGATTGACCAGCTTCAATTTCACACGATGATCCTGAGTCACTTTGTCACCGACACGGAAGGGAAACCATTCGTCGGGCCAAACGCGCAGGAACTGGTTGGTCAGCTGAACGACGAAGGTGTTCAGAAAGTCGTCGATCTGGCGATGGACATGAACCGACTCGGCAAGACCGAAGAAATTGAGGGTGACGAGGGAAACGAATAGAGTCCGATCCCGAATCGGACTTTGCATACATGTTGTGTTTGGCAGTCGGGTGTCTGCATCCTGACCAACTGCTTGACAGTTTAACTCCTGACCAATGGATTGGCTGGATGGAATATTTCAAACGCCACCCGTTTGGACATAAAATGGAGCAGTGGATGCTCGGCATGGTAGCATCTGTAATTGCCAATTCTTCTGGCTACGCTACCACTCCCTCCGGTCCATCAGACTTCCTGCCACAGATTGAAGGTGGCGAAGATGACGACGACGATCAGCTGATAGACAGGAGCGGCCTACCAGACGCCGAAACGATGCGAGCTGACATTGAAAGGCGGATGCAAGCAGCAAACGCACCAGCCAGTCAAATGCAGCGCCCGCAGGTAAGGCGTGGTCCGCAACGGAGGGTTTTGGAATGATTACGATACACAATGAGCGTCTAGCGTAAGGAGAATTCTGATCGCAGAAAATATTCGAATTCTCCTATCTTTGGACACTGAGGGTTTCCAAAAAGGCATTAACAAGGCGCTTGCATCGTCGAAGCGTGTCAAGGACATTGCCAAGGAACTTGACATCAGCACGTCAAATGTTCGCGCCGCGTTGAGCAAAGCAGGCGCAGTCCGTGGCGGCACTGATCAGCTGAAAAACATTAAGCAGCAGCAGTTTTTCTTGCGTGAACTCAGGAAAGAGGCTGGTCTGGACGTTGCTGCTTTACGGCAGCTGGACAATGCGTTGCTCAAGGTTCGGCAGTCATTGCGAACTGAGGGGCTGAGACTGCGGATTGGGAACAATGCGTTCAATGAGAGAAATCGGCTTCAAGGATTGGTCAGCGACAACTTCAATCCAAACATTGGCCGCAAGCGACTCCAAGTTCTGAAAAGACAGGGCAAGATCAACGATCCGCAGCTAATTGCTGGATTAAGAGAAATTGATCAGCGGGTGGCTGCCAGTGCCACTGGAATAAATGCTTTGATTGGCAGGCTTGGCGTCCTGAAAACGGTATTTATCGGTATTATATCGGCGCGTCTGCTTGGGTTCTTCTTTGAATTAGGCAGTTCGCTATTCGAGCTAAATAAAAATGTAACCAACGCACTGGCAACATTCGGCAGGCTGGAGCAAAGTCAAATATCGCAACTGACAACGGCAGCGCTAGCAGCTGGTACAAACTTGACGTTTAGTGCCAGTTCTGTTCAGGCAGCTGCCGCTCTTGAGCAACTTGCCCGCGACGGAAACACAGCAGAGCAAGCAATTGCAAAACTGGGTCCGACATTACAATTTGCCGAAGCGATTCAGCTGGACTTCGGAGAAACTGCAAATAAAATCGGTGACGTTACCGAAGCGTTAAACATCACGCTATCGGAATACCAAAACACTCTGAATCAAATTGCTTTAGCGCAGCGACTTGGCACTGCCACCGGGCAAGACTTGCTTGATGCGTTGATCAGAGTTTCCCCGCAGGCAAGGGCTGCAAATGTCAGTGTAAAGGAACTGATTGCCACGCTCACAACTCTCGGCAACAGGGGTTTGAAAGGAGTTACGGCGGGCGAAAATCTTGGTCGGGCAATTGTCGTAGCGCAAGAATCGTTTATTAAGAACCAAGCCAAATTCAGACAAGAGGGAATCAGTGTGTTTGATGCCGACAGGGATGGCGCTGTCGGCTTGTTGAAATTGATCAAAGAACTTGAGTCAGCACTGGTTGGATTAACACCGCAACAGAAGTTTGCCAAGTTATCTGGGTTGTTTGACGATAAGCGAAACGTCAAGTTTATCTTAACTTTGATCGGCGCGTCGCGAGACATTGAAGAAAATCTTAAACGGCTGGACAAGGAAGCTGGCGGCGAATCGGCACGACAGGCAGCCGAGCGTTTGACTGGTTTCCAACGTCTTGCAAAAGTAGTTTTGGGTTCATTTCAAACGCTGGGAACTGGTGTTAGCGGCGTGTTCGACAAAATACTCAAATCGCTACTTCCGGCTGAGTCTATAACAACTTCCGTGACAGCTACCATAATTAAAGGAACAGCAGCGGTCTTGGCTGGGGCAGCAGCATTTGGGGCTGTAACTCTTGCAATCAAAAGCGTGACACTTGCCTACATTGGATTGCAATCGGTATTAACAATTGCTGGGTTGGCTGGAATAGGTGTGGCGTTAGCCAACCCGCTTACATGGGTGGCTATTGCAGCTGGTGTTGGCGCAGCGACAGCAGCGTTAATTGCATTAAACAGAGAAGTTAAAATATTTGCCAGAATTGACTTTGAGAAAAACCTGCAAGGTATTGAGGATCAAGCTGCGATTGCAAAGATTTCTGCAGAAAATAAACGGCTAGAAGAATTGCAGGGGTTGCGAGAGAAACTGCTCACACAAACGCGAGGGCAAAACAGGGGGCTGTTTGACGACAAAGCGTTCCGAAAGCAAATTGCTACATTGCAAGAAGAAGCAAACGTACTGGCAAACATAGAAAACCCATTATCAAAAATACTGCTATCGCGAGACGAAGGATTTGAAGGGGTTTTTGAGGATCGCGTGAGCTTGGCAGCAAGGTTGTTAAGCATTGTGATTCAGCTGCGAAATAACGAAACCGCGATTGCCGAGGAGCGCGAACGAGCGCTGCGTGCGCAACGGCAAACAAGGCTTGAAAAACTACTTGAAGGCGGAATCAACTTTACCAAATTTGACGAGGACGCTTTAGGGAAAGCAGTCGATAGGCTGTTTGATAATCTAAAAACACCATCGGAAATTCTCAAAGATGATCTTGATATTATCAAAGAGATTATTGCGTCGCAAAAATTGTTTGGTTTATTTCCAGAATTCACTCAATCCAAGCTAAACCAAGCCGCACAATCAGCAATTAAAAAGTTTGAGGAAGCATCACAAAAACAAACAATTACAGTAAACACGCCAGCAGAAACATTTGGTTCAGCGGCAGGGTTCAGGACTCGATTTGAAATAACGCGGGCCTTAGAAGAAGATGTCAACACACCGATTTTACAGTCGCAGGTTGAGCAGTTAAAGTTAATCGACAAAAACGCTGCGAGGCAGGTTGTGTTTTTGCAACAAATGTCAGAATTTTTCAATGCCGAAACGGCGCGAGCGTTTGCAGCGTTGAGCGATCCTGCCGGAGCGCAGGAACTTATTCTTCGTGCAACATTCGCAGGGCTATAAACAATCATGGGACTTCTCGACAATGACATTGGCTCCTGCTACCGAGACGGCGATCCGCTGCTGGCGATTGCTCCGTGTGGCGTTGAAACCAATATGTTCATCAAGTCTGTGATTGGCAGGCACCTTGGCAATACATCTATCGACTGCGACGGGGTTACATACACAGTCAGGTTTTGCGTTGTCGGTGTGATCGACACGGAGATCGTAGACCCCGGCGTATGGTGCTGCTGCCCACCGGAAAACATTTATGAAGCGATCTATCTGGCTGGTTCGCTCGAAACTCCACCAGATTTCTTTAATTACAACGACAAGCTGCCAGCGTTGTGCGACTCTATGAGCAACTGTCGCAATCGTGGCTCAGGGCCAGAGCGAGCAGTCGCTATCAGCCTTTACAGAATTTCACGCGACTGCATGAAGCAGTATTGGGATGTCACGTTTACAGACAGACTGCTTGGTGGCGAACGAGCGTATCGCTTATTGGAAAAAGACTCATTAGCTGGTATAAAGTCAATCCCAATCTACGACATAGAAGACTTGAGTGATTACTCGACAAGGGTCAGCGTCAGCTACAGTCAGACACGGCGGCTAGTAGAGCTGGCAGAGTTTAACGGATTTGTCAACTTGACAACCTGCAGTGAAGTCAGGGGAGAAGACGCGGACTGTACCGATTGCTCAAGCGCACCACTGGCAAAGGGAAACGCGCTCAACAAACAGCTAGTTCCACAAAACGCTGCAGGCACACCGTTTGTACCCGGACTGACAGCTGACGGAAGTGAAATAGTAATTACGCTGTCAAAACCATTTGTTGCAAGTGACTTATGCCTGCTTGATTCATGGACCAATATTGTCAACAGCGATCGGTTCTGGGTAATTGAGTATCCAGCATACAATGCAGCAACTGTGTTGCCGAGTAAATGTATAAGGGTTGATCCGTTTACAGCCAAGATAGAGCGTCCGGTAATTGAAGAAGTCAAGTTTTGCTGCCAGCCGGTCAACATGGTTTCAATCAGCCTGAAAATCAAACACCAACGATGCATGCCATCTGAGGGTGATTTAAGGGATTATGGATGGAAGGATTTAGTAGCCAATGTTGGTCTTGAAGAATGGGACTGTGAAAAATGTGCCACCAGCAACAAAGTCATCACTTCTTCAAATCGCAGTGTACGTGGCAAAAGGTGGCTAGACCCTTGCGGCAAACTAATCAAAGAAGATGCAACCACAGACTCTAGCGACAACGCAACTGGCAAACAGGTGCATGGTATTTGGAATCCATATGCACTTCAGTCTTTTTCGGACTTGCTTGGTAATTATTTCGGAGCAATCAGGAGGCTTAAACCAAAAGACGATGTCTGCTTGTGTTATTCGCCAGAACAGCCAGCACCACCGACTGAGGGCGCAAACTGATGGTGACTAGGAAAGTCAAATTCAATCTGGAAGGGTCCGTGCTGCGGGACCGGCTGGATGCGCTCAAGTTGGAGTCGGAAGGCGCAAGGCTTGCGCAATGCAACTGCGAACCAGTTCCTGACGATCACGGTGACATAATTTATGCGCTGATGATGGAAACTCTCGTTCCTGACGGCTCGACCAATGGTGTTGATGCCAAGGTGTTGTTGCGAGATGTCTTTGTTTCTGAAGGGGCCAGCCCTTGTTACCGAGACTGCGACCAAGAAGGATTCGGGACGATCAAAGTTCGAACGCTGCTAAGTGACTCGTTTGCCTGTGCTGGTGAAATCATTCAAGTCATTCAGGCTGAAGATGATTGCTCTTTTGAACCTGTCAATCAAAAGCCATGCAAGATCAGCGCCACGCTGGAAGCAAATATCGCCAAAGATGCGGCTGGGCCAGCGATCATTTATTGCGGCACCGACGAAATACAAGTTACAGTCAACAACGAATTTTGTTTTGAGCTGTTTGAGGGTGAGCAGGTCGAGTTGTGTATCAGGACAAAAGAAGCTGACACATGCCCAGCGAATGATAATGATACTGGCAGTCAGACCGGGCCTGCCGATATTGCTTGCAAGTGCCGAGTAGCTGAGTGGTTTGTTACCGACTACGAACACCACTACCACCAAGGTTGCGGCACAGCAATCGACGCACCAGCCAACAGATCGCTGCGAAAAAACCCATGCGATGAAATAGCTAACCCATTTGATCCCGGAGAGACGTTCACTATTTCGATGGCGTGCGGCATGATTACAGCCACCAATTGTTTTGGTCAAGACATCCAGCCTGACGACAAAGTCATGTTCATGCTTGGCAAAGGAACAACTGGCTGTGACGACTGCGGCTATTATGCATGGAAAGAAGGTAGTGGTGGTGGTGGTGGCGACTGCTGCTGCATGCGTTGCGATCCTGTCGTCTGTGTCTGCGGTGAAGAACAGATTCTTGAGCTGGGTGTTCCAGTTGACTACGACATCAGCGCGAACTGTCCCGACTGTGCAACAGCAATCCTGACACTGGAAAAGATATTTTGCTATCCGAAAGAAGGCGACGATTTATATACAAGGTGTGAGATACACTCATACGTTCACTGCATCAGGTGGGACTTTTCGTGTTCATGCATTGCAACATCTGTTCAATACTGTGCCATTTGCAGTGATGATTCGCGGCCCAGCGGAACGATCACTGTTGACTCATCATCATCAACTATAATCTGCGGGGTGGCAGTCAACATTGATTTAGTCGGTGGCGAACTGATTATTTCTTATGACGGTGTTCCGCAAGGTGCGTTGCCATGCCCAATCACCGACTGCTACGAACTGACAAACCTGCCGGGCGCAACAGTGTTGCGGTTGGGTCCAGATTGCAACTGTGCGTCAGAAGGTCAAGACTGCACCCAGTTGACAGTCTGTGTGAAATGTCCAGATGGAATCTTTGAGCGACACTCTGTTCCAGCTGGTGGATCGGTTACTGACGCTTGTGGCGGTGATTTTGAAATTGCGTTTGATGCTGACGGTTTAGGCGGCAGCATAACTGGTGTCGGTGGCGTACCGTTTGTGCAGCTGTTTGATGTTACATGCCCGACAACAGGATGCCAGACATTCACCGGGGGTGGCGCGACCTTTCACATTGGTGCGATAAAGGATTGCCCCCCATGCAACACACTTGGCGGCATCTTCGAGGTTACGCTTGACTGTGTTGAAATTGAATGTGAAGTTCCGGTTGATATTGATCTGGGAAGTTGTGCGTGTGTGATCACGGCAGGCAATGATTGTGCGTGTCCATGCGGTTGCTTGCTGGTAGGATCAGTTCCATACTGTGCATTCTGTGGTGGCGCGTCTGGAGTAGAATCTGGCACGCTTGTAATCGACGGTGCAGCAGTTGACATTTGTGGTGTTTCTGTGCAGTTGATAACAACAGATGCTGGTATCGGAGTCGTTGAAAACGGTGACATCACTCGCTTCCTAGCCTGCGAGTTCCCGTTATGCAGTTCATTCTTCCTGCTCTGCCCTGACTTCCACAACTGCGATCCACCATCACCGGGATTGTTGAAACTAGGTACTGCT
>Ga0307380_10006422_pt1 | contig 15446 bp, 14 predicted proteins | sample UN3MG_FD_202239 | JGI IMG/M metagenome (GOLD analysis project Ga0307380, IMG submission 202239) | Soil microbial communities from Risofladan, Vaasa, Finland - UN-3 | ecosystem: Environmental > Terrestrial > Soil > Coastal area > Acid sulfate soil | place: Finland: Risofladan, Vaasa | collected...
GCATGTTGGAGTTCCTCGGGTTCCTGGAGAACCTCGGCGTTCATGAGGCCTGGCTCAGCGAGGTAAAACCGTCGTCCGAATATTTCTGGCATAAAGAGTTCGTGATCAGCCGCGATGAGACTGATTTTTTAATTAAATTGCAGGATCAATATAATAAAAAAGACGGGATGACCATCAATTATCTCGGTCATTTTGAACACGGTAGTCATTTCGGATGCAACGCTGGCATCAAAATGCTCTATATTGACGCTTTCGGAGAGGTCAGCCCTTGCGTCTTTGTACCCATGACCTTCGGGAATGTCCGGGACATATCACTACCGAAGATTTTCGAGGCAATGACAACACACTTCAAATCTGACAGAGAATGCTTTATTAATAAAAATTATCCGATCATTAAAAAGCACTACCGGAATATTTCTCCAATACCGACCGATGACGCGCTCGCTATCCTTGAGGAGATCCGTTATGCGGGAATTCCGGATTTCAACAGGATACAAGGGGGTAAATCATGAAAAAAACCATCAAACTGTTCGGCTTTTTCTGTACCATGACATTCGCCGCAGTCGGGGCTATCTTTTTATTAATGCCTGAGGGAGTTCTTTCGTTTTTTAATTCTCTTTCACCGGCGTTTCACTTGAATCAGGCTCCCGTCGTTTTTCCGGGTTTTTTCCTTGTATTATCGGTCGGATATATGTATGTTGTGGCCTTTATCGCCTGTCAGATATTCCTGAATCCTGAAAATCCTCTGTTTCTACTCCTTCTGGCGAATGCCAAAATAGCATCTTCCCTGTTATCTCTCTTTTTGATTTTCAGAGATAATCTTTACCTCATTTATTTTACCAATTTTTTGGTGGACGGACTGATTGGAGCCGCCGCGATATATTTATACCGGAAAATAAAAATATGAACATCAAGCTGTTTTTATCACAATTTTATGTTCCAGCTTCATACAGGAAACGAAAAACGGCCGAACTTTTCAAGGTCACGGCAAACGCCTTCGGCGTGAAACCAGCAGTGGTTTTACCGACCGAAAGCCCCGATGCGCTTCTGGAAAGATATGCTGAATTCTCGAAAAATCAGGCGCAAGTAATATTAAAAAACAGAAGATTGGTTGACGGGATAAAAGCCGGGTTGTTCGCCGGAGCGCGCACGATGGGCGTATGCCTGAGAAACGAATTGAACCTGAAAAATGATCGTGATTTTCATATGGCCACGCGATTGATCTATAAAGCGCTGAAAATCGACCTTGAATTCGTGGGGAATGGGGAGTTCGTGATTAAAAAGTGTTTTTTCAGCGGATTTTATTCCGAAAAAATTTGCTCCCTGATGTCATCCCTTGATTTGGGTCTCATCGCGGGACTCTCCGGAGGTTTGAAAATGTCCTTTTATCAACGCATAACCGAACGCTGTTCATGCTGCCGGGCGGTGATCTCGAAATGAAAAACGTCATCATTATTGGATCCGGCGCCGGCGGGGCTACGGTGGCAAAAGAACTTCAGGGAAAATTTCAGGTCACTTTACTCGAAGCCGGCGGATCTTTTAAACCTTTTGGCATTAGCCTTCCTTTTCTGGAACACCTCAGAAGCGCGAATGTTTTCCTTACAGAAAAAATGATCCAGCTGGTATTTCCACCGTACCGAATCTCCAAGACGAAAAACCATATGACACTGGTCAACGCGGCCGGCATCGGGGGAACGACCACTGTGGCGTGCGGCAATGCCTTACGAGTTGATGCCGGTCTAAAGAAAATCGGTATCGAACTTGACCAGGAATTTTCAGAGCTTCATAATGAAATTCCGATCTCCGCCGATCATGAACATCTGTGGAGGGATGCTACACGAAGGCTCTATGAGATTTGCACGGCAGAAGGTCTGAAGCCGTTTCCCATCCCGAAAGCCGGTCATTACCGAAAATGCCGTAATTGCGGCCATTGCACACTGGGTTGCAGTTATGGCATAAAATGGAATGCTTCGATATTTGTCTCCCAGGCTGTGAAAAAAGGCGCGGTTGTTATCGATCATTGCGCTGTAAAAAAAATATATATTAAAAATAATCGGGCAACCGGTGTTTTTACCAACCGTGGTCTGATGACTACCGATCTGGTCATTGTCGCTGCAGGGGGATTCAATACTCCCGTCATTCTTGAAAATTCAGGGATTAAGACGGATAAAACACTCTTTGTTGATCCTGTTCTTTGTGTGGCCGTAAAATACGCAGATGCCCTGCAAAACAACGAAATATCCATGCCTTTCGCCGTGCAGATGGACGGATACATCATTTCTCCCTATTTTGACCAGCTCAGTTTTTTCTTCAATAAAAAATGGAGAATACCTGGAAAAGATATCCTCAGCCTCATGATTAAGCTCGCCGATACGGAAAAGGGCACTCCTAAAAACAAGATGCTGACCGAGAAGGACAGACAAAAACTCGACCAGGGTATAAATCAATGCAAAAAAATATTTTCAAAACTTGGGGTAGACCCGGATGATGCTTTTCTCGGGACACTCAGTGCGGGTCATCCGGGAGGCATGCTGCCTTTGACGCCTGATGAAGCCGGCTCATTTCGTAATCCGCGTTTGCCAGAAAACGTCTATGTGGCAGACGCATCTCTTTTCCCTTCCTCGCTGGGGAATCCTCCTATGCTGACCATCATGGCTTTGGCCAAAAGAATCAGCAGCATCATTTTGATGAAACATCAAAATGGACTTTAAAGATTGACCGGTAGAAATATAAACCATCACCTTTTATATGGTTTAGTTATAGACTATGTTCTATGAATCCTCCGGGCAGGGATAAATTCAATAAAGTAAAGAAAATTTTCTTATTCCGGGAGTAATCATTATGCGAGATAACCGATTTGTTGCAGTACATCGTGGCGGACCACTTACCAAAGACCATCATCATCAATTAATGAGATGGGCAAGAGAATGTTCAGAACACGTATTATCACTGATTGACGAGAATATTGACCAGCGGCTAATTCATGCACTATATGTTGCCAAAGAATGGGAAAAAGAAAAAGCAACAGTAGGTGAAGCAAGAAATGCATCGGTAAGTGCACATGCCCTAGCCAGGGAATCTTCAAACCCAATTATAATAGCATTAGCTCGTTCCATCGGACACGCAGTAGTAACCGCTCATATGGCTGACCATTCATTGGGAGCAGCGTTGTATGCTTTGAAAGCCGTAAAAAATGCAGGTAAATCAGTAAATGCAGAAAGAAAATGGCAAAATGAACAATTACCTTCAGAAATTAAGGAGCTTGTCCTAACCACCATGAGTTTGAAAGAGAAGCATTTTAAAATATAATGAAACTGATGTACCAAAAAGAACAACGAACCAGCTTAGAAAGTGCATTAGATGAAGCCACCTGGAAAATCAAAATAGACCATATCAAACCGGATGATATTAAAATCAAAGCCAAAATTCTTTAAGAGTATCCTAATCAAACGTCGTATATACGTGGAAGGCTAGATGCTATTCTGCAATAGGAGATTTAATGAAAAATATTGAGTACATCGTTTATAACTATGGCGGAGTAGTAAGTAAAAAGCTAAATAAAGAACTTATATTGGATTCACTACTTTGACACAAAAATATTTTCTTGTGAAGAAAAAGTCTCCCAGCCAGATTGTAAAATATATAATATTTGCATAAAAAAAGTGAAGGTAGAACCTCAACACATTTTATTCATTGATGACTCTAAAGTAAATCTTAATGCTGCTCAAAAAATGGGAATGAATATTTTAAAATTCACAGATTGTGAGAATATGAAAAACATAATAGAGAATGAATACGTTTTAAATAAAAAATAAAAATAGGAACCTATTTTTATTGACATCACTTCTGCAAGATGACAGGAGAAGATTCTGTAATTAAAAAGGGAAAAAAAGAGGAAATAGGAAAACTGTTTTTTAGCGCTGATCATTTCATCAATTTTTTCTTCGAATGTACCGATGGTAATAAATCAGCGTACGACTACCTTCCTGCTTTGGCTGATACGGGGAAAGATTTGACATCCTTTTAAAAAAAGTATATTATTTTAATACTAAATGTAACCGCTTACATTATCTACGTTATTAGGGTGAAAAAATGAGAAAAACCATTGAACATATAGCCCGATTAGCTAACGTATCTAAAGCTACCGTATCAAGAGTTATAAATAATAGTCCTAAAGTTACCCCGAAAACTCGAGAGAGAGTAATGAAGACCATCAAAGAAGCGGGATATTATCCAAGCGCAACAGCCAGAAGACTTACTACCAATAAAGCCGAAACAATCGGTCTGATCATTCCATCCCCTCAAGATAAAACCTTTGGCAATCCTTTTTATACAGAGATTCTCCGCGGATTTACCCATCAAGCTAAAATTGAAGGCTACGATCTTTTATTATTCATTAACGAGTATCAATTTAATTATTCTAAACTTTTTCATGACCGTCGTGTTGATGGACTCTTGCTGGTGGGTGTCAACAGAAATGATAAGGGAGTTATCCAACTAAGCAAGAACAACTTTCCTTATATACTTACCGGGAAAATAGATTATAAAGAAGCAAATTATGTTGATGCGGATAATAAAGGAGGAGCTTACCAGGCGGTATCTTATTTAGTTAATTTGGGACATAAAAGAATTGGCTATCTTGGTGGTTCATTTGATTTTGTTTTTAATCAAGAAAGATTCGAAGGCTATCTTCGGGTGTTAAAAGAACATAATCTTGAGTATGGTAACGAGTTAACTATGGAGAGTATTAACACTGAAGAAAGTGGTTATGAAGCAATGCATAAACTATTAGAATCTAAAACAATTCCTACCGCAGTCTTTGTGGCCAATGATTTAGATGCGATTGGGGCGATGAGAGCGGCAAAGGAAAAAGGTTTAAGAATTCCGGAAGATATCGCCCTTATTGGCTTTGATGATATTCAATTATCTTCATATATAGAACCACCCCTGACTACGGTTCGACAACCAATTTATGAAATGGGAATTACCGCTATCAGTTTATTGGTTCAATTAATAGAGGGGAGCAAAAAAGAACCTCTAAAGGTAGAACTGCCTACCCAATTAATAATAAGGGGATCCTCAGGAGGAAAAATCTAAATAGAGATAATAATTTTCCCAAAAATAAAAAGGAATAAAAAAAGATGGAGAAATTTGTTATTGGATGCATGTTAGGTCTTTCAATATTTTTTTTAATAAATGACTTGGTTTTAGCAGCGGAATTCACTTTTACTTATATCCCCCTTGAAGATGAGAAAGTAATCTCTGTAAGTTTACGTGGTTCTTTTAATAGTTGGGGAGAATGGCCTATGGAAAAACAATCTAATGGAACCTGGAGTATCAGCGTAGACTTAGAACCAGGTGAGCACCAGTATAAATTTTTTATTAATGGGAAATGGCCTCAAGATATGTCGGTTGCTCGTGATGGAGGTCCGGTAGACCAAAACGCTGTTGGGTACATTTATGATGGGTTTAGTGGCCAGAATGCAATTTGTAGAATTAAAGAAGAAATCACAGAAGAAGTAGTTCTCGTGCATAATCCTGATGACCCGGCTTATTTGTGTATTGCTGATGAACGTTTGGTAATAAGGTTAAAAACCTCACCTCATAAGATTGCGAAAGTGTTTCTGGTTACTGATGAAAATAAATGGCCTATGGAAAGGCAATTACAATGGGAATATGGAGAAATTTTTCGGCTGTCACTGGAATTTTCAGATTCCCTGAAATACCGTTTTATTGGTTTTACTGTTGATGGTACTCAATTATCTTTGCCAGAAGATCCTTCCCAATCTTTCTTTTTTAATGGCATTGACCATTTTCCTCAACTTAAATGGATAAGCCATAGCATAATCTACCAAATTTTCCCTGAACGTTTTTATAACGGGAACCATGAAAATGATTCACTTGCTCTGAAGAGTGATGAATTTCTCTATAATCAGATGTGGGCTCAGAATAAGTTATGGGTTAAAGAAGGTCCTTCTTTAATGAATTGGGATGCCCCTATTTCCTCTCAACATTGCTGTCATCAATATTTTGGTGGAGACCTGGCTGGAATTATAGAGAAACTTGATTATTTAAAGGATTTAGGAGTAACTGTTTTATATCTAAATCCTATCTTTGATTCCGGTAGTGCCCATGGATATGATACTCATGACTATCTGAAAGTGAGTCCCAAATTTGGTACCGAAGAAGATTTGAAACGACTCTTAAACGAAGCTCACGAACGAGATATGCGTGTAATTTTGGATTTTGTTCCCAATCATACCGGTTTAGGTTTTTGGGCTTTCCAGGATGTGGTAAGGAGCGGAGAAAATAGCCCCTATTGGGATTGGTATTTTATTCATAACTGGCCTTTTTCCCCTGGTGACCCGAGTGCCTATGAGACTTGGTGGGGAGTAGGGAGTTTACCTAAATTAAACACCGTTAATCCCGAGGTGAAGGAATATCTTTTTAAAGTAGTAAGTCACTGGCTAAATTTTGGGGCAGATGGTTGGAGAGTAGATGTACCCAATGAATTAGTTAAAGCCAAAGAGTTTTTCAATGAAATGCGTCAACTGGCTAAGAAGGAAAAAGAAGATGCTTATCTCCTTGCGGAAATTTGGCAGCTTGATTCATCCTGGGTGAAAGGAGATCAATTTGATTCTCTAATGAACTATGCCTTGGGGCGAGATATTTTGCTTAACTTTGCCAGAGGGAGTATTGACGGAGAAAATACCCTGGCTAGTTTAAGCCGCTATTTTGGAACTTACGGCGAAAATGTTACTGCGATGGGTTTTAATCTGGTCAGCTCCCATGATACCGGACGTATCCTTACTAATTTAGGGGGAGGCAATTTTGGAGATTTACCCGAACCTGAAGCAGTAGAAAGATTAATGCTGCTTTCTACTCTGCTTTATGCTATGCCCGGTGCACCGGTAATTTTCCAGGGTGATGAGCGGAGTATATTGGGCGAAAAAGAATTTTATGATGCCCAACGTTATCCTATTCAATGGGATACTGTAGATGAAAATCTTTTATCTCATTATAAAAAACTGGCACAATTGCGCCAGGGAATACCCGCCCTTACCAGTAGTGTAATCCGTATTTATTACGGAAAAGGTAACCTGCTTTCTTTCTTTCGAGGTGAGCAAGGCAAGGACGAAGTATTGATTGTGGTTAATAATGGAACCGAAACAGAAAAATTTGAATTACCTTCCGGAAATTGGCGATTTATTACCGAAGGAGAAGTATTGCAGGAGACCATATACATATCTCCGCTCCAGGTGAGAATTTTCGAACGTTTATAATCCGTTCGCATTTGAATAATATATAGAAAATAGAATATATGCAAAGCAAACATATGCAAGAAAAGTAGAATTTTAAAACAGAAGGAGGTGGTAAAAAAAATTTAGGAATAATTAATTGGCATTTCCTTAAACGTTTTTAAATTTAAAGGAGGAAAATAAAGTGAAAAAATTTTTTACAGTTTTGTTAGTGTTAGTAATGCTGATTGGCGTAGTTGCTATAGCCAGTGCTAAAGTGAACCTGATCCTTTGGACTAAAGAGGGCGAAGAGGCCTTAGATTGGAACAAATCCTTAATTGAAGAATTCATGGCAACCCATCCGGAAATCACAGTTGAGTTAGTTAAAAAGCTTAATGTAGAAGTTCTACGAGAAGACTTTCTAACTGCCAGCCTGGCTGGCGCAGCTCCGGATATTTTGTGGACCGTAAGTGACCATGCCGGTCCCTTTGTGGCTGCAGATATCGTTGAAGCAGTCGATAATCTCTTTGACTTAAATATGTATGTCGGCTCAGCTATGGATGCAGTTAAGTTAGAAGGAAAATATTGGGGTATTCCCATTTCCAATGGTAATCAACTGATGCTTCTATACAATAAGAAACTAATCGCAGAAGCTCCCAAAGATACAGATGAATTATTTGCCCTAGGCAAAACGTTGACCACCGGAGGAAATTATGCCCTGGTGTGGAACCAGACTGAACCTTTCTGGTTGGTTCCCTGGTTGGGAGGTTTTAAAGGAAAAGTTTTTGCAGCAGACGGAGTTACACCCACTCTTAATACCCCAGAGATGGTAGCTACCCTAAAATTCTTACATGACATGAAATTTGATGCCAAGATTGTGCCTCCAGAGTGTGATTATGATGGAGCTGATACCCTCTTTAAAGAAGGAAAAGCTGCCATGATTGTTAATGGCGACTGGTCAATAAGTGGTTATGTTAGTGCATTAGGTGATGACTTGGGAGTAGCTCGCATTCCTAAAGTTTCTGCTACCGGTGAGTGGCCTAAACCCTATACCAGTGGAGTATACTTTATGTTAACCAAGGGTATTTCCGGAGACAAACTGAAAGCAGCCCAGGATTTCATCGGATTTGTATCCACTAAAGAAAAACAGTTAGAGATGGTCAAATTGTTGAATCGTTTACCAGCTGTAAAGGAAGCCTTGGAAGATCCATTGATAACTGATAATCCTATTCTTAAGGGTTCTGCTGACCAGATGGTAGTAGGCACACCGATGCCTACAGTATTAGAGATGCGTTGTAATTGGGATTCTATGAAACCTGAAATGTTGGCAGTATTAGCTGATACCAAGTCTCCCGAAGATGCTGCTAAATTAATGCAGTCAAGTGCTGACTCCTGTATAAAGACTCTGGAATAAATTTAGTTAAAACAAATACGAGGGACGATTTTTCGTCCCTCGTAATCTTTTTACTAAGTGAAACAGTTTTGATAAGGCAAGGAGGATAGAATGGAAGCTTTAACCACCGAATTTGCTGTAAATACCATAAAAGAGTTGGGGAGTATGGTGCTTTATATAATTTTAGGTACCATAATTCTTGAGATCCTGGTTTACCTGGTATTAGGCAAAATCTTTAAGAGTAAATATACCCTGCCATATATGTTAATGATAGCAGCAATCTTTGGCTTAACTATGTTGGTTATCTACCCCATTAGCTATGAAGTGCGATTAGCTTTTACTAATATGAGTTTACGGCATTTTCGGAGTTATACTTTAAGCTGGGCTCAGGGATTGAAAAATTTTGGATTAATCTTTTCCGAACCGGTATTAAAACAGATTAGATTTTTCCCTTTGCTTTTTCGTACTCTCCTATGGACAGCTGTCAATGTGGTTTTTCATCTGGCCGGAGGATTAGGATTAGCTATACTCCTTAATCGCCAAATGCGGGGACGGGGCTTTTATCGTACTTTATTAGTTTTCCCCTGGGCGGTTCCCCAGATTATTGCCGTATTAGCCTGGAAGGGAGAATTTCATTATGAATATGGTTTTGTCAACGTGATGTTAAAAAGTATAGGGATGCAGCCCATTCAATGGATGGTCAGTCCCTTCTGGAATTTTACTGCAGCCTGTATTACCAACATCTGGCTGGGTATCCCTTTTATGATGGTTATTATCCTGGGAGGGCTACAAAGCATTCCTTTGGAGTTCTATGATGCTGCTGAGATTGATGGCGCTTCCCGGTGGCAGCAGTTTCGTAATATTACCTTACCTTTAATAAGACCTGTACTTACCCCAGCAGTTGTTTTAGGCATCATCTGGACTTTTAATAATTTTAATGTTCCATATATGATTAATGCTAATGAACTGGAGACTACTGATATTTTAGTTACCGCCCTATTTAGAGCGGCTTTTGAATACCACCGTTATGGCTTTTCTGCTGCTTTTGCTATGATAATCTTTATTGTCCTTTTTATCATAGCTTCAGTTTATATCCGAATAACCCATGGGTTGAAAGGAGTGTATGAATAAACATGAAAAACAAAAATAAACAAAGTAATATTTATCGGTTTTTTATATCGCCAAGTCGTGGTGATAGCCAATTTAAAAGGATTGTTATTCACCTAACTTTAATAACTGCAAGTATTATTGCGGTCTATCCTATATTACGTATTATCAGTGTATCACTTCGTCCCGGTGACCGTTTACTTTCTACCTCTCTGGCTATTATTCCGAAGGATGCCTCATTTTATAGTTATTACAGAATTATTTTTGAAAAACCCTTTTTATTATGGCTTTGGAATAGCCTGGCAATAACTACAACTACAGCATTCATCGGTCTTATTTTAGCTTCTACTTCGGCTTATGCCTTTTCCCGCTGGAATTTTCCCGGTCGAAAACCCGGTTTATTTTTCCTGCTTACTACCCAGATGATTCCGACAGCTATGTTAATCGTACCCATCTATATTCTGGCGGTAAGGTTTCAGCTTATTAATTCCTATCGAGGGTTGGCACTTGCTTACTCGGTTAGTTCAGTGCCTTTTAGTATCTGGATTTTGAAAGGATATTATGACACTATCCCCCGGGAGTTAGAGGAGGCGGCCAAGATAGATGGTGCTTCGCAGATGGGGACATTCTTTCGTATTATCTTGCCTCTTTCTACTCCGGCTTTAGCCATCGTCTTTTTATTTAATTTTATGATGGCCTGGAATGATTGGATAATGTCGCGTATTATGTTACAGAGAGAGAATATGTTTACCTGGCCTTTGGGAATATGGACTTTCGCTGGGCAGTTTAGAGTGGAGTGGGGTTCCTTTGCCGCTGCTTCTATTTTAGTAGCTGTCCCGGTTATGGCTCTCTTTCTGTATTCCTCCAAATGGCTTATTTCCGGCCTGACCCTGGGGTCAGTGAAAGGATAATATTTTTCTAGTTGCAGAAGGAGAAGTAATAAATGAAAAAACAGTTACCCAAAGTTGCCTATTTTTGTATGGAGTACGGGTTAGATAACAGATTTAAAATATATTCAGGAGGGTTGGGGATTTTAGCTGGCGATTACTTAAAAGGAGCAAAAGACAATAATCTTCCGGTAGTGGGAATAGGGATAAAGTGGAGGCAGGGATATGTTGAGCAGCGAATAGATAAAAAAGGAAATATATACGACTGTTTTCGAGATTATGATTATGATTTTTTAAGAGATACCGGAATAAAAGTAAGAGTAAAAATTAGGCAAAATGATGTTTACTGTAAAGTTTGGAAGGTTGACTGCTTTGGAAATGCGGACCTGTACTTGTTAGATACTGACCTAAAAGAGAATAGCGATCGCTGGATTACCGGCCGATTATATAGCGGGTTCGCTGAAGAGAGAATAGCCCAGGAAATAGTATTGGGCATTGGCGGCATTAGAGCTTTAAGAGCCCTTAAAATTCCGGTAGATATATATCATTTTAATGAAGGGCATGCAGTTTTAGCTGGATTAGAGTTGATGAATGAAAAAATGAACACAGGTATGTCATTTGATGGAGCGTGGGAATCAATACGTAAAGAAATAGTTTTTACAACACATACTCCAGTCAAAGCAGGAAATGAAAAGCATAGTATAGAGGCGCTGGTATATATGGGGGCGAATTTGGATTTTTCAGTAGAACAAATGAGTTATCTTGGTGGGATACCGTTTAATATGACGGTGGCAGCACTAAGATTATCCAAAATATCAAATGCGGTATCTAAACTACATGCTGAGACGGCAAACAAAATGTGGGCAGAAATAGAAAATAAATCAAAAATTATTGGAATAACCAATGCGATTCATAGAGGAACGTGGGTTGATAAAAGAATGAGAAAGAAGTTTGTAAATTTAGATGAAATGTGGAATAATCACCTGGAAATAAAGAAAGAACTAATCAATTTTGTTAAGAGGCGATGTGGGGTCAGGCTGAATCTTAATAGGTTATTAATTGGATTTTCCAGAAGGGCTACTTCTTATAAAAGAAGTGACTTAATATTTAAAGAAGAAAAACGACTGGAAAAACATTTAAAAGATGGGAAAGTTCAAATTATTTTCTCGGGCAAGGCACATCCATTGGATAAAATGGGTAAAAAAATCGTGTTAAACTTAGTAGAAATGTCAAAAAAATATCCTGATAGCGTAGTATTTATTGAGAATTACGATATGGAGATTGGACAAATACTTACCAGAGGCTGCGATGTTTGGCTGAATAATCCGAGAAGACCGAACGAAGCAAGTGGCACTTCCGGTATGAAAGCGGCGATGAATGGAGTGCTAAACTGTTCGATTTTAGACGGATGGTGGGCAGAAGTATGCAAAGATGGCTTTAACGGTTGGGCGATTGGAGACGAAAATATACCCAAAACAGTTGAAGAACAAGATGAAAGAGATGCAAAAGCTCTTTATGATACATTACTGGAAAGGTTAATTCCTACATATTATGACCATCATCAAAAATGGCTGGAAATGATGATAGAAAGTATAGAATCAACTAAAAGTTTTTTTTCTGTAGATAGAATGATGAATGATTATTACGAATTATTATATAAAAAATAAAAAATTTCTAAACGACCAGAAAAAGATGGTAAACCAAAATGCAATTTAACAGAGCAAGCGGAGTGCTTTTACACCTTACCTCATTACCTTCAAGATATGGAATCGGTGACTTCGGCAAAGAAGCATATGATTTCGTAGATTTTTTAAAAAAAACGCATCAAAAACTGTGGCAAATATTGCCGCTTAATCCTCCTGCATCCGGAGGGTCTCCTTATAATTGTTTTTCTGCTTTTGCAGGAAATGCCTTGTTGATTAGTATAGACAAACTAATTGAAGATGGTTTACTAAAAGTGGGAGAACTAACCAATGTCCCAAACTTTTCAGAAATCAAAGTTGAATTTTCCAAGGTAATTAAATTCAAAAATGAACTGTTTTTAAAAGCATTTAATCGATTTGACAAATCAGCAGAAGGCGATGATTATGCGCAGTTTAAAAAAGAAAATGAATATTGGCTGTCGGATTTTTGCCTTTATATGGCCTTCAAAGAACGGTTTGATAATAAATCGTGGAACTATTGGAATACAGATATTGCCTTCAGAGAAAAACAAGCTATAGAAAAATATCAAAGCAAATTGACAGATGAAATACGTTACCAAGAGTTTCTACAATATATTTTTGCAAAGCAATGGAGCGAATTAAAAAATTATGCAAATCATGACCATATAAAAATCATAGGGGATTTGCCTATTTTTGTAGCACATGATAGTAGTGATGTGTGGGTATATCCTGAGTTATTCGATTTAGACGACGAAGGTAATCCTAAAAAAGTGTCAGGCGTTCCGCCAGACTATTTTAGCAAAACAGGACAGCTTTGGGGGAACCCTCACTATAAATGGAAACGTATGCAGGAAGATAATTTCCTGTGGTGGAAGAAACGTTTTGAGAAACTGGTTGAACAGGTAGATATTACCAGAATAGACCATTTTAGGGGATTTGAAGCATACTGGGAGGTTGATGCATCAGAAAAGACAGCTGAAAAAGGCAAATGGATAAAGGCCCCCGGATACGAACTATTTTCCGCAGTGAAACAACACTTGGGGGATCTGCCAATTATAGTTGAAGACTTAGGGTTTATAACTCCCGAAGTCAATAAGATGAAGAAAAAATTTGGCTTTCCCGGAATGGAGATTTTACAATTTTCATTTAATAAAAAAACTCCTATGAAATCAAGACCGATCGGTTATGAAAAACACTGCGTGGTGTACACGGGAACACATGATAATGACACATTGCTGGCCTGGTACAGAGGGTTAGTGCAATCAAAAAATACGAGTATATTAAAAATATTAGAAAAATACTATGGCATAAATAATGGCATGAGCGAAGAAAAGGTTTGTTGGACACTGATCGAAGTGGTTTACAAGACAAAGGCAAATTTTATTATAGTTCCGCTTCAAGATATTTTATGCCTTGATAACCAAGCAAGAATGAATTATCCGGGAACAGTTGGCGGCAATTGGCTATGGCGATACAAAAAGGGAGATATTACAGAAGAAATGCAAGAGAGGCTAGCTATTCTATCCCAAAAATACCATCGTTAAAAATTGCTAAAAGGTTTTTCTAGGTGCCACTATTTACAAATAAACCCACACAGATAGATATTCAAATCTACCCCTTCTTTTTTTAAGGGATCATACACCACGACTCTTTCTCAGGATTGATCTTTCTTAAAATTTCAACCCACAAACCCACAAAGCTCACAAATTTATAAAAAAACCGGCAAATTACTATTGACAAAATTTTAAAACAATGTTAGAATTCTTTTAATATTTAATACGTTAATGCTTTAACGTATTAAAGAATGAAAATTAAATTAGTCGTTAGCGACTAGTTTAAAAAGAGTTTATTATTTTAACGGGATTGATAAATTAAGGAAAGGATAAGAGGTTATAGTAGATGAATATTCCTGAAGGTTTAAATGATTTGCTACCAGAAGAAGTTTTCAAAAGAAGATTTTTAGAAAATAAAATAAGTCAAGTCTTTACTAAGTGGGGCTACCAAGAGATAATTACTCCCACTTTCGAATTTTATGAAATATTAGCCAAAGGTGCAGGGACAATTATGAAAAAGGAGATGATCAAGTTTTTTGACCGAAAAGGAAATATTGTTGCCCTTCGCCCGGAGATGACCACCCCTATTGCCAGAGTAACCTCAACTAAATTAAAAGGGGAGCCCAAACCGTTGAGATTTTATTATATAAGCAATGTATTTAGGTATGATGATCTTAAAACGGGGAACCGAAAAGAATTTAATCAGGCAGGAGTAGAGTTAATAGGAGTAAATAGCAAAGAAGCGGATGCAGAGGTTATTGCTTTAGCAGTGGAGTGTTTGAAAAACAGCGGCCTTAAAAAATTTTTTATAGATATAGGCCATATCAATTTTTTTAATGGAATTATGCAATCGATAAAAGTTAAAGAGGAAAGAAAACAGGAGATAAAAGAAGCAATTCTAAACAAAGATTTTGTATTGCTAGAAAAGATATTATCTTTTTCCGATATAAAAGATAAGGAAAAAGAATTTGTTTTGAAGATGCCTACCTTAAGAGGGAGAGGGGAAGTATTAGAAGAGGCAGAAAAGATGATAAGCAATAGACTGTCAGAGTCTGCCTTAAAAGAGATAAAAGAGGTTTATAATCTTTTAAGAAACTACGGATTAGAGGAATATATTTTAATAGATTTGGGGATTATACGCGACTTTGATTATTATACCGGAATTATATTCGAGGGTTATACTGACTACTTAGGGTTTCCGGTCTGTGGTGGGGGGAGATATGATAATCTGTGTTCTAAATTTGGTAGAGACCTACCCTCCACCGGATTTGCTATTGGGCTGGAGAGATTGGCCATAATTTTGGAGAAAGAGAATGTGGATTCATTAAAGTTAGAAAGACCGGATAAGTATTTAGTGTATTATCAGAATAATAAAACATATTTTAGAAAAGCTCTGGAAGTAGCTGGAAATTTGAGAAAAAAGGGACTAATTGTAGAATTAGAGGTAGAAAAAAGAGAGTTCGCCGAGGTGTTAAATTATGCTCGTTTCAGAGGGATAAAATATATTCTAATAATAGCTGACGATCAATCAGGTAAAATAAAAAGAATTGAAGTAATATCGGAAAAAAAGGAAATTATAAACTTATGAGTAGAGAAAACAATAC
>Ga0307380_10006424_pt1 | contig 15444 bp, 11 predicted proteins | sample UN3MG_FD_202239 | JGI IMG/M metagenome (GOLD analysis project Ga0307380, IMG submission 202239) | Soil microbial communities from Risofladan, Vaasa, Finland - UN-3 | ecosystem: Environmental > Terrestrial > Soil > Coastal area > Acid sulfate soil | place: Finland: Risofladan, Vaasa | collected...
ATCCTTCGTGAACGCCTTCCTCACGGAAACACCCTCAAGAACACCTCATACCAGTATTATATCGGACTATGCCCGGCCGCGCCATTAGAAAAAATGCGCCCAGCCTCCGACAATACCTCAAGCTGCCGCCACCAAGGACATCGCATGACGCCGATACTACTACTGGGAAAACGGCTCGCTCGGCCCCGCGACTTCGCCACAGACCGCGATGCAAAAAACGAGTTTCTGCCCGTAGAACAGGTTGTCCTTAGACCAGGGGTCCGGTTATCACCCTCGTACCGGCTGCCGAGCCCAACGTGTTCATCCTACTTGATCAGATAGGGCTCTTCGGGCAATTCCCGTACCCAGATGTTGCGAAACTTCAGAGGATTTCCGTGGTCCTGGAGGTGAATGAACCCCACGCCGCCCTCGTGAGGCTGATAGGCAGCTTTCTTCTTGTGCGCCGTGGTGCCCTCGATTTCGAGATTGTTATGGACAACGACGCCATTGTGCAAGACGGTGATTCTGCCTTTGCGAATCAGGTTGCCGCTTTCGTCAAATAGCGGACGCATAAAACTGATGTCGTAGCTCTGCCACTGGCCCGGCTTGCGGCACGCGTTGACCATCGGCGAATGCTGGCCATAAATCGCGGCGGCCTGCCCATCCGCGTAAGTCTTATTATCTTTGTAGTTGTTCTCCGTGTAGGAATCGAGGACCTGCACCTCGTACCTGTCCATAAGAATGACGCCGCCGTTCGAGCGTTTCTGGTCGGTGATCTTCGGGTCAACACCCTCGGGCGTGCACCACTCGATATGCAACTGGCAGTTGCCGAAGGGTCTCTTGGTGCGAATGCCGCCTGCCTTCTGGGCAACCTGCATGTACCCGTTTTCGACAATCCATTTTACTTCGCCTCCGCCCTTTTCGCTTACCCACTCCGAAGTGTTCATGCCGTCAAAAAGTACAATGGCATCCGACGGCGGCTGGCCAACCTGCGCCGGCGGTGTTATCACAGGAGGGTTCGGCCGCGTCGTGTCGTGCACGTCGTATTTCACCAACTCCTTCGCAGCGTAGCCGCCCACGCCCAAGACCATCACCAATGACAAGCACAAAACAATCTTCTCCCTTCTTGCTCTGACCTTCATGACTTACTCCTTTGCTCTAAGTTTTCTCTATAACAGAATCCGCTCCACGTCCGGGTCAAATCTCGCGGTTTTGCCTGCGCGAAGCCCGAGCATCCCCATCTGCAATGCGGTTTGAACGCGGTACCCCAAGGCCATCGTGCTGAGCGTCTGTCGCTCGCGCGAGCGACAGCACTCCAGGAACTTTTGCCAGTATCCGGTGAAGTCCTCCCCATGCTCGATGGCAAAACGCTGCGGCTTCTTCTTGGAACCTTGCGCCGGGACAAAGACAATCTCGTCCTTTTCGATGGTCAAAGTGCCCTCCCACCCACGGATGACGGGGATTCTGCCCCCGGAGCCGCGGCCGCCGGCGCCCGGATAATCGTTCGCCTGCGTACCGAGGACCGCTACGGTGATCTTCTCAGGGTAGTCGATGAGCGTATTGAAAGTATCAGGGATGTCCCGCTCCTGATATCGGAACATGCCGCCTGTGGCCACGACCGTACCTGGCATGCCGACACCAAGCATGAAGAGCACCGGGGTCAGCGAGTGCGGAAACAAATCCGTCGATGGGCCGCCCGCATAGTCCTCGTACATCCGCCAGCGGAAATACCGGCTGACATCGAAGGGGCGTTTTGGCGCATCGCCGAGAAAAGCCTCCCAGTTCAAGTCGGAGCCTGGCTTGGCATTGGGATCGTCGATCCGCATCCCGCGCTCGCCCCAGTCGCCGACCCGGAAATAGCCGCATTCGGCGTGAACAGGCTGACCGATCAAGCCGTCCTGAATGAGCTTCCTCATCTGCCACCATGCTGAGTCATACATTCCCTGCGTTCCGAGCTGAAAGACCCGGTCACTCTTCTGCACTTCCGCAGCCAATCGCTTGGTCAGCTCGAACTGCCGCCAGTGCGTGACGGGCTTTTCACAATAGACGTCTTTGCCGGCTCGGATCGCGTCGATAGCCTGATAGCCGTGATGGTGGTCGGGCGTAGCAATGCAGACGACATTGACGTTCGGATCTGCGAGCAGCTCGCGGTAGTCCGAATACCCTTTGGCCTTGTAGCCCTCCACGACTTTCTGCATTCGTGGGCGGAAGGCATCGCAAGCCGCGACGATGTCCACATTGGCACCCTGGCTCTTGAGATAATGCACCGCCTTCAGATGTGCGTTGCTCCGTCCACCGCAACCTATGAAGCCGACGCCGATACGTTCGTTCGCTCCCCAAGCGCTGCCGGTCGCCGAGACACCCGCAAGAGTCACTGCCGCGGCGGCACTTGCACCACGAATGAACTGCCTGCGTGTAAAAGCATCGTCGGAGTTATTGCGAGATTGTTGGTTAGCAAGCATGGCTTTCTCCTCGATTCAATGCGTTCCCTGTTTCAATTGTTCTGCACCCACCAGCTATACACCTGCTCGATTTGGCTGTCTTCAACCTGGCCATCCCAGACGGCTACGGCGTAACGCAGGCATAGAGGGTTACCCCTCGCGATTTTCAATGGTTCCCTGTAGAGATTCAATGTGGCTGACAGGTACGCAAACGGCTTGGTCATCGTGAACCACAGCGTCGGGCCTCGCACATTGTCGGGATGCCCGAACATGGCAATAGTGACAAGATGGCCATCCGCCTGAGCCGTATAGGCACACCACTTCGCAAGGGTGACCCGCTCGTCGCCCCGAACTACCTCACCCGCCCCGCCCTCGGAATTGCGAAACCGGCCGTTTGCGTCCATCGACTGCACAAACCTCATACCCAGACCAAAGTAATGTGAACCCGATAGCGTGACGGATTCTTTGGCCGCCGGCGCGCTCAGGCTGGATTGCCAGCTCAGGACCGTCACGTCAAAATCCTTCACAGATGACACTTCGATTCTTCGGGACTCTTCAAGCAGCAACTCTTCAGTTCTCGGATTCATCCAGTCAAGGCGTTCGACAAACCCTCCGTAGGGTATTCCCCCGCGTCTGGCGGTCTTGACTTCGACGAACCGCCTGTGGACCTGTTGGCCCGGCTCCTTCTGCTCTTCCCAGAAATTCACGCCATCGGCGGCTACGGCAAACATCAGTGCGTGATGATGCTTGTGGTCGGCGGGAGAATCACGCAGCACGTTGACACTCTGCGGCGAAAAGAGCTGCGACACACATGGCTTGAAAGGTACATCTTCGTAGCGATAGCAGGATAGAACGCTGTCGCCTCCACGAATCGAAAGGACGTTTTGCTCCGTTGTGATGTGCACGCGTTCTTTCACAGGCATCCCGCACGAGATAGTCAGAATAAGCAAGACAAACACACAAGCCAATATCTTGAACCTTCTCATATATCGTTTCCCTTCTCCGCTTTTTCAACGGTAGCCGGGGCTGCATCTTTTCCATCCCACTGGTAATTCCACTTAGCCATATATTCCGGACCGGGCCGAAATTCGTCGTGCGTTTCCCTGAGCCTGGCGGAGAGAATTTCCTCCAGTTCCTTCTGGACCTGCGTATGACCAGGGTCGTCAATCAGGTTCTTCAGTTGATACGGATCCGCCTGGTTATCGTAGAGCAGCCAGGGTCCTTTGAGATCGCGCACGTAGGTGTACCGTCGCGTGCGCACGCCCCGATATTCCCGCCCTCCCCGGCTGTAATTCCACTGATGAAACGGGACCGGGCACATAATCAAGGCAGCATCGTTGTCGGGCTGCTGCGTTCCTTTGACGACCCCGGAAAAATCCCTGCCCTCAACCGATTTGGGAATCTCAAGGCCGCTCAGGCCGAGTAGCGTCGGCATAATATCCGGCGTATTGATCGGCATGTCGATTGTCTTACCCACCCTTCCCAACGCCGCCGGATAGCGAAGCAGAAATGGGATGCGGACCGACTCCTCCCAAGGTTTCTGCTTATTGGTCTGGCCATGAGAGTGCAGCATGTCACCATGATCGGAGGTGAAAACAAAAACCGTATTGTCGGCGATGCCGCCTTCATCCAGCGTCTTGAGAATATCGCCGAGACAATCATCGAGTGCGGCGATATGGGCGTAGTAGCCCGCCATTGCCTGCTGCGCCTTCTCTCGCAATAATTCAGGCACGTTCGGATGAACAGCAAGCTTCGAGGGATCGGCATACATGCTGCGGTATTGCTCCGGCGCGGTTTGGTAGGGGTCATGGGGCGGTCCCCACGACATGAAAAGAGCGAATGGAGATTTGTTCGCATGGTCGCGAATGTAGCTCTGCGCTTCGCGCGTCTGGGCGATGGCATCGTAGCCTGGCCAGTACAATTGTTCGGGCGTGTCGGCGTAATAGAGCGAGTGATTATAATCGTGCGTGCACTCGCAGACCCTCCAGAAATCGAAGCCTTGTCTTCTTTCTTTGGGGATAAACGAGGTTCTGCCATGGCCATCTATGTGCCATTTGCCGATATAGGCGGTCTTGTAGCCTGCCTGGCGATACACCTTGGCTATGGTGGCCGCATCGGGATCGAGAGGCTTGTCGTTATAGAATATCCCGTGGGTGAGCCAGTACTGCCCGGTCATCAGGCTGGCACGATAAGGGCTGCAAACCGGGCAGCCGGAGACGGCGTTGGTGAAATTCACACTCTGCGCCGCCAAAGCATCGAGGTGCGGCGTTCTTACGTCCTTGTTGCCCACATAGCCGCTCGCTTGCGCCCGCCACTGGTCGGCAAAAACAAAGACGACGTTCGGCCTATCAGACCGCCGGTTCTGCATCGCAGGTCCCGCAAATGACAAGTCCGCTGTTAGTGCGGCCGAAGCCGCACCAAGGGCCGCCGTGCGCAGAAACTGCCTTCTTGACGTGCATCTGCTCATAAGATCCACCTTTGATCATGTTTGAACTTCTGTTATGTCTTAGACCAGGGCCTTGAGATGCTTGATGCTCTTCTCGGCCTGCTCTATGGTCCCGCACTCTACGCTCAGCACAATGTCTCGCGGGGCAGCCTTGCATATCTCGACCACTTTCTTCCAGTCCACCACACCATCGCCGCACGCACAGCCGGCGGGCGTTCCGGTGACTTTGCCTCGCTCGTCCTTGGACTGCTGCACCGAAATATCTTTGGCGTGGAGGTGGACGAGCCTGTCCTTGACCCGGTCGAGCCATTCAACAGGATCGTGGCCGCTCAGATAGGAATTGCCGGTATCGAAGTTGATGCCGATAGCGGGAGAATCGACCAGATTGTAGATTTTGTCCAGGCCTTCGGGACTCTTGCTGTACTGCTGGTGCGGCTCTATACCGATCAGGATTCCACGGGGCTCGGCAAAAGCCGCCGCTTCGGTCAGCACGTATCGCATCAGGACGTGGTCTTCGGCTTCCGTAGTCCAGGGGGGTTTCGGGCCTTCATCGGTATTGACCACGGGGGCGCCACACTCGGCCGCGAAACGAATCGCCTGTTTGAGGTAGTTGCCGCTGATGTCGGGCCTGCACAGGGGGGTATGGCAGGACAGGCCGGAGAGCTTTATCCCCGCTTTCTCGCACGCCCGCTTGACGCGGTACGGATCGTCCAGCATCGAAACCGTCATGTAGTAGCCCGCCTCGCTCATCAGCTCCCGGCCCAAATGCACCCACGGCTCGATGTATTCATATCCCAATTGCGCCGCTTTCTCCACCGCCCATTCGAAGCCCTTGTCGGCGTGCCGCACGTACTCTGTGTTCACTCCAATATGAACCTTTGCCATGTCATAATCTCCTTTTAGTTACAAAGCCCTGTTTTGTGGTCCATTAGAAACCACCTCTGCGGCTTTTGCAAGTTTCTTCATGGCAAATCCACTGGACACTGGAGCAGGAGCGTAAAGGAGTCCGGCGTGAAAAGCCTCCTTGCCGTTTTCGGGGGGGGGGCTGGCGAGCAGTCAATCCGTTATTTCTCGAATCGCCAAAGGTCGATGGTGATGTCTTCGGCGGTCATCCATTCGACGTGCCAGTCAAGGAACAGGCAGTGGGCGCCCTTTCTGTGCCGCTGCCGCGCGACCCTTCTGCCTCTGGTGACGTCCTGACTGTCGAAGGAGGGCAGGTGCCCCGGCGTCCACACGTCGCAACGATTGTTTCCATCGCCGTCGGCGGTCTTTATGATGTGCCGCCAGGGGCCGTCCTCATTGTCGGCTAAGTAAATCGTATAGGCCCGGCGCGCGCAATCGCTGAGCTTGGAGGGCTTCAATATCTCCGAGCCCTGCATGTCATTTCTATCCTTAAAGTCCCAGCCATTCACGACATAGCAAACCGTCTGCTCTTTGTCCGGATAGGCGGGGCAGCGGTAGATATCCACCGTGCGGTAGTCATTGTTGACCGGTTTCTGAGCGAGAAAGGGCATGAAAAGCTGAAACCAGGCCTTGCCCGTCCCCCCCGCCAGACCGCGCGGGACGAACTGGTCGTACTCCTCAGCATACAAGTTGGCCCCCAGACCGACCTGGCGCAAGTTGCTCTTGCACATAACGCCCTGAGCCTGCTTCCTGGCCCGCTGCAGGGCGGGCATCAATATGCCCATCAGCAGCGCAATGATGGCAATCACCACCAGCAGTTCTATCAGTGTGAATCCGCTTCGTCTGTGCATGGCCATGCTCCATCTTTCACCTAACCAATACCCTCGTGACATTCGTATATTATACGGCATGCACGTCCGAATTCAAAGGGGAAAATCGATGCCTGGGCCGCTTCGTCGTGGACGGGCCTCCGTCGGGACGCTCACCTTTGCATTTCGCGAACGCCAGCTTCGGACGAATCAATCTTGCGGATGATTCCTTCCGCCTGTTTCCGCAAGTTTTCGTCCAGCAGGACGGCCAGCACGTCGTCCATCGCGGCTCTGGCCTGAACGGGGTGGGTCTGGAAGATCTCGCCGGCGATTCTTATACAAGCCGTCGCCGCCTCCGCCCTGACCGCCTCATTTCGCACGAACGGCTCGACCATCCTGAGCGTCTCGATGTGGGCCACGTTCGCCAGCGCTGAAAGCACAAGTTTCTGCTCTTCGTCGCCATAGGCGCGCGCCGTCGCCCGGCGGCACATATCCAGGATCCTCTCCACGGGCCGATTTCCGGCGGGCATGGCCATCAGCCGGGCAAAACCACGCAGCGCCAGCAGTCGATGCGTTTTGTTCTGTGTCCGGCCGTAGATATCCAGGAGCACTTCGGCCGCCGCCGCGTCGGGCCACGCGGCCAGCGCGCGAACAGCCGCATCCTCCACAGCAGGGTCCTGGTCTTTCAAGGCATTGCTCAACGCTTCGAGCGCCTCGCCGTTCGCGATGCCTCCAAGAACTCGAAGCAGCGAACATCGGACAGAAACGCGATCCTCCGCACTCAGAGCAGCCAGAACCACCTTGGCTCGCTCTTTTTCATCGATGATCTTTCGGGAGACGGCGACCACCGCTCTTTCGGCGTCTCTGCGGCTGCCGTCATCCTGCATTTTCACGAGAAGCCCGACCAGCGATGGCAGGTCCTTCTCGCCGGCAAGCCTGCTCAAGGCCTTGAACGCGGCCCTGCGCTCTGTCGGCTCGGCGCCAGCCGCTTTCCCCAGCAAGGCGGGAACCGCATCGACGGCATCGCGATCGAACAGAACCTCGATCAACTGCAAACGAATATCCGCCTGCGAATTCTGCATGTTCTTTACGATTGCATCGTTCACGCCGTCAGCCCGAAGCAGCGTCAGAGCGTCCAGAGCGGCGTTTCTTTCATCGTCACTACCGCCTTGAGCGACAGCCTGTACGAGGAAGTCGACAAAGGAAGCGTCCCCGAGTTTTCCAACGGCCTGCAACGCTGCTTTTCTGACCTGGGCATCCGTGCTCTTGGTCTCTGTGATGATCATAGGCAACGCCGCCGGATCGCCGCGGTCCGCGAGGGCGCCGATCAACAACACCCGTTCATCCACCGGGACTTTCGGCACCTCGTCGGCAAACATCTCGGTAATACCTTCACCCTGCATCGTCCGGACGCAGCCTCTGGCCATAGTCCGCACCATGCGGTTCTGGTCTCGCAAAGCGGCAACGACCACCGGCACGGCAGCGGGACCGCCCACGTCGGCAAGGCCCTTGACCGCTGCGCTGCGGAAGATCGCAGATTCACCCTCTGCTGCCAATTCCATGTAGATGACGGTTGCCTGCTCCGATTCGCCCGCTGCGACCAGATTTTCGGCGCATCGCAGGTACGCGTCGGTCGCCGCAAATCGCAGATCGGAGTTGCCTTTGGCCCTGGCCCGGACAAGTATCTCCCGCGCCCGCGGGCCGCCGATCTTTCCCAACGCCGCAACGGCCCCTTCCGCGACCTGCTGCTGCTCAGCGAATGCAAGCTGGCCGATCGCCTCAACGCTCTGCGTGTCTCGTCTATCCCCAAGCAAATTGATGATTCGCATCTGCACGTTCGGCGTCGTTTTGTTCAACGCCTCTCGCAGGGCTTCTGACGCCTGTGGGCTCGGATTCTGCCCGATGGCATAGCAGGCCATATCAGCCGTTTTCTCATCGAGCAGCAGTTTTGCGACGGCCGGCACCGAATCGGCGGTGCCGATAAACCAAAGCTGTTTGCAGATGAAGGACTGGCCTTCGAGAGTCGCGTCACCGAGCAAATCGGCCAATCGGCGCTCGATGTACTTGCGCTGCTCGGGCCGATTCTGTGAGTCGCGGATGAGCGATTCGACCGCGATAAGAGGCTGCCGGTCCGTCCCCCGCTCGTAGCTCACTATCGCCGACAGTTTCTGGTCGATATCCGCCTTGTCGATTTGCTCAGCGGCTGCACCGGACGGAACAGAAGCCAAACACAAAGCCGCAAACAACGCGGCAATCCATGCCTTCGCTGATGCCGTCACCATGTCCCCCTTCAGTTGTCAATTCGACCCGGCGGTGTTCTCGAAATACACCGGGCCACCCCACTTGCCGGTCACGACGATATCGAGGTCCCCGTCCCCATCCAGATCGACGACAGGGATACTCAGTCCCGAGCCAATGCCCTCGTCGTAAGAAATAATATGCTTTTCCCATTCAATCGCAGCGCCGCGCTTGAGCTCATACCAGTAAACGCCGAGAGGCGCGCGAGCATCGGGATCGTTGCCATTGTGGGCGAAGAACCGCTTTCCCGTGACCAGATCGAGATCGCCGTCCTTATCCAGGTCGGCCAGCGTGATACTATGCGCCTGAGACCAGGACTTGTCGATAACGTGTTGCGACCAGGACATCTGCTCGCCGTTTCCGGCCTGTTTGTACCAGAAGATTCCGTGGCCGTGCGCTGAGCTGGTGATGATATCGTTCCGCCCATCGGCGTCCACATCGTACACCCATATCTGGGGCGTATGGTCCGCCTGGCCCTCCGTAAGGCTGCCAACCGCCAGAGGGTGCTCCTTCCATTGCCCCTTGCGAGGATCGAGCGGCGCTTCGTACCAGGCATCGGGCCTGAGAATATCAGGCCGGCCATCGCCATTTACATCGCCGACTCCCCCGCCAAACGGCCTTTCGTTCGTCGAAACAACGTGCTTTATCAAACCTCGCTTGCCGTCTCCTCCGATACCCGACTCGTACCACTTTGTATCCTTGGTGTCGGCCAGAATCTCAAGTTTCCTGCCGTCGCCGTCAATGTCCCAGAGCTCGCCGCACTCGTAGTTGCCGTTTTGGTCGCCGACAATCATGGGCCACTGCCCCGCGTCCAGCCCGGTATTGCGGTACCAGTCAACCTCCTTGCTGAACCAGCAGCACGTCACGACGTCCGTACGGCCGTCGCCGTCAACGTCGAGCGGCGCATTCATAAAATCATCCCAGTAGCCGATGCCTTTCTCGTCCACCCGGTACGTCTTGCCTTTTGCGTCTGGTTTTCCCTCAAGAGACCTGAACTGGTGCGGCTTCCACGAGGGCGCTTCATACCAATAGGGGCCGGCGACGATGTCAAGCTTTCCGTCGTTGTTGAAATCGGCCACTCCGCACGCTTCGCTGCGGAACTGCCCGACGCGGTGCATGATGAACTTGCCCGGTTTGTTCGTTCCGGCGTCCGCTCGATGAGTCGGCAGCGCAACAACGGCAGCCAGCACTGCAAATCCGATCATTTGACAACAGCGAGTACTTTTATGCCTATTCATGCCTGATCCTTCCGTCTGTCATAAGTGCCACGGCTATCGCGTCGGTCTGGAGATCATCTTGTCGGCCTCCGACTCGTTAACAAAACGCTCGGCCTGCGGATCCCAGCTCACGTGCCGCCCGAGCCGCAGGCAAATAGTCGCCACTTTACACGTCGTCCTTGGAGCGGTGGGCCACTTCCGCCGAGGCAATAGTCCGGGCGCGCGTCTTGACGCAGTCCAGGAAATTGCGATGGTGGCCCTGCCAATTCGCCGCATCGGTCCACTGCTACTTCTCGAATTTCTGCGCTTGCAGCAGGGACTTCGGCTGCGCATCGACGTTGCCGCAGCCACAGCCGCGCCGAATCCGACGCCGCTATGTAGAAATCGTCTGCGGGAAATCTTGCTCATACGGCGCAACCCTCCAAAATGAGCGTTGCCACTATCCAATGGGGGCGGCGAATGAACACGTCCAACCCCGACAATCCCACACCAGCGATGTGTGCCTCATCGCTCTAAGATTGCGTCTTGCCCGCATTTGGATCCTCAGCTTGCGGCTCAGCAGGCTGAATCGGCGTCACGGCGTTGGGGTCTTCGGCAGCATCTTCTTCCGTCGCTTTCTTCTCATCCTCAACCAAATCGGCCAGCTCCTTCGTCAGACTCTTGGCTGTCCAACCGGCGATTTCAAATACCCACGCCTGGTGGTCGGCCGTGAATTTCTGAGCCTTGTCTCGAGCGAGCAGCTTGGCCTCTTTGGCTTTCAATTCTTCTTCCGATTCCACGTCGCTGCCCTTGGTCACCGGCGTCGTGTCGGTGAACTCCGCCTTGCAGGCAACGTACGTCTTGTCGTCCTTTTGAGCGATGTCGAGCAGATAAACGGTCGAATCCTTCAGTTTGCAGACGTATTGTTTCTCGAATTTCAAGTCGGCGGCTTTCTTCTTGACGTCGTCAAACCGCAGGCTCGTCAACGCGGTGAAGACGCTCTGACCCTCGCTGCTCTTGAACGTCTTGCCGGCCGGAACATTCTCCAGCACAGCTTCGTCACCGCCTTCGGCCTTCTTCAGGACGTACTGACCGTTCGGCGAGCTGACCGTCACCGACTCAATATCCTCGCGCTTCGCCGAGATGAGCTCCTGCTCGATGTAACTGGTCGCCCCGGTTGCAAACCACGGGATGTTCGGCGAGACATAGACCTTATTGCTCAACTTCGGGTCGCTCGTGAGCAACCTGATGTAGGTGCCCTGGCCCAGCTCTTCGGTCTTACCGATTACCACGCCGGCCAGCACTGTCGAATTAGGCTCAGGCGTCATGAACTTGATGACGTTCTGGGCCTTGTCCTCGGTCACCTGAAGGTCCTCATGATTCGCGGGGTTGTCCGTAATGAATTCCGAAGTCTTGATTTCCAGACACTTCGAGACGAGGCTGTTTATCTCGCTTGTCTTGGCGGGATAGTTGTCCTTGCTGGCAACGACAAAGCCGTTCTTATCGCGTTTGAGCGTGACCGCATTTTCTGCCTTTCCCACAACGATCGTGTCGATGGCCGCCGGGTCAAGCCCCTGAATCAGATAGACCGGCCTGCTGGCCTCGCTCCTGGGTCTATTCGAGACGCGGGCCTGAATCACGGCCCACAACACCGCGACGGCGGCCGCAATACCCAATATCGTAAGTTTCTTGTCACTCATCGATCGGACTCCTAATGTATTGACGATTTACGATTTACTATTTGCCATTTGACGTCGCTGCCACATAAGGCGTTGCGGGTTTCGCGTTCGTTCAATCGGAAATAACAAATAGTAAATAGTAATTTCTCAAGCGTCGCTCGCATGGCTGATATAGTGCCTTTTTCTCATACCCCGACGCAGCCCCAGCACGATGGCAATGAGCAGGATGACCACCGGGGCGCCCAGCATATTCGCCTGACGCAGACGATTGCCCAGCCGTTCGATCCGTTCTCGCCGGGTCATTTTCACCTGACGCAACTGACGCTGCGCCTGAAGAATCTTCAATTCAAGCTCCTTCTTCTTCTGCACGATGGAGCTGCCGATGACCTCTTCCTGGCCTTCTTTGGCCGAAGAGACGATGGATTGCAGCTCGCCCTGGAAGCCAGCGATTTGCATGTTAATCTTCTCCACCTCTTCGGCGGTCTCGGCTTCCGCCTGTTTCTCAATCTCGTCCACCACGACAAACGGCCGCTTAAAGTTCCCTCTCGAACGGATCGAAACCAAATCGCTCGAGCCGCTCAGGTCATCGATGGCGTTCAACAACAGACTGCTGTTATCCCCGACGACCATCTTGCCGAAGAAAGAACTCTGGTAGGCCATGTTGTCGCTGATAAAGTCCACGTCTGCAAAAACCACCACGGCACAGTCTTCCTTCGCTTCGGTCAAACCCGTAACGCGCTTCGTCGTCGTCGGCGCATTCGGATCTTCGGGCGCCCCCGTCGAATCGTCACCACTCGCGGCGACCTCTACGTCGATGCCGTCGGGGAAGCTGCTCTTGAAACGACCCGTCAGCAGATAACCCATGACCATAGGTTGGGTCCCATCGGTGAATTTACGCATGAGACTCGACGGATCGAGGAACATCAGCTCGTAAGGGCCGCTCACCGAAAAAGTATTGCCCCTGTTGCTCGTCATCACCAGCGGTGTTCGCTCGATCCCGGCCCCGCCGTCCTTTGCCTGGTTCGGATCGGCAACCTGTTTCAGCACGCCGGGGAACAAGAGTCGCACCACGTTAAGCTCGGCCGTGATGACGTTGTCTTTTGCGTAACAATTCTCTTCCGGCACCAGGTTGAGATAGCCAATGACCCTCTCCGGTCTTTCGTTCGCCCGGATGGAGGCCATGGACGCGAGGCTCCTGTCTCCGGCAAACGTGTTCGCCGGCATTTCGATCCCCCACGTTCGCAGAAGCACATTCAAGTCCGAGCTGCGCTCGTGCTGCATCTGCATTTGCATCTGCATGGGCATCTGCGGGGGCACGTCGGAGAAGCAATGGGGATCGACGCAGACAATCGTCCTGCCTCCCTTGAGCACAAACTGATCTATCGCAAACAACGTCTCTTCCGGCAGGTTCTTTGGGTGAATCACCAGCAGGATGTCAACGTCATTGATGTCGTTGGTATCGGCCGGGATCGTCTCGACGTCATATTGCTTGCGCAATTGTTCGACAATCGTCCACGGAGGCTGGGGCTGCTGGCCCTGTCGCATCATCATCTCGGCCATGTAGCCGCTCACGTCGTCTCCCATGACCGGCAGTGAGCTGAGAACCCCGACTTTCTTCTTCTGCCGGGTCACGGCGGTGTCGATGAGGTAGCTGATGTCGTACTCAACGAAATTCTGCCGGTCCGGGGAAAAGAACGGAATGGCTTTTTCGACCCCAAACTGCGTCTGCACCACCAGGCCGAAGAAGAAGTTCTCTTCCTCGGTGATGGGAAATCGCCGCAGCCCGTACTTCACAGCCTGCTCTTCATCGTCGGAAAATGGTCTCGGGTCAATGATTTCCAGGTCAACCATGCCCTTGGAGGCCGAGACGTACTCTTCCAGCAGCGCCCTGACGAACTCGTAGTAGTTGTTGAAAAATCGAATCTGGTCGGGTCCTTTGAGCGAAGCCGTCTTGGCATAGTAGAGCTTGGCTTTGATCGGCTGATTGAGCTTGCCAAGAATCGACCGGGTGCCGTCCGAGAGCGTATAGAGCTTCTGGTCGGTAACATCAACTTTCAGCGGCTTTCCGATGTTCTGGCAAACACTTATGGTGGAGAACGCAATCACCAAAACCAGGATCGCCCCGATAATCGCTCGTATCGTTCGGTTCATTAGCTGGCCTTCCTTTCATCCAAAACAACACTGCAGGCGGCAATCCACCCGACGATCAACAATACAAAATAAGAAAGGTCTCCAAACTTCAGCACGCCTCTCTGGATCGACTCGAAATGCACTTGAAAACTCATGTTCCCTATGGCCGAGACCAGGCCCGCGGGCAGGAACGTCGAGACGTAACTGAGCGTGGACGGCATCCCGGCGAAAACCAGCACCGCACAGGCCACCACCGAGAGCACGAAGCTGATGACCTGGTTCTTGCTGACGGCCGAGAAGAAACAGCCGATGGCGAGGAATCCACCTGCCATCAGTAAGCTGCCCACGTAGCCGGTGATGATCAGGCCCACGTCGGGATCGCCCACGTAACAGATGGTCATCACCATGGGGAACGTCAGCGCCAGCGCGATCGCCAGGAACAGCCACGCAGCGAAGAACTTGCCCAGGACGGCCTGCGTGATCGTAATCGGCAGCGTGAACAACAGCTCGATCGAGCCGACCTTGCGCTCTTCGGCCCAAAGCCGCATCGCCGTCGAGGGTACCATGAAGACGAACAGCAGCGGCAGATTCATAAAGAACGCGCTCATGTCCGCCTGTCGCATTTCATAGAAGCCCTGCTTGAACGTCAGGTACCCCGAAAAGAACAGGAAAATCACAAGAAACACATACGCAAGAGGAGTCGTAAAGTAGCTCTTCAACTCCCTTTTGAATACGGCCAAAAAACTATTCATTCTTCTCTCCTGTATAAAAGTGCACGGGGGTCAACATCGCTCGATTTACTATGCACTTTTTGCCCTTGTAATCTTGCGGAAAACGGAATCCAGACTGCACTGATGTTCCTCTTTCAGTTGCTTGGGCGTTGAATCGACCAGGACTCGGCCTTTGGCGATGATGATCGTCCGCGAGCAGATGGCTTCCACTTCTTCGAGAATGTGCGTCGAGATTATGATGCACTTGTCCTTTGCCATTTTACTGATGAGCTTCCTGACCTCGTGTTTTTGATTCGGGTCCAGTCCGTCGGTCGGCTCATCGAGGATCAGCACATCCGGGTCGTGAATGAGCGTCTGAGCCAGCCCCACGCGCCGCTTGTATCCCTTTGAGAGAGTCTCGATGGTTTGATGATAAACCGAATCAATCGAGCACATCGGGACAACGCGATCCAGTGCCTGTTTGCGGCTCTTGCCCTTGATTTCTCGGACGTCGCAAATGAAGTTCAAAAACCCCCCGACGGTCATTTCGTTGTACGCCGGCACGTTTTCCGCCAGGTACCCAATGGACCTGCGGACATTGATGGGGTCCTGGAGGATGTCGTGCCCGCACACCGTAGCCGTCCCACTATCCGGCCGTAAATAACACGCCAGTATCCGCATCGCGGTGGTCTTGCCGGCTCCGTTCGGCCCGAGAAGCCCCAGCACTTCTCCTTTCTCAACATTGAACGATATACCGTCAACAGCAACGACCGGCCCGAAACTTCGCCGAAGTTCTTTGACTTCTATCATATCTGTCTCCACAAAAAGGCATAACAGTTCTTGCCCCCAGGTC
>Ga0307380_10006426_pt1 | contig 15443 bp, 15 predicted proteins | sample UN3MG_FD_202239 | JGI IMG/M metagenome (GOLD analysis project Ga0307380, IMG submission 202239) | Soil microbial communities from Risofladan, Vaasa, Finland - UN-3 | ecosystem: Environmental > Terrestrial > Soil > Coastal area > Acid sulfate soil | place: Finland: Risofladan, Vaasa | collected...
GCCATCCATTCATCTGACAGGAACGGGTGCGTCATAGTGCGACGACTGTACCGCGTCGGTCGATGCGCAGTCGGCTCGTCGTCACCGAGTCGAGGAACTCGCGGTCGAGCTCGAATCCGAGTCCTGGAGAGGTCGGCACCGTGACGTGACCGTCGGTGATCGTGATCGGGTCCGTCACGATGTCCTGCGCGTAGAAGCGCGTCGACGCGCTGATGTCGCCGGGCAGCGTGAAGCCCGGCAGCGCGGCGAGTGCGGCGTTGGCGGCTCGTCCGATGCCGGTCTCCAACATGCCGCCGCACCACACCGGCACGCCCTTGGCGAGGCACAGGTCGTGGATGCGGACTGCTTCGAGGTAGCCACCCACACGGCCGGGCTTGATGTTCGCGATCTCGCACGCACCGAGCTCGATCGCGTCGGCCGTCCCTGCAGCCGACACCAGCGATTCGTCGAGGCAGATCGGCGTCTCGACCTCCGCCGCGAGCCGTGCATGGCCGACGATGTCGTCCTCGGGCAACGGCTGCTCGATGAGCAACAGGTCGAACTCGTCGAGCCGGGCGAGGTGGGCGCCATCGGTGCGCCGGTAGGCCGTGTTGGCATCGACCTGGAACGGCGTGCCCGGCCCGATCAGCTCGCGCACTGCGGCCACCTGGTCGATGTCGGAGCCCGGTTCGATCTTCAGCTTGATACGCACGTAACCGTCGTCGACGTAGCCCTGCACCGCGGCGAGCAGTTCGTCGGTCGAGTCGTGGATGCCCACGCTCACGCCGCTCGGGATGCGGGTGCGCTCGGCACCGAGGAACGCTGCGAACGACTGGCCCGTGGCACGCAGCTGGCCATCGAGGACCGCCATCTCCAACGCGGCCTTTGCCATCGGGTGGCCGTGCAGCTTCGCCAGCGCCGGAGCGACGTCGGCGGCCTCGATTGGACCGGCCGCCATCAGCCGCGGAAGCAGGTGATGGATGATCACGTGCTGCGCGCCGTCGACGTACTCGGGCGAGTAGCTCGGCTCGGAGAGCGCCACGCACTCTCCCCATCCCTCGACCGTGTCGGTCGATCGTCCCGACGCGTCGGTGAGATCGACTCGCACCAGCAGGATGTCGCGCTCGGTCTGGCTGCCGAAGCTCGTTCGGAACGGCGACACCAGCGGCATCGCGATCCGGCGCAGCTCGACGCGGTCGATGGTCCAGTTCATGGCGTCGATCCGATCACGTACGCGCCGTCGCGCGTGAATCCGAGCACTCGGCGGCCTGCGGCGAGTGCACTGGTCAGGGCTGTTCGGGTCTCCGAGCGCCACGCCGCGACCGCGTGCGGATCGGTCCGGCGCAACTCGACGACGTCGGCGGGCGTCGGCACCAGGAGCGGGTCGCTGACGCCGTCGCCTTGGCGTGGCTCCCGGGGGACCGGTGCCGTCACATCCCACGCCATCAGGAGCCGATCGGACTCGTCGCCGGCGTTGATGGCGTCGGTCATCTCGCCGTAGAACGAGGGGAGGTACGCGTCGACGTCGGCGCCGAGGACAGCGATGTTGAACCACGCGTTGCGCCGAACCAGCGGATCGAACGTCCACGTGATCCAGCGGAGCCGGCGGTCCGCGGCCCATGCTCGCTGGTGCAGCTTGATCGCCCGGCCGATCCCCGCGTGCCGCATCGAATCGACGACACCGGTGACATGGCTGTGCAGCGCCGGCTCGCCGTGGTGGTCGGCGAGGAAGCCGACCGACGCACCGACCATCCGGTCGTCTGCGAACGCAGCCGCGACGTAGCCGCCCGAGTGGGAGATCGCCGTCAACAGCTCGACGTTGACCAGCGGCGTGGAGGTCCCCCACACGGCCTGCATCAGCGCGCCGTGCTCGTCGAAGTCGCTGCGGGTCGAGATCGAACGGACCTCGATCGACGGACTGCTCACGACGCCACCTGATCGCTGTCGGCGAGCTCGGACGATGTGCCGTGCGTCCCTCGCACGACGTGGTAGGCGGTGCGCACCGCGAGGATCTGGCGGATCTCGGGACCGACGTCGCTGGCGAACTCGCTCCGATAGGTCTCGTCGGTGGTGAGCACGACGGTGAAGTACATGCCGGAGAAGGCTCCGAGGAACACCGAGACCCGGATGAGCGGCTCGGTGAGCACCAGGGTTCGGTCGCCGAAGCTGGTGTCGGCGATGACGTGCACCGACTCGAGACCGGTCCAGTTGGTGATCGTGTCGGCGGTGATCGCCATGAAGCCGAAGAACACGAAGAATCCGGTGAGGGCGACGACGACGAGCGTGATCTGCAGTGCCTGGCCGAACAGCACGATCAGTCCGATGTTGAACCGTTGGCGAGGACGCAACGGATCGAGTGTCGCTCCCTTCGACGGCAATTCGACGTCCGCGGCGGGCGTGCCCTCGACGTAGGTTCCGATGTCGGCCCACGAGTCGAAGCGATTCTCGTGACGGATGAACCCGGGAAGTCGACTGACGACGAACACCGCGCCGAGCGAGAAGAAGGTGAGCACGACCACGATGTACGCGGCGCCGTCGAGCGTGCCTGCCATTTCCCAGACCTCGGCGTTGACGAACAGGAACGTGTTGAAGACCAGCAGCAACGGGAGCGCCTTGGCGACCAGGGGCCCCAGGCCGGTGAGCTGGCCGCTCGAGCGCTGCGCGCCCCAGCGAAGCAGTGCCCCGACGCCGTACGACGACCACAGGTAGATCAACAGCAGCAGCGCCAGCGCCAGGACCACGCTCTCGATCGCGTCGCGGACCTGTCCGAACACGAGCACCGGGATCGCCGGCCCGAAGACGAACAGCAACAGCTCCGGAGCATCGATGTCGGTCGGTCGGGCGAACGCCGCCACGCCACGGAGCCGGTTCGAGAGCACCCAAGCGGCGAGCAGCATCGCGATCACCGCGGCGGCGGTGGCGAGGTTCTGGGCCAACGACCATTCGCGAATGTCCAACGCGTTGAGCCCGAGCAGGAGGTAGGCGACGACGAGGAGGGGGAGCGCACGAGTCCACGTGTCGAGGATCGAGGCGTCGCTGTCGGTCTCGATCAGGTGCGGAACGCCACGTTGCAGGAACCAGCGCTCGATCTCGTTCGCGCGCTCGGTGGGCGTCATCGCCCAGAACGTACCGGTTGGCCGCCGACGGCGGGTGAACGGCCGTGAACGGTTCGTCAAACCCCGTGGAAGTGGCATGCCGAACCCGATAGGCAGAGGGGTCTATGGCTCGCATCCTGGTCACCGAAGAGATCGCCGAGGGAGGCCTCGACCGCCTCCGTGCCGCCGGCCACGAGGTCGACGTGCAGCTCGGGCTCTCCGCCGACGAACTGCTCGACGTCGTTCGCGGCGCTCATGCCCTGATCATCCGCTCCGCGACGGACGTCACCGACGCAGTGCTCGCCGCCGGCAGCGACCTGATGGTTGTCGGTCGGGCGGGCATCGGTCTCGACAACGTCGACGTCGATTCCGCCACCAGCCGTGGCGTGATGGTCGTCAACGCCCCGCAGAGCAACATCGTCTCGGCCGCCGAGCACACCATGGCGTTGCTCATGGCGTCGGCGCGGAACGTGCCCCAGGCCCACGCCGCGTTGGTGCAGGGTCGCTGGGAGCGCAGTCGGTGGGAGGGTGTCGAACTCGCCGACAAGACCCTCGGCATCGTCGGGCTCGGCCGGATCGGCAAGCTCGTCGCCGATCGCGCCAAGGGCTTCGGGATGCGCCTGGTCGCGTACGACCCGTTCGTGTCGGAGGATCGGGCCAAGAAGATGGGTGTCGAGCTGCTCGCGCTCGACCAAGTGGTTGCCGAGTCCGACTTCCTCACCGTGCACCTCCCGAAGACTGCCGAGACGGTGGGGCTGATCAATCGCGACCTGCTGCTCAAGGCCAAGCCGAGCCTGCGGGTCGTCAACGTCGCTCGCGGCGGCATCGTGGACGAGGGTGACCTCGCCGATTGCCTGCGCGAGGGGATCATCGCCGGTGCTGCGCTCGACGTGTTCTCCACGGAACCGATGACCGATTCGCCGCTGTTCGAGATCGACTCGGTGATCGTCACGCCGCATCTCGGTGCCAGCACCCGCGAGGCGCAGGACAAGGCCGGCGACACGATCGCAACGATGGTGCAGCTCGCCCTTGCCGGCGAGTTCGTCCCGTTCGCGGTCAACGTCAACGCGGCCGAGGCCAGCGAGACCATCCGGCCGTACCTCCCACTGGCCGAACGGCTCGGAAGTCTGTTCGTGTCGCTCGTCGGCGGTCTGCCGGCCGAGCTGGAGATCTGCTGCGAGGGCGAGATCGCCGGCTACGACACTCGCATCCTGGAGTTGGCGGTCCTGAAGGGGTTCTTCGGAGCGATCTCCGACGAGCCGGTCACCTACGTCAACGCCCCCCAGCTCGCCAAGCAGCACGGTGTCGAGGTGCGAGACGTGTGTTCGGCGACCTCGCCCGACTACGTCAACCTGCTGTCGCTGCGCGGTGGCGGGCACTCGATCTCGGGCACGCTCGCGGGTCCGAAGGCGGCGCAGCGCATCGTCAACATCGACGACACGCCGTTCGACGTCCCGCCGGTCGACAACATGGTCGTCATCCAGAACGACGATCGCCCGGGTGTCATCGGCACCGTCGGCACGCTGCTCGGCAACGCCGGGGTGAACATCTCCGACATGGACGTCAGCCGCGTCACCGGCTCGGCCACGGCGGTCATGCTGATCGCCCCGAGTGCCCCGGTCCCCGCCGAGGTCCTCGACGCCCTCCGCGCCGCCCCTGGCATCCTCCGGGTCACCAGCCTCACCGCCTGATCGGTCTCACCTCGCCAACCCGAAAATTCGGAGCCGTCGTTGCGGTAGGTGCAATCCTCGCTCCGAATTTCTGGCGGGTACACTCGCCAATCGAAAATTCGGAGTCAGCGTTGCGGCGGGCGCAACGACCGCTCCGAATTTCGGAAGGGTCGGGTTGCGTAGATCCGTTGGACCTGGCGAGCCGCCGCCATCGGATCGTCTCGAAGCGACTCGTCGAACCGGATCACATGCCAGCCCTGCTCGCTGCACGCACGATCCCGAGCCTGATCGCGGCGTTGTCCGAGAGCGCCGCCATGCCAACGGGCCGCCCCCGGCTCGACGGCGAGGAGCCGCGACGGCCAGGCGATGTCGAGATGGATCACCTCGCCGGTCGCGAGCACGAGCGGAAACTGGCGTTCGGGTTCGGGGAGGCCGACCCTGAGGAGGCAGCCGATCAGGAGCTGTTCGAGACCGCTCTGTGCGGGACGTTGCTGCTCGAGGGCACCCTCGAGCCATTGCTCCATCACGCGCACACCGTTCTTGCCTCGACACCGATGCCGTTGCAGGTAGTCGGCCGCCATCTCTGGGGTGATCAGCTGCAGGTTCCAGGCGTCCTCGGCCGCCCGAGCGAATCGGAATGGGTGGAGCGTCGCGGCGAGACCGAACAGCATCCGCAGCGGTGTCGCCACGATCAGCCCGTCGTTGCGACGCACGCTGTCCGCATCGTCGAACCACGACGATCGAGCGAGCTGCGCCCATGACGGGCAGTCGCGTCTGCTCGTCTCGGGGATGGTCGCACGAATCGGGGTGGGTGACATCGAGCGCAGTCCATGGAGCCGACCTGCCGTGGTGGAGCTGAGAAAGCAGCGGTCGTCGAGATGGAGCTGGAGGGCCATGCATCGCATCGGGAATGTCTCGGGCGACGACGCGAGGCGGAGGATCGACGGCGTGAGGTCACGGAAGATCCCGCGGGCGCGAGCTCGCGAGATCCTCGAGCCACTCCAGCCGAGTTCGTCTCGCAGTTGGGATCTGGCGATGACGCCGTGCTGGTTGGCGATCATCTGGAGCAGTGCAGCGTCGAACACACCCCATCAGTGGGGTCCGGGCACCGTCGAACGGGAAAACTCACCACAAATTCGGAGCCGGGATCGCGCCCAGCGCAACGTTGGCTCCGAATTTTCGATTGGCGAGTGAACCCGCCAGAAATTCGGAGCCGGGATTGCGTCCAGCGCAACGTTGGCTCCGAATTTTCGATTGGTGAGTGGCCGGGCGGTTCAGGCGGGGAGGCGGAGGGCGGCTGCGGTGCGGGCGGCCTCGGCGCGGGCGGCCTCGGCAAAGTCGGAGCCACCGCTGGCGTAGAGGATCGCCCGCGAGGAGTTGACGATCAGGCCGCGACCGTCCGGCCGCGAGCCATGCTCGACCACCGTCGCCGCGTCGCCGCCCTGCGCTCCGACCCCTGGGACGAGGATCGGCACGTCGGGCGCGATCGCTCGGACGTCGGCCAGTTCGGTTGGATAGGTGGCGCCGACGACGAGCCCGCAGTCGCCACGTTTCGACCAGTCGTCGGCGACCAGGCGGGCGACGTGGGCGTAGATCGGCGACCCGTCGGCGACGAGCGACTGGATGTCGTCGCCACCCGGGTTGCTCGTGCGGCACAGCGCGATGATCCCGCCGCCGTGCTCGAAGTACGGCTCGATCGAGTCGGTGCCAAGGTACGGGTTCACCGTGACGGCATGCGCGCCGTATCGCCCGAACGCCTCCTCGGCATAGTGCTTCGCCGTCGAGCCGATGTCGCCCCGCTTGGCGTCGAGGATCAGCGTGACGTCCGGGTACGTCTCGCGTACGTAGCGGCAGATCCGCTCGAGCGCCTGCTCTTCGCCTTGGCTGGCGAAGTAGGCGATCTGCGGCTTGAACGCGCACACCAGGTCGGCGGTGGCGTCGATGATCGCCTTGCAGAACGTCTCGATCGCACCGTGGACCCCGTCGAGCGGGAACGGCATGCGCGTCGGATCGGGATCGAGCCCGACGCACAGCATCGACCCCGATGAGGCCCACGACGCGTCGAGCTGGCGGAGGAACGACAAGTCGGTGTCAGTCCTCGACGGTGATCGCAGCTGTCGGACAGAGGTCCGCGGCCTCACGCACCTTCTCGGCGACGTCGTCACCCGGCTCCTCCTGGAGGATGTAGAGGTAGCCGTCGCTGCGGACCTCGAACACCTCGGGACACACCTGCATGCAGGCGCCGGTGGATGCACACACGTCGAAGTCGACGCTCACCTTCATCTCGTTCTCCTGTGGGCTCGTTCGTGATCGATGTCGATCACGTCTTCGACCGACGGTAGCCGTCGGCCTCCGCGGCGGCGGCAGTCGGGTAGCACCGATCCGGCTTCGTGCGGTCGTAGAAGCGGCCCCCGGGGACGTGGAAGATGCCCGACGACTCCTTCACCTTCACCGGATGGCCGGCGGGGGTGGACCCGTCCTCGTTCGCAGGCAGCCACGCCTGCTCGGCGGCCGCGCCCGATGTGCCCGTCGTGTCCGCACGTGCCGGCCAGTCGGGCCATTGCGGCGGCTGCGCGGGTGTTGGTGTCGTCGCCTGGCTGCGCCACCACGACAGGGCCGCCCCAACGCCCAGCGCCAGCAGCGTGAGGAGCACGGTTCGACGGAGCGCGGTGCCGATCGGTGTCATCGGCGCGACTGTAGTTGCCTCAGCGCTGGTGGCGCTCGAAGGCGCACAACACGGCGCGCAGCGACGCCGTGGTGATGTTCGGATCGACGCCGATGCCCCAGCGCACCTTGCCACCGTCACTGACCGTCTCGACGTAGGCGGCCGCCTGAGCGTTCGACCCCTTGCCGATGGCGTGCTCGGCGTAGTCGAGCACGTCGAAGTGCCCGTCGACGCGGTCGCCGAACTCGGCGACGAGCGCCGCGACGAACGCCTCGACCGGCCCGTCGCCTTCGCCGTAGATCGAGTGCGGCTCGCCGTCGACCTCGAGCTGAGCCTGGATCGAGGTCTTGCCGCCGTCGTCGCTCGTCCGGGTGTGCAGTTCGTGGCTGCGCAGACGGAAGACGGGTTCCTCGGGCAGGTACTCGGCCGTGAACGCGTCCCACATCACGCCTGGGCCGATCTCGGTGCCGGAGTCCTCCGTGATGTGCTGGATCGTCTTCGAGAACTCGATCTGGAGTCGCCGCGGCAGGTCGAAGCCGTGTTCGGCCTTCATCACGTAGGCCACACCGCCCTTGCCGGACTGGCTGTTGACCCGGATCACGGCTTCGTAGGAGCGCCCGACGTGCGCAGGGTCGATCGGGAGGTACGGCACGCCCCACTCGGGGTACTCGCCGTCGTCGCCGCGCTTGGCGTCGAGGGCCTCGAAGCCCTTTTTGATCGCGTCCTGGTGGCTGCCGGAGAACGCGGTGTACACGAGGTCGCCGGCGTACGGGTGGCGCGGATGCACCGGCAGGCGGTTGCAGTACTCGGCGGTGCGGCGCAGCTTGTCGATGTCGCCGATGTCGAGCTGCGGGTCGACGCCGTTCATGAACAGGTTCATCGCCAGGGTGATGATGTCGACGTTGCCGGTGCGCTCACCGTTGCCGAACAGCGTGCCCTCGACCCGGTCGGCGCCCGCCATCACGCCGAACTCGGCGGCTGCCACGGCGCAGCCGCGATCGTTGTGCGGGTGCAGCGAGATGACCACGGATTCGCGCTGCTTGATCGTGCGGCCGAACCACTCGATCACGTCGCCGTAGACGTTGGGGGAGTAGCACTCGACGGTGGCCGGCAGGTTGAGCACGATCGGGTTGTCGGGAGTCGGCTCGATGACGTCCATCACCGCCTCGCACACCTCGATCGCGAATTCGGGCTCGGTGAGTGTGAAGCTCTCCGGCGAGTACTCGTAGCGGATCACGGTGTCGCCCGCAGCGTGCTCGAGCTTGCGGCACAGCTTGGCGCCGTTGACCGCGACGTCGACGATGCCCGCCTTGTCGAGGCCGAACACGACCTCACGTTGCAGCGGGTTGGTCGAGTTGTAGAAGTGCACGATCGCCCGTGGTGCACCCTGCAGACACTCGTAGGTGCGCTCGATCAGCTCTTGGCGGCACTGCACGAGCACTTGGATCGTGACGTCGTCGGGGATGCGGTCCTCCTCGATCAGCTGGCGCACGAAGTCGAAGTCGGGTTGGCTGGCCGATGGGAAGCCGACCTCGATCTCCTTGAAGCCCATCGCGACGAGCTCTTCGAACATGCGCATCTTGCGTGTCGGGTCCATCGGATCGATGAGCGCCTGGTTGCCGTCGCGCAGATCGACCGAGCACCACAGCGGGGCCTTGTCGATCGTGACGTTCGGCCACGTGCGGTCGCTGAGCACGATGGGCACGAACGGCGTGTACTTCTCGAAGGGCATCGGTTTCGGGGTGACGTTCTGGGGAGGCATCGGATTCTCCTGGTGTTCGTTCGGGCGGTTCGGGTGTTCGTCGGGGTCGGGTCCGGAAAGACAGGGTGCCTGTCGGGGTCGGGCCCGGAGAGACAGGGTGTGAAAAAACAAGAACCCCCCGGCCGGAGGGCGGGGGGTGCGGGCGAACGCGAGTATGTGGCGCTCGCCCTACGTAAGCAGAAGGAGGCCGTGACGCAACATCGCCGACAAGGTTAGCACAGGTCTCGGCAACTCGCGCTCGTCGCGTACCTGCCCGGTACGCTGGGCGGCAACATGACTGAATCAACAGCGCGACGAGGAGCGCCTCGTCGTCGGCGTTCTCGCCCTCAGACGTCGGACCAGCCGTACGACGGTGGCCACGTCAACACGTCGAACCTCACCTCCTTCAACATCCTGCCCCCGGTCGAGGCCCCGACGGGGTTCTTCGAACTCGGAGTTCCCGAGCGGATCGACAACGGCCTTGCCGCTTGCGGCTTCGCCCAGCCGTTCGCGATCCAGACCGAGGCGATCCCGGTCGCCGTCACCGGCAAGGACGTGTGCGGACGGGCCAAGACCGGCTCGGGCAAGACGCTCGCGTTCGGTGTCCCGATGCTCGCCCGTATCACCGACAAGGCGCAGCCATCGCGCCCGCTCGGACTCGTGCTGGTGCCGACACGTGAACTCGCCGTGCAGGTGGCCGAGGTGCTCGAGCCCGTGGCGCACCACGCGGGCATGCGCGTCCTGCCCGTCTATGGCGGTGCGTCGCGTCACCACCAGGTCGACGAGCTCGCGAAGGGCGTCGAGATCGTCATCGCCACACCGCTGCGTCTGATCGACCTCATCAAGTCGAACGAGGTGTCGCTCGACGACATGCAGATCGTCACACTCGACGAGGCCGACCGCATGGCCGACGACGGCTTCACGCCGCAGGTCGAGTGGATCCTTCGCCACTGCGGCAGCCGCAACCAGACGATGCTGTTCTCCGCCACGCTCGACGGTGACGTCGGCCACCTGATCAGGCACTACCAGACCGATCCGGTGACCGTGGCGATCGACGAGGCGACCGACACCGTCGGCACGATGCACCATCTGTTCCTTGCCGTTCACCACATGGACAAGGACAAGGTCATCGGGACGATCGCCAAGTCGATCCCCAAGGTGCTCGTGTTCTGCCAGACCAAGCGCAACTGTGACCGCGTCGCCCGCAACCTGGAGGAGCTCGGTGTCGATGCCGGCCCGTTGCACGGCGACATGCAGCAGAGCGCTCGCGAGCGAATTCTGCGCAAGTTCGCCGAAGGCAAGCTCTCGGTGCTCGTTGCCACCGATGTCGCTGCCCGCGGCATCGACATCGACGACATCGGCGCCGTGATCCACTATGAACCGGCCAAGGACGTCAAGGACTATCTGCACCGCTCGGGCCGCACGGCTCGCGCCGGGCGCGACGGCTGGGCCGTGACGCTCGTCGAGTACAACCAGCACACGCAGATGCGGATCCTGCAGCGGGGGATGCGCCTGCCGACCGAGAAGCCGATCGAGGTCTTCTCGAACGACCTGCGGCTGTTGCACCTCCCCGAGTTCGAGACGGAGTAGCGGCCGTGGCGGCGCAGAACATGCCTGCCGCCGAGATCGACATCGATGACGGCCTCGTCCGTCGCCTGCTCGCCGACCAACACCCTGATCTCGCCGCGCTGCCGCTCACCCTGGCGGCCAACGGTTGGGACAACGCCATTTTCCGACTCGGTGCCGAGCTCGCCGTCCGCGTGCCGCGGCGTCAACTGGGCGCCGACCTCATTGCGAACGAGCATCGATGGCTGCCCGAACTCGCGTCACGCTTGCCGATCCCGGTCCCGGTACCGCTGAGGGTCGGACTGCCGAGCGACGACTACCCGTGGAGTTGGACCGTCGTCGCCTGGTTCGACGGCGACGTGGCGGCCGATGTCACGCTCACCGACCCGATGGTCGAGGCGAGACGGCTCGGCCGTTTTGTCGACGCGCTGCACACGCCGGCCCCCGCCGATGCGCCGGTCAATCCGTTCCATCGCGGGCAGCCGATCGCCGAGCTTCACTCGCGAGTCGTGAACAGCATCGAACGGCTCGGTGACTCGATCGACGCAGGTGCGGTCGCAGCGCGCCTCGATCGACTCACCGATGTCGCCGACTGGCACGAGGCTCCGGTGTGGGTGCACGGCGACCTGCACTCGGCGAACGTGGTGGTTCGCGACGGGATGATCAGCGCCGTGATCGACTTCGGCGACATCACCTCGGGCGACCCGGCGGTCGACCTGGCCATCGGCTGGATGCTCTTCGACGACGCGGCACTCGAGTCGTTCCGCGCATCCGCGGGAGCGATCGACGACGCCACCTGGAGCCGAGCGCAGGCGTGGGCGCTGCACTTCGCACTGTTGTACCTGCTGCACTCCGCCGACGCTCCGCGCTTCCGGCGGATGGGTACGCATCTGCTCCAGCGCGTCGTCGCGTCGTGATCGCAGGTCCCCCCACGTGTCGGCTGCGGTGGCTACCGTGGCGACGAGTCACGCAGCACCACGAGCGGACCGTCGACGCACCGATCGAGGAGGAGTCCCGATGATCACCACCGAGTCCAAGGCCCTGAGCGAACGCAAAGCGATCGTGTGGGCGCTGCGTGCCGTCAGCTACCTCGTCTACTTCTACCTCATCGTCGTCGAGATCATCCTGCTGATCGGCTTCTTCCTGCTGCTGTTCGGCGCCAACCCGACGGCGGGATTCACGCAGTGGGCCTACCGCAACCTCGATCGCGTGATGGATCCGTTCCGGGGCATCTTCTCCCCGATCGAACTCGGCGCGACAGGCAACGACGTCGCCGCCACCTTCGACACGTCGGTGCTGTTCGCCATGATCATCTACGGCATCGTGGCGCTGCTGTTCAGCGTCCTGATCGGCTGGCTGTCCGGGCGACTCGACCAGATCCATGCTGCCGAGGACGAGATCGCTCGCCAGGCCGAAGTCGAACGCCTGCAGGCCGAAGCCGATGCCCGTCTGGTGGCCGCGCAGCAGGCCGCAGCGCAGATTGCGCAGGCCCAGGCGTCGACGACCCAGGCGCCCGCCGGCTCGGTTCCTCCGACCGCCGGGTCGCCGGCCCCCGTGGCGCCGACACCGCCGACGCAGATCCCGCCGTCGCCCTCGCAGCCCTGATCGCGGGCCTGCGCGGGTCAGCCGGCGCATCGACAACAGTTACATCAGGGGTCAGACTCGCGATGTGATCATGCGAGCCAGGCGGGGCGATTGGCTTCGTAGGTGTCGATCGCGTCGGCGTGCGTGAGGGTGATGCCGACGTCGTCGAGGCCGTTGAGGAACCGGTGCTGGGTCTGCGGATCCATCGGGAACCCCTCGTCGATGCCGGCAGCCGGCACCTCGACCTTGAGTTGCTCCATGTCGACGACGATCTGCGTGTCGGCGTCGGCCTCGATCGCCGCCCAGATCGCCTCGACGGTCGCCTCGGGAACGACCACCGGCACGAGGCCGTTCTTGGTGCAGTTGTTCCGGAAGATGTCGGAGAAACTCGGAGCGATCACGGCGTCGAACCCGTATTGCTGGATCGCCCAGACGGCGTGTTCGCGCGACGAGCCGACACCGAAGGCCGGTCCGGCTACGAGGATGTTGGCCTGCGCGTAGCGCTCGTCGTTGAGGACGAAGTCGCGGTCGTCGCGCCAGGTGGAGAACAGCCCCTTGTCGAAGCCGGTGCGCTCGACGCGCTTGAGCCAGTCGGCGGGGATGATCTGGTCGGTGTCGACGTCGGAGCGCTTGAGTGGCACGCCGGTGCCGGTGATCACGTGCACGGCCTTCATGACGAGGCTCCTTCCAGGTCGGCAGGCGTACAGAACGTGCCCTTGATCGCCGTCGCCGCGGCCACGCCGGGCGAGACGAGGTGAGTGCGGCCGCCGCGTCCCTGACGGCCCTCGAAGTTGCGGTTGCTGGTGCTCGCAGCCCGCTCACCGGGGGCGAGCTTGTCGGGGTTCATCGCGAGGCACATCGAGCAGCCGGGTTCGCGCCAGTCGGCGCCGGCGGCGATGAACACCTGGTCGAGCCCCTCGGCGATTGCCTGCGCCTTCACGGCGTGGCTGCCGGGGACGACCATGACGCGGGGGACGGTGACGGTGCGTCCCTGCATCACCGCAGCGGCGGCGCGAAGGTCTTCGATGCGACTGTTGGTGCATGATCCGATGAACACGGTGTCGACGGCGACGTCGCGCATCGGGGTGCCGGGTTCGAGGCCCATGTACTCGAGCGCCCGCGCCACCGTCTCCTTCGTCGTCGGGTTGTCGTAGTCGTCGGGCGACGGCACGACCGCGTCGATCGGGGCGACCTGGCCGGGGTTGGTGCCCCAGGTGACGTGGGGTCGGATCGCCGTGGCATCGAGCACAACCTCCTTGTCCCAGACTGCGTCGTCGTCGCTGTACAGCGTCGCCCAGTCCGCGATGGCGGCGTTCCATGCAGCGCCACTCGGTGCTTGGGCCCGATCCTTCAGGTACTCGAAGGTGGTCTCGTCCGGGGCGATCATGCCGGCCTTGGCGCCGGCCTCGATCGACATGTTGCAGACGGTCATGCGACCTTCCATCGACAGTGCCCGGACCGCCGAGCCCCGGTACTCGATCACGTGGCCGATGCCGCCGCCCGTGCCGATCTCTCCGAGGATGGCCAGGATCACGTCCTTCGCCGTGACGCCGGGCTGCAGCTCGCCGTCGACGGTGACCGACATCCACTTCGGACGCTGCTGGGGGAGCGTCTGGGTGGCGAGGACGTGCTCGACCTCGCTCGTGCCGATCCCGAACGCGAGCGCGCCGAAGGCGCCGTGCGTGGCGGTGTGCGAGTCGCCGCAGACGATGGTCATGCCCGGTAGCGTGCGCCCCTGTTCGGGGCCGATCACGTGCACGATGCCCTGGTTGGGGTCGCCCATCGGGAAGTTCGTGATGCCGAACTCGGCGGCGTTCGCCCGCAGCGTGTCGATCTGCTTGGCCGAGATCGGATCAGCGATCGGCTGGTCGATGTTCTCCGTCGGGACGTTGTGATCCTCGGTGGCGATTGTCAGGTCCGGCCGGCGGACGGTGCGGCCGGTGAGGCGGAGGCCGTCGAACGCCTGCGGGCTCGTGACCTCGTGGACGAGGTGGAGGTCGATGTACAGCAGGTCGGGTTCGTCCGGTGCCGAGTGCACCAGGTGGCGTTCCCACACCTTCTCCGGCAGTGTCTTTCCCATCGTCCCGACTCCTTGTCGTTTCCCACTATGTGGGATATAGTTCTTGCAATATGGAAAGCGTATCGGGTGTCGGGGTGCTCGACAAGGCGGTCACGATCCTGCAGGCGGTGGCGGGGTCGCCAGCGTCGTTGGCCGAGCTGATGTCACGCACCGGCCTTCCCCGCGCCACCGTGCATCGTCTGGGCGCGGCGCTGGAGCTGCATGGTCTTCTACGTCGAGACGGTGCTGGACGCTACGAGCTCGGCTTGGGTCTCGTGTCACTCGGTCAGGCTGCCTCCGAGCGTTTTCCGCTCGTGGAGTTGGCCCGACCTGTGCTCGACGAACTCCGGACGGTCACCGGCGAGAGCGTGCAGCTCTTCGTGCGAGAGGGTGCACAGCGACGCTGCGTCGTATCGCTCGAGTCGCCTCACGGTCTGCGGTGGATCGTCCCGCAGGGATCGGTGCTGCCCCTCGACGTCGGATCGGCAGGACGCGTCCTGTCGGGCGAAGTGTCCAGGCAGGGTTGGGTGCAGAGTGTCGGCGAGCGCGAGGCCGGGGTCGCGTCGGTCAGCGCCCCAGTGGTCGGCGCCGAAGGTTCGACGGTGGCAGCGCTGTCGGTCAGCGGACCGATCGAGCGGTTGACTCGCCAGCCGGGCAGACGTTTCGGTTCTGCTGTGGTCGCTGCAGCCGACCGTGTGTCGTCCCTCCTCGGCTGAGGCGGCCAGCCCGATTCACGGGGAGTTCATCCCGGCGCAACCTGCGCGGCGCTGCGGGGCGGTGGACGGCGGCCGGCCTGCTGGGTCGTTCAGGAGGGCTCGGTGGTTCACGTGGATGCCCGTGAGGTTCGACGATGCTCACGAGGTCCCCGAGGATCCAACCGCGTTGGTGTAACTCATGGCGGGCCGTCATTGAGAATCGATTCGTACTGGTCTATTGAGACATACCAGGTCATGCCCTTGACCCAGCGCGCCCTCTTGGAGCTGTGCCCGATGGACGTCCCCCTATCGGACAAGTTGCGACCCGCGATTATGCAGTGCTCGATATGGGCCGTGATGCGGCGCGAGTTTCTGCGGCGCCGCCGGGT
>Ga0307380_10006429_pt1 | contig 15438 bp, 8 predicted proteins | sample UN3MG_FD_202239 | JGI IMG/M metagenome (GOLD analysis project Ga0307380, IMG submission 202239) | Soil microbial communities from Risofladan, Vaasa, Finland - UN-3 | ecosystem: Environmental > Terrestrial > Soil > Coastal area > Acid sulfate soil | place: Finland: Risofladan, Vaasa | collected...
GCCCGCGTGACGAGCCGGTGGGCGCAGACGGCCGGGGCGAGGGCCTTGACGTCGTCGGGGACGACGTAGTCCCGCCCGTCCAGCAGGGCCGAGGCCCGCGCCGCCTGAGCCAACGCCAGCGAGCCGCGGGGCGACAGGCCGATGGCCAGATCCTCGCGCTGGCGGGTCGCCTCGGCGATCGACAGCACGTACTCCAGGATCGCCTCGTCCATCCGCACGGTGTCGGTGGCGTCCTGGAGTCCGACGAGCTCCTCGGTGTCCATCACCGCCCGCAGGGCCTCCAGGCGCGTGCGGGCGGGCTGGGTCAGAAGGATCTCGCGCTCCGTCCGGCGGTCGGGGTAGCCGATCCGCACGCGGATCATGAAGCGGTCGAGCTGGTTCTCCGGCAGGAAGTACGTGCCCTCGAAGTCGTAGGGGTTCTGCGTGGCCAGCACCATGAACGGCGGGCCCAGCGGGTGCGTCGTCCCGTCGGCGGAGACCTGCGACTCGTTCATCGCCTCCAGCAGGGCGCTCTGCGTCCGCGGCGTGGTGCGGTTGACCTCGTCCACCAGCACCAGGTGCGCGAAGATCGGCCCGCGCTTGAACGTGAACTCGCCCGTGCCGGGGTCGTACACGCTGACGCCCAGGATGTCGCTCGGCAGCATGTCCGGCGTGAGCTGAATCCGGCTGAACGTGCACTTGATGCTCCGCGCGATCGCCCGCGAGAGGATCGTCTTGCCCACCCCGGGGACGTCCTCCAGCAGCACGTGCCCGCGGGCCAGCAGGGCCACCAGCACCTGGCGCACGGCTTCGGCCTTGCCCAGCAGCACGCTCTCGACGTTGCGGCGCAGCGTTTCGAGCTTCTCGATCTTCGCCATCTGGTTTCCTTGATCTCCGCCAAGAGGGGCAACGGCGCGCATTATACCACGCCCGGCCCCGCATGCGAGCCCGCCCATTGCCCCGGCCCGGGCGTTGCCGTAGCATACAGGCGATGTTCACCGGGATCATCCAGCACGTCGGGGCCGTGCGGAGCGTCCGGGCCGTCGGGGCCGGGCGCCGGATCGCCGTCGACCTCGGGCCCCTGGCCGAGGGCCTGGCGCTCGGCGACAGCGTCGCCGTCGACGGCGCCTGCCTGACGGCCTGCGGGCTGGACGGGACGCTGGCGGAGTTCGACGTCGCCGGCGAGACCGTCCGGCGGACGACGCTGGGCGCGGCCCGGCCCGGCACGAGGGTCAACCTCGAGCGGGCCCTGCGCCTGAGCGGCGCCCTCGACGGGCACCTCGTCCAGGGCCACGTCGACGGCGTCGCGGAGATCCGCCGCATCGACCGCTCGGCCGACCAGTGGACCGTCGAGTTCGCCGCCCCCGCCGCGCTGACCGACGAGATGGTCGAGAAGGGCTCCGTGGCGATTGCCGGCGTCTCGCTGACGCTGACGGGCGTCTCGGGCGGCGGCTTCGCCGTGGCGCTGGTCCCCACCACGCTGCGCGAGACCACGCTGGCCGACCTCGCCGCCGGGGCGAAGGTGAACATCGAGACCGACCTGATCGGCAAGTACGTCCGCCGCTACCTCCGCCAGATGTCCGCCCCCGCCGGCGGCCTGACCCTGGAGAAACTCCGCGACGCCGGCTTCGCCTGACCGCACCACCACGAACGCACCGGGCGCGGCGGCCGGCTGGGATTGCCCGGCAGGGCCCACGAACGTCGCGGGCCCGACTTTGCACCGACTCGATCAAGTGGCACCGGATATGGCAGAAAGAATCAACCTGCCGCCCTGCGGGCTCTTCCTCGGCAGCGGCGTATACCCCATGAGCGCGGACTACCTGCTGAGTACGCTCTACGCGCACCAGTCCTGGACGCCGCAGTCCGTCGGGCCGCTCGGTATGATCGACCGGATCGTCGCGGACAACCAGGGCAACCTCGCCCAGTTCTGGGGGATTCCCCGAGGCTATGCGCCCGCGATGCTCGCGGAGTGGCTGTACGCCCTCGACGAAATCGGCGTCGAGATCCCCCAGCCCGACTGGGAGCACGGCCGCTACCTCCGCCCGCAGGACTGCCCCGAGCTCCAGCAGCACGCCGACCGCCGCGGAGCCGGTATCCTGCGGTTCATCCGGGCCGCCGCAGCCAGAGACATCTACACCGTGCTGATCTACGCCGACGCCCACCCGCAGTGGCCCCCGCAGTTCGCCGAGGCCGGGCCGCACTACCTCGGCTATGACTTTGGCGAGCGGTTCACGTTCCGCCTGGACGACGAGCCTCTGCAAGGCAGGGACCTCTCGGACGTGACCCTCGCGTCCCTGGCGGATGACCTCGTCGCTCGCGTTCGCCGGCACGTCGAGCAGCGGCGGGCCGGCCACTGGGGCAACGTGTACGCCACCAGCAGCAACTTCCACGTCGACTACGAGATCCTGGGCGGAGCGGATATCCCGCTCATCGAGGACTTCGCCTTCTGCCACCTGCACCTGGCCTCGGCTCTGTCGCGCGGGCTCTACCGCCAGCACAATCTGCCGCTATGGGGCTCTCACCTGGCGCACGAGCACTACTCCTGGCTGCCCAACAGCCATCCCCACAAGTTCGACTTGCTGACGGCCGCGCTGATCCAGAAGTACATGGCCGGCGCCAAGATGCTCATCAACGAGAGTGGAAACTGGTTCGCTGAGGCATCGCTCTGTCCGGATTCGCCGAAGTTCGACTTCCCTCGCGTCGACCTGGACCCCTCGGAGGTTTCGTGGAACGGGGCCGAGCCCCCGGAGCGTTTCGCGCCCTACATTGCCGCCGCGCGAGAGCACTACCACAAGATCGACTACGACGCGGCGACCCCCCGCCGCTACCGCAAGGTCATCTCCGACTTCTACGATTTCGTCAAGGCCCACGGCACGCCCGCAGGCCAGCCGGAGACCACACTCGCCGTCATCAAGGGCAACCACGACCTCTGCAACCACCGCTACGAACCGAACAGCGCGATCGCTGGTGCCTTTGCGCTGGCCGAATCGAATCCGAAGTGGTTCACAGGCGCCCCGGAACGCGGATGGACCACCGTTCGCGACGTGTTCTTCCCGCTCGTGCGGGTACTGGAGCCCTGCCCGAACCACTTCCTGTCCGGCACGCCGTACGGCATGATCGACGTCGTGAGCTTCGCCGGCGACAGGATCACCGCAGACTTCCTGTCCAACCACTACAAGGCCCTGCTCTTCTGTGGCTGGAACACGGCCTCGGAACTCCAGTACGAAGTGCTGGCCGAGTACGTCCGCCGCGGCGGGGTGCTTTTCGTGTCCATACCTCACCTGTCCACCAACGTGACGCGTGACTACACTTCGTACACGGCCGGGGAGTTGGTTCGCGGCGGCGACTTCGGCGAGCTGTGCGGCGTGAAGGTGACCGGCCCCGGAGAGAGGTTCTACTGGGCCACCGCCCCCGAGGGCTCCTCGGAGCTGGGCTTTGCGTTCCCGCGACGTTTCGGGATCATGGGCACCCGCCTGGGGCGCATCTCGATCGTCGACCGGCAGGCGGAGGTCCTGGTGGTCGACGACGAGCGGGCCCGGCCGCTGCTGCTCCGCCGACGGTGCGGCGAAGGCACGGTGTACTTCCTGAATTCGTGGGCCTATCCCGGGGCCCTTACCGCTGACGACGGTCCGGGAGCCACCACCGATTCGCCCGGCCTCATCGGCGTTATCTACCGCCATATCGCCGCTCGGGCTCGCGGCCGGACGTGGATCACCGACGACCGCGTCGCCCCCGGACGCCATTGCGCGTTCCTCTCGCATTCCTACTTCCCGGAGTCGGACACGATCTGCCTGCACAACGCCGACTTCGACCACCCGCATCGCTGCTACCTGCACCGCCCGGGCCGCTGCGATGCGGTGGAGCTCGCCCCCGGCGAGCTGCGCATGTTGGAGGCCGCGACGGACGGCCCCGGCGCACGTCCCAATAGCACTCGGCTCGCCAACGAGATCTCTTCGAGGTATTTCCCATGAGAGCGTTTCTGCGAACTGTTTTCCTGATGTTGCCGTCGCTTGCCGTCACGGCCGGGGTGGCTGGGGCCGACGACGGATTGCCCTTCGACTGCTATGTGGTTCCGGCCATAAGCTCCATCAGGCGCCTGCCCGACGCCGTGCCGACCGACGGGAAGAAGACGATGCAACTCGGGATCGTCGCCGCCCGGGGCGAGTACGAGCCCGCGTCCTGCGTTCTCGTGCCGACCCGGCCGGTCGCGGCGCTGGAGCTGAAGGCGTCCGAGCTTGTGGGCCCAGCCGGCCGGATCCCCGCGGACCGCGTGGACGTGAAGGTGGTCAAGTGCTGGTACCAGGCCGGGACCGCCTGGTTCAGCTACTTCGCCGATCCGACCCGCCGCATCCTCGTGCCGGAGCTCTTGCTGAACGACGAGACGCTGGTGAAGGTCGACCGTAAGACGCACGACAACTACCTGCGCATCGACTACCCCGAGGGCCCGAAGTACGTATGGGTCAGCTATCCGGGCAAGGCCGAGCACGGCAAGAAGTTCAACCACAATCTGGAGCCGGTCGCGGACAGTCCCACACTCAAGCCCGTGCGCCTGACGCCGGGCGAGAACAAGCAGATATGGGTTACGGTCCACGTTCCCACAGACGCGGCCGGGGGCCACTACCGCGGCACGATCGCCCTCGTCGCCGGGGGCAAGAAGCTCACGGACATGACGGTGGCCCTGCGGGTACTTCCCTTCGAGCTGCCGCCGCCCAAGACGTACTACGATCTGGAGAAGGACTACTATGGGTCCATGTACAACCACTGCTACATGGTGGAGCACGTCGCGGACAACGGCGGCGACTGGGATCTCGCGAGCCGGAAGCTCCTGGCCGAGTTCGTGAACATGCGCGAGCACAACCTTCTGTACCCGCTGATCCGGGCCTATCGGACAGGCACGAGCAAGCAATTCGTCCGGCACCTCGAAGTGATGAAGCAGGCCGGCCTGAAGACTCGGCCGCTGTTTGGTGCCGTCTGGGCCGGAACGTACGGCGGGTGGGAGCAGACGGACAAGCGATTCGAAGCCTTCCGCAAGGACGCCGATGAGGCCTGGGACCTGGTCCAGGCCACGTTGGGCCACACGGACATCTACGCCTGGGGGTGGGACGAGCCCGGGCTGACCACAGTCCTCGCGCAGCGGAAGTTCTGGAAGTACATCCACCAGAAGGGCGGCAGGATCTTCAGCACGGGCAAGCCGTGGCACCTCTCCTGGGCGGGCTACTCCGAGGACTTTGTGAACCACGGCGGCTGGACGGACCGGGGCGAGGCCGCCCGGTGGCACGCGGTGGGGGCCCGCGTCTCGAGCTACGCCGCACCCCACACGGGCCCGGAGAACCCGGACTTCATGCGCCGGGCGCATGGCATGGCCATCTACAAGGCCGGTCAGGACGGCACCTTCAACTACATGCTCTACGAGCACGGCCCGAACATCTGGAACGAGTTCGGCCGCGGCCCCTACCGCTCGTTCTGCATGGTGTACCCGACGAAGACCGACGTCATCGACACGCTGGCCTGGGAAGGCTACCGCGAGGCCCTCGACGACGTTCGCTACGCCACGCTTCTGAAAACGCTCGCCGTCAAGGTCGTGGCCGCCGGGGGCGTCGAGAACGTCTACGCCGGGCGAAAGGCCATCCTCTGGCTCGAGGAATTCGACGAGAAGACCGGCGACCTGAACACCATGCGGCTCGAGATGATCCAGCGAATCCTGGACCTCCGGGCGATTCTCAAGGAAGGGAAGTGAACCATGCGGAACCTCGCCTACCCGCTCTGCGTGGCCATTCTGGCGTGCACCGCGACCGTCCCGGCCGCGTCGAAGAAAGCCTCCCAGCCCGAGAAGCAGCGCGTCGCGCTCGTCCAGGAGGCCCTCGGGCACCTGAAGGCCGGCCGGGCCGCGGACGCCAAGGCCGTCCTCGACCGTTCCGCCGGATTGGTCGGGCTGACCGCCGAGCAGCGGTTTGCGTCCCAGGCCTTGGCCGCGGGGGCGGTGGGCGTCGGCAACCTGGATGCGATGCGCGCCGACATCCCCCGGGCCGTCGCCGCGGGGGAGGTTTCCGCCGCCGCCCGCGCCGCCGCCTTCGAGGCGGGCGCGAAGCTCTTCCTCGACGCCGGGCAGTACGAGGTGGTTCGCGAGTTCCTGGCCCTGGCAGACCGGCTGGTTGCGGCCAGGCCACGGAACGTCTACCGGTGCCGCTACCTCGCCGACGCCCCGCTCGGCGCGGCCGGCTGGGCGATCTCGCGATGGCTGAAGGACCCGAAGCTCCGTGAGGCGCGTTTCGGCCCATACGACAAGGCGCACGCCGAGAAGCTGGTCACCGACGTTGCCGGTGATCGCGGCGTTCAGGAGGGCGGCGGCTCGAAGACGCAGAGAGCGACCGCATTCTACATGGTCTACGACGCGCGTGGCTGGCACGTTTTCGTGCTTTCCGACGAGCCCGACATCGAGGCGATCACGAATGCCGGCGGGAGCGCCGGTTCCCTGGAGATGGCCTTCAGTCCCGGCTTCGAGGGCGCCTGCTACTACCAGTGGATCGCCAACCTCGCGGAGAACCGCGTCTCCCTGTACGACTGGGACTCGCCCCATCGGCACTTCCGCTCGCTCAAGGGCCAGTTCCGCTGCGAGACCGTCGCCCTCAAGGGCGCCTACGGCACCTACATCTTCATCCCCTGGACTGTTCTCTATGACAAGCTGCCGATCGACGGCGGGCGCTGGCCGTTCAGCGTGATCCGCTGGAGCAAGGACGGCGGGATCACCTGGGGGGGCAAGGTCCACGAGATTGGCCGGTGGGGCCTGGTGGAATGGGAGAAGCCCACGCCCGCCCAGAGGCAGGCCATTCAGGCGGGCATCGTTCGGAGAGCCTGGGGAAGGTACGTCAAGGCCCGCACCGCGCTGAGCGAACACTGGCAGGACCCCGAGGTCGGCGACCCGGCCTTCTACAAGGAGGCTCTGGCGCCCGAGATCCAGCGCCTCGACAAGTACGGCACGGTGCTGGTTGGCCCTGGCGAGCTCACCGCGGCGCAGGTGGCCCGCCTCCTGACCGAGGCCGTGCCGCACTGGATGGAGTTCGGCTATGCCGTCAGCGAACTCCGAGCCGACGCCCTTCGCAAGCGGCTCCTGGCCCCATAACCGCCGGGGCGTTTTTCTGACCCGCGAACGGCGGCGCGCCGATAGAATAGGACTCCTGGAACGCCCCACGGGCCGCGGTGCCGTGGGGCGGCTTGTTGTGGCGGCCTTTGCATGGAAGAGCATCGACCGACAATCGGCATCACCATGGGCGACCCGTGCGGGATCGGCGCGGAGGTCGTCGTGAAGGCCCTGGCCGACGGCGAGCTGCGCCGGCGGGCGAAGTTCATCGTGTTCGGCTTCAGCGAGCAGTTGGCCTACACCGCCGACACGCTGGAGATCAGCCTGCCGTTCTTCCGCGACCACCACGAGGACATCCGCAAGTACGTCCACGACCTGGTCGTGCTGGACTACGACGAGATCGCCACCCCCGCCCGGATGGAGCGCGGGCCCAGCCGCATCGGCGGGCAGGCGTCGATGGCCTTCTGCCTGGACGCCATCGAGGCCGCCAAAACCCGGCTCATCGACGCGATCGTCACCGCGCCGATCGCCAAGGCCTCGTGGCACCTGGCCGGGCACCGCAAGTACCCCGGGCACACCGAGCTGCTGCGGGAGAAGTGCGGCGCCCGCCACGTGGCGATGATGTTCGTCGCGCCGCAGCTCAAGGTGGTGCTGGCGACGATCCACACCTCGCTGATGGGCATCCGCGACCTGTTCACCATCGGCTGCGTGTTCAACCCCATCGACCTGGCCGACCGGGCGCTGCGGGAGTGGTTCGGCATCGAGCGCCCGCGGATCGCGGTGGCCGGGCTGAACCCCCACGCCGGGGAAGACGGCAGCTTCGGCGACGAGGAGACGCGGGTCATCGAGCCGGCGATCCTCATGGCCAAGGAGGCCGGCATCGCCGTCGACGGGCCCTTCCCCGCCGACACGCTGTTCCTCAAGGCCCTGGAGGGCCGCTTCGACTGCGTCGTGGCCATGTACCACGACCAGGGGCTGATCCCCGTCAAGCTGCTGGCCTGGCGGGAGGCGGTGAACCTGACGCTCGGCCTGCCGATCGTCCGCACGAGCCCCGACCACGGCACGGCCTTCGACATCGCCGGCAAGGGCAAGGCCGACCCCGGAAGCATGATCGCCGCGGCGAACCTCGCGATCGACCTGGCGGTCAGGAGACAGGGGCCTCCCGCGTCCTGATCCCCGTAGATCCCGCATACTCAACGTCTTATAAGACGAAGCCCAGGGATGTTGATCCCTGGGCTTGCTTCGTGTACACGGAGACTTCGGATACCTCGCACGGAAGGACACCACATGAGACCGTCCCGGATGAGCAGCCTGTCAGTCCTTGTGATCCTTTGCCTTGCGCTCGCCCTGCCCGCCGTCGCCCAGATGAATACCGGCGAGGACATGAAGGGGTATGCCGAGGTGCTCGGCGTGGTGCTCAACCAGCGGCACTACGCCTACGACGTGACGATGATCCAAAGCTCCGCGCCGGGAAACATCCTCTACCCCGGCGAGCAGCCGACGTTCACGTTCCAGGTCATCAACAACGACGACGCCCCCATCGACGCGGCCGGGAAGGTGGAGGCCATCGCCTACGGCACTCGCGGCATCCCGGGCGACATCTGGCTGCCGGACATGTACCGGATCGCCGACGTGCAGTCGATCCCGGTCCGCGTGCAGGCGGCCGGCAAGGGCTTCGCCAACGTGACGGTCTCGCCGAAGCTGCCGCCGCGCAACGGCGCGTACGCCCTGGTGATGGACCTCGGCCCGCTGGGTCGGCGGTTCGCGACGACGTGCGTCCGCACGTTCGCGGCCGACCCGCGGCGCATCCAGTACCCCAAGATGTCGCTGGACCACCTGCCGCACGACGTGCTCCGGCGGCTGGGCGTGCAGGCCATCCGCATGGGCTGGTCGTACACCCCGACCGACGAGAAGGACTATGACCGGCGCATGGCCGAGCTGGACGAGCAGCTCAAGGACCTCCAGGCCAACCAGATCACCGTGCTGCTGATGATCGGCACGGGCCACCGCGCCCAGCCGCTGGGCCGGGGCCGGCCGCACCTCGACGCCAACGGCGTGATGCTCGGCGGCAAGGAGGACCTCGCCTGGCTGCCGGCCAAGGACGGCGACTTCGAGCAGTGGGTCTTCACCGTCGCGAGCAAGTACGGCTGGCCGAAGGGGCCGATCACCGCCTTCAGCCTGTGGAACGAGCCGTGGGAGGGGCTGAGCATCTCCGGCTGGGGGGCCGACATGGTCCGCTACCGGACGCTGTTCACCCACATGGCCCGGGGCGTGGAGCGGGCCCGCGCCGAGGCCGGCGTGGAGGTGTTGATCGGCGGCTGCGACTCCTCCACCAACACGTGGGACAAGCTCTTCAGCGACGGGTCGATGGACCTGCTCAAGTGGCTGGACGTCTGCACGATCCACTACCAGGGCATGAGCGCCCCGTCTACCCACCCGGAGTGGGTGAATCGCAAGCACAAGTATGGACGGGTGAAGATCTGGGACACCGAGAGCTGGACGGCCAACACCGACGACCGCCTGGCCGCCGTGGTGGCCACCAACCGCGCCTGCGGCTACGACCGGTCCATGGGCGTCTTCGGCGGCAACATCGCCACGGACCGGCGCGACAACGAGTGGATGTTCGGCCAGGACGGCAAGCGCGTGCGGCACCAGCCGGTGCACGCCTGGTCGGTGGCCGCGTCGGTCGGGGCCGTGCAGCACTTCATCGGCGAGCGCGAGTTCCGCGAGGTCCTGTTCAAGAAGGGCCTGCCCTGGGTGTACCTGTTCGACGGCCTGGGCGGCAGCGCCGACGACGGCACGGTCGTGGTGGTGGGCGACATCGGCGAGGCCTTCGGTGCCGCCAACGTGCTGTTCCGCACGGTCCGCGGGCTGGCGGAGGTGGCCGCGAAGGAGGCCCTCCGCACGCGGCTGGCCGCCCTGCCGGCCGACTCGCCCGACCGCGCGCCCATCCAGGCCGAGCTGGCGAAGTACCACGTGCTCCGCGGCGCGAAGATGACCATCCCCGCCGCCGGCGGGAAGTTCAGCCTGTACGACTTCTACGGCAACCCCGTGCCCGCCGACCGCGGCCGGATCGTCGTCCCCCTGAACCACCAGGGCTTCTTCCTGCGCCCGGACGGCTCGAAGGGCTCGTTCGCGGCCCTGGTCGAGGCGGTGCGCGCCGCGCGGATCGAGGGCTACGAGCCGCTGGAGATCATCGCACACGACCTGCTGGCGCCGATCGACCGCAAGCCCGCGCTTCGCCTGACGCTGACGAACGTCCTCAACCGCCCCCTGGCCGGGAAGCTGTCGGTCTCGCTGGGCGATCTGAAGGTCGAGGCGCCCGCGGCGCTGTCGTTCGGCCCGCACGAGACGAAGGACATCGAAGCGAAGGTCGCCGGCGGGCAGGCCGCAGCCGACAACACGTACGCGCTGGCGGCCGCGTTCGACGCCGGCGCCGACGGCCGGGCCGTGCATCACGAGTCGATGCACTGCAACGTGGTCGCCCGGCGGTCGATCGTCGTGGACGGCAAGCTGGACGACTGGAAGGGCGTGCTGCCTCAGACCGTCCGCGGCGAGGGGGCCGGCCCCAGCCTCACCGAGGCGGCGTGGTTCCCGTTCGCGAAGTACGACACGACGGTCAGGCAGGGCTTCGCGACGGGCTACCTTGCGTACGACGACGAGGGCTTCTACTTCGCGGCGAAGGTCGCCGACGACACACCGCACCCGGGGACGGTCCGCTTCGAGACCCGCAACGACGACGCCTACTTCTACCCCGAGGTCTCCCGCGAGCTGGACCGCGACGAGTGCATGCTCCGCGAGGAGGTCGCATGGAACGCCGAGCGCCGCAAGCCCCACGCCCTGCTCGAACCCGGCAGCAAGACCGCCCGGAGCACGACCGCATGGACCAGCTCCGCCGGGGCCTTCGCGATCGATATGGACCTGCCGGCCGACCGGCTGACCCAGGTGGCGCTGTACTTCCTCGACTGGGACACGTCCGAGCAGGGCCGGCGAAGCCAGGAGGTCCGTATCCTTGACCGCAAGACCGCCCAGCGCCTCGACAGCCGGCGCGTCGGCCGCTTCGGCTTCGGGACGTACGCGGTGTACGAGTTGTCGGGGCAGGTCCGCCTGCGCTTCCAGACGGGAAGCTGGCTGGGCCCGGCCCTCAGCGGGGTGTTCTTCGACAAGGCCGCCGGCACGCCCAAGCCGCGCCAGGGCAACCAGGCTGCCGCCAAGTTCCTCCGCCTCGACGAGAAGACCGAGGGCAACTGGCCGGGCGCGTACGGCGGCGAGGGCTACCACGTCTTCGGCACGCCGGCGAAGCGGCCGGGCTACGTCAAGATCGACGTGCCGGAGAAGCTCGACTACACCGAGTACCGCTGGCCCGAGGGCGTGCGTCGGTTCAGCTACCGCACCTGGCCGGACCTGCCGGCCGGCAACTTCCGCCCGCAGTTCGACAACGTCCAGATCGCCTTCAACGCGATCCCGATCGGGCAGGACGGGCGGCTGCCCAACCCGCCGGGCACGATGCCGCGTTTCACCGGCTACAAGTGCACCGACTACGAGTACGCGTTGAACCCCGTGGCCGCGAGGTACGGCGGGGGGACGGAGACCTGGCGGATGCTCGTGCCGGGGATGCCGCGGAAGCACTTCTACCCCCGCCAGCCGGCAAGCCCCCTCGACGGCCCGGTCAAGGGCGGCAAGCTGGCCGTCCGCCACGAGGGCAACACGCGGATCGTCGAGTGCGCGATCCCGTGGTCGGAGCTGCCGGACGTCCGGAAGCGCCTGGACGCGGGGCGGACCGTCAAGTTCTCCTTCCGCGTCAACGACGACGGCGTCAACGCCTGCATGGAGCTCGCCCGCGAGCGGAGCGTCTCCCAGCGGAACAGTCAGGCCTTCCACGTCGACTGGGCCGAGCACTGGGCCAACGAGCTGGAGTTCGCCTTCGAGGGCGCCGGCAGCGGACCGGCCGCGGCGGCGGGCGACGAGAAGGGCTTCGTTTCGCTGTTCAACGGCAAGGACCTGACCGGCTGGAAGTCCTCGGAGGACCCCAGGACGTTCGCCGTGGTCGACGGGGCGATCGTGGCCAAGGGCCCGCGGGCGCACCTGTACTACGTCGGCGAGGTCGGCGGGGGCGACTTCCGCAATTTCGAGTTCCGCGCCGAGGTACTCACCAAGCCCAAGGCCAACAGCGGGCTGTACTTCCATACGCGCTGGCAGCCGAACGACTGGCCGAGCTGGGGCTACGAGGCCCAGGTCAACAACACCCACGGCGACTGGCGCAGGACGGGCAGCCTCTACGCCGTCCAGGACGTCCGCAAGGCGCCGGCCCGCGACAACGAGTGGTTCGACTACCACATCCTGGTCCGCGGCAAGCGGATCGTCATCCAGATCAATGGCCAGACCACCGTGGACTACACCGAGCCGGCGGGCAAGGCCAAGGCGGACGGTTCGGCCGGGCGATACCTCTCCCACGGCACGTTCGCCATCCAGGGCCACGACCCCGGCAGCGAGGTCCACTTCCGCAACCTCCGCGTCCGCCCGCTGAGCGACTGAGGGCGCTCGTTCGTGGCTGCCGAGCTGAATCGCATGCTTGCCCCCCGGCGGCAGGCGCGATAGCATTGCCTTTGCTCAAGGACCCATCCTGAGCAGGACGGGCGCGACGATGATCGAGACGCTGGAAATCCACGGCTACCGCTGCTTCCAGTCCTTCCGTATGAGCGGCCTGGCGCGCGTCAACCTGCTGGTCGGCCGGAACAACTGCGGCAAGACGGCGCTGCTGGAGGCGATGGAGCTATGGGTGACCGGCGGGGCCCGCTTCTACGTCCCTCTCCTGCGACGCGGCGAGTCCTTCCCGGAAGACCCCAATCTGCCGGAAGGGGAGTTGGAGTACGACGTTCGGCAGTTGTTCCACGGCCGCGAAATCACGACGAACGCGGAACTGGAAGTGGCTGCACGGTCGCGCGCAGGTCCGGAAAGGAAGGTCTGCCTACAGGTCACCGAATCCTCGCGCCCCGGTCCCGATCGGGTCATGGGAGACGAGGCGTCCGATGCGGACGATGCTGCGGAGCCCCCCACATTGCTCGTCAGGCGGAATGGTCCCGCATTGGATCGGGCCATCGGTCTGACAGCGCGTTTCGGTTGGCGCCCACAGGCAGGTTCAGTTCCAGAGCCCGGACCGACAGGCGGGCAGCGGTTCGCCTATCTGTTCTTGTCCACCGGTCCCTGGTCCGGAAGGGTGGCCTCCGACATGTGGGGGAGGATCGCCCTCACAGACGACGAGGACCGCATCCTGGACGCTCTGCATCTGCTTGACAGCGGGATAGAGAAGGTTCGGTTCGTCGGAACGCATCCCAGGGACTTACGCAGGGAGGCAAGGGGGTTCGCGGTGAAGCACGCCTCCTTTCGGCCGCCGGTCCCGATCGGGAGCCTGGGTGATGGCATCTGGCGCGTGTTCGTGCTGGCCACTGCATTGGTGTCTGCAAAAGGCTCGTTGGTCCTCGTCGACGAAATCGACACCGGCCTGCACCATACGGTAATGCGCGATGTATGGCGAATAGCACTCAAGACGGCTGAGCGCCTGGGAGCGCAGGTCTTCGCGACCACGCACAGCCTGGACTGCATCAGCGCCCTCGCCGAAATCTGCGAGGACGCGCCGCAAGGGAGCATCGCCCTGCATCGCATCGAGCTGGGCAAGGCCGAGGCCGTGACGTATCCGCAGGAGGACATTCCCACCGCAGTGCGGCACGGCATCGAGACGCGGTAGCCATGGGCCAGACCCACACGAAGTTCCTCCTGGTCGAAGGCAAGGACGACGCCTACGCCGTCCAGGGGCTCATGTCCCACTTCGTCCATTGGGGCAGCCATGAGAGCGACTGGCCGGTCCGGATCGACGCGGCCGGCAGCGATACGGAGCTCCTGAAACCCAGCTACCTGCGGAACACGTTCCGCCGGGCGGGCCTGGAGGCCGTCGGCGTCATGGTGGATGCCAACGGGCAGTTCGACAGCCGCTGGGCCAGCCTGCGAAACACGTGCACCGCCTTCTTCCCGGACTTCCCGGAGGGCCCGCCCGCCGAGGGCTTGGTCATCCCTCGCGAAGACGGGCTGCGCCTCGGCGTCTGGATCATGCCGAACAACCGCTCCGCCGGCATGTTGGAGACGTTCCTGAGCTACCTCGTCCCGCCAGAGGGCGCGCGGCTCTGGCAGTACGCCCAGGACACATGTGACGCCGCCAGGGAGCATGGCGCCCCGTACAAGCAAGCGCACCTCGACAAGGCCCGCGTCCACACCTACCTCGCCTGGCAGGACCCGCCCGGCCGACCGTTTGGAGAGGCGCTGAAGGCCCGGTGCCTCTCGCCGGGCTCTCCCGCGGCCGAGGGGTTCGTCAAGTGGTTCCTGCGGCTCTACGGCCTTCCCCGCAAGGCGACCGCCTGACGCCCCCGGCCAGTTCGCGCTTCGGCTCAAGCGGTACGCGGGGTATACTTCGGGGGTTGGATGTACCGATAGGCCCAGAGGGGCCGCGCTTGGGTTTTGCGCGCGGCTGTGAGGGAATTCTGTCCATACTGGGAGACGCATGGCCATGACGACCGGAAAACGGATCGCGACCGCAATGACGCTTCTGACCCTCGGTGCCGCCGCCCTTGCCGCCGACCCGCCGTACTACGCGAAGAAGGCCACCTGGCAGGAGACGATGCAGGCCTCGCGAGAGGCCCTGACGGCCTGGGAGGCCGAGGAGGCGAAGAAGGCCGAGCTGGCCGGCAAGCCCGCCCCGACGGCCAAGGTCGGCAAGTGCGAGTTCGGCCTGTGGTTCGAGATCGGCCCGTTCGTCGAGGCCGGCAAGGACGGGTTCGACTTCGCCTTCCCGCCGGAGAAGGAGATCGAGCTGTCCAAGGCGTACGGCAACCTGAAGTGGCGGCGGATCAGCGCCGCCGACGGGGAGGTCCACGACCTGAGCTGCCCCGGCGACGGGGCGATCTACTTCACCCGCACGATCACCGCCGCCCGCGCCCAGAAGCTGACGACCTACTACGGCAGCGACGACGGCCTGGCCGTCTGGTGCAACGGCAAGAAGGTCATCTCCAACAAGGTCCCCCGCGGGGTGGCGGCCAACCAGGACACCGCCCGCCTGGACCTGGTCAAAGGCGAGAACCATCTGCTGATCAAGATCTGGAACCGCGGCGGCGGTTGCGGGTGGTACTTCTCGGCGACCGGCAAGGCCGCCAAACCGCGGAAGAACGACCCCCGCGAGCTCGCCCGCGATCAGCTCTGGGACCTGCTCCGCCGCGACTTCACCGCCCCCGACGCCCGCCGACAGATGGACTGGGAATCCACCGACAACATCTGGGCGGCCGACTGGACGGCCGGGAAACTCGCCGAGCTGGCCCGGCGCTACGTCGCGCCCG
>Ga0307380_10006430_pt1 | contig 15437 bp, 36 predicted proteins | sample UN3MG_FD_202239 | JGI IMG/M metagenome (GOLD analysis project Ga0307380, IMG submission 202239) | Soil microbial communities from Risofladan, Vaasa, Finland - UN-3 | ecosystem: Environmental > Terrestrial > Soil > Coastal area > Acid sulfate soil | place: Finland: Risofladan, Vaasa | collected...
CAAGAAACAACAGGATTTTATCTTCCAATTCATTTGTCATTTTATTTTCACCAGATCATCAGATATATAATTTATCACAAGAAAGACAACGCCCATTGATCTTTTTTCCAATTTGAGCGAAACCTTCTACGTTTAGAACATGACACACTACCTCATAAAACAAATGCAATTTTTTGATCGTTTGGATATCATACACCATATAACAAGAAGCATTTGAAATTTTCACCCACTCATTACATATCTTATCGCTTATATATCTCAAGTTATTTGAGATCATTCTTATGCTTGATATACTTTCTTCATCCGGAATACAACTAGATGAATGCCCTGTTACAAAATCTATCACACGTCTTCCAGACATCAAGATATAATAGTTTTCATCGACAGGTATTATCATTTGCTCATTGTAACGAAATTTATGTAAACATATGATTTGTTTCTCTGTCCACAAAGAACCTGTTTTTTCAACAATCTTCTGGATTGAATCATCGTTCCAATAAATACATTTTGAGAAATCAATCATTCAAACCACACCGCTCCTTTATATGGATGAGTATAACATATCATCAACGCACTGTCAAATTTTAAACAATCAATCCCCGGGTTTCCCCGGGGGCATGATTCAGTTGATTACTTCTTCACAAGTTCCCACTTGTTTCCATCTTTCTTTATATCTCCATCTTCAACAAGCATATTGATTGCTTGTTCTACAAGAACCACGTCCGTTTTCAAGGTTTTTGAAAGATTGGAGGCGGAAAGATTTTCCTTCTTCAAAAGAAGCGTGATGTTGAATCTCAACGACATTGGAATCGGTTCATTGCTGATACTCTTTACCTTAATGTCTTTCTTTGCTTTCTTGTTGCTTTTCTTCTCGGTCTTCTTATCGGTCTTCTTCTCGGTCTTCTTCTCGGTCTTCTTATCGGTCTTCTTATCGTTGGCTTTCTTTGTGCTGTCTTTACTCATTTTGATTCCTTTCAATTACAAATGCTGGTTGATTGTTTATAGAATTTCTTGCATGTGTTGCATCTGATAAATTTATTATACGGTTCTTTACCCGCAAAACCTCCATCAATATTGTTGAACTGACAAATATAATCATATATGAGATGTATTTCATCATTTTTACAACTAGAAAATGATGAATTAAAGTTTGAGCATTTTGAAAAATTTTGTTCGTTGATCCCAGATGGAGAGAAACAAACCAGATTATCTACATTGACGACACCAATAGTTTCATAAATCATATCATGATGTCCACGATCGTAAATATCATAAACTATGATATATTTCAAAGGTGAGATTGGAATGATGAGATCGGTATATCCTGCTTGGTAACTGATAATTTTTGCAACAAGACTTCTATCCCATATGGGACTCAACATTTTTACCGCTTTATCTAGATGATGAAATTGTCTGTTGGTATATTTTATACATTTGTCGAAATCTATCATAGATGAAAAGTTCTTTCCATTGTATGTTTTGTAATTTAATCCTGCTTTGATGTTTTATAAAGATTCATCCGCCGCCTGAAGGCAATAAATAAATGACACCACATCCTTTACATTCATTGAAATCAAAAACCGGGTCTATTTGGGCAAAACCTTTAACTTTGAAAATTTTACACACACCATCATAAAACAAATCAAAATTATTTTCCCTGATTATCACCCTGTCAGAGTATGCTGAACTTACATAATTGACAAGTTTTTTTGACTGATAAAATCGTGCTAATTTTTCTAGCAAAATAAAGTGTCCTTGGTTGGAAATGTTTATTACAGCAAAACGATATAAGCTGCTATCAAGATAGTATTTAGAAATAAATACATATTTCTCACTGTCTATTGGAACTATTGTAGAATCATCAAAATTACTAGATCTTCTCGCGAAAAGAGTACAATCCCACAAATCTCCAACAACATTCCTGATATCTTGTGAGTTGCTTGGAACTTGTATTGTCTTTGAATAATCAATCATTGATATATGCTCATTTCATTGATATATGCTCATTTGAAATATTTTCCACAAGTCTTGCATTTACTTGCTGGAACGAATATCTCCAAGAAAACATCAACATATCTTAAACCTGTGAATAATCTACCTTTTTCAGTCCAAGTAAATATTACAACACCATTAAAAATCTCTTCGACAATTACAAAGCGATTTGAATTACCCCATATACTTCCTGATTGAATCATGTTGTTGTTGTTCTTTTTTGTATGATTTGTACCCGTTTGCTTGATGCCCAAGCTATTCTCCAAACAAAGCCTTCGCGTTGCAATTTTAGAAACCACAACTTGCTCTTCATATCAAAACAACGAGCAAGCACCCGGCACGGATAACGAGGACTTAGATGTACAGTATCACCTATCCCGACATCATCCCATCTTCTCATCAACATTTTGTTGCTCCATGAATTTTGTAAACTTTTTCGCATGTAAAACATTTTGCATACAACTTACATGAATAGAAATTATCCAAAAACTCACTAAGATATAATTGATAACTTGTTGATTCTAAAACATAACTATATGAAACAAATATAGATTCATTGCAGTCATGATAATAACAACATACAATTGCTTCCTTAGCGGTGAAAATATTAATCCATCTGCTGCCGATTCCTGGTTCCATTCAATAAACTTTCTTACATGTTTTACATATATGACATTGAGTGAAATTTCTCATAAATAAATAAAGAAATTCAGAATAAGAAACTATTCCTTTTGGAAAAGCTGTAAAGCTTACCATAGGCAATCCATCCCAAGTAATATAATTTTTGGTTATTGTAACCACTTCAAATGAATTTTGCCATGTACTTCCAATTCCTGGTTCCATTCAATAAACTTTCTTACATGTCTTGCATATATTACATGGATAAAATAATTTGATAAAATCATTCAAAGATTGTTTAAAAATATATGGATATGTGGCTGGATAATGAAGATAAGCAACCATATCAATACCATTAGAACAATAACTATCCGTTACAAGTACCACTCCATAAAGGTCTTTCCAAGTACTCCCTATTTCAGGTTTCATTTTATTTGAATGACCATTCTTCTACGGGAGCTTGTTCGATGAAAGTACATACAACCTCCATATATACGGATTTCCCAATGACAGATTTCATTTCTTCATGTATGTTGTCACAATGATCTTTTGGAGACAAACCTCCACTCAAGGTGTCTATTCCGTGAAGTGAAAACCCCTCTCCGTCATTGAATTCAAGAACAGAATCTTCCTCCATTGCCCAATTTGAATCCAGTATTCCATAAATCTTTTCCAACTCTTCGGCATCCAAATCTTCACCAGACACATTGAATGTTATATCATAACTTCTACTCATTTTTTTCTCCGTTCGTATGATTGTTATACGATATTTCTCAATAACCTTTTCCACATGTTTTGCATATTTTACATGGAGCAAATATCTCGATAAACTCAACAAGATATTCATAACAAGCATATTTTCCTTCTGGAAAATCCAAAAAACTAATCATGTCTCTACCATTTAGAATGATGTATTCGGTCACAATTGCAACACCATGATAGTTTTTCCATGCACTTCCAATTCCTGGTCTCACTTTCCATGTACTTCCAATTCCTGGTCTCACTTAATAACCTTTTCCACATGTCTTACATACTTTGCATGGAACGAAATTTCTAAAAAAATGATCAAAAAATGTATAATAAGTACTAGTGGACTCTATTGGTGTAAGAGAAATAATATTAGGATTATCATATGGTGGCTTGTTCTCAGTTACAATTACAACACCATAACGGTCTTTCCATGTACTTCCAATTTCTGGTCTCATTCAACAAGTTTTCCTGTGTTTACATCAAGTTTGTATTTGGATTCTTTGTCAGAGACATATCCATCTTTCAACATTTGTTCTGTAATTAATCCGGCACAAAAAGAACAAACATATACCAATGGTATTGATATAAATGGTTTTATTGATTCACGACCAATTCGTATTTTGATCCAGCCTATTTCATAGGCAACTTTGTTTGCTTCATATTGATCTTCTCTTATTGGACTGTTTTTGCAACATATTCTACATTGAGCTACATAACCTTTTGCTTCTGGCATCAGACCCTTCTTTCTTTAATAATTCCGACATCATCTTTTTTGTTCCTTGAAACCATCTTGTTTTTCCATTCCTCATATGAGGGAAGTAAAACATTTCTTATATGATTCCTAAAGTAATCAGTTGATGAATTGGAAGAATCTTCACACCATGAAAGATTGAAAACTTTCATGTAACGTTCGATATCTTTTCTCGTATGATTCATCAACGGTCTGTAAATGCACCCGGAAATCACAGGGATACCATGAATTTCTCTCGCTTCGACCTCATAGTCTTTAGGAAAGAATTTACCCTGCAACGTTCGCATCAACAAAGTTTCAATATCGTCAGACTTTGTATGGGCAAGAAAAAGATAATAACCATCTTCAATCAATTTATTGTAAATCTCTTGTCTGATTTTCCTTGCTCTTTCTTGCAGTCCCGATCCTTTTTCTGTTTTCCCGTCAAAAATATCAAAATCAATTCCGATATTTTTAGAAAACAATTTCAAAAATTGAATTTCATTCTTGTTTTCTTCAGGACGTAAACCGTGATTGATGTAAACACATCGAAACTTATATGAATCAATTGTTGCAATCTGAAAACAGATATGAAGAAGACAAGTTGAATCAATACCTCCAGAACAAGAAACAACAAATGGATTTAAAATCGAAGGATTCTTTTTCAGCAACATATCGAAATTTTCGGAAGGATCAGTAATCACTGTTTTTCTGATGAAATCTTTTACAGAAACAATCATGTTTCGTACGAATCTCCTATCACTCGCAGTTGTACCTTCAGGATATTGAATAGGAGCTTTATCTGTTCTTTTCATTATTTATGTTTTTCTTGAATCTATCGTAGTGGAACGAGAGAGATTCGAACTCTCGACCTGAAAATTATGAGTTTCCTGCTCTAACCAGCTGAGCTATCGTTCCTGATCAATCAAGTTGTTTCTGATTTGTTCAACCAATCTTTTGTCTTCTCACCTCTTTTCTTCACCGGCATCATTATTTCTCCAGATAAGTTTTGTTACAACTCTTGCACTTGTTTTTTTTGAAACCTTGTTCTAGAAAATATCCTATTGATTTTTGGTGTCCATCTATATAATATAATTCATTCATTATTTGTCCAGTTAAAGTCCATGCAATGCGGGCAGGACCATCTTCTCTATGGCTCTTATCATTTACACAATATTCTTCAGATTCTTTTTGTCCATTTCTATACCAACGAATACAAGCAGGACCATCTTCACGATGGTATTTTCCATTTACAATGTAGATTTCGCTCGCTTTCTTTCCATTGTTATAACATAGTATCATAGGTATAGGTATTGACATTTTATCTCTCTAGATATGTTGCTTTGCAACGCTTACACTTATTCATCTTCAAACCTTGTTCCAAAAAATACTTTATAGGCTTGCTGAATCCATTTATATAATATTCTTCATACGTTATTTGTCCATTTGAATACCAAAGAATATAAGCGGGACCATCTTCACGATGACATTTTCCATCTATATAATAGATTTCAAATTCTTTTTGTCCATTTGGATACCAAGAGATGCTAGCGGGACCATTTTTCCTATGAAACCTACCACTCATAAGATGAGTTTCCTTTGATCTCTGTCCATTGAAATAATATTTGGATATAATCATTTTATTTTTCTAGATAAGTTTTATTACAATTCTTGCACTTGTTTTCTTTGAATCCTTGTTCTAGAAAATATCCTATTGATTTTTGGTGTCCATCTATAAAATAGATTTCCCATATTATTCGTCCATTTTTATACCATTCGATATAAGCGGGACCATCTTCTTTATGAAGGTTTCCATTTATAGAATATGATTCATGTGCTTTTTGTCCATTTGAATGCCAAGTAATACAAGCAGGACCATTTTCCCTATGATATTTATCACCTACAACATATTCTTCAATTGCTTCTTGTCCATTTTCATAATATGTTGTTATAGGTGTGGGCATTTTATTTCTCTAGATATATTGCATTGCAACGCTTACACTTGTTTCTCTTGAATCCTCGTGTTAGAAAGTATTCTATAGATCTCCTGTTTCCATTTATATAATATAATTCAGATGAAACTCGCATATTTATATCCCAACGCGTATAAGCGGGACCATTTTCCCTATGACGCAAGCCATGAATATAATAGCCTTCACATGATTTTTGTCCGTTGATATTCCATTCGGCATAGGCAGGACCATTTTCCCTATGATATTTACCACCTACAATATATTCTTCAGTTGCTTTTTGTCCATTTTCATAATATGTTGTTCTCATTTAACTACTTTAATAATCAATGTTGTCATTTTTTTCTACAGCCTCAGTTATTTTGCGCATGAGCCAAAAACCAAAAGAAGTTTTTATAGGATAACCGCAAGACAATGCGGCTTTGATCAACTCAAAGCCGTTTACTGGATCCATTTTTAGATTGTTGTCGAACACCTCGATTATATCGAGCATTCCATCATCATCTTTTACCGGTTCCACATCAAAGATTGCGGCGGGATTGTTGCTTCTATGTTTGACTAGAGCAAGCCTACCTTGTTCCCAATAACAATCTCCATCATCAACGGTTTTTTTCGCCCTTTGTAATGTCCATCCTGGAAAGATCTCACAAATGACATACGAATCTACTTCACATTGAATACACAATATATCACCTATTATTTTGGCAAGAATGCTTGACTGCATTTTTTACAGAATTCAATCTTTTTATCATTTTGAGCAAAACCTATCACACCCAAAAAAGAACACACCGTGTCATATACCGTATGTGAAAAATGTTCTGGAACAATATATCTTGTAAATTCACCGGCACTGGCATATACCTGAACATCATTGATACCAAGAATATCTTGGTTAGCAATCTTGGAAGGAGTTGATATGAATTTATCAAATTCTCTCACTGATATTACTTCTTTTGAAAATCCACCACAATAATACAGCGTTATAAACAATGATTTTGAAACAGGAACAATTATTACATTTGGATTGAAATAAATTTTAATTGCTTCCAATTCACAATCAGACCATAAACCAAGTTTTTTGCCTGAATCAGAAAATGAATCAACCTTACTGTAATAATCATTTGTTTTCAAAGTCTTGTTGAAATCAATACCCATAACATACCCTCATTCTTCCGATTTGTAATTCTTGCAATTAGATTCCAAGATATCAATCCTCATTCCAGAATCCAGTTCAATTGTGATATAACTTGACTTTGGATTGATTTTTACAATCTTCCCGATTGTTTTGGGTTCCGTCAAACTTATCTCTTCAATTTTATTTCCTATTTCCAAGGTCAATTCTATTACTTCAAAAATCATCCACCAATATTTCTGGTCCATCCAAAACACATATTCTTTGTGAAAGGAATCACCAGGGTGATAATAAATATATTTTTTGTAAAGAACTTTTAATCTGTTGTTTTTTTCATCTACTTCTTGTATCTTCAAATTGATTGCCATTGGACTATATCTAGTTGCTTCCAAGAAATCTGGTTCAAAACATCTGCTAATCGTTCTAACCGTGAATCCTTCCACCAAGCAGTCTCCGTAAGTTTCCCATGCTTTTTTTGCTTTATCATAGAACTTGATTATTTCTTCAACAAACATGCTTTTATCGAAAAATAGATTATCATTGTTGTCTTTCAACAACATGAAATTACGAAGACAAGGAAATTGTTTCATTGATATTTCTTTCGCTTGATTGCCATAATCAAGAAAGTAGTACAAATTACGATCCAAGTATAAAGAACAAGAATTGAAGAGTTGTTGAACGGGTTGAGATTTGACGGATCAGAATACAAATGAAACAGAATGCCTGGAATTGTTCCAGCAATACCGCACATCCAAATAATTTTCATGCCTGCAATTTTTGCCAATTCTTTGTAAAAATCTCTCATTCTTTTTTTACCTTCCTCAACAGTCGCCGCGCGCCATCTACAGACTACTATAACATAGATCACGCACCGTGTCAATATGTTTTTTATGCTTGAAATCCTGGAATCAACAAATCAAGATTGTCATTTTCGACTTTACCGCTATAATTCATGGCTTTCTCCTGTTTGTATATCATCAAAGCCTTTTGTCCGTTGTATGAAAAAGAGAAGCCACAACACCAACACTACAAATTGTCAGCCAACAGTAAAAAGGAATAACCCGGTAATTGATCGTTGGATCAAGAACGCTTGGATCATTCAACAGGTGAATAAGAATCATTACAAAAGCACCAATAAGACCACCATAAAACATATGACGTATTGTATATGCTATTTTTGTTATTTTCATTACAAACTCACTTTCATCATCAAATCACAGTGAACCTTGAGTCAATTCTCATTCTGTTTTTTTCAATTGATTTTTTATAGTTTCAATCTCCTGAAGCAATTCGTTGATTGAATTTTCCTTGTCTTGCAAGAATTCATCAACAGGAACGAGATAGTATTCTGTATTGTGACAACAGGCATCATTATAATACAATGTTTCAGATACGAAAGTGTACCATCCAGGACCATGCCAAGAAGCAACATCCCTGACATAGGTATGATGTTGTCTATGATTTTGTTTGTGAAGCAATCTAGCAGATGCTTCGTCTTCAACAAAATAGAAATCACGGTAATCTATTGTCTTTTTTATAGACATTTGTTTTTAAAAATCATTTGTTAAAGCATCCAAGGTAAGAGAATGTTAAATAATTTTTTCTGTATTTATTTTTTCTGTTGTAAAACAACCCTTATAGCATCTGTTTCCGTATTGAAACGAGACATGATCATTTCAACATTTTCTCCAGAACGATAACCTTCCTGAAGTTTTGAAATAATTTGACTTTCACTGGTTTCAATTCCTTTAACAATTAAATCCTGTAATTGATTTTTCGTGGAAGTTCTCTATATGACGCCTCAGACAACTTCACCTTGTTTCTTTTCATTTCAAGTTTTTGTAGTTCTTTTTTTTGTTTGGATCTTTCTTCAAACGAATCTTTTGAAAAATAGACTGTTGCTTTATTTACAAACTTGAAGCTCATTGGAATGAAAAATATGAGAATTGTTGTCGGTATCGTGATAAACCAAAAGATCGACTTCAAACAAATCGCATATGTCATGTATGGATACATATTAATTTCAGAAACATACTGCTTGATTTCAGAAGACCTCGGCCACCACGCCACACCTTCTAATAATTCTTTGCTGTAATATGATCTTACAAAAAAAGAGCATACAAATCCAATGATATAAACACAAGCGACGTAGAAATAAATCATTATCAATCCTCTATTACTTCAAAACAAGCCCACCAACACCATTTATCGGCAAGAGAAACTCGTTCGATATCATTTTTTGAATCAAAATAATCACGTTCTTTTCTAATCAATTGAAAATAATTGAATTCACCATAACTATATTCCTTACCAAGTATTCTGACTGCTGGTCCACTACTTCCATGACCACCAAAAAAAGTCATTACCTTGGAACCAACAGGTGGACCATCATCTCCATATTTTTCCCATGATTTTTTTGCTTTATCATACAATTCAACAAAAAAACGTGACTTATAATGCCCGTTTATCATCAAACGTTTGAACTTCGAACGATCATACTTGTCTTCCAACAACAAGAATTCTCTCAAACTCAGGAATGCATCCATTTGGAATCTCTTTTCATTTATAATGTTTCAACATGAAATCATTCACTTTGATTTCATGTTCGTAATATTCTTTTTCTGCTCTTTTTTGTAGTTCCTCCAATTCCATTTTTGTAATACGCCATTTTTCAGGAATTGGAAATACCTGCATCGCAATTGCTTCAAGTTTGTTTTTCAAATCAAGTATTCTTGAATGATAATTTGGATAGCCACCAATAATTTTTGAAGCTTCTTGCTTCAGTTTCCATTTTCTGCCTGCTTCATCACGAGCAAACTTCATTTCCCTTATATGTTTTATATCCTCCAACTCATCTTTTGAAAAAAGAGTATGATTTGTGATACATTCTCCTTGTATTCTGTATGGATTGTTCATTTGTAATCAATATCTCCTTATAATCTCAGTGCCCGCGGTAAGAGTCGAACTTGCAATCACTCGATTAGGAATCGAGAGCATTATCCATTATGCTACGCGGGCTATAGTCTAGTCTATTTCTTTTCGTGCTTTTTCTTGTCCCTGGTTTTTTCGTCAGGACTCATTCATGTACAACTTCCTATGTCAAGGCGGTGCGCTACCCGCAATACTAGTGTACATATGCTTTTCAAGATCGTGGTTCAATTTTTCCAAGTCACGTTTGAACTCTTTCCTTTGTGCAATGAAACGCTCAAGAGAACGAAAATGCCCTCTATAAGCTACATTGGCTTTATTACATAAATCTTCCATCAATTTACGATGCCTCGTGTCTTCTTCTCGAATCATCTTTTGTGCATCACGCTCGATTTCTGTACTATAGAAATCGAGCCGCATCAACCGCTCTTGCATACAACCAATGCAGTCCCCGCAATAATCGTGTTTTTCTTTTGTACCATCATCATACCAGATCCAACCGTCAGGATCTTTCTTTCCTTCAGTTGCACGATCGCGATGATAGTAGTCTTTGAAACCTCCAGTTGCTTTGAAGACGTTGATTGCTCTCTCGACACCGCATTGGTTGCATACGATTTTTATTGTTTTCTGCATTGTATCGTCAACTTCCTACGTCTAGAGTGAGATTAGACCAAATGTCACCACCGCATGCTCAAGTTGATTTTGAGACGAAGCACAGGAGACCATCATCGGAACCATGAACGCGATTATAAAACAATACCTCATATCTACCTCTTTCATCTGGTTTCTTGATACAATGAGCCACAACCAAAACATTTATTGAACCCGGCTGATTTTCCTTTTTGAGCCAAACCATTTACGCCAATAGAAAAACAAACAACATCATACAAGATGTCGATATCTTTTATGTTTATACTAAATATAAAATCAGGTTCTTCATAACCTAATTTTTTAGAAATAAACTTAACAGCTAATGAAGGTAGAATAGTATAACGTCCAGATACCCCTATCAAACCAAAAGTAGTATTTTTATCTTTTAAATTATAAATTTCGTTGTTGTTTGAAAACAATGGAAGATCATAATAATGATTGGTTGGATATAACAGAACAGACCAATCAGCTGAACCTGGTATGACTACACCTTTTTTCTGAAAAGAATTAAATATATTGACAGTATGAGACAGATTTGCATTCCACGAATTACCATAAATTTCTTTCGCTTTTTGCAATGTTGTTGGTAATTGCATTGTCTTGTTCCAATCAATCATAATTCAAACACCGATACGCATTCTTTTTCCGAAAAGAAATTACGAAGCAATACAACAACAACCAATTTGCTTTCTCTGATATATCTGGACGCTCCATCATAAGTAGTTGGTTTTTGTATCCCGAAACTTTCATACAATTCTTTGAGATCATTGGCGTCGCCATGCATGATACCAGATTTTGCTATGTAATATTCGTGTTCCATTTCAACTTTCAATGATTGATCGAAGATTTTCCACAATGAGGGCACCTAGGTAGCCAGAGAAGAGGGTTTATAGATAGATTATGTATCTTTCCTCCAACAAATTTCTTTACATCATCCAAAGAATCCCATGTAGCTTCCCTGATCAATTCAATCTTTTCTATTTTTTGTTCTGTTGGAGTCAATGATTGATCCATCACGGAATCAATCCACTTCCTTACATTAGCTGCGCCAACACGCCCCAATTCCAATTCAACAAACAAACTCTTGGCTTTACAAATCTTTTCTGTACGCTCCATGATCAGACACCAACCTTTTTTATTTGTTTGATATCAATTACTGATTTTGAAATGATCGTATGAATGTCCATTCCAAGATTGAAAGTTGGATCTATGTTGATTACTTCTTTGAAGATTTTTTTTTCAGGAATCTTCTTGCATGTTTCTTCTTTTTCGATATCAGATGCAAGAGAGTCAATACCACAAGGACAACCGAAAAAAGAAATCTTATTCATTTTCTTCCTCTTCCTCCTTTTCGGGCATCTCCGGCATGTATCCATTATTTTTCCATATAAGATTCTTCCTCCAATATTTTTGGAGGTCATCTGAAAATTCACTTTTTTTGATTACAACAGGATTTCCATTACAATACATGTAATGATAATCCCCAAGCAATATATTGAATTTTTCAACTGCTTCATCTTCTGTTTTTGCAATGACACATGCAGAACAACACGCATCCATATTGTTTCCGATTATAAAATATCTCACTTTTTTCCTCCAAACAATTTCATCACTGTCTTGAACAGTGTAAAGCCAACAGGTTTTTCTTCTTTCAAATTACGAAACATTTGTATGAACCCACATTTGTTGCATGAAAGAATCAACTTCCCGGCGGAAACATCGCTTACTTGATAATCGTCATTTCCACATACAATGCATCTGTAGCCCAAAACACCAGCATCAGCAAGTGTCTTTTTGAACTGTTTTGTCATCATGCTCCTCGATGTAATTTGCCTTACAGGTTTTACATTTTATCAAGTTTCCATAAATTTTGGAAAAATCATTTTTGGGACAAGGCATACCATTTATATAATAATGTTCACCACGAACAGATCCATCTCTGTTCCAAAAAATCTTGGCAGGACCAGTTTTTCTGTTGGGTACATCATCAACGTGATATTCTTCAATTAGCTTGGAGCCATCATCATTGAACTCGACATATTGTGGTCCAGTACCTTCATCGCGGTGTAGTCTGCCATTAAGCCGCCATTGTTTCCATATGATATTACCATTTCGATGGTAGTTTGTACTTGCTGGACCGTACTTGTAACTAAGTGTACGGAAGTCTTCGTCTAAATAATAATTTACAGATTTTAAATTTCCATTTGAATACCAATCAAGTAAAATAAACATTTGTCTTATTTTTTCTTTTGTATGAAACTCGCTTTACAGGTTTTACATTTGGTTGTATTTCCATACAACTTATTAAATTCTTGTTTGCTGATAGGGATACCATCCACATGATATACTTCGTTCGTTATTTCTCCGGAAAGAGACCAGCATATCTTCGAGGGACCGTCTTTGCGAGTACAAACCCCGTTTGTATGATATTGTTCTTTAATTTTGGTGCCATCATCCGAATAAGAAACAAATTGTGGTCCCGCACCTTCATCCCTATGCAATTTTCCATCAAGTATCCATTGCTTCCATGTTATAGTGCCGTTTTCTGAAAAAATAATGCAAGCCGGTCCGAATTTGTATCCTTTTATCATACAATCATCATCATGATAATAGTTGATTTTAGCCAGATTTCCATTTTCATGCCATTTTAAATTGATAAACATTATAGAAATTCCGGATGAACAAGTGAATCGGGATTTTTGACGAGATTAGCCACATTGGGCAATCCATCATAATGGATCATGAAACTTCCTGTAGATCCTGTAATGCTCAAACGACAATAGAATTCTCTTGTTCTAAACGTAAACATATCATCTATTCTCAAGTGTGTTTTTATTTTATTTGTTTCGCAAAAAGATATTTTTTCTTCTAAAGAATAACCTTTTTCAATCATGTTGGCTATCCATCGACATTTATTCAAGCCAAGACCGGTATGACGATGAATACGTGAAGCAATACCGTCTTCCATATGATACTTTCCTTATTTATACTAAAATTTGTTTCCAAATTCATCTTTTATCATGTTGAACAAATTCATCTTTTATCATGTTAAAAAATATTTATTTTTGTAACGAATCTTTTATTACATTTTTTACATATTTCATACCGTAATCTTATTTTATTGAGATCTTCTTCAGAAAGAAGAATATTATTTTTCCAATATTCTTTTCTTCCATCAGCATGTTCAACAGCAGGACCGTCTTCCCTATGACGGTTTCCTTCTTTATACCAATATTTTTCTCCACTAACATATTCAACAGCAGGACCGTCTTCTCTATGAAGTTCTCCTTCTTTATACCAATGTTTTGTTCCACTAACAAATTCAACAGCAGGACCGTCTTCCCTATGACACTTTCCTTCTTTATACCAAGATTTGGTTCCACTAACATATTCAATAGCAGGACCGTCTTCCCTATGAAGATTTCCTTCTTTATACCAATATTTGGTTCCATTAACACGTTCCATAGCAGGACCGTCTTCTCTATGAAGTTTTCCTTCTTTATACCAATGTTTTTCTCCATCAGCATATTCAATAGCAGGACCATCTTCCCTATGACGCTTTCCTTCTTTATACCATTGTTTTTCTCCATTGGAATATTCAATAGCAGGACCGTCTTCCCTATGGCACTCTCCTTCTTTATACCAACGTTTTTCTCCATTGGCATATTCGGCAGCAGGACCGTCTTCTCTATGAAGTTTTCCTTCTTTATACCAATGTTTTTCTCCATCAGCATATTCAATAGCAGGACCGTCTTCCCTATGACGTTTTCCTTCTTTATACCAATGTTTGGTTCCATCAACATATTCAATAGCAGGACCGTCTTCCCTGTGAAACTTTCCTTCTTTATACCAATGTTTTGTTCCATTAGCACTTTCAATAGCAGGACCGTCTTCCCTGTGTAGTCTGTTCGCATTATCATAATATGATGTTTTCTTTATTGTTCCATCAACATTATATTCTATTTTAGGAATTAGATCTTTCTTGGTAACTTTCAAGAATTCTTCTTTTGATAAAATCTTACCATTCATATACCAAAGTTTATCTTCATTGGAATATTCAACAGCAGGACCGTCTTCCCTATGAAGATTTCCTTCTTTATACCAAGATTTTTTTCCATCAACATATTCAATAGCGGGACCATCTTCCCTATGACATTTTCCTTCTTTATACCATTGTTTTTCTCCATCAGCATATTCAACAGCAGGACCGTCTTCCCTATGAAGATTTCCTTCTTTATACCAATGTTTTTCTCCATTAGCAACAACAGCAGGACCGTCTACCCTATGAGGCTTTCCTTCTTTATACCATTCTTTTCTTCCATCAGCATATTCGACAGCAGGACCGTCTTCCCTATGAAGTATTCCTTCTTTATACCAACGTTTATCTCCATTAGCAAATTCAACAGCAGGACCGTCTTCCCTATGAAGTTTTCCTTCTTTATGCCATTGTTTTTCTCCATCAGCAAATTCAAAAGCAGGACCGTCTTCTCTATGAAGATTTCCTTTTTTATACCAACGTTTTTCTCCATAAGCAAGTTCAATAGCAGGACCGTCTTCCCTGTGTAGTCTGTTTTCACTATCATAATATGATGTTTTACTTATTGTTCCATCAGTATTATATTCTATTTTAGGAATTGGATCTTTCTTGGTAACTTTCAAGAATTCT